>Ga0224525_1000247_pt1 | contig 26502 bp, 16 predicted proteins | sample CFST100metaG_FD_179874 | JGI IMG/M metagenome (GOLD analysis project Ga0224525, IMG submission 179874) | Peat soil microbial communities from Stordalen Mire, Sweden - C.F.S.T100 | ecosystem: Environmental > Terrestrial > Soil > Wetlands > Peat | place: Sweden: Norrbotten County, Stordalen Mire...
ACTGATTCAGATCGTCGGCGCGGAAACTCTTACCCATATATCTCATTATAAACAAGATATATCAACAAATGCTACTCGCCTTCCACCCTCCAAAATCTATCCGCGACAGACTCCTAGAGCGTTTTTCCTGTATGTGTGGAGTCTTTGAAGTCGTGCAAGGTGGCTTTTTCTTCCACCCCACGGACGGAAACCAGTCCGTGGGGACCCCGTTGAGAAAAAAGCCACTTGGAATCTGTGGTTTCTCTCTATAGCAACAGGAGAAATGCTCTACGCAAAATTAAGTTAGCTCACACGCTATCACTGGTCAGAATGAGAACCAGCGCTGCTATTTTGTCCTCGTTTTCCACATTCTTTAATTTTCACCCTGCTTTTTCACTTTCAAATCTAAAAAATGAGTCTACGCTCATCTTGCGCACTTTTGTGCCCCAAAAAGGAGAATCTTCATGAGAAAGTCTATGCGTATCTTCCTGACAGCCGCTCTGTTTGTGTCCACCTCTTCAATCGTTCTGGCCTTTCCTTCTACCCCAGCTCCGAGGCCTCGGCCTGATGCCTTTCCTATTACCCCAGCCCCGAGACCTCGGCCTGATGCCCCAGCCCCGAGACCTCGGATCGCCGTGGCTTTTCCAATCACTCCAGCCCCGAGGCCTCGTCCTGATGCCTTTCCTATTACTCCAGCCCCGAGACCTCGGATCGCCGTGGCTTTTCCCATCACCCCAGCTCCGAGGCCTCGTCCTGATGCCTTCCCTATTACCCCAGCCCCGAGACCTCGGATCGCCGTAGCTTTTCCCATCACACCGGCTCCGAGGCCTCGGCCTGATGCAACAATCGCTTTGAACTTGGCGGAATTCTCCCTGTTTCTGATCCGCTAAGATCAGAGAGAATCAAACCCGCGGGGAGGAATGAACCTGTCGCATCTTGATCTAGCGTTGTGGGTGGCGAGTTTCCTTGGTGATGCAATCCTGCTCTCGATCCTCATCGCTCGGCGCAGGTGGAAGGGATTTCCTGTCTTTACGGCGCTTATAGGCTATGAGACGGCGCTTAATCCGTTTTTGTATGTAATTTATCTGCATGGTTCCAGAAGCTGGTACGCGTGGGCCTACTACACAGCCATTCTTATCGAGTTTGTTCTGCAACTCGGGGTGGTGTGGGAGATTGCGCGTATCGTGATGCGTCCCACCGGAAGCTGGGTCCGGGACGCCAGGAAGCAGTTCATTCTTTGGGGCGCGGCTGGCATTGTGTTTGCCGCCGCGCTTCCGTGGCTGGTCACGCCTCCATCCGCAAGCGTGCTGGGCCGCTTGGAGGTGCGGGGAAATCTGTTTGCCAGCTTGGTCATTTGTGAACTGATCGCCGTGGTGACGCGAACCTCAAAGAGCTTGGGCCTGGGCTGGCGCAACCACGTAATGGCCTTGGGCAACGGGTGGACAGTCTGGGCTATAGTCGCGATTCTGGTGGATGGACTGCATAGTTACTTTGGCGCTGAGCGCTATTTCGGAGAACTGGAGCGCCTGAGGACATTTGCTTCTCTGGGGGTTTTTGCGTATTGGATGGTTCAGTTCTGGATGGAGGAGCCGGCCAGGAAGCCGCTTTCGCCGGAACTGCGCGCCTATATCGAAAATCTGCATCAGCGTATGAAAATTGATCTTGACACTTTGGATGCTCGAAGGTAACATCATCGCGATGACTCTTGGGCAATCCATTTTCGTGTTTACGTCCTTACTCTGTAGCTTTGCGGGAGTCGTGATCGTCGACAGGCTCTCCTACCGCAGACAGAGGCGGCGGGACTGGCGCGATCTTGTCGCGGGGCTGCATCGCGTGGATTTTGCGGGCGTTTCCGAGGTTGCGCTCGATTACCTGACCCCGCATCGCGGTCAGATTGATCTGGAGACGGATAGAATCTGGGAGTTACTCGGTGGTTACGAAGGTCTGAAAAAAATGAGCCAGAACGCTGAGATCATGCTCGCGCTGGCCGCCTATGCGCAGCAGTGGAATTTTGAGGAAGCCGTGATCGTGACCGAGCGCATGAGGCAGGATGCGGCGTTGTTGCGGCGCGCTGTTCGCAGTGTGGGACTGGGCATGATTCCTATTAGGTTGTTGCGGCGCTTCCAGTTCACCGTTCCCCTCCACGCGCAGGAGGCGTCTTCCGCCTATTACCTGATGCGTCAGCGCCTGCTTTCGCTGTATGAAACCAGCCATGAGTGCCGTTATCCCATGCTTGCGGCCATTCTGTAGAGCGCAGAGCGGTTCTCCAATTGCCGCGCCCCGGAACTCATGCCGCTCGATAGCCTTTTCCCTGAAGAAAAAGTCGCCCGGCAATTGTGGTTTCCCCCTACAGCAACGGAAAAATGCTCTAGACTTGCAGACAGGGTCCTTCATGACTTTCAGAGCCTTTTCGTCCTCAGCCTTTCTTCCGTTTGTCGCATTTTGCCTTTTGGCGGGCCTGTCGCCTGCCGCGGCCAGCGCCCAATCGTCCGGCGGCAGCTCTGCCAAGTCCTCCGAAGCGGGGCAGAGTTCGTCTTCCGTGCGGGCATTTGTGCAGGAGAAGGCGCCTTCGCTGGTTGATCCCGCCGGTCCCACCATCTCGCTGGTCAGCTCCGAGCCGGTTTTTCTCATGGCCGCGGCGCTGAATGCCTGCGGTTACGACGAGGGTCTTGGCGAGAGCGCCCCGATTCGCCAGCACGTCCGCGACGAGATGAATCTGGCGTTCGCCAAAAGCGAGGACGCCCGCGTCAAGCGCGACCACATCTGTCTTTATATTGCCCAGCACCGCATGACGGGCGGCGAGCGCGACATCGCGCAATATATCTCTCTGGCGCTCTATCTGACCCCGCCGCCGGAGCTGGAAACCTCGGCTGAACTGACTGAAATGCCCCCCGACTCGACCCAGGTGGTTGAAATTGTTCCCCTGCTGCGCGACTTTGCCGCCGCCGCGGACCTGCACGGCATCTGGCTGGCGGTGCATCGCACCTACGATCAGGAGGCTGACCGGCTTCATGATTCGTTGAGCAAGATGATCGTTTCCACCAATGTTTACCTCAAGATGCCAGCCTCCACTTACGAGGGGCGGCGTTTTGTGGTGGTGACCGAGCCCATGCTTTCGCCGCGCATGGTCAACGCCCGCATCTACGGCGCTGACTACGTGGTGGTGGTTTCGCCGGCCAGCGGCAGCGGAAGCATTCCCATGAACGACGTGCGCCACACATACCTGCATTACGTGATCGAGCCGCTGCTCTACGCTCGCGCCAACGCCGTGGACCGGACGCAACCGATTCTCAAGGAAGTGCGGGAGGCGCCGATGGAGTTCCGCTTCCGCTCCGATTCGGTGTCGCTGACCATCGAGAGCCTTATCAAGGCCATTGAGGCCCGCACCATGGATACGGGCATCCCCGTCTATAAGATCCCGGCCAACGCCGACCGCGCGGAGATGCCGCGCTACGAGCACGAACGCCAGGTTTATCAGCAGAAGGTGGACACTGTCCGCCTGACCGCCATGCGCCACGCCATGACCCAGGGATTCGTGCTTACCCAATATTTCTATAGCCAACTGATCCAGTTCGAGAAGGACCCCGCCAGCCTGCGCGATACCATCGGCGAGATGGTCTACAGCATTGACGTGGAAACGGAGGTTCATCGCGCCCGTTCGATCATCTTCGACAAGGAAGCCGACGGCGATGTGCTGACGCGCAGCCAGCCGCGCAAATTAACAGGACTGGATCTGGCCGAGGCGCGCCTCGCGACCGGCGACGTGGCCACGGCCAGCGCCATGGCTCGCCACGCGCTTGCTTCTCATTCCGATTCCTCTGATTCCTTGGATGCAATCGCCCAGAACGCCCGCGCCAACTTTATTTTGGCCAGGGCGGCCATTCTCACGGGACGCCCGGGCGAGGCCATCGACGGATTTCAGCGAACTTTGGCCACCAGCAAGGACCCGCGCCTGCTCTCCTGGTCGCATATTTATCTGGGTCGCATGTTGGACCTGGACTGCAAGCGCGATGAGGCCGTGGCCGAGTACCAGCAGGCATTGAAGACCCGCGACGGGCAGCAGGATACCCGTCTGGCCGCCGAGCGCGGCGTCAAGACGGCCTACGCCGTTCGCGGTCACAGTTGCGAGGAAGATGCCGCCGAAGGCACGCCCGCTGCGGACAGTCCTCAAGATAGTCAGCCCGCGGCTGCGGGACGGAATGCGACCGGAAAAGCGCAATAGTTTCCTGTCCCTGTATATGGCGGCAGGAGAGCGATGGCGTCACATAGGGCGTCTAATAGCAGAAGAGGGCCTTTTCCGAGCCGGAATGCCGGTTTGGTCAATAGCCCTGGAGTGTTGTGTCAAAAAATTCAATCGAGGCGCATGTGGAAGCGGATATTGCCGAATTGGAAGCTGCTCTGGGGCATGGTTTTGCGCGCCCCGAGTTCCTCGTGCATGCGCTGACGCATCGTTCTTTGGCGAATGAGCAAGCCGCGCATGAGCCGCTCGCGGACAGTGGTGGAGCGGTGGCCGCGGAAACAGGCGACAATGAGCGGCTGGAGTTTCTCGGCGACGCCGTTCTGGGATTGGCCGTGGGGGAAGCTCTGTTCCTGCTGCACCCGGAGTGGCAGGAAGGCGAGTTGACTCGCGTCCGCGCCCAGTTGGTCAGCCGCCAGCACATGGCGGAGGTGGCCGCCGCCGTCAGCCTGGGCAACTATCTGCGCCTCAGCCACGGCGAGGACAAAAGCGGCCTGCGGCGCAAGATGACCGTGCTCTCGAATACCATGGAGGCCGTGCTGGGCGCTCTCTTCCTCGATGGCGGCCTGGAACCGGTGAGAGCCTTTATCCGCCGCTGGGTGATGGGCGAGGCCGCCGAGGAGCTGGCCCGGGAGTTGCGCTCCGGCGATGCGCTGGGCAACTATAAATCAGCGCTGCAGGAGCACTTGCAGGCCGTGCGCGCCGGAACGCCCGTCTACCGCGTCAAGAGCGAAAGTGGTCCTGACCACCGCAAGCGCTTTCTGGTTGAAGTCCGGCTCAAGCCGGCAGAAGGAGAACCCGGCAAACCCTTGGCCCGCGGAATGGGAAGCACCAAGAAGAATGCCGAACAGGATGCCGCGCGGCGGGCGATGGAGCGGCTCAAGCCAGCCGCGAATCAAACCGGAGACGGGGCCGCATCGGCGCTGCCGCTTTCAAAAGAGGAGCAAGCCGCGCAATGAGCACTGTTGCTCAAGAAATCAGCTTGTCTTCGCGGCTCGAACTGCTGCGGCGCACTCTGCCCTCCGTGCCCGAGGCCCTCGCCTCGCTGTTGCGGACGGTGGTGGTGGCGCTGTTTCTGCTCACCTTTGTGCTTCAGCCCTACCTGATTCCATCCGAAAGCATGGAGCACACTCTTTTGGTAGGCGATTTTCTGCTGGTCAACAAGCAGGTTTATGCCCCTTCCAGCCGCTTTGCCCAGGCGCTCATGCCCTATCGCAAGGTCAGCCGCGGCGATATTGTTGTCTTTCATCCCCCCGAGCAGCCGGGCCGCTATTACGTCAAACGAGTTGTGGGCCTTCCCGGCGACCGGTTGCGGATCGAGGATGGCCACGTTACCGTGAACGGCGCCGCTCTCGACGAGCCTTACGCCGTTTTCGAGCCAGCCGCGCGCAATTCCTTCCGCGACGATTTTCCCGCCAGCGTCTACACAGACCCCAATGTTGAGCCGTCCTGGTGGAAGCAGATGCAGGGCCTCATCCGCGACGGCGAACTGGTGGTTCCCCAGGGCAGCTATTTCGTGCTTGGCGACAATCGCAACTACAGCAAGGATTCCCGCTTCTGGGGCTTTGTCGAGCGGCAGCAGATCGTGGCCCGGCCGCTGGTTATCTACTTCTCGCTCTCCCGGCCCTCGACCACCGATGTGCAACAGGACGTGCCGCCAGCCGCAGATGATAAACTCGGACACGATAGCCAGTTTACGGCCAAGCTTTCCGGCTTTGCCCGGTGGAAGCGCATCTTCCAAGTGGTGCATTAAGGGATAGAGATCAGAGAACAGCAGCGAGGCACCGGGAGTTTTTACTGATCTCTGCCCCCTGACCCCTGATATTCAACAACGAGCGACAGAATGACCAAGAAAAAAACGCCCACTTCCAAGACGCCGCCCGAGGCTCAGCCGGCCCCCGATTCCGTGGAAAAACCAGTGGAAGAGACGCCCTTCGAGGCCTTGGCCAGCGTATGTTCCATCCTGGTCGTTGGCCTGTTCTTCCTCACCTTTCTGGCGCAGAACTTTGTCATTCCCTCCGGCTCCATGGAAAAGACGCTGCTGGTGGGCGATCATCTGTTGGTGGACCGTGAGACTCTCGCTCCACCCGCCAGGTGGATGCCGCTGGTTCGCTATCGGGAGCCGAAGCGCGGCGACATTGTGGTCTTCATCAAGCCGGTGCCGGATCTGGACACGGCGGGAAACCCGCAGTACCTGATTCTGGTGAAACGGCTGATCGGCGTGCCCGGCGATCATATTCATCTGAGCAACGGCGTCCTCATCCTCAATGGCGTGGCGCAAAGCCAACCCCACGCTCAGCCGACAACCACGGGGAACCATCAGGATTTTCTGGACGAGTTTCCTTCCGTGCCGCCTTCCACCGACATGGGCGCTACCGAAGCCTGGTCCGTGGAGTTTCAAAGCCACCTCGAGAACGGCGACTTGGTGGTCCCGCCCGGCCACTACTTCATGATGGGCGACAACCGGCACAACAGCCTCGACTCACGCTTCTGGGGCTTTGTGCCCAGAGAGAACATTGTGGGCCGCCCGCTGTTCAACTACTGGTCATTTGAGACGCCGGAGGACCAGTATGAACAGTCCGGAATCGGCAGCAGTCTGGCTTGGATGGGCCACATTGCGCTACACTTCATTACCGAAACCCGCTGGAGCCGGACCCTGCATGTAGTGCGGTAGCAGTTGCGGATTGTCAGTGAAAAGCCTGTGCGGCTGGCCACTGATAGCGGAAAACTGACCACGAATAGCTGACCACTGAAAAGACCATGACGGAAGAAACACAAGGCCGGAAATGCAAGCACAAGCGGCTCTGGCTTGCCCTGGCGGCGCTGACGGTTCTTCTGGTAGTTCTGATTGTGCCCCCGCTGGTGAGCGTAAGCCGCTACAAGAGCCGCATTACCCAATTGATCTCAGCTTCGCTGGGCCGCCCGGCGCGCATGTCTTCCGTCGAGGTGCGCCTGTTGCCCTGGCCGGGCTTTGTCCTGAACGATCTTACCGTTGAGGATGATCCCGCCTTCGGCGCGGAGCCGATCTTCCACGCCAACACGGTTACGGCCTCCATTCGCCTGCTCTCGCTGTGGCGGGGACGCCTGGAAATCGGCACGATCAGCGCGGATGAGGCCAGCCTGAACGTGGTGCGCTCGGCCGCGGGCCAATGGAACCTCGATTCGCTTCTGCGCACGGCTACAGCGCGGGCCCAATCCGCGGAGGGTGGAGCCGGGCCGCGCGGGCTTCTCACGCTGCCTTATCTTGAAGCCAAAAACTCCCGGATCAACATCAAAAACGGCGCAGAAAAGCTGCCGTTTTCCCTGCTTAACGCCAAAATGTCGCTGGAACAGCAGCACCCCGGCGAGTGGCGCGTTCGGCTGCGTGGCGAGCCCGTCCGCACCGATCTCAGCCTCGAACAGGCCGATACCGGTATTGTGCGCCTGGAGGCGGAACTGCGGCAGGCGCCGCGACTGCGCCAGGCGCCGGTGCATCTTGACCTGGAGTGGCGCGAGGCGCAACTCGGCCAGCTTACCCGCCTGATTCTAGGCTCCGATACCGGCTGGCGCGGCGACCTTACCGGCGAACTCCGCCTTGACGGCACCGCCGAATCGGCTCAGATCAAAGCCCAATTGCGCGCAATCGGCGTTCATCGCGCCGAGTTTGCCCCGGCTGCACCCCTGGATTTCGACGCCAACTGTTCGCTGGTGGCCCACTACACCACGCACGCCATTGACAATCTGTCCTGCGACTCTCCGCTCGGCTCGGGACACATCCGCCTGACCGGCAATCTGCCCGCCAGGACGCAGGGGCAGAGTGTTTTGCCGCAATTTTCTGTTGCACTCGACCGCATCCCTGTGGCCGCCGGCCTGGATGCCCTGCGCACCGTGCGCAGCGGACTGGCTCCCGGCCTTGTGGCCGCCGGATCGGTCAGTGGCAGCCTGACTTATGCTCCTACCGCCGCTGACAACGCCGCGCCGGAGGGGCCAGCGCGTTCCAGCCACGCCCGCTCCGCCAATATCCATCCGGTGGCCCCCGGACCTCTCACTGGCAGCCTTACCGTGCAGGGATTTGAATTGAGCGGCGACGGCCTCAGCGACCCCATCCGCGTTCCCAAGCTGCTTCTGGAGCCAGCTCCCGCGCTCGCGGGTCAGCCTTCTGGCGCTTCTTCCCAGGTGCTGGCGGCCACGGCGGCGATTTCCGCTGGTGGTTCCGCTCCACTCACGGTTTCCACGCGGCTGGCGCTCTCCGGCTATCAGATTACGGCGCGCGGTCAGGCTTCCATTGTCCGCGCCAGGGAGCTGGCGCATCTGGCTGGTTTCGCTCATGCCGCCGCCCTGGACTCGCTGGACGGCGACCCCGTTTCCATGGACCTGACGGCCGGAGGACCCTGGATGCTGCTTCAGCGTCCGCTGCCAGCCGTTATGGGATTCGGCAGCGCGGGTTTACGCTCACTTTCCGCTCCGTCCGACAGCCTGACCGGAACCGTAACCCTGCGCAATGCCAGTTGGAAGGCCGATTACTTAGTCAATCGCGTTGACATCTCCCAGGCAACACTCCATTTGGACTCGGACAGCCTCCGCTGGGATCCGGTGGCTTTTTCTTATGGCCCGATCAAGGGAACGGCCAGCCTCACGTTGCCCGCCGCCTGTGGCGAGCCTCGAAACTGTCCGCCAACTTTTGAACTACAGCTTGGCGCGGTCAACGCCGCCGTTCTTCAGACGGCGTTCCTCGGCGCTCATCAGCGCGGCACTTTGCTCTCCACGCTCCTCAATCGCATCCGCCCTGCGGCCACTCCCGCCTGGCCTCGGTTTGAAGGCACGGTCAAGGCCGAATCCCTCATTCTCGGGCCGGTCACCCTCCACGATGCTGAGGCCACGATATACACGCTGGCCGATGGGGCTGAAATCAATGCTTTTGACGCCGGTTTGCTCGGCGGCCGCATTCACGGCAGCGGCACGCTCCATACTCCCGCTTCCGCCCAGGACAAACCCTCCTACGCTCTCGAGGGCCAGTTCCAGAAGCTCCGCCCGCAGGCCGTGGGGCAGTTGCTCGGGCTGCGCTTCTCCGGCCGCGCATTTGACGGCAATGGCAAGCTCGTTCTCTCTGGCTTCACCGGCGATGACCTGGCCGCTTCGGCCAAGGGCGTTCTCCACTTCGAGTGGCAGCGCGGAGGCATTGCCGCCAGCTCGAATCTTCCGCCAGCCCTTGCGCGGTTTGACGGCTGGACCGCCGACGCCGGGATCGCCAACGGCGCTCTCACGCTGAAAGAGAGTCAGGCCAAGCGCGGCGCGCGCGCCGTCCCCGTTCAGGCTTCGGTCACTCTTTCCATCCCCCCCAGGATTGCCTTCCCGGCGGCCAAGCAGCCCCCGGCCAAGCGCTAGGTCTCTGACCGGATGAAGAAGTTCCTTTGAGTTCGTGGTTTCCCACATCTCAAAATCGAGATGTGGGGCACCCAGCACAGGTACAAAATCAAGCGGTCAGAGACCTAGAGCGGTTCTCCAATTGCTATACACCGGAAGCACTCCCCTTCAGTGGCTTTTTCCCCAAGAAAAAGCCATTTCCAACGAAGTTGGTCAGAGCATATCTATTGGAGAACCGCTCTATTGATCCGGCCCAAAAGAATGAGAACAGGGTGCCACCTATCTTCCGCGTTCTGTGCAAAAGATGTGGAAAAGCATGATGCCAATCTTTCGAGCCGAATCAGAGCAGAACCACAGTAACTGTGTCCTGTTGAGATTTGTGGCGGGCTGCCGCTCCCTGATGGTCGCGTCAACTGGAGAGCAGTGGTTTCGGGATATAGCAACTGTGGTTCCGCTCTAGTAGGAAATCTCTGAGTAAGTTCTATCCGGCACCGGCATTTTGCCAGGTAAGTGCTGATTTTATTGCGTTTGCGCGATGCCTCGATGTGGAGGCTCAAGAGGCTGCCCGATTCAGGCGCGCTTTCGGAATACCCCTGCATTGTTTCCGTAATGCTGTGACTACAATCACTCCAGAGCGCTCAATGTGAGTGATAAGCTTCATCTGAATGTATCCCGGTAAATTTCCTTCGCAGTGCCGTGGCGGTTTGCGATTGCGATCTAAAAACTTCAGCTTGGAGGATTTGTGACTGTTCAGAGTTGTGTATACTTCTTTCTACTTGTGAGCGTGCTATCGCCCCTTGTGGCCGTTTTGTTCGCTTGCCGGGGTGTCGGCTCGGACAAAGAGGCCGGAGGGATGCAGCATATCGCTGGAGCCATCAAGGGAAGCGCGTTGGCTTTTCTGAAGCGCCAGTACAAGACCGTGGCGGCCCTTCTGGGACTGCTGCTTCCCACATTTGCCTATGGCCAGGCGGGAGAGGCGAGCGGAGGCGAAGCCAGCCTCAAGCTGCCGGATTTGTCGAGCGTGAGCTTTCAGAATTTTGGCGGTCTGAGCGGGTCGAGCCTGCTGGCGATTGGGCTTCTCTTCTGCGCCTGCGGCCTGTTGTTCGGCCTGGTGATTTATACGCAGTTGAAGAACCTGCCGGTTCATCGCTCGATGCGCGAAATCTCCGAGCTGATTTATGAAACCTGCAAAACCTATCTGGTGACGCAGGGCAAGTTCATTCTTCTGCTCTGGGCTTTCATCGCGGTGGTTATCGCTCTCTACTTTGGCTGGCTGGCGCCAGTGCCAAATAAACCCATTATTGTTACGCTGCCGATTATTTTGCTGTTCAGCCTGATCGGCATCGCCGGCAGCTATGGTGTGGCCTGGTTCGGCATTCGCGTCAACACCTTCGCCAACTCGCGTACATCCTTCGCGGGCTTGCGCGGCAAGCCGTTTCCTTGCTATGCGATTCCGCTGAAGGCTGGCATGAGCATCGGCATGATGCTGATCTCGGTCGAGCTTCTCATCATGCTCTCCATCTTCTTGATTATCCCTGGCGATTATGCGGGCGCCTGCTTCATCGGCTTCGCCATTGGCGAGTCGCTCGGCGCGGCTGCCCTGCGTATCGCCGGCGGCATCTTCACCAAGATCGCCGACATTGGCGCCGATCTGATGAAGATCGTCTTCAAGATCAAGGAAGACGATGCGCGCAACCCGGGTGTGATCGCCGACTGCACGGGCGACAATGCGGGCGATTCGGTTGGCCCCTCGGCTGACGGTTTCGAGACCTACGGCGTCACTGGCGTGGCTCTGATCACTTTCATCCTGCTGGCCGTTCACGATCCAAAAATCCAAGTGCAACTGCTGGTTTGGATCTTTGTCATGCGCGTGGCCATGCTGGTGTCGAGCGTGTTCGCGTACTTCATCAACGAAGCCATCGCGCGCGCGAAGTACGCCGAAGCCGATGAGATGGACTTTGAAAAGCCATTGACTTCGCTGGTCTGGCTCACTTCCATCTTTTCCATCGTCATGTCGTACATAGTCACCTACCTGATGCTGCCCGATCTTGGCGACGGAACCGTCTGGTGGAAGCTGGCTTCCATTATTTCCTGCGGCACTCTCGCGGGCGCGGTCATCCCCGAACTGGTCAAGGTCTTCACCTCGACCAAGTCGAAACACGTCAAGGATGTCGTTACCTCCGCGCAGGAAGGCGGAGCATCGCTGGGCATTCTGTCCGGCTTCGTAGCCGGCAATTTCTCGGCCTACTGGCTGGGACTCTGCATGGTTGCGCTGATGGCGACGGGTTATTTCTTCGCAACGGGCACTGCCATGGCAGCTCTGATGCTGGCTCCGGCCGTCTTCGCCTTTGGCTTGGTCGCCTTTGGCTTCCTCGGCATGGGCCCGGTGACAATCGCCGTCGATTCCTACGGCCCGGTCACCGACAATGCGCAGTCTGTCTACGAGTTGTCGCTGATTGAAAGTGTTCCCAACATCAAAGCCGAGCTGAAGAAGGACTACGGTATCGACGCGAACTTCGAGCGTGCCAAGTATCTGCTGGAAGCCAACGATGGAGCCGGCAATACCTTCAAGGCTACGGCCAAGCCGGTGCTGATCGGCACTGCCGTGGTCGGCGCAACCACGATGGTCTTCTCGATCATCATGGCCCTGACCGGCGGACTGACCCACAGCGTGGAGAACCTCTCCGTGCTGCATGCACCCTTCCTGCTCGGCCTGATCTGCGGCGGCGCCATCATCTATTGGTTCACCGGCGCTTCCATTCAGGCGGTCTCAACCGGCGCATATCGCGCGGTCGAGTTCATCAAGGCCAACATCAAGCTGGAAGGCGCGGAGAAGGCTTCCGTTTCGGACAGCAAGAAGGTGGTCGAGATCTGCACGAAGTACGCGCAGAAGGGCATGTTCAACATCTTCCTCGCCGTCTTCTTCGCCACGCTGGCTTTCTCGTTCATGGAGCCGTTCCTGTTTATCGGCTACCTGATCTCGATTGCCATCTTCGGCTTGTACCAGGCCATCTTCATGGCCAATGCCGGTGGCGCTTGGGATAACGCCAAGAAGATTGTGGAGGTTGACATGAATCAGAAGGGCACGCCTCTGCACGATGCGTGCGTGGTCGGCGACACTGTCGGCGATCCTTTCAAGGACACCGCGTCGGTGGCCATGAACCCGATTATCAAGTTCACGACCCTGTTCGGATTGCTGGCTGTCGAGCTTGCCGTATCGGTTGGTGCAACCAACCCGATGCTCACACATGTGCTGGCAGTCGTCTTCTTCCTGATTTCGGTCTACTTCGTCTGGAGATCGTATTACAGGATGAGGATTGGCGGAACGACAATCGAGTAACTTCTTTCTTACGGATCAACCAAAACGCCGCCTGGAAACAGGCGGCGTTTTGTTAGAGCGAAACCAGAGTGAATACATCCTTATAGGCTTCATGATCAAGAACACAAGTTTTAGAGCAGTTCTCCAATTGCGACACATCGGAACCGATGCTGTTTGAGCGGCTTTTTCCGCCGGGGCCTTTGGAGCGCGATCCATGTTCGTTTTGGAAACCAGTCAAGATGGGTCCAGCGTGGTCTTTCCGTCCATTTCTCCTCGCCAACGCGGAAGGCTTTGTGGAAAATTCTTCTGCAGGAATGCAATGAGTTTTTCGCGCACCAGGCAGCGCAAATCCCACGCATCGCTGGAGTTTCTTGCGTCCATCAGGGCGCGAAGCTGAATCGTGCGCTCTGTCGCATCGGTCACTTGCAGAGCGCAGACATCGCCCTTCCATAGCTTGCTGGACTCGCAAATCCTTCGCAGTTCCGCCCGCAGTTCATCCATGGGAACGGTATAGTCGGCATACAGAATGGTGTTAGCGAGAAGGTGGGAGCCAGTGCGCGTCCAGTTTTGAAACGGGTGGTCGAGAAAATAAGAGAGCGGCAGAATAAGCCGGCGCAGGTCCCAGATTCGAACCACCACGTACATGGTTCCAATCTCCTCAATCCATCCCCATTCGCCTTCAACGATTACCACATCTTCCAGGCGAAAAGGCTGGGCAAAAGCGATTTGCACGCCCGCGATGATATTTGACAATGTGCCCTTCATGGCCATGCCAACCACCAGTGTGGCAAGCCCCGCGGAGGCCAAAAGGCTCATGCCAATATGCTTGATTGCCGGGAAGGTCATCAGCATGATCGACAGGGTAACGATGACCACAAGCACGATCAGAATGCGACGCAACATCTGGAATTGCGTCTGAACGCGCCGTGCGACAAGATTATCTGCAACATCGATTCGATAGCGCTCGGAGAGGATGTCGGACGCAACATCAATGAAGAGGATAAGAAGCCATGCCGTGGCGGCGATCAGTCCCAAGCCCGTCAGATGCTCAAGGGCCGACGTTGCAGTCGGAGGAAGGGCCAGGCTCGGTGTAACCGACATAACCGCAAGAATCGGGAATATCCAACGCGTAGGTCCACGTCCGTATTTGAGCAGCGACTGCCCCAACACGGCGCCGGTTCGGCGGGCATAGCGCCGCGTAAGCCGAAAAAAGATGAAGTGTCCAAGCAGCGCAACCAGAATGGCTGCGGCCAGGATGATGACCGACAGCAGTAGATCATGCCAGTTTTGCGCGGTGTAGTGAACCATAATGGGCGTCATCATAACAAAGGCCGACGGTGAACCGTTGAGCGGAATGAGTCACCGCGTCGCGTTGACCAGAGCGCTGTGGCTTCGGGGTTTATCGACTCTGTTTTCGCTTCAGCTTGGGAAATGGAATGATTGGCAAAGTTGGCCAAAACTTCTATACTTCAAGCAGAGGTGCCTTATGCCGACCCGCAATGTCAGTCTGACCAAGGAACTGGATCAGTTTGTCGCCGCCAAGGTTGAGGAAGGGCACTACGCCAACGCCAGCGAAGTGATGCGGACCGCGCTGCGCCTGCTGGAAAGGGAAGAGCAGGAGTACGAGCAGAAGATGACCGCGCTCCGTGCGGCCATCGCCGAAGGACTTGCCAGCGGGGTTGCCGAGCCGGGAGTCTTTGAGCGGCTTGATGCTTACATTGAAGAGCTTGCGGCAGAAGAATCCGCGGAAGAGGGCGCGTGCCAGCATATCGCTTAGCAAATCTGGCGGAATCCGACATTAAGTCGATCCTTTGCTACACCATGACGGCCTGGGGAAGAGCTCAAACTATGCGGTATAAACAAGAGCTCCAGGGCTGTTTCCAACTTCTGGCCGAGAATCACTCACTCGGTCGAAGCTGTGATTCGATTCATTCCGGCCTGCGCCGCTTTGAGATTGGCAAGCACGTTGTGTTTTATCTCCCGGAGGCTGGCGGGGTGCTGGTCGTCCGCGTCCTGCATCAGCAGATGGTTCCATCCGGCTTTCACTTCGAGCGGTGACAATTTCCTCAGCCGGCAAGGGCTTTTCAAGCTTTGCACAGGCTTTTTCCTTTGTTTGGAAAGTCGAGGCTTGGAAGATGAAGAAAATACAAGATATAGTGGTTTCTTGTTGACATACCCCACAGACAGCGGTATTTTTTCAACTGCGGCTGTAAACGGATAGGAACGAACTGCGGCGAAGAATCCCGCAGGATGCCGCTGACAAGAAACAGAACTCGCGGTATTTCCCAATTCCCTTTTCCGTTTGTTTTCAGAGCTTTTTTCGACTGACTTCACTCCAGGCCGCCATGCGCCGGAGGAAGCCGGCAATTCATTGTTTTTTCCAATTGAAAGGATCTTATGAACGAGGTTAAGCTGCAAGGCTCCGCCGGCGCTTCCCAGATTCCCAGTTCCCAGCGAGGACTGATCTTTACCCGCCGCTTCACGACCGAAGGCGTCTCGCCTTATGACGAAGTGGAGTGGGAGCAGCGCACCGCGTCGATTACCGACAGCAAGGGCAACACCATCTTCGAGCAGGAGAAGGTCGAGGTCCCGGTCAACTGGTCGATGACCGCGACCAACATTGTGGCCTCAAAGTACCTGCACGGCAAGCTGGGCTCGCCGGAGCGTGAGACCGGTGTGCGGCAACTGGTGAGCCGTGTGGTGGAAACCATTCAGGGATGGGGCTTGGCTGGCGGCTACTTTGCCACGCCCGAGGATGCGGCCATCTTCCACGACGAGCTGACGCACATGCTGCTGACCCAGAAGGTGGCCTTCAATTCCCCGGTCTGGTTCAACGTGGGCTGCGACCGGCTGGAGCCGGACGCCAAGGGCGAAAACTGGCACTGGAATCCGGCCACGAGCGACGTACAAAGCGGCGCCACCGGCTACAAGAATCCGCAGTGCTCGGCCTGCTTTATCAACTCCGTCGAGGATTCGATGGCTGGCATCATGGACCTGGCCAGGACTGAAGCCCTGCTGTTCAAATTTGGTTCGGGTACGGGCACCAATTTCAGTACCTTGCGCTCCAGTCAGGAATCCGTTTCCGGAGGCGGCACGGCCTCGGGGCCGCTCAGCTTCATGCGCGGCTTTGACGCCTTTGCCGGGGTCATCAAGTCCGGCGGCAAGACGCGCCGCGCGGCCAAGATGGCGATTCTGAATGTGGATCACCCCGACATTCTGGACTTTATTGACTGCAAGGCCAAGGAAGAAGCCAAGGCCTTCGCGCTGGTTCGGGAAGGGTACGACGGTTCGGGACCGGACTCGGAGGCCTACTCGTCGATTTTCTTCCAGAACGCCAACAACTCCGTCCGCGTGTGTGACGAGTTTATGAGCGCCTGCGAGGACGACGGCGATTTCACCACCTATACGGTCAAGGATCATAAGCCGTTGAAGACGTATAAGGCCCGTGAGATCATGCACAAGATCGCCAAGGCGGCCTGGCTCTGCGGCGACCCCGGCATGCAGTTCGATACGACCATCAACAAGTGGCACACCTGCAAGAACTCGGCCCGCATCAATGCGTCGAATCCCTGCTCGGAGTACATGTTTCTGGACAACTCGGCCTGCAACCTGGCCAGCCTGAACCTGATGAAGTACGTCACCCCCTCGGGAGGCTTCGACATTCCCGCCTACCGGCACTCCATCTCGGTGATTATCACCGCAATGGAGATTCTGGTGGACAACTCCGGCTATCCGACCGAGCCGATTGCCCGCAACTCCCACGATTACCGTCCGCTGGGTCTCGGCTTCGCCAACCTGGGCGCGCTGCTGATGTCCTTCGGCCTGCCCTACGACTCGGCCGCCGGACGCGATCTGGCCGCCTCGCTCACGGCCATTCTGAGTGGCCAGGCCTATCTGCAATCGGCCATTGTGGCTGCCAACTGCCCGCCAATTGCCTCGGCGACGCCGCTGACCGCCAATGCCAATCGTCAGGGTGGATTAGGAACCCCCGGCGAGCTTGCCCGGCAGAGTGAAGGCGCTTGCCCGGGGTTCTACGTCAACCGCGAACCCTTCCTTGACGTGATCCGCATGCACCGCGCCGAGGTCAACAACATTGGCGCATCGCGCCAGAGCAGCGAACCTTTCGCCGTTTCCCAGCTCGACACCCTCATCGACGCCAGCCGCGAGGCCTGGGACATGGCCCTGCTCTACGGTGAGCGCTATGGCTACCGCAACGCCCAGGTTACCGTTCTGGCTCCCACCGGCACCATCGGCTTCATGATGGACTGCGACACGACCGGCATCGAACCTGATTTGGCGCTGGTCAAGTACAAGAAGCTGGTCGGCGGCGGCATGATCAAGATCGTCAACAACACCGTTCCCGCCGCCCTGTTCAAGCTCGGCTACTCGGACGACGAGGTCAACGCCATCGTCAGCTACATTGACGCAACCGGCACCATCGAGGGCGCGCCCGGCGTCAAGCCCGAGCACCTGTCCGTCTTTGATTGCAGCTTCAAGCCAGCCAAGGGCACGCGCTCGATCCACTACATGGGCCACGTCAAGATGATGGCCGCCGCGCAGCCGTTTCTCTCCGGCGCCATCTCGAAGACCGTCAACCTGCCCCACGAGGCCACCGTCGAGGATGTGGCCGAGGTCTACGCCGAAAGCTGGCGCGAGGGCATCAAGGCCGTGGCCATCTACCGCGACGGCTCCAAGGGGACCCAGCCGCTCAATGTCAGCATGGACGCCAAGCGCGAACCGACGGCTCTTGAGGCCGCTGGCAGCCGCGTGCTGGCTCAGTTGGATGCCGGGCAGCCCGCCGCCGAGGCTGATGTTAAGGCCCTGAAAGCCAAACCCGACGAAAAGCTGCAAATCTCCGCCAATGCGGTCGTTCTTGCCGCTGCCGCCTTCCAGCGCGCTCTCGCGGAGATCGCCAAGGCCGCCGCGGAGCCCGCCACGGAAGCCACGGAAGCAGCCAGCCCTGAAGCGCAGGACCTGAACGGCCCGCCGCGCGCCGTCCGCCACCGTTTGCCGGACGAGCGCAACGCGATCACCCACAAGTTCTCCATTGCCGGCCACGAGGGCTACATCACCGTCGGCCTCTATCCGAACCAGCAGCCGGGTGAAATCTTCATCAAAATGGCCAAGGAGGGTTCCACCATCTCCGGCCTGATGGACTCCTTCGCCACCTCCGTTTCCATCGCTCTGCAGCACGGCGTGCCGCTCAAGGTACTCTGCGAGAAGTTTGCCCACACCCGCTTCGAACCCTCCGGCTGGACCGGCAATGAGCAGATCGGCTACGCCAAGAGCCTGATGGACTACATCTTCCGCTGGCTCCATCTGCGCTTTCTTGAAGGCGAGCAACTGGCGCTGTTCGCCGGTCTGGCTCCGCAAACCGCGCAACTGCCGGAGTCTCCCAGCCTGCTCTCTGAGAGCGAGCCGGAAGACCAGCTCTCGCAGGAACATCTGTCCCAACTGGCCGACGAGGTTGCCCGGCGGCTTAATCAGGCGGGCGGTCCGGCGAACGCATCGGCCGCAGACGAAGCGGAAGCCTCTGCTTCCAGTTCAGATACGCTTCCCGGCCTCAGCGCGGAGGCGGGAGCGCCTGCCGCCAACGGCATCTACCACGCCACCGAGGCCATGAGCGCGATGTACGAGATGGGCGACGCCCCCAGTTGCTCGGTCTGCGGTGCCATCATGACGCGCAACGGCAGTTGCTACCGCTGCATGGAATGCGGCTCAACCAGCGGTTGCAGCTAGAACTCTGACAGAATGAAGAAGTACCTCGAGTTCGTGCCTCCCCAGGTCCCAGAATCGGGACCTGGGGCACCCAGCCATGGAAGGCACATCTACATCCGGTCTCTTCTGGTGCATCGCGAGTACGACAATCGGGCAAACTGGAACAAGGGGAGGGTGAGCCATGAGCACAGTGCTTGCGAACCCATGTTTCGCCCGCGGTGTTTTTCGGGGTATCCTCGCCGATATAACTGGGAGCAAAAGGCCGCATAAAATTGCTTGCCGAGGTATACAATGTATACACGAGGTTTGACGATGGCTTCCAGCATGGTTCACATCCGCGTGGATGGCAACGTGAAGACGAAAGCAGCAGCAGCATTGGCCGCGATGGGTCTGACCGTCTCCGATGCGGTGCGGATTCTGCTCACGCGCATCGCTGCGGAAAAGGCTATGCCGTTTGAAGTGCGGGTTCCCAACCGCGCCACGCTGGCGGCGATGGAGGCTGGTGAGCGTGGCGAAGTTTCCCGCGCGGCTACCGTCGCGGAGATGATGGCTGATCTGAATGCGGACGATTGAGTGGACTTCAGCTTTCAAGCACGAACCTAAGCTATCAGGTTAGCGGGAGTTGTGAATATCAGCTTGGCGTTTTTGGGCGGCTTGTGCCTTCCGAAATGTAGAGACGCGCTTGATGACCGCCATCAGCTTACCAGTGTTTTTAACGGTTGGTTCAGTTCCGAAAAGAGGGCAGTAGTTGTCTTTGTCTACGGGGAAACCAACCACGCAAGGCTTGTAACGACCTTCGATGCGTAGTAGCTTTGTCGGCTTATCGGGTTCCACGTTGTCATGGTATTCAAACCTTAGCCAATAGCTATCCACCTCATCCTCATTCTTATATATGCCTTTCTGAAGTGCGCTGCGGTCGCAAAACATCATCCGTGTGCAATCCGAACTACATACGTCCTGAATTTCAGACAGAAGTTGATTCATGATTGGAGTTAATAGCATTTCTTGCAATTTTTTCCGAGCGGGAACGTCGTAGTCCAGCAAGTCTGAGAATAGCGCGGTAACAGATTCCGCCGATGATATGTCTAAAGCGGCAAGGATTAGATAAGCGAACGTGCGGATAATTGCCTTCTGATCGGCACCGGCAGCGGAGGATCGAATTGCCAAATAGGGAGCGTTCACAAATCCTATGCCCAAGACCTGCAAAATTGAATCTGGAGCGATAATTACGCCCCACGGGCGAAGCGTGATACTTCCATTGCTGAATTCATTGGCGATGGCAGCAAACAATCCAAGCGGAGTGACTTCAATTTCTGTACGAGCTTTCCAAAGATCAATAAGCGTTTTTGGCGTTACGAATTCGATCTTGTTCCAAAATCGACTCTCCATAGCCTTGAACCTTCCGTCAAGGCTCAAAGCTTCTGAAAAGAGTCTAAGCACAACATCAGGATGGCGGGAAAGATACCGCTCAAGTTGTGCACGATCCCACAATTTGATTTTTGGTTTGGAATGTGCCGACTGCCATTGCTTCACCCAATCCAGTGTAGGGTTGGAGAATTGAGTGTTCGTTGCGATAACGAGGCAGTCAAGCTTGTCGTTTGCCATTGTGTTATTAACAGCGGCTTTGACTTCGTTGGGGTCTACAGTCCCGGTGCGGCCTTTGCACTCAATCCACCACTTTTGTGCTTCAAGCTCGCCATCAACGGCAGACACATAAAACTGTGCCTCAAGATCGCGACCCCCATCTGCGGCTCCGCCACCGCCGCCTCCTGTTCGCCACTCCAGATCCTTTGCGCCCATGGAATCAAGAAGCCAGTAAACACACTCCTCAAGATCGCGTCCCTTCAGGTCCGCGAATGGAATCGAGGATGGCAGTATCCAATCTGAAGAGGGCTCACGAGGTTGTGCCACATTTAATGACATCTATACAATTCTTCCTGGCAGACAGAATAGGCCCCGACAAGCTATAAAGCTACACAACCGCTAACGTCGGATGTCCATACAATCCAAGATAGCGCGAATCAGCGTTATTGAGCCCAGGAAAAAGTGAAATACTCTGCGAAGTACATGTCATCGCGCCATGCTGATTTGGCTCTATTCACTAGACTTGCCTGTCCGCAAATGCTTGGCCAGCGACCACTTCAGCTCTTCAATCCCTTCGCCGGTGACGGCGGAGATGGCGTGAAACTCCAGCTTCCTGCGCTTGACGTGAGCCGCCAGTTTTTTCAACTTTTCCGGATTGGCGCTATCGATCTTGGTGGCGCAGACAATCATCGTCTTCCCGGCCAGCGGGTGGCTGGGCTCGGCTGGCTTGCCGTCGTCGTCGGCAAAGGGATCGTTCTCGCTGGTGACCGGAGTGCTGGTAAAGCTTTCCAGCTCCTTGTTGATGACCTTGAAGTCTTCCACCGGGTCGGTGCGGCCTGAAGCATCCGACACATCAACCAGATGAAGCAGCAGCCGTGTGCGCTCGATGTGGCGCAGGAACTGCACGCCAAGGCCTTGGCCCAAGTGCGCGCCCTCGATCAGTCCGGGCATATCGGCGACGACGAAGGATTCCATCTCCGGCTCCTGGCCAACGGTGACCACGCCGAGGTTGGGCTCGAGCGTGGTGAAAGGGTAGTCGGCGATCTTGGGCCGCGCGGCGGAGATGCGCGAGATCAGCGTGGACTTGCCGGCGTTGGGGTAGCCGACCAGGCCCACATCGGCCAGCAGTTTCAGCTCCAGCCGATAAAGGTGTTCCTCGCCGGGGCGGCCCAGTTCGTGCTCACGCGGAGCCTGGTGGACGCTGGTGGCGAAGTGCTGGTTGCCGCGGCCTCCGCGACCGCCTTTGGCGATGATGAACTGCTCGTCTGGCTCGGAAAAGTCGTGGATCAACTCGCCGGTTTCCTGGTCGTAAAGGCTTGTGCCGACAGGGACTTGCAGAATGATCGAGTGGCCGTCGAGGCCGGAGCAGTTGGACCCCATGCCGTGTTCGCCACGCTGCGCCTTGTGCTCGGGATTGTAGCGGAAGTGGATCAGCGTGTTGTGGCGCTGCGAGGCTTCCATGATGACGTCGCCGCCATGGCCGCCGTCGCCGCCCGAGGGACCGCCACGGGGAACGAACTTTTCACGCCGGAAGGCCATGCAGCCATTGCCGCCGTCGCCAGCCTTTACACGAATTTTTGCTTGATCGATAAACATGAGTTACCAGAGATCAGGGAACAGGGATCAGGGAACAGGGAATGGGACCCAATCCCCAGGACGGGGCAAAATTCAGGGGCCGCTTCTCTTAGTTTACTGGAAGAGGCTTACAATCGCCGGAAACCTAACTATTATGTTAATAAGAATGCTCTGAATGCGGGAGCATTTTGTCTCGAAATGGTCTTTGGAGTTTTCCTCCACCCGGACCCGCCGCCAGAGTGAGCCGGAGTTGTAGAGTGAAGTGGTTTTTCCCGGGGTCTGCCGCGAGCAAGGGGCTCGATGGCAGGGGTGGGGCGCAGTTGGACGAAGGTGCTGTCAGTGGCCGTGCTCCTTATCGGAGCGGGGATAATGGGTTTTGCCCAATCCGGCTCGTTGAGCGGCAGGCTTACCGGTCTCTACTCAAAGCCGCTGGCGGGCGTTTCCGTGGTCGCGCGCAATCAGGCTACCGGCGCGGAAGCGCGTGCAACTACCACTAAAAACGGGAGTTACCGCTTCGAAGCCTTGGAGCCGGGCGAGTACGCACTGGTGGTCGAGAGCCCCCAACTGGGGCGAGGCCATCTGGAAGACATCCTGGTCAGCGCTGGCTACGAAGCGCGGGTGCAGGCGGCGATGCAGTTTGAGCCGCTTCCTTCAGGCCCCACGCTGGCGGCCACGCGGGAGCCGAAACGGCCGGAATTGCGGCGGACGAACCTCGAACTGATTCCTCTGGCGCTGAGCGAAGTCACCTTGCCGGCTGAACCATTGCGCATGTTGTCTTTAAGGGCGCAGGCGCTGACTGGCGCTGGTGAAAAGCCCGCAGACATGGTTTCCAAGGCAGCCGTTTCGACAGGCGCAGCATCGCCGAAGACGCCGGTTCCAGCCGGACGGCAAACGCCAAATTCCGTGCAAATCGCGGCTAAAAACCAGGGCCAGGAAATTTGCATCCTACATTCCCACCTTGGCGACAAAAACAAAGACGTCGCGCGGGTGGGGCACCCAGACACTGCGCGGGTGGGGCACCCAGATACTGCGAGGGTGGGGCACCCAGACACTGCGCGGATGGGGCCCCCGGACAGTGTTGCAATTCAGAAGGGTTGCCTCAATCAAGTTGCGACATCAGCGCCAACTTCTGCGGCTTTCCAGCGCCCAAAAACAGGAGCTAAGGCATCCATGCAGAGTGGCCCCGCACCCGCCGCGGCGGCCGACACGATGAGCGCCGCCGAGTTGCAGGCGCTGCCGGTGAGCGGGCGGCGCTGGCAGGATTTTGTGCTGGATAATGCGCCTGCCTCCGCCACTTCGGCGGGCGGCGAGGCAGAGACGACGCTGCTGGGCGCGGGCCCGCAGCAGCCGGGAATCGCTGTGGATGGAGTGAGCAAGGCGCTGGCCTTTGGCCCAACGGGCGGAGCAGGACACGGTTCGACAGGGCCGGGGCCGTTGGGGCAAGGCGGGGCCGATCCCGCCGGAATGGCGCGCATCGGGGTTGGCGGCCACGGACTGACCGTGAGCGAGGCGGCGATCCGCGAGGTCCAGTCGGCAGCCGGCAACGTGGAGGCCGCGGCGGCCCGAGCGGCGGGCGGGCGCATGAACGTGAAAACCCAGCACGGCTCGAATGAACTGCATGGGCATGGATTTCTCTTCAATCGCCAGAACTTGTGGGGCGCGCAAAATCCCTATTCCAAGTGGACAAAGGAGACTGAGGCGGCCAGCGCGCTCTACAATTCGGTTCCGCGTTTCACCGAGCAGCCCTATACGCCGCCGGACCGCGATACAACCTGGGGCATCGGCTTGGGCAGCCGGATTCGCCGCGACAAACTCTTCTGGTTCGCGGCCGTGGATGGTTCTGACCGCAACGATCCGGGCGTGTCGATGGTGAAGCATCCGTGCCTCGGATATGACGCGAACGGCGTCTGCACCAGCGGCTTCTTTGCCAACCCGACGAGCGCCGAGATGCAGATGCTGGCTGCGCGGCTGGGGCTATCGGGCAGCAATGCGGAGGCAGAGGGGCGGGCGAAATACTCCTGCATGTTGGAAACATTGGCCGGGACACTGGGCGGCGCGAGTTCGGATTGCCTGTTGGGCACGCCGCTCAGTCCGCTGCTCGGCCCGGCGCCGCGCACGGCCACGCAGTGGAGCGGCTTTGGACGCCTCGACTGGAAGGTGGCCGAGCGCCACAGTTTGACGCTGGAGGGCTCTGGCGCGCGCTGGAACTCGCCGGGCGGAGGATTGAGCCGCGTTACGGAGAACTACAGCAATCACAGCTTTGGCTCGACCAAAGCCAGCGAGGAGTGGCTGCTGGGCCGCTGGGAGGCTTTTGTGACGCCCAATCTGCTGGCCGTGACCCAGGTCTCGTTTGGACACACCCTCCGGCAGGCCGGGCCGGAGGCGCCCTCGGCTTATGAAAAGACTTTTCTCAATGGAAATGTGGGCCTCAGCGGCATTTTGAACCAGTTGCCGCAGATCGTGGTGGACTCGAGCTACGGCTTCACCATTGGCAATCCATCGCGCTTCGGCCAGGGAAACTATCCGGACGAACGCCTCGACAAGGCGCAGGAGTCGGTGGACTGGGTGCGCGGCAGCCTGCTGGTGAAGGTCGGCTTTGACGCGAACCACAATGCCGATGCCACAAGCCTGGTCCGCAACCAGACGGGAACGTATACCTACTCCAAAGTGGGAAACTTCATCTCCGACACGCTGGTCTTTCAAAAATATGGGCTGACCGACGCGCTGGATCCCTATAACAGCCACCAGCACAACTGCGACGAGACGGGCAAAGTGTGGCGCGACACGGATGGCACGCTGTACGGACGGGGCAACCTGCCCTGCTACTCCTATTTTTCGCAGACCATCGGCCCTGCAAATTGGCGCGTGAACACCAACGACTGGGCTGGTTACGCCACCGCCCAGTGGCAAGCCAATAAGCTGATGGTCGTTTCCGCCGGGTTGCGCTGGGAGCGGGAGCAGTTGCCGCCGCCACTCGCGTTGGTCAGAAACTCCGAGCTTCCGCTGACCGAAAAACTGCCCAGTCTGGGCAACCAATGGGGGCCGCGGGTCAGCCTGGCCGTGGGCAACGGCGCGAGTCACTGGCTTTTGCTGCGGCTGGGTTACGGAATGTACTTTGGGCGTGTCACAAATCTGACGCTGCAGACGGCGCTGAGCCAGACCGGTTCGCTCAAAGGCGACCTGAGCTTCTTCATGCGGCCCACCGACGATAACCCCAACAACGGCAATGGCACTCCCGCTCCGCCCTTTCCCTATGTGCCGCGTCCACCAGGCCCGGAAGGCGCAATCATGCCGGGAGCGGTGGAGTTTGCGCCGCAATTCCGCAATCCAGAAATCCATCAGGCGGTCGCCGCCGTGGAAGAAACATTGCCGGGCCACGTGGAGGTGAGCGCCAGCGCGATCATGAGCCTGGGCCGCAGGCTGCCTGTCTCCATCGACACAAATCTCGACGTCCCGGCCTCGACGCAGTTCATCACCTACGATGTGTGTGACCAAACGCTCTCGAAAACCGGCGATGCCACCTGCGGCCACACCGGCCTTGGTCCCATCAAGGCCGCGACCATTAAGGTTCCCTTCTACGCCTCCTGGCCAACAAGCGAAAAAATCTGCGAGTCAGTAAGCACAAGCTTTTCCGGGCGGCCCAACCCGTGCTACCAGCAAATCACCAGCATCGAGAGCCGCGCCAACTCGACTTATGAGGCAATGATGCTGAAGTTCGTCCGGCAGAGCCGCGGCGGGCTGAGTCTGCGCGCCCATTACACGTACTCGCACGCGATGGACTGGAACCCGAATGAGAGCAGCCAGGCGGCGGGCAACGACGTCTTGGAGCCGGATAACTTCAAAATCGAGTACGGAACCAGCAATCTGGACAGACGCCACTCGGCCGCCGCATGGGCGATCTACGAAGCGCCGTGGAAGCTGCAAGGCCTGGCCGGAAAGCTGGGCAATGGCTGGATGGTCTCGGGCACCGGGCAATTTCACAGCGGCATGCCCTACACCATGCACACGTCGGGCTCGCTGGCGAAGGAGCTCAATGCCGACGGCACGGCCATCGTGGCGCTGGGGCCGGGCATGAACGGCTCCGGCGGCGACAACCGGATTTACGGCACGGATAGCAATGGCAACATCTACAACATCGGCCGGAATACCTACCGCTATCCGTCCACATGGAAGGTTGATCTGCGGCTGGGCAGGCGTTTCGGCTTCGGAAATATGCGCCAGTTGGAAGTGCTGGCCGAGAGCTTCAACCTGTTCAATCACCAGAATGTGACCGAAGTGGAGACGATTGGCTACCACATCGAATCCGGCAGTGCGTCAAGCCAGCCCACGCTGAACTTTCTCACCGGACTCAAGGCCAACACCACGGCCTTCGGGCAGCCTCTGAACGTCAACGCTACCAACTTTTACCGTGAGCGGAAGATCGAGTTTGGGTTGAGGATGAAATTCTAGGAAAGCTCTGAACAAGTCAATGTTTTGAAAGGGCACGACTTCAGTCGTGCCGCAAACTTAATCAGAGCTTTCCCAGAGCATTTTTCCTTGAGGTAGAGAGTTTGGGTGCCCCACCCTCGCCGCGTATTTGTTTTTGCGGCCAGGGTGGGATTCCTCTACACCATCAGGAGAAATGCTCTAGTCGTAGCGCTCGGAAACAATCTGTTTGCGGCGCCAGCCGAAGGCGGTCAGGCGCTCACGCATCCCGGAGACCATTTCATTGAGGCCGCAGATATAGGCGTAGATGTCGAAGTTCTGC
>Ga0224525_1000249_pt1 | contig 26350 bp, 22 predicted proteins | sample CFST100metaG_FD_179874 | JGI IMG/M metagenome (GOLD analysis project Ga0224525, IMG submission 179874) | Peat soil microbial communities from Stordalen Mire, Sweden - C.F.S.T100 | ecosystem: Environmental > Terrestrial > Soil > Wetlands > Peat | place: Sweden: Norrbotten County, Stordalen Mire...
ATTCCTCCGTTGCTTGGCTTCGTTAGCAAGTCCGGAATAGTAATTTGCCTTCTCCATATTCCCCTTTGCCTTGTACATCATACTCAAGTCATAGCAAACTTCATAAGTGGCATTCCTCTGGGCAGCCTGTTCCCAGTATCTGATAGCAGTTGTGGTGTCTCCCTGCATGATAAAATAATACCCAATGTTAAAATAGGGAACATCCAGGTCGGGATATGTTTTCATGACATCTTCATTTAACTTAATCGCCTTCCTGAATTCTCCCTTTTCATAATAAAGATCTGCCATCTTGAAAACCGCTATCAATGCTCCCGGATTGATCTGCAGCACCTTTTGATAACAAGTGATGGCGCTGTCGAGTTTATTTTTCTTCCGGTACGCCATGGCCATATTCACCCAGGCAGACTGCAATTCAGGCCGCAATGCGATAGCTTTCTTCAGAAAAACGATTCCGGAATCAACTTTTAGTGAAAAATTTATGTACACCGTGGCAAGGTCATTCAATGTGGTATAGTCATTTGGATACATCTTCAAAGCAGTCCGGAAATGAGAGACAATCACCTGCTGTAATTGTTCATTGACAGTTCCGTTTTGCTGATAATTCGGATCCCTGTAAACCATACTCCTCATGAATTCGGCATACTCCACATTGGCCTTGACCGATTTATCCAGGTATTTTATATCCGATGTATAAAGTTCACGGAGGTTGCGCCATTCACGGTTCCGCTTGAGGGTCATGGCCGTACAAGGAATCAGCAGCAAGATAATGATAACAACGATCTTTGCCCGTTCACTGAATTCAATGGTAAGATTCATGGGTTCGGTGCGGAAAACCCTGAAGATGAGATAAACCAGGGCAATGATGAACCCGAGGGAGGCGTTAAACACAAATCGTTCGCCAACAATACCCACCACCGGTGTCACCACATTGGTATAGATCGCAATAGCAATGAAATAATAAAGGATCGCGAACGAAAGAATATGCTTTTCCCTGAAATTCCTGATTGCATAAACGAAAAGGCCCAGATGAATGATAAAAGAGATCACCACCAGGATATTCCCCCAACCGGTAACAGGGATCATATTGTATCCGTAATAATAGAGCAAAGGATGTGGAAAGATCAGGATCCTTAAATAAAATAACAATGTCATCAACCCGGTGCCAGTGCGTATCCAGAGGCTTTTCTCCATGAACAAAGGGTTTTCAATAAAGGAATTAACATGGATGGCCTTCGGAAGGAAAAACCGGGGAATGAAATAGGCCATCAATCCAGCAAACAATACAGCAGCAAATATCCAGATGAAATTCTTCGGTTTCATGTCGGTGAAGAAATACAGCACCAATGGGTAGAGGGCAACGAAAGGAAGGATAGACGATTTGCAAAGGTAGCCAATGATAAAGATGATCAGGGCTGCAAAAACATAGATGATCTTTTTCCTCTCCGCATACCGGAGAAAAAAATGCAAACCACCGAGTCCGCAAAGAAACGACAGCAACTCATCCCGGTTTTTCAGGCTGGCTACTACCTCCGTATGAACCGGGTGGGCCATAAAAAGCAGGGTGATCAGAAACGGGAAAAGGATATTATAATTCTTCAGCAAGCGCTTAAGTATGAAAAACAGCAGGGTCGAGATCCAAAAATAAAGAAGCATGTTGATGAGGTGGCTCCTTCCGGCTTTCTGTCCTCCCCAGAGGCCGTATTCAATGGCAAAGGTCATTTTAACAATTGGACGGTAGTCGGTTTGCTGGCTTCCCACATTACCTTTGGTCTCCACATAGAAAGAGGAAAATATTTGGGGAATCGCAGCAAACCCTTTTTTTACGAGTTCGTTCTGCGGACCTGTAACGAAATTATCATCTACAGCCCATTTATTGAGAACTGTATTCCCGTATAAAATAACAGAGCAAACAAAAAAGAAAAGTACAAAATAACGGTTGGCTTTTTTTGAATCATTCACATTCATGATCCCTTCTTTAGGAGGAATCCGGGTTTTACCAGGCACGGCTCCGGTACCACTTTTCGGATTGTAACCCGAAGAAGAGCGTGTCGTCGGAACTTTCAACGACCTGTTTTTCTTATTATACGAAGTCTTGCCCATGGTTTACAAGTAGAACTGCAAAAATAGGACTTTTTACGCTATCCGCTTCAGCTTATCCTTCAAGGTATCGCGCCAGTTCCACAAAGTCTGTCACACTCAACTGTTCTGCACGATTATCCAACAAGGCCTGAATTCTTGGAACAGGCGTTTTTCCCACGGGTATTATTTCTTTCAAAGCATTCCGTAATGTCTTCCTGCGGTGGTTGAAAGCAGTTTTCACTGTTAAAAGAAAAAGTTCCTCATTGCAAGCCAGTTGTGTTATCGTATTCCTCTGTAAACGGATGACGGCCGATTTAACTTTTGGAGGAGGATAAAACACCGATTCATTCACTGTGAACAGGTATTCGATATCGAACCATGTTTTCAGCAACACACTCAGGATGCCATATTTTTTCGAACCCGGGGGTGAGGAGATTCGCTCAGCCACTTCTTTCTGGAACATGCCGATCACCTCGGGAACCGAATTCCTGTATTCAAGTATGCGGAACAGGATCTGGCTGGAAATGTTGTAAGGGAAGTTCCCTATGACCGCGAATGGAGCGGGAATAATTGTAAGATCCGCTTTCAGAAAATCCTGCTCCATCAGTTTCCCCGAAATTGCGGGATATTGCTGCTGAAGATATATCACTGATTCGCCGTCGATCTCAAAAAAAAACGGATTTAACGCAGGATTTTCAAGAAGGTATTTTGACAGGATACCGGTACCCGGCCCGACTTCAACAACATTGATAACATCCCCTGAAAGGCAGCATATGATCTTGCGGGCGATGTTCTCATCACGGAGGAAATGCTGGCCCAGGTGTTTTTTCGGTCGTACCATTTTAGAATCCTTTATCTCCCCTCAACGACCGGAATCGTTTCCGGGATTCAGGAACATAGATACTGCCGGGATATTTGCTCATCAGGGATTCATAATAATTCATTCCTTTTACCGCATCTTTGAGATCTTCCTCGTTCATGCATGCACGCTGGAACAATGCCTGGTCAGCCAGTACATCATCGGGATAGGTTTTTACAATTGTTCCCAGCAGGGTATCGGCTTCCCGGAATCTTCCTTCTTTCCTCAGAATATTCGCTTTTTCCATATACATGTGGGGAAATATCGTATGATCCTTGAATGCCAGGGTAATTGAATCCAATGTTTTCAGGGCATCTTCATTCCTGTTCCGGTATTCAAGAAGATCGGCATGGGAATAATATCCCAATGCGATGGTGTTGCTATCGGCATCAAAATGTTCGCTGATAAGGAGCGACAAAGCCATGGCGTCGTTGGCAATCAGTTTCGAGGTGGAGGCTTTCAGGATATCCAGCTGTGATTGTGCCCATTTGAATTCGCCGATGTAAAAGGATAACTTGGCATTTTTAAACTTTGCGGTTTCCCCGATCTCATCGTTTTTGAAATCCATGTAAACCTGCTGGTACAATAAAGTAGCTTCCCATACATTGCCAGTAAAAAGGTAAATATCGGCCAATTCAAGCTTTGCCTGGGATTTAAGGTTCAGGTCAATATCGTTCCGTTCCACAATTTTCGATAACACCGCGATGGCTGCTTCATTTTTTCCAAGAAAAAAAACATCCAGATGAGCCAAGTTTTTTGTAAGAATAACTGATTGAACCCGGTTATCTGTTTGAGCGATTTCTGTTTCGAATTCTTTTTCCAGTTCGGTTAATGATTTTTGCGATGGATTGGGATGTGAAACCATCTGAATGAACCGTGTATTCAGCAATTCCGTGCGGCTTTCATCATAAAACGGATATTCTTTTCCTTTCGATACCAGGTATTTATAGGCTTCGATCGCAGATATATATTCCTGGTTTGAGATCGCCATTTTTGCTAACTGGAAAACCCTGCTGCCGTCTTCCCTTAAACGCCGGTCGAGTGACCGGGCCTGGATCAAGGCTAGTTCAAAATCTTTTTGCTGAATGGAATACCACAAAAGCATTTCTGAATAATAAGTTTGATCAGGTTCCTTCTGCGACTTTTCGAGCAGGTATTTCCGGAACAACTCGTTCTTTGAATTATCCGGATCATTACTAAGGTCGAATTGTAAGCGGTCTTCGATGGTAGGTAGATAAGATTTGTTAAGATCCAGGAGGTAAAAATATTCTTCAAGCACTTTTTTGAATTCCCCTGTCCGCTCATAGATCATCGCCAGTTCAAATCCGAAGGGATAGGAATTATTCAGGATCTGACGGCCTTTTAAATAAACCTTTTCGGCATATTCATTTTCATTCCGGATGATAAAGGCATTGGCAAGATCAAAAATCTGTTGCTGGTTCGGTTCAAGTTTCCGGATGGATTCATCATATAATTTTTTTGCTTTCTCCGAATCGCCTGTCCGGTAGGCAATGTAACCCAGGTCGACAAGGTATTTCAGAGCATTCTTATCATTTTTCTGTGCGGTTTTTACCAGTTTTTTTGCCTTACTGTAATCCTGGATCTCAACCAGGCAGAAAAAATAATAAGTATAAAGGTTAGAAGAGGGTTTCAACGCATACAACCGTTCATAAACCTCGGCTGCCTTGGCATATTCTCTATCCTGGAAGAATTGCATGGCGATCTGTTCATCATTATTATCCGCAGCATTTGTCTGAAATGGCAGTATCGTATTTGTGGTCGGATGATCCTGGGCAAGGCAGTGAAAAGTGAAAAGTGAAAAGTGAAAAGTGAATATGATGAAACAGAAAATTCGCTGGTGCATAAAAGACATGTTATTGCTGATTCAACCGGTTGATGGCGATCCATGCCATGAGGCCCATTCCTGTTTGAAGACAGTGTTCATCCACATCGAAAGTGCTTGTATGCATATTTGAAACGATGCCTCTCTGTTCATTCCTGATCCCGAGCCTGTACAGACAGGAAGGAACCTCGTTGGCAAAGTAGGCAAAATCTTCCGATGTCATTCGCGCATCAATGTCGACAACGTTTTTTTCTCCGAGATAGTCTGTGGACCAATCACGGATTTTGGAGGTCAGTTGCAGATCGTTGTCGAGGAACGGATATCCGTGTGCGATCCTCACTTCACAACTCCCTCCCATGGCAGCTGCGATCGAAGATGCCATGTGGGTGATCTTTTCATGAATGGATTTTCGCCAGGTTTCATCATAAGTCCTGATGGTTCCTTCGAGGGAAACCTTGTCGGGAATTATATTCGTACGGCCTTCACCCGAAATCTTCCCGAAAGAAACCACGGTAGGGATGATGGGATTTGCGTTCCGGCTGACGATCTGTTGCAGTGACACGACGATATGGGATGCGATCAGGATAGGATCAACCAATTGTTCGGGTGTTGCTGCATGGCCGCCTTTGCCTTTTATGGTAAGGAAAATTTCATCCGTTGAAGCCATGTAAGGTCCGGCTTTCAAGCCGATCTTTCCTACATCCACCGTGTTAATCACATGCTGCCCTATGACTGATATGGGTTCCGGATTCTTTAGTACGCCTTCGCGGATCATACGGATGGCGCCGCCGGGATAGGTTTCTTCAGATGGCTGAAAGATCAGTTTCACACTGCCTTCAAACCTTTCCTTGACCCGGTTCAGGATTCTGGCTGTTCCCAGCAGGCTTGCCATGTGAACGTCATGACCACAGGCATGCATTTTTGAAGGTACCAGCGATTTGTATTCAACCGCATTCTCTTCACGGATCGGCAGTGCATCCATATCGGCCCGTAAAGCGACGTTTTTTGATTCCGGGTTGATGCCATTGATCATACCGACAATTCCGGTTTCCGCTACTCCTTTTACATAGGTGATCCCGTATTCATCGAGCTTTTTGCAAATGAATTCCGATGTTTTGAATTCTTCGCAGGAAAGTTCGGGATGCTGGTGAAGGTGGCGGCGGATCCAACGTATCTCCTCGAAATATTCGGAAGAAAGCAGTTTTATGTGATCCTTTAGATTATTCATAGCCAAGAGCCAATTAAGAATCCAAAGATATTACAAATTATCCTTCTTTACCGTCTTCTTATCTGCCTTCTTTCACCGCGAAGACGCGAAGGCGCAAATTTTTTTTAACCACATTAGGCACAGTAGGTCACAATAGATTAAATTAAGTTGTTTGACTCTACTGTGACCTATTGTGACTATGTGGTGAGAATTAAATATTGTTTTTCAATGACTTATATTTTGTCATATAGCAAACGCTTAGACGCCAAAAAAATCTTTCTTATATGGTTAATTAAATTTTCATTTTAATGGAAATCTCTTCCTTATTTTTTAATAGAATTTTATTATCTTTGGAAGTGTTCTTAAAGAAATATTCCATTTTAATTTCAATTGAAGAATTCTATGAAACAAAAAGAAGCTGTCGAAATAGCCTTAGAAAAATTAGGCGGCGTTGCTACTCTCGGGCAATTAAATCAAGAGACGATGAAGATTCAGGATTGTCTTTGGAGGACGAAAACACCTTTTGCAAGCATTCGGAGAATAGTTCAACTTGATAAAAATATATACAAGATAAAACCAGGGTTGTATGGGTTAGTAAGTTACAAAAAAGAAAATGAAACAAAAGGAATTATTGCTGAAACAGATATCAATAAAAACTCAACAGAAGTAATTGAATTTAATCATACTTATTATCAAGGATTACTTTTAATTGTGGGAAATCTGAAAAAACTTAAAACCTTTGTACCAAATCAAGATAAAAACAAGAAATTCATTGATAAAAATCTTGGGGATTTAAGAACTTTTAATGCTATCCCGGAATTTAGTTATCCGAATTTTGTTCAAAGAAGTTCAACAATTGATGTTATTTGGTTCAACGAAAGAGATATGCCTCATTCTTTCTTTGAGGTAGAACATTCAACTGATATTCAAAATTCGCTTCTGAAGTTTAATGATTTGCGAGATTTCTCTTCAAGAATGATAATCGTTGCAGATATTTCCAGAAAGAAAGAATATGAGAGCAAGATAAAATACTCCTCATTTAAAAATCTTGCTGATGATAACAGGGTAAAATTTCTTGATTATGAGGTACTTAGTAAACAATATGTAAATTTAATTCAAGAACAAAAATTTGAATTTGTCTTGTAACCTCAAGGTCGTAGCCTTACTTCTTATTATATCGTTAAATATGAAAACAAAAATCTTAATTACTTTGGAAGGCGGTGTTATTCAAAACATAACTACCACAAAACCGGAAATTGAAATATCAATACTAGATTATACCGGCTCTGATGACGGAAAACCCTTTGTAACACTTTTTAAAACGGATATAGTTGAAGATATGAGAGAACTATTTAAACATAAATTGGATAAAGATGAACTTTCAGCTGTTAATCAATTAATAGAATTAGGTTTTTTAGCTCCGGAAAAGAAGTAGATTAAGTAGATACCAAATTGAGTGGGCAACCTACGCGAATCATAGCCAATCAAAAATTAACGGGGATGAATTGCTCTTGGATCTTCAAGAACCCTCTTACGAGTTCATCACCGAAAAGGGAAAGGCAAAAAAGAAACCCAGAACAAAACTGTAATTCATTTCAGATTAGGTAAACCAGCTCCTGTAACGTTACTTCAATACTCACGCACGCATTTGGAAACGCGGGTTATTGCATTTCCTTTCAACTTTATAAACTTTATAACTTTATAAACTTACAGTGGAATATTTCCGTGTTTCTTCGGTGGATTGTTTTTACTCTTGTTCTGGGTCAGCTCAAGTGCCTGGATGAGTTTTATCCGGGTTTCTTTAGGATAGATGATCTCGTCGACATAGCCAAGTTCGGCAGCTTTATATGGACTTGCAAAGGTGTTCCGGTAATCATCCACTACTTCAGCGCGCTTTTCTTCGGAAAGCTTTCCTTTATGAAGGATATTGACGGCTCCTTCCGGGCCCATTACGGCAATTTCACCTGTTGGGTAAACATAATTTACATCCCCGCCGATGTGTTTGCTCGACATCACACAATAAGCCCCGCCATAAGCTTTACGTGTGATAACGGTGATCTTCGGAACGGTAGCCTCACAAAAAGCATAGAGCAATTTTGCCCCGTGCTTGATGATACCGTTGAATTCCTGATTTGTTCCGGGAAGAAATCCGGGCACATCTTCAAAGGTGATCAGCGGGATGTTAAAACAATCGCAGAACCGCACAAAACGGGCTCCCTTAATAGCCGAATTGATGTCGAGTACCCCGGCCAGGAATGCTGGTTGGTTCGCCACGATACCAACCGGTTTGCCGGCAAGCCGGGCAAACCCAGTGATGATATTCTTTGCATAATGTGGCATCACCTCGAAAAAGTTGCGGTTATCAACCACCGCATGGATGATCTCCTTCATGTCGTAGGGTTTGTTCGGATCGGAAGGGATGATCGTCTGGAGCGCTTCATCCTGCCGCATGATATCATCCGTACAAGGCTGGGTTGGCGGATCCTCCATGTTGTTGGAAGGAATGAAGCTCATCAGTTCACGGATCATCATCAGCGCCTGTTCATCGTTCTCTGCGGCGAAATGTGCCACTCCGCTCCGCGAATTATGTGTCATTGCGCCACCTAGTTCGTCCATCGTCACCTTCTCATGGGTAACTGTTTTGATCACCTCCGGCCCGGTTACAAACATATAGCTGGTTTCCTTTACCATCAGGATGAAGTCGGTCATAGCGGGTGAATATACCGCACCTCCCGCACAAGGCCCGAGAATTGCGGAGATCTGCGGGATCACACCGGAAGCCATGACATTCCGGTAAAAAATATCAGCATATCCGGCCAGGCTTTCCACCCCTTCCTGGATCCGTGCGCCACCTGAATCGTTAAGTCCGATCACAGGCGCACCGACTTTCATGGCTGTATCCATTACTTTGAGCACCTTATCGGCATTTGCACGGCTCATGGTACCTCCGAATACGGTAAAATCCTGGGCAAAAACGAACACCTGTCTGCCATCGATCTTGCCATAGCCCGTCACCATCCCATCGCCGTATACCTTGTTTTTCTCCATATCGAATTCCTTGCAGCGGTGGGTCACGAGTTTGTCAAATTCAGCGAACGTATTCGGGTCAAGCAGGGTCAGGATACGTTCGCGTGCCGTCATTCGTCCAGCTTTGTGCTGCTTATTAATTTTATCGATTCCGCCTCCCAGCTCTGCCAGACGGTTTTTCTCTTCCAACTGATGGTAACTTTCGTCTAATGTTTGCATCTCTGATTTTAAATTATGAAATGAATTTCGGGATATTGGGTATTTGATATTGGGTTCTGTTTTATTTCGGCACTTCGCTATTTTTTTAACTCACCAAACCACCAGTTATCATTCCAGTTTGATCATTACCTGGTGGGCGTTAACGATGTCGCCTTCTTTTACAAGGATCTCCCTGACAGTGCGGTCGGCAGTAGCCTTGAATTCACTTTGCATCTTCATGGCTTCCACGACGATCAGGGTCTGACCGGTAGTCACTTTATCCCCTGCGCTGACCGGGATCTTGACCACTTTCCCAGACATAGGCGACGAGATGTTATTGTCGCCTTCGGCCTTGGTCCCCAACTTCCTGTTTTGCTGGTACCGGGTCTCGGCATCAATGATCTCGGCGATGAATGAGCGGGCAAAGGTGTTCACAATGTATTCCTTACTCGATTCTCCTTCTATCAGCTCAACATTGTAAGAATGCCCGTGGTAAAGGATCGAATAAACGCCCTTCTCAACCATCACAATATCCAGCTCATATTTCCGGTCATCCACCGCAAGGAGTACCTTGCTTCCTGCCCTGTTCAGCAATTCGATCTGCGCCGTACGATGTTCCAGTTTGATTTCATATGCCATAGATACTGACTTTTATAATCGTAAAACATTTCTTTTGCGGCCAAAATCCTTCCAGGTGGAGGCGAATTCCTCGGTGAATTTCTGTGGCTGTATCTTTTCGATCTTATCGAGATAATCTATAAAACAAGCGATCATCGCCATGTCTTCACATTCGGTCCCGCATAATTTGGGAGCAAAGAGCCTGTCGTGATTTTGTTCGATAAAATGGGTGTTATATTTCCCCCCGATAAAATCTGGAATATCCATGATTCTTTCCAGGAATTTAATATTGGTCTTCACCCCTGTGATCTTATACTCATAAAGGGCTCTGCGCATACGTGCGATCGATTCAGGACGAGTTTTTCCCCAGGAGATCAGCTTTGAGATCAGGGGATCATAATACATGGGGATCTCGTAACCTTCATAAACATATCCGTCGTATCGTACACCCAATCCTAGCGGAACGGTGATATGTGTTACGACACCCGGTTGTGGCATGAAGTTATGATCGGTATCTTCCGCATAGATCCTGCACTGGATGGCATGGCCGTTTTGCCGGAGTTCCTCCTGTCTGAAGGTCAGCGGCAGGCCATTTGCAATGTTGATCTGTTCTTTCACAAGGTCAACACCTACAACCCTTTCCGTGATCGGATGTTCAACCTGTAAACGGGTATTCATCTCTAAAAAATAATACTCCAGGGCATCGCTTACTATGAATTCAATGGTACCTGCACTCTCATAATTCACGGCTTTTGCGGCGGCGATCGCAAATTTCCCCATTTCATCCCGTAATTCGGGCGTCATTAAAGGAGAGGGCGTTTCTTCAATGACTTTCTGGTGCCGTCGCTGGATAGAACATTCGCGTTCGAACAAATGGATCACATTTCCCTGGCGGTCGGCCAAAATCTGGAATTCGATATGGTGCGGCGATTCAATGTATTTTTCAATATAAACGGAATCATTACCGAAGGCATTCATCGCTTCTGATTTTGCGGTGAGAAAGGAAGGAATCATATCATGATAGTCGCGTACCAGCCGCATTCCTTTTCCGCCACCACCGGCAGAGGCTTTGATCATCAGGGGAAATCCGATCTGTCCGGCAATTTCCAATGCCATGTTTTCATCCGTGATCTTCTTTGTGGTCCCGGGAACAACCGGTATGCCGGCTTTTGTCATGGTTTGCCGGGCCATGATCTTATCCCCCATTGTTGCAATGCTATATGCCGAGGGCCCGATAAAGATAATCCCTTCCTGCTTGCAACGATCCGAGAAAGCTGCATTCTCAGACAAAAAACCATACCCCGGATGAATGGCATCAGCTCCAGATTTTTTTGCCGCTTCAATGATGTTATCAATGTTTAAATAACTTTCCCTCGATGGCGCCGGGCCGATGAAATAAGCCTCGTCAGCATACCTTACATGCATGGATTTCCGGTCAGCTTCCGAATAAACTCCAACGGTCACCAATCCCAATTCCCGGCATGACCGCATTACACGGATAGCAATTTCACCCCGGTTTGCTATGAGAACCTTCCTGATCATACATTCATCTTTTAAAAATATTATTTGTGAACAGATTCACAATCAACCTATTCCATATGTTATCACGAACGAAATTATAAATATATGTTAAACCTACAAAAATAAATATGTTAATGTTTTATAAAAAGCAGGGGTTATCTTCTTCAGGAATTGGGATCGGGTTTCCCGATTTTTCCGATATTTGCTAAAAAGTGAACATGAAGGTTCCTCTCTATCTGATAATTTCACTCCTCATAATCAGTATTTTTTCCTGCCGGAACACAGAGCAAAAGAAAGAATCACGGAACAGAAAAAGTATCGTTGCCCCAGCAAAGAAATTAACTGCCATGGATACGCTGCTTGCCGACCTGGAAATTCTGAAGAAGGACACTTCCCTGCGGCATGCTTCCCTCTCCTATGTAATCAACGATTACAGCACAGGAAAACCGGTACTGGTCACCAGCTCCAATCCCGATCTAAGCCTGGTTCCTGCCTCGGTTATTAAAGTCCTTACGACAGCCGCTGCACTGGAAATTCTGGGAGAAAGCAGGTCATTCAGGACTGCTCTCCAGTATGACGGAAAAATCGAAAACCGCGTCCTGCAAGGAAACCTCTACATCAAAGGAGGGGGCGATCCCACTTTCGGTTCTCCGGCCACCCTTGACCGTTGGGGAAAAAGCGTCAGGGATCTCGGTATCGATTCCATTACAGGCAGCGTGATCGGAGATCCAACGATATTCAATCATTTCACCATACCTGCCACCTGGACATGGGGAGAACTCCTCCTTCCCTATTGTGCGCCGGCAAGCGGACTGACCTATTCCGGAAATGTATTCCAGGGGAAGGGTTCCAAAGCTAAAAAAGGAAAATACAAACCGGCGGAACAGGATATCCAGCCGGAGATACCGGGACTCGAGGTTGAAAATGATATTGCAGATGCCGAGGATGCGCCTGCAGAAACCTTCCTACAGGGTAATCCTACTGCCCTCCGCATGTCGATACAGGGGACGGTTGACAAAGGAAATGTTTTTTTCCCATACAGCGGTGTCATCCCTGATCCTGCCCTGACCGTCGCGAATGATTTGAAGAAAAAACTGAATGTGTTGGGGATCCGCATTGCCGGGCCGGCGGTAGACATCGAGAATGCTGATTCTACAGTTCTCTCCGGTATACAAAAGGAACGGAAAGAGATTGCTGCAGCTTTTTCACCTTCGGTTGGTGCATTGGTTACACTCACCAACCTCCACAGCAATAATCTTTTTGCAGAGCACCTGAGCAAGCATATCGGGTTGTCGAGATTCCACAGCGGTCATTCCGAATCGGGGTGCAAAGCTGTTCTGCAATTCTGGAAATCGAAAGGGATCGATACGGATGGCATGTTTCTCTACGATGGCTGTGGTGTTTCACGGTACGATGGCATTACTTCACGGCAACTGGCTGACATGCTTTACTACATGACCACTTCTCCTGCTTTCACAACATTTTACAATTCCCTTCCCCTGGCAGGAGTATCCGGGACACTTGCAAAATATATGAAAGGGACGAAGGCCGAAGGCAATCTCCGTGCAAAAACCGGCAGCATTTCCCGCGTGAAAAGTTATGCCGGTTATGTCCGCACCGCTTCCGGGAAAAGGTTTATTTTTTCGATCCTTGTCAACAATTTTACTTGCAGCGGTCCGGAGATGGTCAAAAAACTGGAAAAAATTATGGTGGATATAGCTTGTGTAAAATGAATCGAATCTTTCTGTTTCTTTTTATTCTCTTGTTCTCCGCCTCCCTTCTTTCCTGTAAACAAAGAGGAGAGAAGAATCAGTCCTTGATAAAAACCGATTCCACTGCCCTCCGGTTAAGCGAAAAAGCAAGACATGACTCCTTGCTCATTGAACTGAACCAGTTTCTCAACGATCCTTGTTTCAAGAGCGCCATTGTAGGGTATACCATCTATGATTTCACCAAAGGATTTCCAAAGCTGATATTCGAGCATAATGCTGCGCTTGGGATGGTCCCTGCATCCATACAGAAGATACTGACCACGGCAGCTGCACTGGAGATCTTTGGGGAACCCATCTATCATGAAGTTACCCTTACCAACCTCAACAGCATCAACTGGCGTGCAAACCGGTTATTGCAGAAAATCGGCCAGAAGAAGTACGGCAAGTACGATTTCCTCCATGGATCGCAGGCTGTCATGGAATATTGGAAAGATAAGGGGGTGGATATAACGGGGCTTTACATGTGCGATGGCAGCGGACGATCACATGACAATATCGCCAGTCCAAAACAACTGGGAGAGGTACTTTTCAGGATGACCACCTCCCCCGTTTTCCCGGTTTTTTACAATTCACTTCCATTGGCCGGCATCTCGGGTACGATGCATAAATGGTTGGTTGGGAGTTTAGGGGCCGGACGGATCCGCGCGAAGACCGGTTCCCTCGGGGGTGTCAGAAGTTATGCCGGTTATGTGAAAACATTAAGCGGAAAAAAGCTTATTTTCACCCTGATCATCAACAATTACAATTGCCGGACAAAAATCCTCAAGCAGCGGGTAGAGGATCTCATGCTCGGGATGGTGAAAATGTAAGGGAAATGGATCAGACGAAGGATTGAAGGTCGTACAGTTTCTTGTATACCTTATTATCCTCAAGAAGGGCGAAATGGGTGCCCCGTTCGACTATATGCCCATTTTGAAGCACGATGATTTCGTCGGCAAATTGTATCGTTGAGAGGCGGTGTGCGATAACGATGGAAGTACGGTTCCGCATAAGGTTTTCGAGCGCCTGTTGTACCAGTCGTTCTGATTCCGTATCCAATGCAGAGGTAGCTTCATCGAGGATCAGGATCGGCGGGTTCTTCAACACGGCACGTGCGATACTTAGCCGCTGACGCTGGCCTCCGGAAAGTTTCGTTCCGCGGTCGCCGATGTTGGTATGATACCCATCTGGCATTTTCTCGATAAACTCATGGGCGTTGGCCACTTTGGCTGCAGCGATCACATCTTCCTCACTCACATTAACCATCCCGAAGGCAATGTTGCTGAAGATCGTGTCATTGAACAGGATCGTTTCCTGTGATACGATTCCCATTAATCCCCTCAGGTCTTCGATTATCAGGTTGCGGATCGGGATGCCGTCGATAAGGATTTCGCCTTCTGTACAATCATAAAAACGGGGTAAAAGATCTACCATCGTTGATTTGCCGGCCCCGGAAGGCCCAACCACAGCGATGGTCTTTCCTTTAGCAATATTGATGGAAAAATCTTTCAACACATCTTCTTTATCATACCGGAAATTGACATGACGGTATTCGATCTCCTTAAGGAAATCTTTTTTCCGGATGGCATCCGGTATTTCTTCGATCACTTCCGGCGCAACCAATACCTGTGTGATCCTTTCCACCGAGGCAGCTCCTTTCTGAATGTTATAGTATGCCTGGGTGATAGATTTTGCCGGTGGCATCAATTGGGAAAAGATACCAAGGTACACAAGAAAGGCTGCGGCATCGAGCAGATTACCTTTAGTGAATACAAGGTTTCCTCCGTACCACAGCACGATCGTCACGACCAGCACACTGAGAAATTCACTGAGGGGAGATGCAAGGTCGCGCTTACGGTAAAGGCGGATCATCAGCCGTGTATATTCCTGATTGATCTTTTTAAACCGGTTGTCGGCAAATTTGATGGCATTGAATGCCTTGATGATCCTCAGCCCCGATATCGTTTCTTCGATCATGGAAAGGATGAATCCCATTTTCTTCTGACTCTTGTCAGAGGTGCGCTTCAGGCTTTTCCCGATACGGCCGATTACAAGAGCGCTAACCGGCAACAGGACGAGGACGAAAATCGTGAGGGAAGGACTTATAATGAATAAGGTAACAAGGTACGCGATCATTGTGATGGGATCCCGGAAGGCCATTTCCAGTGAACTCATGATCGACCATTCCACCTCCTGAACATCGTTTGTCATCCGGGCGATGATATCGCCTTTCCGTTGCTCGTTATAATAGGACAGTGGCAGGATGAGGATCTTTTTATAAAGGCCGTTCCGGAGGTCCCTGACCACATCATTCCTAACCACAGCAAGAAAGTACATCGCCATGTAACGGAAAAAATTCTTGAAGAAATAAAGAATGATGATGATGAGCCCGATGTAGATGAGGATCCTGCTGTTTCCATAAATATGGATCATTTTCCCCGATTCGAAATAGAAATTATCCTTTAGTGAATTAAAATTAGTCCAGACCAGTGGTGGCGCTTCTTTCGGGATTTCCATCTGGTGAAATAGCATCTGAAGTACCGGGATGAAAAGGGTGAAAGATACCAACGAGAAAAATACGGCAAGGATGTTAAAAAGGACATTCAGGGAGGCATAACCCCAATAGGGGCCGGCATAACGTAATATTTTGAAGAAATTCCTCACTGTTGCAAAGATAAAAGTTTCTCTTCTGAATTAAAAGAAAGAAAAGGCGGGCCAATAAAATTTCATGATCCCTGAATGGAGATCAGGATGACTTCTCATACAGCAACACGGAAGTCATTCTTTCGTGATGTCTGCATAGATTTCGAGGATCTCGTTTTTAAAACGGGGCGGGGCTTCCAGGTAACCCCATCCGTTTTCGAGAATTTCAATACTGCCAAACGCTGAATCCGATACCGGAACGATCCCAAACGGGATGTTCTTTTCTTTCAGGAATTCTTTCATGCGTTCTGCTTCAAATTCATTGTTAAGATCGAGGATCTTTTCAAATTGGTCCATTTTTAAGGATTTATTGCTTCAATCGTGAATGTTAATTTTCTTCTTTGTTATCGCCCAATTTTATGATATAGACTCAATCAGGGATATATGTTTCAAATATACTAAAATATGAGAACAAATCTGATAGATTAAACGAAAATACTGACAATAATATTTGACGGCATAAAGAAATCAATATCCTTTCCTGAGCAGGAGCAACATGAAGAAGGATCCGATCATGAAGAAAATGCAGATGGCAAGTACGGAATACCGCATGCTCCCGGTAATGGCTTCAATGATGCCGAAACTGAAGGTGCCCGCCACGGTGGCCAGCTTTTCCATCACATCATAGAAACTAAAAAAGGAAGTGTGATCGGTTGTTTCCGGTAGCATCTTCGAATAGGTTGACCTGGCCAGGGATTGGGATCCTCCCATCACGATCCCGATGCAGAGCGCTGCAACGATAAACCCAATGGCATCTTTGATGAAATAGGATCCGATGCAAATGAAAATCCACACGACCAGCGAGGCAAGAAATGCTTTCAGGTTCCCGAAACGGCTGGAGAGTCTTGCAAACAGCCAGGAGCCGAACATACCTACCAGCTGAATGACAAGGATCGTAGGGATCAGAACATTGTCTTTAAGCCCCAGCTCTTTCTCGCCATAAGTGGCTGCCATGAACATCACGGTGAGCAGTCCCATCATGACGAAAAAGAAACCGATCAAAAAAATGCTCAGCCGATACGATTTTCTGACCTGTCCGAAGACCATCCGGAGTTCCTTGTATCCATTGGTGAGGATGGCGGCGCCATGCATCCGTTTGCGGAATGTATATTTCGGCAGGCGGGAAAATGTGATGCGGGAAAACCCGATCCACCAAAGGAAGACTGTGAGAAACGAGATCCTGGCAGGCAGCGATGAACCTTCGGGGATGCCAAACCAGGTTGGTTTCAACACCATGGTAAGGTTGAAAATCAGCAGCAGAACGCTTCCAAAGTAACCCATGGAATAACCCCGTGCACTGACCTTATCCTGATCAACAGGATCGGCAATCACCGGCAAAAAAGAGTTGTAAAAGACAATGCTTCCCCCGTAACCGATGGTTCCGAGTGTAAATGCAAGAATTCCAAATTCGATATTGTGCCCGTTAAAGAAAAACAAGGAGCCACAAGCCGCTGCGCCGATCCAGGTAAAACCCATCATGAATGCTTTTCTTCTTCCTGTATAATCGGCCATCGAAGAAAACAAAGGAGATCCTATCGCCACAAAAAGGTATGCAGCAGCGATGGCCCAGGAATAAAGCACTGTATTGATTATATGTGCGCCGAAAAAGCTAACCGTGAAATCGCTTCCATGGCGCGTTACCGTATTGTAGTAGATCGGGAAAATTGTGGAGGAAATAGTGAGCTGGTAAACCGAATTGGCCCAATCATACATGACCCATCCACGAACTACGCGTTTATCGCCCTTTTGGATTACCTGGACATCTTTTCGTCGTAACAAAGGATCTGGATTAAGTGATAAAATGCGAAAATAACCAAATTGTAAACAGATGTTTCTAAATTTGCTTAATATCACACGTTTTTGTAGTTTTATCCATCAAACCCGCAAAGATGAACCTTCGCTTCCTTTTCCACCTGGCCGTCTTTTTCCTTATCTTCCCTTTCTTTATCCATGCTGGAAATCCCGCAGATTCGGTAATATCGGGCGTCAAAAAAGACAAGGTCAAAACGGGGTGGAACTTCGGGGGGTTGCCCGCAGTGAGCTATGATTCCGACATGGGTTTCCAGTACGGAGCGCTGGCAAATATTTATTACTATGGCGATGGTTCTACCTATCCGCAGTATTTTCATTCTTTTTATTTTGAGGTTTCCCGTTACACAAAAGGAACCGGGATCAACCAATTCTTTTTCGATTCAAAAAAGCTGATCCCGAAGATCCGGGTCACGGCCGATATTACTTACCTTACCGAGAAGGCCCTTAATTTTTATGGTTTTAATGGTTATGAATCAGTCTATAATCATTCCTGGGAAAATAACAAAGAGGACTCATCTTTTTACAAAACACGGATGTTTTACCGATACCAGCGCGACCTGCTTCGGATCGGAGCTGATTTCCAGGGAAAGTTCTTTCACCCCAGCCTCCTGTGGCTAGCAGGATTCACTTTCCTTAAGATTTATACCGGACAGGTGAATGTGGACCGGTTGAACAGGGGCGTAAAGGAAAGCAAGAAATTACCAAATGTTCCCGGGTTATATGAAGAATATGTAAAATGGGGAATTCTCGGCAAGGATTCGGCCGGTGGAATGAACAATTTCATCAAGCTCGGTCTGATCTACGATACCCGCGACAATGAGCCTAATCCCATGCACGGTATCTGGGACGAAGCGGTCATGGCTGTTGCACCGGGATTTATCGGCGACGGTCATTACAGCTTCATCAAGTTATCGGTCACTCACCGGCAGTACTTCACGCTTGCAAAAGAGGTTCTGTCATTTGCATATCGGATTGCCTACCAGGGGACTATTGCCGGAACGGCCCCTTTTTATATCCAGAGTTACATAATCAATTCTTTTTCACAAACCACAACCATCGATGGGCTCGGAGGGTCGCGTACCTTACGTGGGATTTTACGGAACCGTGTTGTGGGAGATGGTGTTGTTTATGGAAATGCCGAATTCCGCTGGAAGTTTGTCCGTTTTCATTGGATCAAACAGAATTTTTATCTTGCCCTGAATGCCTTTGCCGATGCGGGAATGGTAGTGCAACCAATTGCAATCAATAAAAGCGGGATCCCTGCCGGCGTGGATCAGTCACTGTACTTCAGCAGTGATAGAGAATCACCGCACCTGGCTCTGGGAGCCGGCTTCCGGATCGTAATGAACCAGAACTTTATCATCTGTGCCGATTACGGGCAGGCCATGGATATCAGAGACGGATCGAACGGGATCTATGTAGGGTTGGGATACCTTTTCTAAACAAAAAGATTTAATGAGTAATGAGTAATTCTGTAATTAAATAATTCTATAATTACTTAATATTCATTATTTTTTCTTTATATTTTCGTTTTTTAACAGAAAGCTTACTTGGATATAAGAATTGATGATTTACGTATATTTCTATTAATCGTCGGCCTTAGTTTTTTATTGGGCAGTATTGTTTTTTTCGTTAATAAAAAGATTACCATTGCGATTTCCCTGCTATTTTTCTTTGCACTTTTCCTCTTTATTTTTGCCGCATTGCTAGATCCCTTTCTGAATATCTGGGATGAAAGATTTCATGCATTGGTTGCAAAAAACCTTCTTCAACATCCATTAAAGCCGACTTTATATGACAATCCCGTCATTACCATGGTATATGCGCCCTGGGACCGTTATGTAATCTGGCTTCATAAGCAACCTTTTTTTCTTTGGCAAATTGCAATCAGTTATAAAATTTTCGGGATTACTGAATTTGCAGCGCGAATCCCAAGTGTTATTCTAAGCAGTTTGCTTGTACCCATCTATTACAGGTCAGGTAAAATACTTGTAAACCGGAACACGGGTTATTATACTGCTTTTTTTATAACTACATCCTTCTTGCTTTTTGAATTGATATCAGGATATCAAGGGGTAGATCATAATGATGTTGCGTTCCTATTCTACGTATCTGCCAGTATATGGGCATGGCTGGAATTTATTAATTCCGGAAAGAAATCCTGGTTGGTTTTGATCGGATTATTCTCCGGGTTTGCCATCTTAACCAAATGGCTGGTAGGATTTGTTGTGTATTCAGGATGGGCATTATTTATTATCACGGATAAAAAAAACAGATCAGATAAAACAGCATATTTTAACCTCGCTGTTTCGCTGATGATAACATGTTTCGTTGTACTACCCTGGCAATTATGGATATTGAAACAGTACCCAACAGAGGCGGCTATAGCATATAAATATAACACTGATCATTTTTTTAAAGTCATTGAAGGTCATGAAGGACCCTGGTGGGACTACCTTAGTGATTTAGTGTATCTGTATGGGTATTTATCCCTGATAATGATTCCGACAGGATTGATATTGCTTTTCCGAAAAATAAGAATGGGAACAAATGTAAAAATTGCCATGGTCGCCCTTCCACTGATTGTGTATTTATTCTTTTCTATCGCCAAAACCAAGATCACCAGTTTCCCTTTTGTGATTTCATTGCCGGTTTTTATGGGGATGGCATGCTTAATTGATTTTATGACTGAAAAAGCATTAAAGCTAAAGTTGCACCCACTATTATATAAAATGGGTGTTCTCATTCTCTTGTTACTGGTTTTTGAATTCAATATCCGTTTTGGAGAAATCATCCGGAATCATTCATCTGAAGGCTCACACGGTAGATACGCCAGTATCCTGATAAACAATAAAAAAATCTTTCTAAAGTATAAATCCCTTTTGCCATCAAATTCAGTAATATTTAACCTGAAAGGAAGGTCATATATTGATTGTATGTTTTATACCGGATTTCCCGCTTATAATTTCCTGCCTTCCAAAGAACAATATCAAGAGCTGAAGAATAAGGGAGGGTATACAATTGTTGTAGTCAACATTTCAAAAAATGATTGTCCGGATTATTTAAAAGACGATACATCCGTTATTATATTAAACGATACTGTTTCAACTTTCGATTAACTCAAAGGATAATGCATAAGGAATGGTAAGATGATTGTTATCGATTGTCAGCATAAGGAATGCGCTGATCTTGCCCGTTTCATCATGGAATTCTACATTCTGGTGGATAAAGTAAAACCAGGTTGGCGCTCGTCTGCGTTTAAAGTTTCATGGTTATTAAAAACCATAGTTAAGCGGCATTATACATTCTGCTTTGTTGGGGAATTAGTAATGAATAATGCCGGAAAATGATTAATGAGTAATTCTTTAATTAAATAATTCTGTAATTACTCATTACTCATTAATCTTTTTATGTAAATACGCAATCCCCGTCTCCATCCTGGAAAGCAGGCTCCGGGAGATTCAGTGTTTTGGGGATGAAATAAGGCCGGATGATTTTTTTCTTATAAAGAAACGGGGATTTTGTTTTCCGGATCTCTTCCGATAGTTCCGGATGAAAAATTGTAAGCATGTTTAACTGGTAATCGAGCATAGTATTGAACAAGAATTTGACCAAAGCTGATTCCATTCCTTTTATAAAAAATGCATAAGGTACGGTGAGATGATTGTTACGGATTGATAGCATCAGGAATGCGTTGACCTTGCCCGTTTCATCATGGAATTCCACATTCTGGTAAAAAAACCTTTTTGAAACTGAAGAAAAATAGTAGCGACGGCTGTCAGCATCTTCCTCCTGCTCCAGCACCCAGGGATTCTTGTTGATCCATTCCAGTTCCGGTTTTCCTCTTCTAATAAGATAGGATTGATTGCACATGCTTATTAATTCTTCGGCTTCCGGACCGATATCTTCGACATATTCATAGCGAAGTCCTGGATCAGTTTTATATCCCGGATAAAAAACCATGCGGATGGCATTAGCAAGGTTCAGGATAAAGTCAAGGATCTGAAGAAGCGGTTTGATCCTGGCGAAAACGCCTCCCCTCGGCGGAAGGATCTCCGCCAGGTTGAACCTCAGATAACCACGGATTCCAACCCTGGTAACAGGAGCATGAAAGTATCCTGTTCTCTCATAAATTTTCAGGGTTCCCGGCTTCATATTCGTGATCATGGCGGTATTGTCCCATTCCTGCATTGCAAGATCAAACAGTTGCTTCGAAATATTTTTCCCACGGTATTTGGGATCAATCCAGAAACACGACAACCAACTCATCCGCTTTAATTTCCCCTGGTAAAAGATCTTTTCAGGCAGAGCGCCCAGGTACCCGACAACTTCATCATTCTCAAAGGCAACAAAAAGGATCTTGTCGGAAGCGGCAGCACGCGGATTCCGCGCATAGGAAAGCGCGCGGTGTTTTGAAACCGGAATATTTTTCAGCCTTGAAAAAAACTCTGAAGAAACAAATTCAAGAATGTTCCCGGTAGTGTAATATTTGATTTCCATCGGCTATCGCCTGATCATATTTTTTCCAAAGATAGATTTAATCATGTAATAAAGATATTCCGTTCCCAGAATCTGTTTTGCGTTCAGGGAAGTTCCTTCAAATGGGATTCGCTGGATATTTCTCCGGATGGAATCCTGCTTGAGCCCGGCGCCTCCAAATGTAAGGTCTGCCAAGGGCTGCGAAGGATTGAAAACCACGTCAAAGAAGGTTTTCTTCACCTCGTAATCGGTGAACGGAAACGAAAACAATTTTTCCTTTATCCCGAATTTTCCGGTTATCGCAAGGATGCTCTCTGTCGTTTGCCGGATTTGCTCCTCGTTCGCCAAATACCGGTACTCAGGATGATCTATGCTGTGCGCACCAAAGGAAAATCCCTGATGAATAAGATCCCGAATCTGGTTTGAATCCAGGTAAGGACGTCGTTTTTGCAGGAATTCATCAAAATGAACATCCAACTGCACGGCAAGTTCATCTATGAGATACCGGTTTGCGTATGAAACCTTAAGCAATCCATGGTAATCAGGAGTAAAGGGGAGATGATGTTCGCCAAACCAGTTTTCCAGCAATTTTTGTTTGCCGGTAAAATCATTTCCATTCTGAAGCCTTTCGATCAGCAGGCTTGCCTTATAACGATAAAACAAATCTGCGTTGTCAATAAACCCTGAATTCAGGAAACACACAGCCGGGATGCCTTTTTTGCGAAGAATCGGCGTAACCACATCATGGAATTCACGCAGGCCGTCATCGAACGAAAGTAATAAACAGTTGCCGGGAAAAAGCCGTCCGCTGTTAAAAGAATCCAGGAAATCAATAATCCCGATGGGTTTATAATGCAATAGCAGAAAGTCAAGATCATGGATGAATTCCTTTGTGGTCTTTACCGGATAAAGATGTTTTACATGGGGAACATCATCATCGGAAACAAGGTGATAAAATGGGAAAATGGTTCTTTTTCCCGTGATCCGGATTAGTTCGTTCAAGGGTAAAAGTTGTGCCAATGAGGGAAACAGGCGGAAGGCGATGGAATGGGGATATTTCATAGGTCTTTAATATTTCTATGAGGGTGTTTATGTTGTTTCGCTATTCGCTATTTCGCTTTTTACTATTTATTACCGCCGGGCACAGATTGCTGTCCTCAAACCATTTGCATTTCGGTTTACACGACAGGCATAAATTGATTGGCTCGTTGTTTCTAACATGGTTTGCCCAAGAAGGATCGGCCAACTGGGGTCGAGCCAGGGCTACAAAATCGGCCTTGTTATGTTCAATTAACCAGGATGCCCGTTCCGGTGTTTTAATCTCATTGACGATGATAACGGGTATTTTTACATGGGTTTTGATCACCATTCCGCTGTAGACAATCCAGTTGAATTCAAAATCTTTGGGAGTCCTGGGAAGGTTCAGAAGGTTGCCGCCATGGGAAACGTGTATAATATCGACACCCACTGATTCCAGGTGTTTCGCGATCTCAATGCCATCTTCCAGTGTGGGAGTATTGGCGCCCAGCCTGTAATCGATGATGAATGTATTACCGCAAACTGCTCTAATGCCTCTGATTATTTCGGTTGCAAGCTTCATTCTTCCTTTAAAATCGTCTCCATATTCATCTTCCCGTCTATTAAAAAAAGACGAAGCAAACTGGGTTAGGAGGTAACCATGGGCACCGTGAAGTTCGACACCGTCAAATCCGGCTTTCTTCGCACGCAAGGCACCGGCAATGAATGCATCGCGGATCACATGAATTTCATCAATAGAAAGGCTGCGTGATCCTGGTTTTTTTTCATTTGGGGACGGGCCTCCGGGGGAAACTGTGACGGATTCAGGAGAGATCAGTCCGGCATGATGTATCTGGATCAGCGAAAGAACCTCATTTTTTTTTACCGTCTCAGCAATTCGGCTGAGACCCGGAATTTGCGCATCCGACCAGATCCCCAGCTGGGACGGGTCAAGGCGGCCTTCTTTCCATACTGCTGTTGCTTCAGTGATGATGATTCCTGGTCCGCCTTCCGCTTGGGTAGTGTAATGCGCCACATTCTGATCGATGACTATACCGTCGTCCCCGGAGTAATGAAAACAAACCACGGGAGGAAATACGATACGGTTTTTAATTGTGTTGGTTTTAAGCGTGTAGTTTGAGAATAAAGTCGGCATATAAGCGTGAGATTGGTAACCGGAGACAAATATAGTGATTTGAGAGATGTTGGATACTGGATGCTGGATAATTGATAATCCTCTGACCTCCGAATTCTGACTTCCGCTATCAACCCTCTATTCTCCATCCTTTATTCTCAATTATATTCTACCTTTGTAAGATGGAATCCACACGGCAACAAAAAATTGCACGCCTGATCCAGAAGGATCTTGGCGCGATCTTCCAGCAACAGGCACGCGACCATTTTAGTGGTGCGCTGATCACTGTTACCAAGGTCAGTGTTACCAAGGACCTTTCCCTGGCAAAGATCTATCTCAGCCTTTTTACCACAAAAGACAAAAACGCATTGCTCGAAATGATCCGCACACATACGCGGGAGGTACGTCACGACCTGGGTACACGGGAGCGCAACCAGTTGCGCGTGATCCCCGATCTGCAGTTCTTCCTCGATGATTCATTGGATTATATCGATAATATTGATCATCTGTTACAGGATAACTCATGATCATCTGAAAAAACAATTCAAAACTTATGCAATACGATCCTATTAAAAAATCCCTGGGGAAACTTTTTAATAAAACCCCGTTCCTCCGGATTTTTTTTTATAAACTCCTGGATATTCTTCTCCTCCGTACATGGCATGTAAAAAAAGAAATCCGCGAATGGGGCAAAAGCCGGAAGGGGACGCAACATATCCTCGATGCTGGCTCCGGTTTCGGGCAATATTCATTTTTCATGTCGGGAATGAATAAAAATTGGGAGGTTGAAGCTGTGGATGTGAAAGAAGAACAGATCGCCGACTGTACTGCTTTTTTCTCCCGTATCGGCCGCGACAATGTATTGTTCGGGATCGCCGACCTGACCACTTACAACCAGCCTGACACCTTTGATCTGATCCTCTCCGTGGATGTCATGGAACACATTGAAGACGATGAACAGGTCTTCCGGAATTTTTATAATGGCCTTACCAGAGAAGGAATGCTGCTGATCTCAACGCCATCGGACCAGGGGGGGTCAGATGTTCATGATCATGGAGAAGAAGCTTCTTTCATCGATGAGCATGTTCGTGACGGGTACAACATAAATGAAATACAAGAGAAGCTGAAAAGGGCTGGGTTTACTAAAACAATAGCCCGTTATGCCTATGGGAAACCAGGTCAGACCGGTTGGCGACTTTCTATGAAATATCCCATCCTGATGCTGAATACCTCAAAGCTTTTTTTCATCCTTCTTCCCTTTTATTATATCCTGACTTTTCCATTTGCACTCATCTTTAACTGGATGGATCTGGCTATGCAGCATAAAACCGGGACAGGACTTATTGTAAAGGCCTATAAATAAGGGGAGAGAAACAATTTACGATTTACGATTTTAGATTTTAGATTGTATTGTCGATTGTTGATTTTAGATTGTCGATTTTTAAAAAATCGTAAATCGTACCTCGTAAATCCAAAAATTCAATCTGAAATCGTAAATCGTAAATCTAAAATTCATTCCGCCTCGCCTGCTTTTCTTTTCCATGCATTCATTTTTGCCGTCTTAATGCTGGCAACGAAGATTGACAATAACTCTTCCGTTTCCTTTTTTAGTGGTTCGATCTGGATAGGTCTGAACATTTCAGTTAGTTCAATCAATTCAAGCCAATAAAGGGTTTCGTCTGTTTCTTCTTCAACTATTTTAAGCTTATTGATAAAATCCCTTGATGACTTCGATCGGCATGCTGCTCGATAATTTGCTCCCATTGATGTAACTGAACGCAATACCTGTCCGGAGATCACCTTTGCAGAATTTGTTTCAGGCAAATGTTCTACCATAGCTATAACCCGGATGAATAGCTTTTTTATTCTCTCTATTAAAACCAATTTGTCCATAGCTGATTTTTCCTGATTAATCGGTTTTGTAATTAAAAGGTAATACAAAGAGTAAAAAATAATTTACGATTTACGATTTTAGATTTTAGATTTTAGATTGTATTGTCGATTGTTGATTTTAGATTGTCGATTTTTAAAAAATCGTAAATCGTACCTCGTAAATCCAAAAATTCAATCTGAAATCGTAAATCGTAAATCTAAAATTCAT
>Ga0224525_1000250_pt1 | contig 26300 bp, 23 predicted proteins | sample CFST100metaG_FD_179874 | JGI IMG/M metagenome (GOLD analysis project Ga0224525, IMG submission 179874) | Peat soil microbial communities from Stordalen Mire, Sweden - C.F.S.T100 | ecosystem: Environmental > Terrestrial > Soil > Wetlands > Peat | place: Sweden: Norrbotten County, Stordalen Mire...
AATGAGTGTAAACCAACAAGAGTATAACTTCTATCAGAGTGGGGGAGAATTGAAGTAATTCGTTATATTACGCAGGAGCAGTGTCTCTGACCTGCTCCTGCACAATCAAGTGAGGTCTGACCTTTCAGATGTTCCAAAAGGTCAGTCCTCGAGATCCACACAACTAAACACCATTAACGAGGTCCGACCTTTTGGAACATCTGAAAGGTCGGACCTCTTACATCCGTAGAGACGCGATAAATCGGCGTCTCTACAAAATTGCAGCATACTCCTCATGCATTTGTTAGCTTGGAAAGTTTTTTGTCGCGAAATCAAAACCTAAGGAGCAGGTCCGGAGACACTGCTCCTGCGTATGTATTTATATTATTTCTGCAATGGACAGCCACGCAGGTTGAAACCTGCTACTACTCCGCCACGCACGACCCTTGTTTAAAATCATAATTTGTGCTAAAATTGCCAGGATAAAGGTCTATTGCCGGCTTTTCAACTTTAAAACTTTTAGATCTAGATTTCAAAATATGGCTTTATATGACGCAAAAATAAAACAAGACGTGAAGGAATTTCCGGATTCCCCGGGAGTTTATATAATGCACAACGAAAAAAACGAGATTATCTATATCGGCAAGGCAACATCTTTGCGCAAAAGAGTGAGCTCATATTTTTATCATACCCTTAGCGCTAAGACGAAGAAATTGGTAAGCGAGATCAAGAGCATAAATTTTCGCACGACCGACAATGTGATGGAGGCACTCATCCTGGAAGCCAATCTCATCGGACTTCATAAGCCGCATTACAATATCAAACTCAAGGACGATAAATATTTCGTGAACATTATCATAACGGATGAAAAATTTCCGCGTGTTTTGATTGTGCGGGCAAGTGAAGAAAGGAAAGAAAAAGCCAGATATATTTTCGGGCCGTATGTGAGCAAGCGCGACGCGACGAAAGTGGTTGATTTTTTGATAAAAATATTTTGCAGGAATGGGATTGGTAGGGAACAAAAATTTTTGTTACCTACGACTAGCTTGTATCGGCAATATTATATGAAAGGATATCACTCCGGCAAAGTGGGCGATATTTCTTCCAAGGATTATGCGAAAATAATAAATTATATACGGTATTTTCTCGAAGGTAAAAAAAACAGTATCATAAAGAAAATGGAAGCGGAAATGAAAAGAGAATCTGCCAAAAATAATTTCGAGCAGGCCGCCAGTCTTCGCGATCAGCTTTTTGCTCTCAAACATATCCGCGACACGGCGTTTCTCAGTAAAGACGATCTGTTTTTGGAAAATCAATCCGCGGATTTCAAGAGGATCGAGGGTTATGATATTTCAAATATTTCGGGCGAGAATGCAGTAGGCAGCATGGTGGTTTTTCGTCACGGAAAGCCCGACAAGGATGAATACAGGAAATTTAAGATAAAAACGGTACAAGGCGCGAATGATCCGGCGATGATGAAAGAGGTTTTGGAAAGGAGATTCGGCAATAATCATGACTGGCCTATGCCCGAACTCATCATCATGGACGGAGGAATCACGCAAACGAATGCCGCCAAGACGATTTTGAAAAAGTTCAATCTGGAGATTCCGATCGTGGGAATCGCCAAAGGACCCGACCGCCGAGGCGAAAAGCTATTTTTATCAGGTCCCAAAGGTTTTATATTTCCCGATGTCGGACTCATCAAAAAAGTCCGCGACGAATCGCACAGGTTCGCGATTGCCTATCATAGAAAGCTTAGAAGTGATAAAATAAAAAAAGCAGGCTAAAATGTTTTTTAATGAGCCTGATTGATATGTAGTGTTAATTTTGCAGCCCTTCGTTCGATGCTGAAGCGATAGATAATGTTTCCTAAGTTATCAATAAATTTTCTGCCAATTTTTTTTGTACCAGAATCATTCACCTCTATTTCTTCGGGGCAGCCAATACTTACTATTTTTTTATCCATGCCAGGGTATTTGTTCTCTAGTTCTTCTTGGCTGATTTCCCTTGTAGATATTTTTCTCTTTTTGTTTTTATGAAGAGGTTTTTTCTGAAGAAAGGCGCAATATTTAGCAAGCTCCAAAAACAATATAGAAGCCTCTTTGCCTGTTTTTTCTCTTCTTTCTTTATTTGCTTCAATTCTTATTATCTGTCTTTCTTTGTATTTTGTGTTTCTTCTTCTTCCAACCTTAATCTTTCTTTCTCTGAAATCCGCTACTCTTTTAAGATTATTCCTCCATCTCTTAATATATATCCCTCCATTAGGATCAATAATCGTTAATCATAATTTTACCACTTTTTTATAAACTGTCAAGCATCTATGCTCCCATATTTTTCACTAAGTGAAATAAATCTAGGCCCGATAATAATCCAGATCTGGGGATCTTTCGTTGCCATAGGATTTATTTTGGCGCTTATAATATCTCTCAGTGAAGCGCGCAGGAAGCAAATAAATGAAGAAATTATTTGGGACATGATGATAATCGCACTTTTGGGGATGATTGCCGGTGCCAGGATTTTTTATGTGATTTTCAGTTCGGAAAAAAATATTTTCGCGCTTCTTGATCCGCATAGCGGATTTTCTTTGATAGGCGGAGTGATAGTTTCGGGAATCTTGGCGTTAATCTATCTCAAATATAGAAAACAAGACATTAAGAAAATTTTTGATGTTTTGACGCTCGGAATAATCGTTGCACTGATTTTCACGAGAATCGGCTGTTTTTTGGTGAATGATCATATCGGAAAGATTACGACGCTTCCTTGGGGTATGGAATTTATTGATGGAAGTATCAGGCATCCTGTTGCTCTTTATTATATATTTTTCTTAATTATAATCTTTCTTGTAATTTCAAAAATAAAAATAAGAAAAAGAAAAGACGGGCTGTTATTTTTGAGTTTTTGCGCTTCATATGCTGTTTTTGGATTTATCGCAGATCTTTCCCGTTGTGATGATCTGAATTTTTGTGACGCACATTTTGTGGGACTTACTGTAACGCAATGGATTTTGCTGGTTTTTTTGACATTTCTTTTTATATTTTTCATAATTTCAAAAATTTTCAAGAAACAAAATACAGCGATTTAAAACCGCTGCATAATGTGGAGCGGCAGACTTCAATCCGCGCTAGAGGTGCGATCTTTCAGATGTTCAAAAAGGTCGGACCTCGTTAACTGCCGTTCAATCACATAGATCTCGAGGACTGACCTTAAAATATCTGAAAGGTCAGACCTCAAGATCTGACCTCTTCAGGATAACCGCACAGGTCAAAACCTATTACTCCCTTGATTATTCTGTTAGGATAGTGCTAAATTCCGCAATGATTGAAAATGAAAAAAAGTTTTGCACATGATAAAATTTTTATTATTTTTATTATGTGCTATACTTTACTTGTAAAGTATTAAAGAAAAACAAGCATGAAAGTTCTCATGTTTGGCTGGGAGTTTCCTCCGTTCAATAGCGGGGGGCTCGGAACCGCGTGCTATGGGATTACGAAAGCATTGTCCAAAAAAGGAGTGGAAATAAATTTTGTTTTGCCAAAAAATATCGAAGTCACGGAAGGTTTTTTGAAGATAATCTCCGCCGAACTGCCACAAACGAAAATAACGCTAGTCGATTCGCTGCTAACGTCCTATATGACCAATGAAAATTATTGGGATGCATTTAAGCACACCGAAGGCGGAAAAACGTCATACAGGTACAGTCAGAACCTTGTGGATGAGGTCAGGCGATATTCCGTAATTGCAAGAAAAATTGCTTCGGAGGTCGATCATGACGTTATTCATTGCCATGACTGGATGACGCTGTCAGCAGGAATAGAGGCGAGAAAAGTCTCAAATAAGCCGTTTGTTTCCCATATTCATTCTACGGAATCGGATCGAAGCGGAGGCAAGAGCAACAATCCCCAAATTTTTGACATGGAAAAAGAAGGCATTAAGAATTCCGATAAAGTCATAGCGGTTAGCAATTTCACAAAAAACAAGATTACCGATAGTTATCATATAGACAAGGAAAAAATCGACGTCGTTTATAACGGAGTCAATAAGGAAGAGTTTGAAAAAATCGAAGGATTCCAGAACCATTTCAATAAAAAAATAGTTTTGTTTCTCGGAAGACTTACATTGCACAAAGGTCCGGATTATTTCCTGCGTGCGGCGCAAAAAGTTTTGAAAAAGGATAAGAATGTGATTTTCATAATTTCCGGTGCCGGCGATATGGAAAGAAAAGTAATCGAGGATGCCTGCCATTTAGGAATTGGAGATAAAGTTCTGTTCACGGGATTTTTGAGAGACAGCCAGCTTAAGAAAATTTATAAGATGGCGAATTTATATATTATGCCTTCTGTTTCCGAACCTTTCGGAATTACGCCTCTGGAAGCGCTTGCAAGCGGTACGCCGGTCCTGATTTCCAAGCAATCCGGCGTGAGCGAGGTTTTGAATCACTGCCTCAAGGTGGATTTTTGGGACGTGGATGAGATGGCAAACAAGATTTTGGGAGTATTGGAAAATCAAGAGCTCGAGGATTGTCTTACGCAAAACGGAAACCGCGAAATAGACAAACTTAATTGGGGAAATGCGGCGGATAAGATTCTGGGCGTTTATAAGAGCCTGGTGCCGATGAAAGTTTAGATGTGGATTTTATGTTTTGAGTGTAGTTTTTAAATTAATATTAAATATTCTTATAAATTTATTCTCCTGCAATAAAGCCCACATTTTGTCATTCTGAGGTAACCCGAAGAATCCCTTCATTACATTAATTTTTACCCATATGAGAGGGATTCCTCCGCTCTGCTGCGGAATGACAAAATGACGGGTTGTCTTGAATAGTACGGTTTGGTAAGTATAAGCCAATTATATAATTTTTATATTAAAAAATAACAAAAACCAAAGTGCCGTCGATTTGCTTTTATTTTCAAGTGCATCAGCCATACAGAATAAAAAAATATTCCGTTTTTGATATTGGCAATGATCATGAATATTTTGAAGACAGGAATTTTAATGACAGAAATAACGAGGCGATAATCAAAAAAGTCGCACAAAAATGCTATTTGCCGGCGAATAGTGTTCTTCTGGATTTGATTCATAAGCACCCTGAATTCAAGATTAGTTATTCTTTTTCCGGAACTGCGCTTGAACAACTCGAAAAATATGTCCCGGAAGTCATCGAGTCTTTTCAGAGACTGGTCCAGACCGGCAATGTGGAGATTTTGGATGAAACTTACTATCATTCACTTTCTTTCTTCTATTCCAACGACGAGTTCGTGGAGCAGATCAAGCTTCATCGCGACAAGATCAAAAAACTTTTCGGCGTGGAGCCGCAAGTTTTCAGGAATACCGAGCTTGCTTATAACAACGAGCTGGCTGCGCTTATCGAAAAACTTGGATACAAAGGAATCATCGCGGAAGGCTGGGATTATTATCTGAAAGGCAAATCTCCGAATTTCGTATACAAACCCTACAATACCAATAAAATCAAGTTGCTGCTCAAAAACTACAAGCTTTCTGACGACATCGCTTTCCGCTTCAGCAATCGAGGCTGGGCGGAATATCCTCTTTACGCGCCAAAATTCGCAGAGTGGGTAAACTCTGTGAACGGCAACGGACAGACTATTAATCTTTTTATGGATTACGAAACTTTTGGCGAGCATCAGTGGGAAGACACGGGGATTTTCAATTTTTTAAGAAGCTTGCCAGAGGAACTTCTCAAGCATTCCGATAACAATTTCAAAACGCCTTCAGAGGTGATCGATTCTTACGGCGATATGGGCGAGCTCGATATGCATAACATCGTGACTTGGGCCGATACGGAAAGGGATCTCAGCGCTTGGACCGGAAACGTGATGCAGAAATCGGCGCTCAAGAAGATATATGAGCTTGAAGAAGAAGTCATGTCTTCGGAAAATGAAGAGATAAAAGACAAATGGCGAAAGCTGCAGACCAGCGATCATTTCTATTATATGTGCACAAAATGGTTTTCGGATGGAGATGTCCATAAATATTTCAGTCCTTATGAATCTCCGTATGAAGCGTTTATAAGCTATATGAATGCCCTGAATGATTTCAGGCTGGTTTTGCAGAATCAGAAACAAGCGCAACAAATATGATAAGATTTATACGTTTAAGCCTCCTTGTATTGTCATCCTGAAAACCTTTAGGTTTGAGGGATCCGGGAACTATATAATATGCTTAGGGCAGTGTGTTAATCAAAATATTATATATCCCGCATTATATAATTCACAGATTCCTCGTCGCCAAATGCGCTCCTCAGAATGACAAACAGAGAGGATCCTAAAATAAAAAACATTATGAAACCAAAAGCGGACATGCTATTCGAGGCTTCGTGGGAAGTCTGCAACAAAGTCGGGGGAATCTATACGGTTTTAAGCTCCAAATCCAAACAGATACAGAAACACTACAAAAACAAATATTGCCTGATCGGGCCGTATTTTGAGGAGTCCAGCAGGATAAATTTCAAGGAGGAATCAATTCCGGAAAAATACAAAGTCGCCTTTGAAGAACTCAAGGCGATGGGCATTGTCTGCCATCTCGGGAAATGGCTGATCGAGGGCGACCCTTATGTGATTCTGATAGATTTCAAAGGCTATTGGCCGCATATCGATGAGATCAAGAAAGATCTGTGGGATAATTTCCAGATAGATTCTCTGAATTCGCCTTATGATTTCAACGAGCCGGTGCTTTGGAGCTATACTGTCGGCATAGTGATGGAAAAAATCAGGAAGATGAATGCCGATGAGAAAATGATTTTTCATGCGCACGAATGGCTGACGGGTGCGTCCATACTTTATATAAAGAAAAATAAACTTGATATTCCCACAACTTTTACTACGCACGCAACGATTCTGGGAAGATGCATCGCCGGAAACGGGCAGGAGCTTTATTCCATTTTAGATAAAATAAATCCTGAAGAAGAAGCGAAAAAATGCGGTATTGTTGCGAAATTCAGTCTGGAAAAAGCCAGCGCTAATGCTGCGGATGTTTTTACTACCGTGAGCCAGGTGACGGCATTGGAAGCCAAGGCATTTCTCGGTCGGGAGGTCGATATGGTGCTTCCGAACGGATTGGATATGTCTGAGTTTCCGAGTTTCGAGGAAGTAACGCAGAAGCATAATCTTTATCGCAACCGTCTCAGAGAATTTGCGCTCTATTATTTTTTTCCATATTATTCTTTTGACTTGCAGGAAAGCTTGTTCTTTTTCACTGCCAGCCGCTATGAATTTCACAATAAAGGAATTGATGTTTTTATAGAATCTCTGGGAAAGCTCAATGAAAAGATGAAGAAGGAAAAGCACAAGAAAACCGTGATAACTTTTTTCTTCGTGCCGGGCGGAGTGAATGCCATAAGGCCGGAAATCATAAGCGCGCGCGAGGCTTTTTACGACATCAAAGAATCTCTGAGTGAAGAAGAGGGCAATACAAAGGAAAATATTTTATATGCCATGACTTCGGAAAAGCCTTTGACTGAAAAATGTATTTTCAAAGGAGATTTTCTTAGGAACATGGAGAGAAAACTTTTGCGGCTCAAAGCTTTTCAGGGAAAATCGGCGCCGCTTTCCACGCACTATCTCTGTGATGAAGGCAATGACGCGATTATGAATGCATTCAGGCAGGCGGGACTGGAAAATAGGGAAGAGGACCGCGTGAAAGTCATTTTCTATCCGATTTATCTTTCCGGCGTGGACGGGCTTTGCGATCTGGATTATTATCAATGCATTCAGGCTTCGCATCTCGGCGTCTTTCCTTCATATTATGAACCATGGGGCTATACTCCGCTTGAAGCGGCGGCGATGGGCGTGCCGGCAATCACCAGCAACCTTTCGGGATTCGGAAAATACTTCTATAATGAACTCAACAGGGACAAAGTGCCGGGTATACGCGTTATTGATATGGAAAATAAGCCTCGAACCGAGATCGTGGCGGCTCTTCTGAAAAGTCTTGATCGATTCACGAATTTTGACCGCAAGGAAAGGATAGACAACAAGATCCGCGCGAGAAAGATCGCTTTTATGGCGGACTGGGAAAACTTCGCGCTGCATTATATCGAGGCGGAAAATTTGTCGATGGAGAATGATAATAATAAGTAACTCTGTGTCATTCTGAGCGGAGTTAATCTCCCTCGCTATGCAAGGATAAACTCCGTGAATAATCCCGGTACCATGCAATACAAATGTTAGATAAAGTTATATGAATTATAGTATCGGGATCCTTCGGAGTACCTCAGGATGACAAATACGAGAGGGATTCTCCATAGCGAACCCATAAGCCTTAAGTTTTAATCAATTTAATTTTAGCTGTATTTATAGCGTCATTTCTATGATAGAACTCAGAAAAGATTATATTTTGGAACGCTGGAGCTATATCGCTCTGGGCAGAGGCAGGCGTCCTCAGGAAACCGAGATAAAAATTAATAATTCCGCTGACAATGTCTGTTATTTTTGTCCGGGAAATGAGAATATGACTCCGCCAGAAATCGGAAGAGTTGATGATGGAGAGAAATGGAAAATCAGGTGGTTTCCGAACAAGTTTCCCGCAGTCGAGCCGACACTGGACACGTTTGTGACAATTTCCGATGAACTGTTTATGAAAGGCGAAGGATTCGGCTATCATGAAGTGATCGCCGAAACGCCTGACCATAGCAAGCAGCTTGCTAATCTGTCAAAAGATGAGATTCAAAAAGTTTTGAAAGTATATTCCCAAAGAATGGCTGATTTAAGCCAAAAAGACGGTGTAAATTATGTTCAAATTTTCAAAAATAGCGGCGCGGCGGCTGGAACATCCATTGCGCACTCGCATACGCAAATCATGGCCACACCTCTGATTCCGCGCTCAGTGCAGGAAAAAGTCGATGTAATCAAGAAAGATTTCAAATATTGCCCATACTGTGAAATTGCAAAAAGGGAAGAGAAAAGCGAGCGGCTTATTTTTGCAAATGAAAGTTTTATTGCTTTCACGACTTTCGCGCCGAGATTCAATTTTGAGGTTATGATTCTCCCTAAGAAGCATTATAAAAATATTACAGATATTAATGAAAAAGAATTTGAAGATATGGCGGAAGCTTTCCAAAAAGTCTTGTCGAAGCTCGGGAAAATAAACGCTCCTTATAATTTCTATCTGCACTATGCGCCAAAAGACGAAGATCTGCATTTCCATTTCGAAATAACTCCAAGACTCAACACTTGGGCAGGATTCGAGCTGGCAACGGAATCTTTTGTCATCACGACCTCTCCGGAAGAAGCAGCGGCGTTTTATAGGGAATAATAAAGATTAATCGAACCATGCAAATAACTCCCTCCTTTTGTCATCCCCCGATCAGGTCGAGGGCAAGCTCTGAGGTACTCCGAAGGATCCCTTCATTACATTAAGTTCTTACCACATAGCATAATTCTATAGTATGAGAGGGATTCCTCTGCTCTGCTGCGGAATGACAAAATGATGGTGTCGTTGCAGGAAAATAAGCATTGCTGTAAAATTTCGCTCTCTACACACCCCGCACACAATATAGCTTCGCTATATTTGCGCCACCCCTCTCGAGAGGGGAATTAAACATCCAATTTTCTCCAATTATAGAGACAACTAATATAACAGCCATATAACTCTTAAAAACAAAAATGAAAGTCATAAATCAATATAAAAATACCAAGACGGAAAAAGAAATGGATGGGGCGGCGAGTCTTGTTCTGGGAAACGACTTTGGAAATTATTTCTATCTGTCTGGCGAAGAGACGCGCTATCAAGGGTTTTATTTTGCCGATAACGATAATTACGAAAAAAAGCTGAACGTCTACAAAATTATCGACGAGATAAAAATTCCAGAAAGAGGGGAAATTTCCGAAATAAAAAACAATTTTTTCAAGGTAGAAAGAGAAAGCAAAGACAAGATTGTCGAAGATTATTTTTTGCCGGACGGACACAACGCTCTTTGTCTCAAGATAAGCAAGCAGGTGCAGGCGGAAGTAACTCTGGACATACGCCAGCCTTATGATACAAGAACGATGGGCAGGCTATATGAAATGGAGATTCAAGGAGAAATATTGGTAGTGAAATTCACGAAGCGCCGCGACTGGAGTGAGGATAATTTGGGAGATAAGAAAGAATTCAGTCTGTTTCTGGCAGTCAAAACCGACAAAGGCTCTTTTGAGAAGATCGGCGAGTTTTTTTCCAAATATTATCCGAAAGACCACAAAAGAAATTCATATCCGTGGGACAGATTCGTGTTCAAAGCGTTCAAAATGAATTTTAAAAAAGCGGTTTTTGCGGTTGGTAAAAGCAAAAAAGAAGCTATTGCTGAAGCGGAGGAAGTCTATAAGAATTTCGATAAGCTCTATAAGAAAACCAGAGACGAGCATAGCGATCTGATCGTGCCAAAAATCAGCGATGCGGAAATCAAGATGGCATATTTGTGTGCGCAGAATTCCATTCGAACAATGATAGTCAAAAATAAAAACATCGGCGCCTATGCGGGAATGCCGTGGTTTTTCCAGTTCTGGCACCGGGACGAAGCGCTTTCACTCTCGCAGATTTATAAGATGGATAAAAAAGCGGCGGAAGAGATCATCAATCTGCAGCTGGAAAGCATAATTAATAACAATTCTTTTCCGAAACAAAGATTTCCGGATTCGCCACAGGAGTTGCAAAGCGCCGATGCGATCGGTTGTCTGGCGAGGGAATGCTATGAAATATTCAGCAAGAATCATGTCAGCAAAACTTTCAGGCAGGGAATCGTGAAGAAATTCGAAAAGATCGTGCCGAAACTCCTAAAAGAGAGAACGCAAGACGGACTTGCAATTAGTTTTGCCAAAGAGACATGGATGGACGCTCTGGATCGCTCTGGATTCCGGATCGAGATTCAGGCCGGCAGACTTGCGCTTTATAAATTGCTTTTCACCGAAACCGATAATGATCAATATAAGATTCTTTTGGAAGAAATGGAAAGAAAAGTCGTTGAGAAATTCTATAGGGATGAAATGCTTTGGGATTCTTCGGAAAGCAGGACCGTGCGGCCGAACGTGTTTTTGGCATATTATTTATATCCTGAACTCCTTCTTCCAGAAAAGTGGGAGAAATGTTTTGACAAGATTTTGCCGGAACTATATTTGGAGTGGGGAGGGATCGCTTCCGTTTCGCAGATCGATAGCAGATTCGTTCCCAAAGACACCGGCGAAGGCAGCCGCGCCTATCACAACGGCGACAGCTGGTATTTTATGAACAATCTCGTCGCCACAGTCTTATACAAAATCAATCCGGCAAAATATTCCGAATACATCAACGAAATCATGGAAGCCAGCACCCGCGAGATTTTATATATGGGCGCCATCGGCCACCACAGCGAAATCAGTTCAGCGGAAATTCAACAATCCCTTGGCTGCGAGGCACAGCTTTGGTCGAGCGCGATGTATCTGAATTTTTTCGATGTGGCGATGGGGGAATAAAAAAACACTAATTTCTTTGAATTAAGAAATGCCCTGCTTGTCATTCCCGCGTAGGCGGGAATCCAGGATTAATCTCGTTTAAGCCAAGTCTTAATGGGTTCCCGCCAGAGTTTATTCTTGCGAAAGCAAGGGCGGGAATGACACAAATATGAATAATTTCTCAGTTAAGAAAATACTGAAACCAACAAAACAAAAGCTCTTAATGATGTGTGCTCTTTTTATTGTAATGTTCGTAACTCATATATTATCACTGTTCTTTTCGCTTATAATCGATATAGCCTTTCCATTCCTTTTTGATTTCTTTTATAGACTAGAAGAAATTATTATTCTTCCAGGCTTCGTAGTGGGCGGTTATATTGATCAAGTTTTATTAGAAACAGGAATATATGAGAAGTTGAGAGCATTACATGGCTTACAAAATTTTGAAGATTCATCATTTTTTGTATATCTTATCATTCCGATAGAGATACTTTTACAAGTGGCGTATACGTATCTTTTGGCATGCTTGGTAATTTTTTTTAAACAACAAAAGAAAGAAAAAAGGCGGATTTAAAAACCCAAACATAAAATAGCGCAATGTATTTGAATTTTTTCGATGTGGCGATGGGGGAGTAAAAAATAATTTAAAAGAAGTAGCATGCTACTTCTTTAATGTTTTACTAAATTATTCTTTGTTGATTAGATAGTCAACGTCCCTCCTTTCAATTTTGATGAATTTCAAACCTCCAAGTTCTTTACTTTTTATATTTTGTCCTTTGACTAGATATCTTTTGCCTCCTTTAATGATTATACTAACTTGGTCAGCTACATAGCCCAAATCTATCGATTTGGTCGTATTATTAACAACAACGAATGGGGAAATATAAAAAGTTTTTCCTACACAAGCAGATTCTTGTGTCATTATCTCTATTTCCTCAATTGTTATCGGAGTTTCTTTGCTGCTAGCTTTTTTAACCATTTCTTCGCAAACTACCGTCCTTTCGGACATTGTTAGTATTTCTGGCATAGTAAAGACAAATTAGCATATTTCATAAAAAAGTCAAATAACTAAAACAGGCTATCATGAGCCTGTTTTGGTTATTCTTTTACCTAATTATTAAACTTCTTCTCGTACTCTTTAATCAGGTTATATTGTTCTTTGTTGGAAATTCTTATCGCTTTCTTTATTATATCCTTCTGTTCTCCCGATGATAGTTTGAAAAAATCCGTCTTTGATTTATTAGGTTTTTTATCTATTAATTTGGCTATTTTTTTTATCATAATTTTGACTTTAATGAATTAATAGTATATTCCTTTTTTATGTGATTGTCAATATTATCGATATTGATTTGAAATTTTTCTATGATGCTGTTATCGATTTTATTTTTTTCAATCAAAGAGATTATGACCTTGTCTCTAAAATCTTCTTTAATTCTATTAACGTTTTCTCTTGCGGCAAAGAATGCTTGAATAAAAGCTTCTTTTGGAATATGTCTTCCCTCTAATTTTTCTCTCTTCTGAGCGAAGCCCCAAGCCACAACAGGATCTTGATATATATAAAAAATACTCACAACTCGTCGCTTATCGATTGATCTCTTCACGTTCTTAAAGGCCACTTCATAACTGGCGAAAGTTCCATCAACGATTACATTTTGATTGTGTTTTAATACATAGTCATAGAGTTTTTCAACTCCTAGAGACGCAGCACTTTGAACTATATCAGAGTTATTGCCTCTGTATTGAGGAATGAGGCTCTTTATCTCATCTGCATCTATCCTTACGGCATAGAAAGAAGAATCCGATTTAGATAATTCAATGAAAGCCTTTGAAAATTCTGTTTTTCCTGCCCCTGGTGAACCTGCCATAAATATTGAGAAAGGATTGTCTTTCGGAGGAAATTTCTCAAGGCTGGCAAACCTATCAATTATTAATTGCTTGTTTTTTTTGACAAAATCTCTCGCATCATTTCTATCTGTATTTTTCTGATTATCTAAAATATCCATTATATAAGTCAATTATACACGATTGAAATATGAAATAACTCAGAGGAATACTAATATAATAATAGCATAGAATGCAATAAAATCAAAAAAATAGACCCTTAAAGGCCCGCTTTTTTCTTTAGTACCGAAGGAGGGAATCGAACCCTCATGAGTTGCCCCACACGATTTTGAGTCGTGCGCGTCTACCAATTCCGCCACTTCGGCATAGTATATAGAACGTTTTCAGTATAGCAGAAGAAAAAAATAATTCAAGAGATGGGAAAAGAGGTCTGACCTTTCAGATATTTTAAGGTCAGTCCTCGAGATTTGTAATCGGGGTCAAATCTAATTAACGAGGTCCGACCTTTTTGAACATCTGAAAGGTCGCACCTCTTTGCGCGATTGACAAACCCCCAGAAACAGCTAAATTTATAACAGATTTGTCAATAACTTTTTACTATATTATAATAACCTTATGAGTATCATCGCTTTAGTAAATCAAAAGGGGGGAGTCGGTAAGACAACAACCACAACCAATCTGGGGGCTTATTTGAGTTCTTATGGAAAGAAGGTTCTTCTGGTTGATATGGATCCGCAGGCCAATGCCACGACCGGCATGGGATTCCGTCCGGAGAAATTGGACGGGAGCACATATGACATCATTTCCGGAAAGAAAAGGGCGGAAGAAGTGATTATAAAAACCGCGATGCCGAATTTCGATCTTGCGCCGGCTGCCGAAGATTTGGCGGGGGCGACCATCGAACTGGTGGAAGCGACTGAACGAGAATATAAATTTCACAATGCCATCAGAGGGCTCGCACAAAACTATGACTATGTCCTGATTGATTGTCCGCCAAGTTTGGGACTTTTGACGATAAACAGCCTGACGGCCGCTGACAAGATCATAATCCCCGTACAGTGCGAATATTACGCTTTGGAAGGGTTGGGGCAGCTGTTGCATTCTATTGACCTCATACAGGCGAACCTCAAAGAGGATCTGCAAATCATGGGCGCGGTTTTGACTATGTTTGACAAGAGAAACCAGCTTTCAAGGCAAGTCACGAAAGAGATGCGCAGACATTTCCCAGGACACACTTTTGATTCTATGATCCCGAGAAGCGTCGCTCTTGCAGAAGCACCGAGCTTTGGGAAAACGATTTTGGAATACGCTCCGGAAAGCACCGGCGCAAAGGCATATAATTATCTGGCGAAAGAAGTTATCTATTTGGAGAATAATAAATAAAAATACTTTATATAATTATGGTGCCATATGCCCCCTCACCCTGACCCTCTCCCAGTGCGGAGAGGGGACGATACTGCACTGTCATTCTGAGCGTAGGTAATCTCCTCGCTATGCAAGGATAAACTTCGCAAAGAATCCCCGTACTATGCATAACAAACTTTACATAACGCTCTGTGAATTATGGTAACGGGATCCTTCGGAGTACCTCAGGATGACGTGGGTAGGATTTAGATTCCCCTCTTGAGAGGGGTGGCGCAAGATAGCTTTAGCTATCTGTGTGCGGGGTGTGTTGCATTTGACTATATATCACACAAATAAAATTAATTCTATGATGAAAAAAGGCGGTCTCGGGACAGGACTTTCGTCGCTGATTCCGGAAAAAACAAAAAGGTTTGATAGTGAAGGCGGGGCGCTTGCATTGAATCATGAAAATGAAGTCATAAGAGTTGCCGTTGATCAGATCGTTCCCAATCCCAATCAGCCGCGATATTTTTTTGATGGGGAAAACCTGAAAGATCTGGCGGAGTCCATCCGCGAGTATGGAGTCGTGCAGCCGATCATTGTCACAAAACTTCCGGATGGAAAATACGAGCTGATTGCCGGAGAAAGAAGATTGCGAGCGTCGAAACTTATCGGAAACAGGGAAATCCCCGTGATTGTTCGCGAGGCAAATAATCAGGAAAAGCTGGAGCTTGCGATCATTGAAAATGTGCAAAGGCACGATCTCAATCCGGTGGAAGAAGCGAAAGCATACAGAAGACTGAAAGACGAGTTCAATCTGACTCAGGAAGAGATTGCGCAAAAACTTGGAAAGGGAAGGGTGGCGATTGCTAACACTATGCGGCTGCTGGAGCTCCCCATAGAGATACAAAGAGGCATAATCGAGGGCAAGATAACCGAGGGGCACGCCCGGGCGATTTTGGGGCTTGATAATCCGGAAAAACAGAGAGCGCTTTATGAGCTTATTCTGAAGGAAAAATTGACCGTGCGCGAGGTTGAAAACAAGGTGCGCGAAATTACCATTCCCAGTCATCAACGAAAAATACTGATTTCTACCGTGAACCCTGAAATCCATGACCTGGAAAACAGGCTTCAACAGAGCCTTGGAACGAAGATCCAGATCAAAAAGAAGGGTACCGCAGGAAAGATTCTCATAGACTTCTTTTCAGAGGAAGAGTTCGACAAGATCAAGGGATTGTTGCTTGGGGAATAAAATTTAATACGGGTTTAATACTTTGTTATTGCGAGGCGGTACTCTGGTGACGAAGCAATTCCGCAATTATGCGGCATAAGCGTTATACAAAGCATGGTGAATTATAGTTCTGGGATTGCCACGGCGGAGTACCGCCTCGAAATGACAAGCCGAGGGCGTAAGTCCTTAAAAATTTGCCATGTTCATGATTTATGCTATAATATCCAAGTGCATGGCTTTGTGTAGCTAAAAACGTAGATATTGACAAGAGTTTTTATTCTGGTATGATTGAATCAGTAAATTCTTCTCCCATTTTTTGGGGTTTTTTAATTGTTAAAAGCGTAAAATGACCAAAAGAATACTTACAAAAGAAGGCTTAAAGAAGCTCCAGGAAGAGCTGGATATATTAAAAACCGTAGAAAGGCAGAAAGTTGCCCAGCGGATTCAAACTGCCAAAGAACTGGGGGATTTGAGTGAAAATGCCGAATATTCGGAAGCAAAGGAGCAACAAGCCTTGAATGAGACCAGAGTCTCGGAAATTGAAGATATCATCAAGAATTCAGAGGTGATCGATGGATCAAAAGTGACAGGAAGCAGCAAAGTATCTGTTGGTTGCACCATAACCGTGAATAACGGCAAAGAAGACAAGAAATTCACCATCGTTGGCTCAAACGAAGCCGATCCTTTGGCTGGCAAGATTTCAAACGAGTCTCCGATGGCCATTTCGTTTATGGGCAGAAAGGTGGGGGAAAAAGTATCAGTTTCGACTCCGAAGGGGGATACTGAGTATGAAATTAAGGATATTGGGTAGGGGGTAAGAATGAACTGAACGGCCGCTTTTATAGCGGCTGTTTTTATTGACTTTTTCTTCAATTTGTCCTATCTTTAACTAAAATAAAAAAGTATAAGGAAGTGGTAATATCGAAGTTTTTCTTTTTATGTATCCGATTAAGCATTATTTTGATTTTCTTATAAGACAGAGAGAATTAAATTTTCAGCTCAACGGGTACAGTGCAGTAAGAATGAACGAAATTATAAACGCCAGATACAGAGAAAGAAAGTATAAAATATATTGGTTACTTTTTAGTACCGAGAAGGAGAATGAAGCGGATATTTCTATGGTAGAAAGGGGGATTATCTCAATCCATCCGAATGATGATATTGTTGTGGCAGACATATCTTTCAAAACTCATATTAGTCACAAGACCTATCCCAACGCAGAGTATATTCTTTCTCAGCTTCCAGAAAATATTGAGACGCTGGTCATCGGAGGTTTTCATAGGGATGATTGTGTAGATAGGCTAGCCATTGCTGCTTATAAAAAAGGCCTGAATACAAGGGTAGATGAAGATGTAACGGATTGTTTTTTTATACTTACAACTCTAAACGGTACAATTCCACTTATTCGAGAGAAAAATCTATTAGATATGTCCGGAACAATATTCGATAACTGGAAAAAGTCAGTAATCGAATCTTACAAAGAAGACTCGTCGTTTTTCCAGTCTATCGGCCAGACGTAATTTCTTAACAAATGAAGTTACGTCTTTTATTATACTTTTTTTAGCTCTTTTTTGACTTATTTCCTATAAAATAGTAATATAATTAAGTATTACACTAACGAAAATTCTATGATAGATGAACTAAAGCAGGCTCGGATCGAGAAGCTGGAGAAGATAAAAAGCGCAGGCGTGAACCCTTATCCGGCGAAGTCAAAGAGGACGCGGACTGTCGCGGAGGCTTTGAGGGATTTTGATACTTTATCAGAGACTAAAGAGGTTGTTTTTATAACCGGAAGGCTCCGAACTGTGCGGACGCATGGCGCGCTTTCTTTTGCCGATGTTGAGGATCAGAGCGGAAGGTTGCAGTTATTTTTTCAGAAAGACGAGCTTGGGCGGGAGAAATATGAGTTTATAAAAAATTTGGATATGGGCGATTTCGTTGAGGCAAGCGGATCTCTTTTCATGACGCAGAAAGGGCAAAAAACTCTCAATGTCCAGGATTTTAAGCTTCTTACGAAATCACTCTTGCCGCTTCCTGAAAAATGGCACGGACTCACCGATGAAGAGACGCGATACCGCAAAAGGCATCTGGATTTGATAATGAATGAAGACGTGCGAAAATTATTCCAGACTCGAACTGTATTTATAAATAATATCCGCGAATTTTTGAATTCCAACGGTTTTATGGAAGTTGAGACTCCGGTTTTGGAGAGCGTGCCGGGAGGAGCCGAAGCTGAGCCGTTTATCACGCATCATAACAAGCTTGATATTGATTTTTATCTGCGTATTTCTCTTGAGCTCCATCTCAAGAGGCTTATGGTGGGAGGATTCGAGAAGATATATGAACTCGGACGCGTTTTTCGAAATGAAGGCATCTCAACGCAGCATTTGCAGGAATTTACGATGCTGGAGTTCTATTGGGCATATGCGGATTATGAGGAGCTGATGGATTTTGTGGAGAAATTTTATACGACTATCATTGAGAAGACTTTCGGCACTTTGGAAATCGAATATCAGGGCAAGATTTTGAACTTCAAGTCGCCATGGCCGCGGATTGATTACCGTGAAGTTATTTTGCAGGAATCCGGCGTGGACATCGACAAATATCCGACCAAGGAAGCGATGCAGGAACTTGTGCGCGAAAAAGGCATCAAGCCTGATCCGGCTGCGGGAAGAGGGAGGCTTATCGATCAGCTTTATAAAAAATTGGTACGGCCGAATTTGTTTCAGCCATGCTTTCTAATAAATCATCCGATTGATATTTCGCCGCTTGCAAAGAAGAGAACGGATGATCCAAACAAGGTGGAAAGGCTGCAGGTTCTAATTGCCGGTGCGGAAATCGGGAACGGTTTTTCCGAGCTCAATGATCCAATCGACCAGCGGGAAAGATTTTTGAAACAGGAAGTGTTGAGGCAAGCCGGAGACAAGGAAGCGCAAATGATTGATGAAGATTTCGTCGAGGCGCTCGAATATGGAATGCCGCCGACGGCGGGATTCGGAGTGGGAATCGATAGGTTTTTGATGATTCTTACCAATCAAGAAAGTATTCGCGATACCGTATTTTTCCCGATGATGAAACCGAAGATTGATGAAAAAGCGGAAGAAAAATCATCCGCTTCGGCGGAATAAAAAATGTTAGATTTACAATTTTCTTTATACTTGTCATCCTGAAAACCGTAATCGGATTGAGGGATCTGTGAACTGAATAATATGCTAGCAACATTATATTTATAATAAGGTTATATTTGCATAGTATAGTTCATAGATTCCTCGTCGCCGAATGCGCTCCTCGGAATGACAAAAGATGGTGTTGTAAGAATTTAATAAAATTACTAACTATCAAATATGTTGGACATAAAGTTTATCCGAGAGAATCCGGATAGAGTGAAAGAGGAAATCAAGAGACGGAATATGAAAATCGATCTGGATGCATTTCTCGTGCTTGATGAAAAAAAACGCGGCCTTATGCAAAAAGTTGAGGCTCTTCGCAGCAAGCAGAATGAAGCTAGCGAGAAGATGAAGCAGGGAAGGAACGAGGAGCTTATCACCGAAATGCAGAAAATCAAATCTGAGATCGGTGAAATCGAACCGGAACTCAAAGACTTGGAAGAGAAGACGAAAACAATCTTGTTGACACTTCCCAATATCACTCACGAAAGCGTGCCGATCGGAAAAGATGATTCTGAAAATGTTGTCATAAAAACCTGGGGAGAAAAGCCTGAGTTCAGTTTTCAACCAAAAGAACATTTCGATATCGAAAGCGTCAAAGATCTGATTGACAGCGAGCGTGGCGCGAAAGTCTCAGGTTCGAGATTCTGGTATCTGAAAGGCGATTTGGCAAAATTGGAATTTGCTCTTATGCAATATGCTTTCAATTTTTATTCAAGCAAAGGACTCATGCCGATGATCGTGCCGATGCTGGTGCGCGAAGAAGCGATGTATGGAACCGGATTTTTTCCGGCAGACGCAAATGAAATTTATCAAGTGAATCCTGATGAGGATAATTTATTTCTAGTTGGAACGGCGGAAGTGGCGCTTGCCGCTTATCATATGGATGAAAACTTGGATCTCGGCGACGGACCGAAAAAATATATGGGCTACTCGAGCTGTTTCAGGCGCGAAGCCGGAACCTATGGAAAAGATATGAAAGGAATCTTGCGCGGACACCAGTTCAACAAGATTGAAATGTTCATATTTTGCAAACCGGAAGAGTCTTGGGATTGGCATGAAAAACTTTTAGAGTATGCCGAGGAATTTTTGCAATCTTTGAATCTGCCTTATCATGTGCTCAATATGTGCACCGGAGACATCGGTGCGCCTAACGCTAAAAAATATGATATCGAAGCTTGGATGCCGGGACAAAACCGTTATCGTGAAACCAATTCCTGCAGCAACGACACAGATTTCCAGGCGCGAAGACTGGGCTGCCGATATACCGACAGTGAAGGCAAAAAGCAATTCGTCCATACTTTAAATAACACAGGAACTTCAGACAGGCCACTGATTGCGATTTTGGAAAATTACCAGCAAGAAGATGGAAGCGTTGTGATTCCGGAAGCGTTGAGGCCGATTTTTGGGAAAGATAAGATTGAGGTAAAATAAAAGAAGAGTTTTATCTCTTCAGGTGTTATGTAGTTTAGGAAAATACAACGTCAACTCCTCCATTGATACGTTTTCGATAATTTCTTTGTTTTTAATAGTAACTATCGTCACATTTGTTTCAATGTCAGAGATACTCGTTATTGATCCGGTATCCGTCTCTAAGACCTCTATAAAAGTATCTTCGTTTGTTTTTACATTAAACGCTTGGATGATTGCAATTTGTCCTTTGTAAAGAACAGGGATCTTCAGTTTAAGCATTTTATCAAGCAATAGCCTAATTTGTTCATGCCTATGCGCTTCAATCATTTTTAATTCGTCTTTACATAATTCAATTATTTTGTTAGCCATTAGGCTATACCTCCATAATTTCATTATGCATAGTGTATCACATAAAATGATAATTGTCAATATGCAAGAAAAACAAATACAACTTGTCGGGCTCAATATAAACTACAAAATAATCGGAGCGGGAAAAACTCCGGTCGTTTTGCTGCACGGATGGGGGATTTCTTCGGATAAATATATTGTTACTGCGGAAGAAATTCTGGAGCAAAACAGTGGCTATGTTTTTTATATTCCTGACTTGCCGGGATTCGGGAAGAGCGAGGAACCGAAAGAAGATTGGAAACTGGATGATTATGTCGGGTTCACGGAAGAATTCATAAAAAATGTCGCGCAGAGGGATGGGGGATTCGAGCCGATTGGGAAGATTTTGGAAAAGGCAGTTATTTGCCCCCTTCACCCTGACCCTCTCCCGATGGGAGAGGGAACCCAAAGATATTCCACTTTGTGCAAAGAGGGCGGTTTAAAAATAAAAAGCAAGAAAATCATTTTAATCGGTCATTCGAATGGCGGGAGAATTGCAATCAAATATGCGGAAAAATATCCGGAGGATCTGGAAAAATTATTTTTGACCGGTGCGGCAGGAATCAAACATTCGCTTACTTTGAAACAGAAATTGTTTTTCTATTCTTCCAAAGCCGGCAAGAAAGTTTTCAGCTTGCCGGTTTTGAAGAGTGGGGGAAAATATGCCCGAAAATTTTTATATAAGCTTGTCAAGGAGAAAGATTATGCGAGCGCAAGTCCGCGAATGAAGGAAATTATGAAAAATGTATTGGCGGAAGATTTGATTGGTATACTGGATAAGATAAAAGTTCCGACTGTGCTTATTTGGGGAAGAGAAGATCATTCGACGCCACTTCAGGATGGGGAACTTATGCATAAAAAAATTGCGAACTCGAAGCTTTTCATTATCGAAAACGCGAATCATTCGGCGCTGTATAATAATGCGAAAGAGTTTGCGGAGAAGTTTACAAATAACTCAGATTGAGAGATTCCCCTCTTGAGAGGGGTAAGAGCTCATATTATAGCGGAGCTATAATATGGTGAGGGGTGTGTTGAAAGAACTTATAACTATCAACTTATAACTTATAACAAAAATGCATAACATCAAAGATTGTATCTGTTATCGGTCATAGGCTATCAGTCGTCAGTTAGCTACACACCCCGCACACATTATGGCTGCGCCATAATTGCGCCACCCCTCTCAAGAGGGGAATCAATGCAAATACTTTTCTTCTCAAGGGAGGCAAACAAGGATAACGCTTATCAAAGTTTCTAAATATAATATCACTAAAAGAAAAATGTCCATCATCCAAGATCTGACAACAATAATTATCATATTATTTCTCGTAAAAGTTGTTCGGGACAGTTTTTATCTGCTTTGGCTTTTTCAGGTGAAAGAATATCGGTTGGACAGGATGAAGTCGCATATCAGAGAAAATATGAGATTTAATCTTTCAGATGTTGCAATCGCGCTGGGAGTTTTCTTCCTTCTTGGGTTGTTCTTTCCGGCAACGGCGAAATTTATCCTTGTTTTTCTGATGCTGCTTGCGGGATATCTGGCGCCACTATATTTTTTGTATGCTTTTCTAAAAACGATCCTGGACATAAAAAGACATTCTTTCAAGAGGCCGAAACCTACTTTTAAGATAGCTTTGATTTCTGTGCTATATCTGGCTCTTTATATGACTTTTGTATATCTTGTAACCGTTAAGATTTTAAGCGCAATTATCATAACCTATAGTTTGGACTTCTTAAGCCTGTTTCCTTTTTATCTTCTTTGCTTGAATATTCTTGTTCCTGTTTTCATTCTGCTGGCGATAATAATAGTCACGCCCTTTTCCAATTTCCAAAAGAGAAGAGTTTTTAAAAGGGCGCGATTGAAAATGCAAGCGATGAAAAAAGTGAAAACAATCGGTATTACAGGAAGTTTCGGAAAAACCAGCACCAAAGAATTCTTATATTCCATCCTTTCACAAAAATATAAAGTCGTGAAAACTTCCGGAAACAATAACACTAATATGGGCGTGGCAACGACTATCCTTAGAGATGTGAGCGACAATTTCGATTATTTTATCTGTGAGATGGGCGCATATAAGATCGGAGAGGTTAGAGAGAATTGCGAGCTTGCCAGACCGTTTGCAGGAATCATAACCGGAATCAATCAGCAGCATATCGATCTTTTCGGTTCGCTGCAAAACACCAAAAAAGCGAAGTTTGAACTCATACAAAGTCTGCCAAAAGAAGGATTTGCCGTCATAAACAGGCAAGCTGAAGATATGAAACCGAAGCTTGGCTATAAAGTCAAAGACGTAACTCTTTTTTCCGAAGACTTGGCGGAAAATATCAAAGTCAATCCGGATTCCGTCGAATTTGAATATAAAGGATTCACTTTCAAACTTGGCATTTTGGGAAAACATTATATTGCAAATATCATATCGGCTATAATAACCGCAGAGAAGCTGGGGATGGGGCTCGAAGAAATCCAAAGGGCGGTTTCTAAAATACAATTCAAAAGTGATTATTTGATGCAAAAGTTGGAAGGTCCTAACAACTCCGTTTTCATATACGATAGTTATAGTGCCAACCCCACCGGCACGATTGCGGCGTTGGAGTATTTGGAAGACGCATACCCCCACTGCAAAAAAATCTTAGTGTTCCCCGGCATCATCGAATTGGGCAAAGATTCAGAAAAAATCCATCAGGGAATCTGGAAAAAAGCGGATGACGTCTGCAGCTTGGTCTATGTGATACAAAGGGATAATTGGGTCATACACAATATATCTCAGATCAAGGAAAAATATAAGAAATCCAGATTTGTTTTTGACAAGGATTTTGATAGAATAAGTACAGACCTGAAGAAACATCTCGACAAGAATACCGTAGTGCTGTTTGAAAGCCGGGGAGCCGGAATTGTGATGAAGAAGATGCTGAAATAAATTTTCTTAATAATGTTTTTATTTTGTTTTCTATTGTTATCCTGAAAGCCGTCAGGCTTGAGGGATCCATGAATTCAAAATTGAAAAATCAAAATTTAAAATGACAGATTAAAATTAAAAAATTTTTCATTTTACAATTGTCATTTTAAATTTTGATATTTGCATTTTTAATTAATACGAAACGATAATGCCAAAATCATTCATGCCGATTGCGTCAGCCTTCGCGCCAAATTATACGCTGAGAGATGTCTTGATCGCTTGCAAACGGCTGTTTCCATGGAACTGGGACGACTTGCAAAACGGCAAGAACATTCCCGAACTGGAAGAGAACTTTCGAAAATATATTGACGCGCAGAAAGCCGTGAGCTTTGATAGCGGTCGCGCCGGATTTTATGCGATTTTGAAAGCGCTGGAAATCCAGGAAGGAGACGAAATCTTGTTGCAAGCTTTTACGACTGTGGCGCTTGCCAATACCATCAAGCTTTTTGGAGCCAGACCGGTTTATATCGATATCGAAGAAAAGACTTACAACATGAATCCGGAAAAAATCGAAGGAAAAATCACGCCGAAGACCAAGGCGATAATCATCCAACACACTTTTGGAAATCCTGCCAATCTTGAGAAGATTTTGGAAATTGCCAAAAAATATGGTTTGAGAACAATCGAAGACTGCGCTCACTCGCTGGGCGCGGAATATAAGCAAGAAAAAACGGGGAAATTTGCCGATGCAGCCTTTTTCAGTTTTGGACGCGACAAAGTGATTTCTTCGGTTGCCGGCGGGATGGTGATTGCAAAAGACTATAAATTGGCGGAAAAAATCGAAGCGATCAGGAACGAGATGCCGTTTCCATCACAAAAAGACATTGTGAAAAATCTTCTTCATCCGATTATAACCTTTAAAGCGCTTCATACTTATAATCTTTTTTCAATCGGGAAAATCATAATGTTTGTTTCTTTCCGTCTGAAGCTTCTGAATAAGGCTTATACTGCTCAAGAAAAAAGAGGCGAGCCGGAAACGGATTTCGCCAAAAGAATGCCGGACGCGCTTGCTGAAATCGCACTTCATCAGCTCAAACTTGCCGATAAGTTCAATAAACATCGAATCAAGACAGCTAAGGAATATGAAAGACTCATCCGCAGTAAAAACGTCGGACTTCCCGAAACCGTTCCATGCGCGAAAAACATATTTCTCTGGTATACTATAACTGTGAACGATAAGAAAAAGGTGATAGCAAAAGCCTGTGAAAAAGATATTATCCTGGGCGATTGGTTCCCGCAGGCGATCGGCCCGATCGAAGTCGATCTGGAAAAAGCCGGCTATGCGAAAGGCAGCTGTCCGGTTGCGGAGAAAGTGAGTGCACATTGCGTCAATCTGCCGACTAATCATAATATAAGAAAGAAAGAGATTTTGAGAGTTATTGAGTTTATGAATAGTTTTAAATAAGTTCATTCCCTTTTTGTCATCTCGAAGGAGTAATCGACTGAGAGATCTGGGAACTATATAATGTACTAATAACGTTATGTTTATAGTAAATCTTCATTTGCATAATATAGTTGATAGATTTCTCACTACGCATTCGCTACGTTCGAAATGACATATGTGGATTGGTAAAATAAACAGTCAGTCTTTCTAAAATTATAATATTTCTATGAACATCTTCGAAATAAACAATAAAGATCAATGGGAAAAATTCATCATAGGAAGCGACGTTGACTCGTTCCTCCACTCTTGGAATTGGGGGGATTTCAACAAGAACACCGGCGAGAAGATTTGGAGGCTGGGATTTTTTGAAGCGGACAAACTCAAAGCAGTCACGCTCGTTATCGAGATAAAAGCGAAAAGAGGTACATTCTTGTTTGTTCCCCATGGTCCGGTCGTGGAAAAGGACCAAGATAAGAAAGAGGTAATTGAAAAACTCAAAGAATATTTGATAAAACTGGGAAAAGAAGAAGGTGCAGCTTTCATCAGGATAAGCCCGATTTTTTCCCGGAATGAGGAAAATATCAAAATATTCCGAGAGTTGGGATTCAAAGATGCGCCTATCCATATGATGCATCCGGAAACAACTTGGATTTTGGATATCGATAAAGATGAAGAAACCTTGCTTCGGGAGATGAAGAAAAACCATCGCAATCTTATTAGGCGCGCCCAAAAAGACGGCGTGGAGATTTTGGAGTCCGGCTCGGAAGAATTCTTGAAAAATTTCTATGATATCCATATGGAAACGGTGGCGAGACACGGTTTTGTTCCTTTTTCTTATGAATATATCAAAGAAGAGTTGGAAGGTTTCAAAAAAGACGATCAGATCAGGATTTTTATCGCGAAATATCAGGAAAAAATCATTTCCAGCGCCATAATCGTTTTTTACGGAAACGAGGCTTTCTATCATCATGGCGCGTCTTCATCGCAGTATGCCAAGATTCCTTCATCTTATCTTACGCTTTGGACGGCAATAGAGTTCGCGCAAAAAAGAGGCATTAAGAAGTTCAATTTTTATGGAATCGTTGAGAATAAGCCGAAACATCCGTGGTACGGGCTTTCTCATTTTAAAAAAGGATTCGGGGGGTACGAAGCCAATCTGGTGCATTGCCAGGACTATCC
>Ga0224525_1000251_pt1 | contig 26298 bp, 23 predicted proteins | sample CFST100metaG_FD_179874 | JGI IMG/M metagenome (GOLD analysis project Ga0224525, IMG submission 179874) | Peat soil microbial communities from Stordalen Mire, Sweden - C.F.S.T100 | ecosystem: Environmental > Terrestrial > Soil > Wetlands > Peat | place: Sweden: Norrbotten County, Stordalen Mire...
CACGACTTTAGTCGTGCCGTAAGTCGCTTGGAATCAATGCGGGCTTTAGCCCCTGAGGGATGTTCCCGTCAATCTTCACCGGAAACAAGCCTTTTTCCGCAGCCTGTTTAGCCCGTACATAAAACCCGCAAAATCAGCGGGGCTTTACAGGCTGCGGAAAAACTCGATCCGGAGGGAGGCGGGGGTTTTAACCCCCGCATAAAGCCAATAGAATCAATGAGGGCTTTAGCCCCGGAAGAACGTATTCTGCCTATTTCACCTGAAAACCTGCCTTTTTCCGCAGCCTGTTTAGCCCCCGAGGGAATGCGGATTTTGAAAAGGCCACTTGTTCAGAGGTTCCTTAGAGCATTTCCTGTTTTGCTGTAGACTTTTGTGTCCCATCCATTTCCGCGTTTTTTGCGGAATGGGTGGGATGCCACTGAATTTTCGGTCTACATCATTTCGGAAAATGCTCTAACTTCGAGTCAAACATCTGATTCGTTCCGCTTCCGCAGGCCACTTTTCCGCTAACTTGGCATAACTCGCGCCGCAATAGTCGGCATAGTCGAAGCCGGGTGTTACGGTGCAGCCAAGCAGCGCTGCTTTCCCGCCGGCAATCAGACGCGTGCCCTGCCAAACTCCAGCCGGAACGACGAGTTGCACATGCTGGCCCGCCTGCAGGTCTTGTCCAAGAGTAAAGCGGGCGGAGCCCCCATCCGGGTAGAGTTGGAGCATTTCCACCGGGTCGCCCAGATAGAAGTGGAAAATTTCGTCGGAAGCGACGGTGTGCATCTCGGAAAATGTCCCTGGCTCCAGCAGATAGTAGATTGCTGTCCCGGCCGCGCGCACGCCGCGCGCAAGTTTCACCGTGGCGCCGCAGATATAGGTCTGGCGGAAGGAACCACCCTCGACCGGATGCGGTTCCAGCTTCAACAGCTTTTTGATTTCTTCAGCGGTCATTCTTCGATGGTAGCAGCGAAAAACCGAGTAAAATGACCGCATGAAAGTCGAAATGTATGCCACTTCCTGGTGCGGGGACTGCCGCGCGGCAAGGCAGTTTCTCAATTGCCACGGCATCGAGTTCACCGAAATCGACGTCGACCGTGATCCGGAGGCTTCGGCCGAGGTGGTGCGCCGAGTGGGCCGGCGAGCCGTCCCGCAACTGGTGATCGACGGCGTGTGGTTCCAGCCCTACAAGCCGGGGCAGGGGCTGCTGGTGGAGGAGTTGTGTCAGAGACTCGGGCTTCCGCGCGGCTGAAGCTGGTCGAGTTCTGCGGATTCCCACCTTTTTGATCCGGCCCTTATGGATTGCAACACGATCTGGGTGCCCCACCCTCGCGACGTCTTTGTTTTTGTCGCTAGGGTGGGAAAGTACGTTGCAAATTTTTTGGGCCGGATCAATAACCAATTCGCAAAAAACGGGAATTGGCGAAGGTGGGGCACCCGGACGGTCGAGGTCCGTGCTTTCCCACATCTGGCGCGATGAGACTGCGCCAGATATGGGGCACCCGCGAATTGGCGAAGGTGGGGTCCCCGGACGGTCGAGGTCCGTGCTTTCCCACATCTGGCGCGATGAGACTGCGCCAGATATGGGGCACCCGTGAATTGGCGAAGGTGGGGCACCCGGCTGTGCCAGAGATGGGGTCCCCGGGCATTTTCCGTACAATGGAGAGTTGGAGCGGAGCCGCGGAAGGTGGTTCCGATAAGGAGTTTCCCTTGATCGAACGCTATACACGCCCGGCGATGGGCAACATTTGGACCGATGAGAATAAGTACCGCTGCTGGCTGAATGTGGAGTCGGCGGCCAGCGCCGTGCTGGCCGAGGACGGCGTAATTCCCGCCGCCGCGGCTGAGGCGATTGCCAGCAAAGCCACGTTTTCCGTTGCGCGCATTCAGGAGATCGAGGCCGAGGTGAAGCACGACGTGATCGCCTTCACGACCGCCGTCTCCGAGAGCCTGAAGGCGCAGGGACTGGACGCCGAGTCGCGCTGGCTGCACTATGGGCTGACCTCGAACGACATTGTGGACACGGCGCAGGCGTTGCAGATCAAAGACGCGTCGGCGCTGATCCGCGCGGGCCTGGTGAAGCTGCTGGAAGTGCTTAAGCGCCGCGCCCTGGAGTTCAAGCAGACGCCCATCATCGGTCGCACCCACGGCATTCACGCCGAGCCGACGACCTTCGGGTTGGTGCTGCTCAACTGGTACTCCGAGATGGAGCGCAACCTGGTCCGCTTTGACGCGGCAGCCGAGGACATGCGCGTGGGCAAGCTCTCCGGCGCGGTGGGAACCTTCGGCCACTTGAAGCCGGAGCACGAAGAGCGCATCTGTGCGCGTCTGGGCCTGAAACCGGCTTTGGTGGCCACGCAGGTCATTCAGCGCGACCGCCACGCGGCGTTTATCTCCACGCTGGCAATCATCGGCTCCACCATGGATAAGATCGCCCTGGAAGTGCGTCATTTGCAACGGACCGAAGTGCGCGAGGCGCAGGAGTTTTTCAGCGAGAAGCAGAAGGGTTCCTCGGCCATGCCGCACAAGAAGAATCCGATTACCGCTGAGCAGATCTGCGGTCTGGCGCGCGTCTTGCGTAGCAATGCGCAGGCCGCATTTGAAGACATCGCGCTGTGGCACGAACGCGACATCTCGCACTCTTCGGTGGAGCGCGTGATTTTTCCCGATTCGACCGTTCTGACGGATTATCTGCTGGCCAAGACCACAAATCTGATTGACCGCCTGCTGGTCTATCCCGAGCGGATGAAGAAGAACCTCGAATTGACCGGCGGGCTGATTTTTTCTGGGCAACTACTGCTCGACTTGGCCGAGGCCGGCATGATGCGCGAGGACGCTTACCGGCTGGTGCAGTCGCACGCCATGCGCGCCTGGAAGGAAGACCTGGTCTTCCGTGAAGAAGTGGCCAGGGACGAGAAGATCACCAGCCTGCTCAGTTCGGAAAAGCTGGACCGCACCTTTGATTACACGCGGCAGTTAGGCAATGTGGATGCGATTTTCAAGAGGGTGCTGGGGGAGTGAGATTGAGTTGCGCGATTCCCAGTTCTCAGAATGGAGATTTGGGAATCTGGGCGACGCAATTTTCCGTGCCCACGGCATCGTCTCTACGGGACTCCGGATGTTTTGTTGGTTCAGTAGACCCCACGCTGAAGCGCGGGGCTAATATCCATTGCGCCTACGGCGCGGTTCCTCCGAGCCATTGCTGAGGTGGCGTTAGCCAGCATCGCGTCGCGGTCGCTCCTACCCATCGCCGAAACAGGGTTAGGCAGCCTTGTGTCTGTGACGTAGTTGCTTCTGGTTGGCGCATCGGGCACTATTTTGGCCGCGAACTGTGGTGCGCTGGAGGCCATCCAGCAAGAATGGTTCACCGCAACCACGCGCTGGCCAGAAAACCGCGCCGTAGGCGCAAGGGTTGTTAGCCCCGCGTTTCAACGCGGGGAATGAATCGGGTTGTAGGATGGGAGTCCCGTGGGGACGGTGCAAGATGGCGCACACATACGCGAGCATTTTCGTCCATTGTGTCTTCCGTACTCTGTGGGGTACACTTTAAGAAAGGCTGCGGGCTTGATCGGCGATAAGAAGCTGGAGGTTGTATTTTATCGTTCCAGGGCTGGCGCCGAGCCGGTTTTAGATTGGCTCAGAGAACTGTCTTCAGAGGATCGCCGGACTCTTGGACGCGATCTTCGGCTGGTGGAAATGGGCTGGCCGGTTGGAATGCCGCTGTGCAAGCCATTGGGCGGCGGGCTTTGGGAGGTTCGCAGTAGGCTCTCCAGTAGCCGCATTGCCCGCGTGATCTTCTGTGCTTCGCAGGGCGATATGGTTCTGTTGCACGCCTTCATCAAAAAGACGCAGAAGACTCCGCAATCGGAGATGGATTTGGCCCGGGCGCGACAGAAGGAGGTTGACCGATGAAACGTAATCCACATATTGGTTCTTCGCTGGATGATTTTCTCAAAGCGGAAGGGTTGTACGAGGATGCAACCAACCACGCGGTCAAACGGGTTTTGGCTTGGCAGGTGGAGAAGGCCATGCAGGAGCAGGGAATTACCAAAGTAGAGATGGCGCGGCGCATGGGCACCAGCCGCGCGCATCTGAATAAACTGCTCGACCCAGAAAACGATAAAGTGCAACTGGACACGGTGCAGCGGGCCGCTGCGGCTGTGGGACGGCGGGTGCAGTTGGTTTTGGTGTGATGAAAGTGTGGTTCCCGGGCCTCAGAAGTGGGTCCTAATGCATCCGGGACCTGAAATGTGGACCAAAGGCGCAGGCCTGAGATAGATAGACAGGAAGTTGCAAATCTCACCGTCGTACTGACCGGCACAACCGGCACGGTTCTTGGTTGCGAACTTGTTTGCGTCCACGGCATCGTCCCTACGGGACTCCGGATGTTTTGTTGGTTCAGCAGACCCCACGCTGAAGCGCGGGGCTAATGAACATTGCGCCTACGGCGCGGTCGCTGCAAGCCGCATTAGAAGCGGAATCAGTCAACCTTGCGTCTGCGCCGCGATTACTTCGGCATTCACATAGGTACGCGGCGCGATTGCTCCTGACCGGTGCATCCGGCGCAATCTTGTGCCAGCAGTTGTTAGGCGCGTTGGAAGCTTAGGAACCCGAATTATCACTGCAACCGCGTGCTGGCCAGAAAACCGCGCCGTAGGCGCAACGGTTGTTAGCCCCGCGTTTCAACGCGGGGAATGAATCGGGTTGTAGGATGGGAGTCCCGTAGGGACGGCGCAAGATGGCTAATGAATGTTGCGCCTACGGCGCGGCAGCCTGTCTTCAATTTTTATTTGACACGCACACCGGCGAGCGTGATAATGCAAACTATGCTGAAGTTAGGAAATTACGGAATAGCGGCCATGGCCATGTGTGAGTGCGTGTGTATGGCGTGCGGACCCGTCCGTCCAGTTTCCGAGAGGCAGATGCGCTAGGCGCAACCGATTCTTGAAGCCAGGCGGCCCGAGTCCGAAGAGGATTCGGGCCGTTTTGCGTTTCGGGCGGCCCGCATCCCGCCCAGTCCGCGTTCATAAACCAAAAACACATGAGCCAGAAGGAGCACAGTAATGTCCGAAGAGAAAAAGCAGCAGTTAGCCACCCTTGCCGTTCACGCAGGCCAAGTGCCCGACCCCACCACGGGAGCCGCATCCACGCCGATCTTCCAGACCTCCTCTTATGTCTTCCATGACGCCGACCATGCCGGACGGCTTTTTGGATTGAAGGAGCCGGGCTATATCTATTCTCGCATCATGAATCCCACCACCGACGTTCTGGAGCAGCGGGTGGCGGCGCTGGAGGGCGGCGCGGCGGCGCTGGCCACGGCTTCAGGACTGGCTGCGGAGGATCTGGCGTTGTCCTCACTGGCCGACTCCGGAGACGAGATCGTTTCCACGACCTCGCTTTATGGCGGCACCTATTCTCTGTTGGCTCATACTTTTCCGCGGCGGTCGGGCGTCAAGGTGCATTTTGTTGATGCGGATGACTTTGCCGGCCTGAGCGCGGCCATCAACGACAAGACCAAGGCTCTCTATACCGAGACGCTGGGCAATCCCAAGCTGGATGTTGCGGACATCGAAACGCTGGCCAAGATTGCGCATGACCACAAACTGCCGCTGGTGATCGATAACACGGCGGCTTCGCCGGCGCTGGTGCGGCCCATCGAGTGGGGCGCGGACATCGTGGTCAATTCGGCCACCAAATTTCTGAGTGGCCACGGCAGCGTGATTGCCGGTGTGATCGTGGATTCGGGCAAGTTCGACTGGGAAGCTTCGGGACGTTTCAAGAACTTCACGGATCCTGATCCCTCTTACCACGGGCTTTCCTATACGAAAGCCGTTTTTGGCCCGCTGGCTTTCATTTTCAAAGCGCGGGTGCAGGGCTTGCGCAACACTGGCGCCACGCTTTCGCCTTTCAGCGCTTGGCTGGTGCTGCAAGGCATTGAGACGTTGCAAGTGCGCTTGCAGCGGCACTCGGAGAATGCGCTGGCCGTGGCCAGGCACCTGGAGAAGCATCCGGGCGTGACCTGGGTCAACTATCCCGGTCTGGAGTCCAGCAAGTATCACAAGCGGGCGCTCAAATATCTGCCCGACGGGCAGGGAGGCTTGGTCACCTTTGGTATCAAGGGCGGCCTGGAGGCGGGCAAGAAGCTGATTGACACGCTGAACTCGCTGCCGGTCTTCTCGCTGCTGGCCAATATCGGTGACGTGAAGTCACTGGTGATCCATCCGGCTTCGACCACGCATGAGCAGCTTTCGGTGGCGGAGCAGGCGGACGCCGGTATTACTCCCGAGCTGGTGCGGCTGAGCGTGGGCATCGAGGACATCCGCGATATTATTGCCGATCTGGACCAGGCAATCGAGGTTGCCAACGGCCAGGTTTTCAAGAATTAAGCAAAGACCGAGGCTCTTGTTGCACAATGAGGACTATGACTGAAACTCGAGCCGGGACCGGAATCTCGCCACCGGCAAAGTTTTTTCTGGAGCCCACCTACGAGGGCGACTTTGTGCTCGACGAGCCATTGTTGCTGGAGTGTGGGCGCGCTCTTACCGGCGTTACGCTGCATTATGCGGTGTATGGCCGGCTGAACGCGACCAAGGACAACGCCGTGCTGGTCTGCCATGCGCTGACCGGCTCGGCGCTGGTGGGTGCTTGGTGGCCGGAGATTTTCGCTCCCGGCGCGGTACTCTCGCTCGAGCAAGATTTCGTGATTTGCATTAACCTGCTGGGTTCCTGCTACGGCTCGACGGGTCCCGGCTCGGTGGACCCCGAAACGGGCAATATCTATGGGCCGGATTTTCCGCTGGTTTCCATCCGCGACAATGTAAAAGCTCAGTCCAAGTTGCTGGATTCACTGGGAATACGACGTCTGCGCCTGGTCTTGGGCAGCTCCCTCGGAGGCATGCAGGCTCTGGATTGGGCAATCTACGACCCGAAGCGCGTGGAGAACGCGGTGGTGATCGGCGTGGCGCCGCTTTCCGCCATGGGGCTGGCGCTCAACCACTTGCAGCGCCTGGCCATTGTGCATGACCCGGAGTGGGCCGGTGGCCGCTATCTGCCGCAGCGCCCTCCGCGGCAAGGAGTATCGCTGGCCCGGCAAATTGGCATGATCAGCTACAAATCCGCGGAGCTGTTTGACGAGCGCTACGGACGCAGGCCCAACCGCAACGGGGAAGACCCGTGGGGGCTGGACAATCAGGGCGGCGGCCTGATCGGCGGGCGCTTTGACATTGCTGGCTATCTGGACCACCAGGGAGAGCGCTTCATTGAAAGGTTTGACGCCAACTCCTACCTGGCCATCATGCGCACCATGGACACATGGGACCCGTTTCGGGGGACTTCCTCGGCAAGCGAGGCCTTTGGCGGAATTTGCGCCCGCCTTACTTTTGTCGGCATCAGCTCCGATTGGCTGTTTCCGCCCCAGACGGTGCGTGACTTTGCCTATACCATTCGCGCGGCCGGCGTTCCGGTCGATTACCGGGAGATGACCAGCGCCCACGGCCACGACGCCTTCCTGGCCGAACAGGCGGAATTGGTGCGTCTTCTCCGTTAGAGCATTTTTTCTGTTGCTATAGAGAGAAACCACGGATTCCAAGTGGCTTTTTCCGCAAGAAAAAGCCACCTTGCACGACTTCAAAGACTTCACACGAACAGGAGAAATGCTCTAAGTCTAGGAGGCGAATGCAAGCGGCATGGGAGGCGCCAAGAGCTTTTTTGCCATGGGATGTGGGGCGTTCAGGAGAGCCAGCCAGCGGGACGGCGCGCCAGGGCTAGGAAAATATTTCTTTTCGGCGCAAATCGCGCTTGTCACAAGCAGCGGGCCTTTCTATAATCCATCCAATGCCACAATAGAAGCCGTGGTACGATTTACCCATTGGCGCCGGTCTTCAGCCGTTGAAACATGCGGCAGATGTATCGGGAGCTAGTGGTGAGTATTGATTTCCATTTTGGCAATTCCCAGGAGTATTAAATGAAGAAGGTAGTCTTCACATTTGTGATGGCATTGGCGAGCATCAGCCTTGCTGTTGCGCCCATGCTGCGTGCCCAGGATTCGATCACCATCAAGGATCCGGCAGAGTTCAACGCCTATCAACAGGCTTCCACACAGACCGACGCCAAGGCCAAGGCCGAGGCGCTGGAAGGCTTTTTGACGGCTTACCCGCAGAGCGTTGTCAAAAGCGCGGCTCTCGATCTGCTGGTCGACGCCTACTATCTGCCTGCGCAACAGGGGGGCCTCGGCAATTCCGATAAGGCGCTCAGCGCGGCGAATCGTCTGCTTCAGGTTGACCCCAGCAACATGAAGGCCATTTATTATTCGGTCCTCATCAAGAAGGCGCAGTGTGCCAAAACGTCGGATTCGCAGACCTGCGACGACGCCGCGGCGCTGGCTCGCAAGGGCCTGCGGGCGGCCAAGCCAGCCGGCACCTCCGACAGTGACTGGAAGAATCTGATCAGTGGGACTTATCCGGTCTTTCATTCGGCCATCGCGTTTGACGACGCGGCTTCTAAAAAGGACTTCAAGGGCGCCGTCGAAGAGTACACGGCGGAGTTGATGCTTTACACCGACGAGCAGAGCAAGACCGTGGGCCTGCAGGACACGCTCTTCCTCGCCCAGGCGTATGCACAGCCCGGCGCGAAGGATCTGGTGAAGTCGATTTGGTTTTATGCCCGCGCCTGGAACTTCGCTCCGGAAAAGTTCAAGGCTGGTATCGAGAAGTCGCTTGAGTATTACTACAACAAGTACCACGGTGACCTGAAGGGATTGGATGAAATCAAGGCCAAGGCCGCTTTGACCACCTTCCCGGGGGACATTGTGATTACGCCCGCCAAGACGCCGGCCGAGCAGATTCACGATATTATCCTGTCCACCTCCGACCTGAAGTCGCTGAACCTTGGCGACAAGGAGTTCATCCTGGCTGCGGGCAACAAGGAAGACGCCGACAAGCTATGGGCTGTGCTGAAGAATGAAATCACGCCGGTTCCGGGAGTGGTGATTGAAGCCAGCGCCACAGTGGTCAAGGTGGCCGTGACCCAGGACGCGAAGGAGGCCAAGATCGCCGACTTCATCGTCAATCTGAAGAAACCCCTGACCGACAAGGAAATTCCCACGGCCGGGGCTACCTTTGGAGTTCCGCCCGCCACTGCACTGGTGGGAACCTATGACTCCTACACGCAGATTCCAGCCACGGCCACGGCAGCGCAATCCGCGCAGATTGTGTTGCGCGATGGAGAGTTCCAAGCTGCGGTGAAGAAGGCTGCTGCTCCGGCGCACAAAACTGCGGCAGGACACAAGAAGTAGCTAGCGGACTAGATAGATCGTGCCGGACCCTGTAAGCGTCCGACGCGCGTACTCTTCTCCTGGGCCATCAAGGGCAGCCTGATTCAGGCTGCCCTTTTTATGTCTTCACGATTCTCAGAGACGGAGAATGCTCTTTCGGTTCAAGCGTTAGAGCATTTCTCCGGGATGAATATCAAGCTAACTCGGCATGGCGGCTGACGGGTTGAACGGACAAGATTTTGTAACAGGGCATGACTTGAGTCGTGTCGTATGCCGTCAAATTAGAATCCCGGCTTTACAGGCTGCGGAAAAACCCGATGTTTTGAAAGGGCACGACTTCAGTCGTGCCGCAAGTTGCTTAAAATCGACGAGGCCTTTAGGCCCTGAGGGATGTTTTTCGGACGCTTAGCTTGAAAACAAGCCTTTTTCCGCAACCTGTAAAGCCCGGCGTCTTTGTGTGGCCTCTGCGGCACGGCTAAAGCCGTGTCCTGTTACGAGGCACAAGGCCACGAAATGTTCTTTGCTTCCAATCAAACGCCTGAACAATCTTGATATTCACCTTCTCCTGTTGCTATAGAGGGAAGCCACAGCTTCCAGAGGGTTTTTTCATCAAGAAAAAGCCTCCCTGCCCGACTTCAAAGACTCCACACGAACAGGAGAAAATGCTCTAACAAGACTCCGGGCGGATTCATTCAAGGCTTCAATCAAAACAAAAGCGGCCCCATCCGGATGGATGGGGCCGCTTTGCTGTTCGCAATACCAGACGAACTACATCTTGGCGAAAACGATGACCAGGGTGAACAGAGTCAGGGACTCGATCAGCGCCAGGCCAAGAACCAGGAAGGTGAAGATTCCGCCGCGGGCTCCGGGGTTGCGAGCCAGCGCCTCAACGGCCGAGCCGACAGCCTTGCCTTCGCCCAGACCGCACATGCCAGCGGCCAGACCCATGCCCAAACCGGCGCCGATTGGAACCAGACTGATGGCGGTTGCTCCGCCATCCGCGAAGGCCGGAACGGCAAAGCACAAAACCGCCAGGGCCATGAACACATATTGAAGCTTCTTCATAATTCTCCTGCATCCCTTTGAATTGGCCGCCAGTTGGTGGTTGAGGCTCACCACGCTGGCCCCCTCACACTGGCGGCCTACCGTTGTCCCGGAGCGGACGCGCTCTCCGGCGGAATCTTTTTCGAGATCAGCTATCTGCTGGGTGCCCCATATCTGGCGCAGTTCCATCGCGCCAGATGTGGGAGACCACGGATCTCGATTTCAAAGCTACAAAATCATCGGCCAAAGACCTAGCCCTCGCTCGCAATCGCCAGCGAGAGGTAAATCATCGTCAGCAGCATGAAAACGAAGGCCTGAATGAACGAAATGAAAAAGTGCAGGCCCAGGAAGATGGCCGGCGCGCCAATCGGAATCAGCGAGAAGAAGACCATCGTCACCAAATCACCGGCGAACATGTTGGCGTAAAGACGGACGCTGAGTGACATGACGCGCGCCAGATGCGAAACCATCTCAATGGGAAAGATCAGCCAGGACATCCACCAGATCGGCCCGGCAATCTCTTTCAGATAGCCGCCGATGCCGTGGACGCGAATCCCCTGGAAGTTGTAGTAGAGAAAGGTGGGAACCGCAAGGCCCAGCGTCACCATGATCGAACAGGTAGGAGCCGTGATGCCCGGGATCAGACCAATCAGGTTGTTGATGAGCACAAACAGGAAGATGCAGGTCACGTAGGCCTGGAAGCGCTCATAGCCAGCCCCGATCACCTGCTCGGCCTGGCTGCCAATGGCCTCGTGAATCGTCTCGGCAATCTGCTGCGCCGGGTTGGCCTTCTCGACCGACAGAGTCAGCCGCACCAGCAGGAAAAAAGCAATGAGACCGGCCGCCACCAGCAGTTCCAGAGAGAAGGACTGATTCACCCCAAGGGCATCGTGGGTAGCCGCATCCGGGCTGAGGCCAACCGATTGAAAAGCCTTGACCTCGACACCCAGGAAGAGGTCGTTCAACAAGCGTACAAGTGCGAAAGTTTCCGGCATTTAAGACTCCAGCCCTCCTGTTTCTTTCCGGCCCGTGTTGCGTCAGCCTGGCCATTGAGGCCTTCAATCGCGCAGCAACCGGATCGCTTCCCAGCCCACCGTCAATACCGCCAGGCTAAGGCCACAAAGAAGCGCCACTACCGAACCATGGAAACACTTTAGGCTACCATAAATGACCCCCGCAAAGACGGTGAGCCTCAGCACAAAGAAGACAACGGCGGCAAAGGCGCTGGCGGGCGTCTTCTGCTTGTCGAGCCGGGCATTGAAGAGCCGGACCAGATGCCGCCACTCCAGAATGCTGACCGCCGAAATCGCCATGCCGGTCACCAGCATGGCGCTGCTGCGCCAGCCCCCGCCAATCAGCGCGATAAGGGCTGAGATCGCTCCCAGAATCAATGTGTTACGCAAGGCTCTGCCAAGCATCGCCTGCAGAGCCTCATGCGTGATGTCAACGATGGGGTTATGTTCCTCGGTCATGACGGATTCTCGCCGCTACCCTTTCCTTTCCCGTTTCGGGGCGCACGGCCCGGAAGAGAAGCCTTCTCAGCGGCAACCGCCGTCTGGATCACATAGAATAGCCCGGAGATGCCTCCGAAGACGACTCCGGCGATCACAATCCACTTCTGATGCAGCAGGGAGTCCGCCCACGCGCCAGCCACCCAGCCAATGACCACCGCCGAGGGCATCACAAAGGCAATTTGCAACAGCTTTTCCGCCTCAACCAGCGACTTGAAGCCGTTGGAGGCCTTCGGCTTCCGCTTCGACTCCGGGATGGGGCGGTTGAAGGGCATCTATCGTGATTATGCACGATAGATGCCCTTTCGAGCTAAAGGATCTGACTTCTTTATTTGGATCTCCAGGTGGCCAGCTTCCAGGCTTTGATTCTGTACCTGCCTTCGTCCTCAGACAATTGGGTAAATTGAAAAAATTTGTTGACTGACCTATGCGCCACCATACCAGTATCCCTCTCACCGTACGCCCCGTGCGTATCGAACATGCCTCCGCCGCTTGTGGTCACCGTGGTGCTGGCCTGATAGTAGTAAACCTTGCCCGCCTCGGCGGTGAAGGACGTCATGCCTACTGCCTTCTTATCTCCCTGTCCATTCACGCACAGGTGATGAACACCGGGTGTAACATTTACAACAAAATAGGAGTCGCCGTAGTTGGCGCCCGCCCATTTTCCATCCACTCCGTAGCGGACAGTAACCAGATGAAAGGAAGCTCTCATGTTTTGTTCTTCCACGAAGATAATCTGCGCACTGCCGGCCGGAGGAGGTTCAGGCGCGGGTTGGTTCGGCAGTGCGGTGACATCAAATTTGACGCTGTCATCGCCACAGGCGTCCGGCAGGACCGTTTTGGCCTTGGCTTGCACCGCTGCGAACAGCGACGCGCAGAGTAGCAGAATAACGAGTCTGGGTTTCATGGCAACCATGCTAACCAGCGGAGCGGTAGCCTTGTCAAGGCCCGTCTCTCACGCAATGAACGATATACTGGCATTTGAGCCGCGACGCGGTTCGCGCAAAGGAAGCCATGGAGTTTGATTCGGAATTTGAGCGCAATCTCTTCGATCTGCGCAAGGCAAAACTAGAGGAAATCGTCAAGCTGGGCCAGACGGCCTATCCCAACCACTTCCCGGCCACGCACACTGTCCCGCAAGTGCGCGCCCAGTGGGGCGAGACGCTGGCCGAGGCGTTTGAGTCGCCGCGGATCATCGTGGCCGTCGCCGGGCGCATCATGTCGATCCGCGTTCAGGGCAAGGCCGGTTTCGCTACCCTCCAGCAAGGCGGCCAGCGGCTACAGATTTACGTGCGCAAGGACGCTGTCGGCGATGACGGCTTCGCGCTCTATAAATTGCTCGACATTGGCGACCACATCGGCGTCTCCGGCTATCTTTTCCGCACACGGACGGGCGAGCTGACGATTCACGTGGAAAAGCTGACCTTCCTGGCGAAGGCCATGCTGGCGCTGCCGGAGAAGTTTCATGGCCTGGCCGACGTCGAGTTGCGTTACCGCCAGCGTTATGTGGATCTCTTCGCCAACCTCGAAAGCCGCGAGGTCTTCGTCAAGCGGGCAAAAGCGCTCAAGGCCATCCGCCAGTTCTTCGATGATCGCGATTATCTCGAAGTCGAAACGCCGATGTTGCAGCAGATCGCGGGCGGCGCGGCGGCCAAACCCTTCATTACCCACCACAACGCGCTCGACATGGACCTCTACCTGCGCATCGCCCCGGAGCTGAATCTGAAGCGGCTGGTCGTCGGCGGCCTCGACCGCGTCTATGAGATCAATCGCAACTTCCGCAACGAGGGCATCGACACACAACACAGTCCCGAGTTCACGATGATCGAGTTCTATCAGGCCTACGCGAATTACAAGAACATGATGGACCTGACCGAGGAGTTGGTCGCGTTTGTCGCGCAGCAGGTGAACGGAACCACGATTACGCATTTCAATGGTGTTGAGATTGACTTAGCCAAGTGGCAGCGTTTCACCATGCGCGAGGCGATTATCAAGTGGTGGCCAGAAGACGCAAAACCCGCGCCTCGACTCGAAGACCTCTCCAATATAAACAATTTCAAATCTTTTGTAGAATCGCTTAGCACGTATTTTGCTCAAGAACATAGACGGCTGGGTGCAGAACGAGAGAATATCCATAACTCATTTCTTGCGTGCCCTGAAGGGGCCGAAGATATCACCGATATAAGAACACAAATTCAAAAGATTTCGGATTTGATCGGGATTGCACATACGAATAGTTGGACTTTGAAAGAAGTTCTAGAACATTACGATGGCAAAGTATACGCAACCGTATTCGAGACACTTGCCGAAGAGCATCTCATCCAGCCGACCATCATCTACGACTACCCAACCGTTGTCTCGCCGCTCTCCAAACAAAATCCAGACGATCCGGACTGGGTTGAGCGCTTCGAGTTTTATTGCGGCGGCTTCGAGCTGGGCAACGCTTTCAGCGAGTTGAACGATCCGGTCGAGCAGCACAAGCGCTTCGAGCAGCAATTAACCGCGCGCGCTGAGGGCGACGACGAGGCGCATCAGATGGACGAGGATTACGTCCGCGCCTTAGCCTACGGCTTGCCTCCGACCGGCGGCGAGGGCCTGGGCATTGACCGGCTGGTGATGCTGCTGACCGGCTCCAAGTCCATCCGCGACGTGATTCTCTTCCCGCTGTTGAGGAACAGGGAACAGGGGGCAGGGGCCAGGGATCAGGACGCGGAAAGCGCCGGATAGGCAATCAGTTTGGGTGCCCCACCCTCGCGGCGTTTTTGTTTTTGCCGCTAGGGTGGGATCCCGCAGAGCTTCGCCAGCCAAATTTTTCTATTCCCTATTTCCTGTTTCCTTTCGAGGAGCTTTCTACCTTCATGAACATTCTTTTCATCGGCGACATCTTCGGCAGCGCGGGACGCAGGATCGTGCGCGAGCACATCGGCTACCTGCGCGAAACGCATGAGGTGGACCTGACCGTCATCAACGCGGAAAATGCCGCTGGTGGCTTCGGCCTGACCCCTCCTATTGCCGAGGAGTTTTTCGATTTGGGCGCGGACGTGCTGACCACCGGCAATCACGCCTGGGACAAGCGCGACCTGGTCGACTATTTCAATTCCGTCCCCGCTGAGAGCCATGAGCGCCCGCGCCGCGTGTTGCGGCCGGCAAATTTTCAGCCCGGCCAGCCCGGTTACGGCATCTATGAAGGAACCACCGCGGGCGGCGTCGATTACGCCGTTATCAACCTGCAAGGCTGCGTCTTCATGAACACCACCAACGATCCCTTCCACACCGTGAATGCGCTGCTGGCTGGCGTCCGGGCCAAGGTGATCCTGGTGGACTTTCACGCCGAGGCGACCAGCGAGAAGGTCGCGATGGGCTGGTATCTGGACGGGCGCGTGACCGCCATGCTGGGCACGCACACGCACATTCCCACGGCCGACGAGCGCGTGCTGCCGGGTGGCACAGCCTACCAGACCGATGTGGGCATGAGCGGCCCCTACGACAGCGTGATCGGCGTCGAAAAGGAGCTGGTGCTGCGCAAGTTCCTCACTGGAATGCCGACCAAATTCGAGGCCGCCAAGGGCAACCCCAAAATGTGCGCCGCGCTGGTCACCTGCGACCCCGCGACCGGCCGCGCCACGCGCATTCAGCGCATCATGCTGGGGGAATAGCTGCAAGGACAATGGTCAGTGGTCAGAATCTCGGGTGAGCCATTGAAGCGGGTGCCCCACTTTCGGCACAGTTTTATCGTGCCTAAAGTGGGATAGCTCCATCTATCTATAGCCTTTTATAGCTGTTAGCTGTTAGCTGTTCACTGTTCACTGACCACTGTTCACTGTCTTTCCCTGGACCACAGCCGGAGTCCGCGCAACGGCTTTTTGCTTTGTTCCAGCCGCTGGCGAATGCGTGGCCTTCAGCAGCGTTCCCTGGCTACCAAAAATCATGGTCCACTCCATGGGCCGTGGAGCTGCCACATCAGTAAAGCGAATGACCGCGCCCCCACTGCGGAGAATCTCCAGCGTGGCTGGCGGGGCGGCGGAAAACGGCGGAATGCCGTTGGCTTCCGGCGGCCCGATCTGCGGATTCGTTCCCGCCAGGGCGGCGTAACAGAGGCCGGTCGCCAGCCAAGCCGGAGCTTTGTCCGGCTGTTCCTCAGCGCGAATCTGGTTAAAGGCCGCGATGGTCAGCGCGTTGATGGGCGCGGGCGAGAAGAGAGAATAGCCGCGGCGCTGGATGGGGATGACGCGCACCTGGCCCGCGCCGCCGCGCGGAATCGACGCCGTAAACAGGCTCACGTCGCCCGCGCCTCTGTTGCGCGTGAAGCGCAAAAAGAGGTGGTTGGGCAGCGCGGAGCAGACAACCTGCTCGTAACTCCACTTGCCCTGGTTGAATTCCAGTCCCGCAACCCCGGCGCGCGCTCTGATGGAGGATTCTGCTCCTGCCGCCAAGTCGCGATCTTCCTGGGTCATTTGGTTCTGGGAGCGGAAATCGAGCGCGGTGGTTTCGGCGGTTTCGCCGCTGCCGGTAGCAAACAGCATGGGAGGCGGCGTGGCCATGCGTGTATGTGCAGGCTGCGGCGTGGACGCTTCTTTGCCAGCTTGCGCCCTGGAAACACCGGCGGAAGCGATGGCGGCAAGGATCAGCGCGGCGGAGAGGATTCTGGATGGTTCCATGCTGCCTCCTATATTGCAAAACCAGAGCAGGTGCATTTCACATCTCACCAAAAGTCTACATGAAATCCGGAGAGGCCCTATTGATCCGGCAACTCAATACTGTCAGGGTGCCCCATCCATTTCCGCGTTTTTTGCGGAAATGGGTGGGAACAATGTCACTGTTTTCTTGCCGGATCAATATCGCTTCCCCTGGTTCACATCCCCGGAGTGGAGCGCAGCATCTGAATGGCTTGCCGGTAGCTCAGCCCCAAGGGGATGGGCGCATATTGGGTCATCTCCTCCGTGGTGTCGAAGTCTTTGGTTTTGAAGAGCACGCGCAGGTTCATCTTCATCTGGAAGCGCGTGATGCGCCACTGCCGTCCGCCGACGTCGGCCTGTTCGATGACAATCCATCCGCCGCGGTTGAGCCGGCCGAGGACGCCCCAGCCATAAACCGTATCCTGCTGCAAGTGGCCTTCGAGGCGCGTTACGCGCTCCTGCGAGGCATCGATCCAGATCTGGCCGTTCATGGTGGTCAGCGCCTTCGCCTCCAGATCGGGCGGATTGAACCCAGGGTTGGGCCGGAAGCTGAACTTCTCCACTTTTCCCGCAGCGCCCTGGCCGGGGCCGGCGTATTCGTAGATAAAAGCCTGGGGCAAAAGGCGCAGCAGCTTCAGAATGACGGCGGTGTCCCGCTCCTCGCCCTGCTTGCGATGCTGCTGACGGCCGGGATTGCTGTAGAGCGCATCCAGCCGGGTCCTTTCCATTTGCTCGTCCGCGTAATTAAGCGGCTGATCGTTGATTTTCATCAGGCGGGCCACGAAGCCATCGCGGGTTTCAACAATCTCTTTGGTCGAGGTCAGCCGCGGGCTGGACTTGCGCAGGCGGTAGCGCATGGGGTGGTTTGCGTCCTCGGCGGTGCGCACCTCGGTGGCCAGCGCGCGCTTCACCAGCGCCTGAGCTTGAGCGGGCGCGAGGAATGGGGCTGCCTGGGCATAAGATGCGGCGGCTCCGAGCAGCAGCAGAAACAATGGAAGTTTACGCACATTTTCTAGTTTAGAGCGAAACCAGATATGGAGTAGAGCGTAATTTTGCCGGTCTCCCACCCATTCCGTAGAAAACGCGGAATGGATGGGGCACGGAAGTGTTGCAATACATGAGGCCGGACACGAACAGCAGAAATACTTACTGCTTCTTTTCCGGCGCAGATGGCGGCATGGGGATGGTGATGTCCACCGGCTGCACCGGTCCCAGCTTCAGTTCGTCCAGACCGGGCTTGATCTCCGGGCCGTTGCCTACGACCAGCACGGCCAGCTTGTCTGGATGAATGTACTTTTTGGCCACACGGTTCAGGTCAGCTACTGTGACCTTTTCCAGTCCAGCCTTGTAAGTCTCCAGATAGTCGGCCGGATAGCCGTAGAACTCCAGGCGCACACGCTCGGCTAGAACCTTGTCCCGTGTGTCGTATTGGAAGAGGAAGGAGTTGAGGATGTTGTCCTTGGCTCGCGCCAGTTCCTCTTCAGTGAAGGGCCGAGTGGTGAGGCTGGCAATCTCACCTAGCGTGGCTTTGGTGGCATCCACGGTGGAGGCGCTCTTGGTCATCACTCTGGCGCGGAAGACGCCCGGATGGTCATAGGAATAGCCGTATTTGCCGTTGACGGCATAAGCCAAGCCCAGTTCTGTGCGCACTTTCTGAAAGAGACGGCTGGCAAAGCCGCTGCCCAGAATTTCATTCATCACCGTGATGGCGGGAACGTCGGGATTGTGACGGTCCGTGCCCAGGCCAACAATTTGGATGTGGGACTGGTTCACGTCCTGCTTGTCGATGAAGAAGACGCCGGGCTTGAGATCGGCAAAGTTATCGTGACGGGCGGGAAGAGCCTTGGCCGTAGGCAGGCTTCCGAAAGCCGCGCGCAGCTTGGCTTCTGTCGCCACCGGGTCAAAGTCGCCGCTGACAGAGACGATCAGCTTGCCGCCGATGGTGCGATCATGCCACGCTTTCAGATCGTTCACGGTGATTGCGCCGATGGTGGCGAACTCCGGCTGGTGGGTGTAGGGACTGTTGGCTCCGTAGACCAGCTTGGCCGACTCGCGGAGGGCAATCTCGCCCTCATCGTCATTGCGCCGGATAATGCTCGTAGCTTCCTGTTGTTGGGCCAGTTGGAGCTTCTCCGCGCTGAATTCGGGATGCAGCAGCAGGTCTAGGGCAAGCGCGAAGACCTGATCGGAGTCGCCCTTAAGCGAGTCCCAGGAGAGCGTTGTGGAATCGCTGTCGCCGTTGGTTTCGATGTGCGCGGCCTTGGCTTCCAGCAAGTCGTCGAGTTGGTCGCCGTTGAGCTTGGCCGTGCCGCTGGTGCGCCACGCCTCGCCGTAGAGATCCACCAGACCTGTCTTGGCCGCATCCTCGTCGCGTGAGCCGCCGGGAATCAGCACCGAGCCGGAGACGAAAGGCAGTTCGTGATCTTCTTGCAGGAAAAGGACAATACCGTTCTTGAGCTCAATGCGCTTGGGCTGGTGCGGCTTGAACTGGTGCAGCTTGGGCGTGGCAATCTTCTCCCAGGGCTTGTTTGCCTGCGCGCTCAGGCTGGCAGGCGCAACCGCAGTTGCAACCAGCGCAATCGCCAGTGAAACTCCCAAAATGCTCTTCATGAATATGCTCTTCATTGCGCACCTCCGTTTTTCTTGGTTGCCGTCGCCGGAGCTTCGGTCTCAATCCATGCGCTGGTGCGGTTGCTGGCGATAAAAACATCGTTGGCCACGCGGCGAATGTCCGCCTTGGTCACCTTGTCCACCTTGTTCAGTTGCAGGAAAAGCTCACGCCAGTCGCCGTAGCGAGTCTGGTACTGGGCCAGCGAGTTGGCCAGGCCCTGATTGTCAGCCAGTCCGTGCAGCAGGCTGGCGCGGGTGCGGGTCTTGAACATGGCCAGCTCTTCGTCGCTGACATCGGCGGTCTTCAGCTTTTCAATTTCCTTATGGATGGCATCGCGCATCTCAGCCGGCGTGTGCCCCGGCAGGGGAATGCCGAGAAACGCGAACAGACCGGGATACTTGTCGCCAGGAAAGGGACTGAAGCCCTCGGCATCGGCGGCAATTTTTTGGTCGCGCACCAGGCTGCGATAGAGACGCGAGACGCGGCCATTGGACATGATGTCGCTGATGGCGTCATAGACCGCGGCGTCGGGGTCGCGGAAGTCGGGACGGTGATAGCCCTCGATATAAAACGGCTGTGTCGCCTCGCGGATCGCCACCGTCTTTTCGGCAAACTGCTTTGGCTCGACGGTGGTCATCTCCTGCGGTTTGGCCCCGGCGGGAATGCGGCTGAAATACTTCTCCAGCACGGGCAGAGCCTCGCTGGCCTTCACGTCGCCCACGACGGCGACCACGACATTGGCCCCCACGTAATACTTCTTGTGGAAGTCCATGGCCTCGGTAGCGTTGATCTGGCTGACCTCGCTGGGCCAGCCGATGCCGCTGCGGCCGTAGTTGTGGGCCGTGTAGGCGGTGGCCAGGAATTGCTCAACAAGCCGGCCGATGGGGCTTGAGTCGGTGCGCATGCGCCGCTCTTCATAGACCACGTCGCGTTCTTTGTAGAATTCGCGCGGCGCCGCGTCGGAAAGGCGTCCGCTCTCCAGCCACGCCCACAGTTCCAAGTGGTTTTCCGGCATCGACCAGAAATAGATGGTCTCATCCATCCCGGTTCCGGCGTTCAGGCCGGTGGCGCCGTTGCGCTCAGCCACGTCGGTGAACTGGTTTGGAATGACAAATTTGTGCGCCTCGGCCTGGGCGTCAAGGAAGGCTTGCTTCAGCGCGGCCAGCTTCTTCGGGTCGCGACCGACGGCCTTCAGATACTCCGCCTCGTAAGCGTTGTTGGCTGTTTCAATCTTGGCAAGCGCAATCTTTTCGGCCGCGTAGTTGGTGGTGCCGATTTCGCTGGTGCCCTTGAAAGCCAGGTGCTCGAACATGTGCGCCAAGCCGCTCTGGCCCGAGGGGTCGTTTACGTCTCCGGCATCAATAAATGTGGAAAAGCTGAAGACCGGCGCCTCCGGCCGTTCGCAGATAATCAGCGTCAGCCCGTTGGGCAACACTTTGGTCGTGATTTTCTGCTCGAAACTTTTCAGGTCCTGAGACTGTGCCGCCGGCAAGGCCATTGCCAGCAACAGCCCCAGCAGTGCGAATCGTATCCTGCGTTGCATTCAAGCTCCTTTGTTTGAGCGGCGTCAGCGCTCTCTGTTCAAGCTATTGCTCCTGACTGGTGAAGTCAAACCGCGCGCCACCCGGCCAGAGCCGCGATTCCTGCGCCAACAAGCACAAAGATTCCGCCGTTTAGCAGTTGGCGGCGGGATGCGAAGATAAGAACAGCGTTCCTGCCTGCATCCTCACGCCGGGCGCGAACTCGATGGAGAGACCCGCGTGCATCACGTTGCGCTGATCTACAACCCGGCATCCGGCCAGCACTCGGCCAATACCCACGCCGCCATCGACAAGGCGTTGGCCGTCCTGCGCCGGGCGGGCGTTGAAGCATCGGCGCTGGAAACGCTTGCCCCCGGCAGCGCCGGAACGCTGGCCGAAGAGGCGATTCACCGGGGCTGCGATACGGTTCTTGCCTGCGGCGGAGATGGCACGGTTTATGAAGTCCTGCAGAGCCTCGTCGGTGCCAACGTGGCTTTGGGCGTTGTACCGCTGGGAACCGCCAACGCGCTGGCGTCGAATCTGGGCCTGCACTCCTCACCGCCGAAGACGGTCCGCACGCTGCTCAGCGCCACGCCGGAGCGCGTCCCCGTAGGGCAAATCTCGTACCGGGACGCGGCGGGAGCGGCGCAATCGCGCTACTTCACCGTGGCGGCCGGCGTGGGCGTTGACGCGCTGTTTCTCTCCCGGCTCAACCCCAGACTGAAACGGCGCTTCGGCTATCTGCTTTATCTGGTCGAGGGCTTTCGCGTCTGGGCCACGCACTCCTTCCCGCTGTTTGAAGCTGCCTTTGTGGAGCGCGCCAGCGCCAAGCCGCGTGTGGAAGCCGTCTCCCAGCTTCTGGCGGTGCGCATTCGTGACTTCGGCGGCGTCCTTCACAATTTCGCTCCCGGTGCCACCCTGCACAAGAATGACCTGTGCCTGGTGGCCTTCAAGACCCGCAGCCGCCTGAGTTATTTTCGCTTCCTGCTCGCCGTCCTCTTCGGACGCCAGACCTTCTCCCGCGAAATTGAACTGATTGACGCCGTTTCGGTCGAGTGCCGTCCGCTGAGCGGCTCCTCCGCGCGCGTGTACGCCGAGGCCGATGGAGAGTTACTGGGCGATTTGCCGGTGCGCATCGAGATTGCGCCCCAGTCCGTCACGTTGTTGATTCCACCCCACGCCCGGCCATGAAATCGCGCGCCATATCTCTGACCGCCGGAAGTTGTATCAAGGTTGGGTGCCCCATATCTGGCGCAGTTCCATCGCGCCAGATGTGGGAGACCACTAATCGCGGAATGGGTGGGAGACCACAAATTCTCATGGTCAGAGACCTGGCATTTCAGGCATCAAATTCAAGATCGTCAAAGCGCCGCCATTTGTAAAACGCGATTGACAGAATCCAGCTTGCGCCAAACAGCGCGATGATGCAGTAGCCCAGCACGCCGAAGTTGCTATTGAGCTTGTCGATCAGCCCCCACACTCCACCCGTCAGGTGCAGCTTGTCCACCAGCAGCCCCAGCGCCTCGATTCCTCCGACGGCGAAGGCAATCACCACCGACACGGAGGTAATCGTGATGTTGTAGTAGAGTTTGCGGACGGGCTTCAGAAAGGCCCAGCCGTAAGCGCCCAGCATCAGCACATTGTCGGTCGTATCAATCAGCGACATGCCGGCGGCGAACAGGACCGGAAAAACCAGAACCGACCAGAGCGGCAGCCCCTTCGACGCCTCGGCGGCGGCGATGCCCAGCAGTCCAATTTCGGTCGCGGTATCGAAGCCGAGGCCAAACAGGAAGCCCAGCGGATACATGTGCCAACTCGACCGGATCAGGTTGAAGATGGGGCGGAAGAAGCGCGAAAGCAGGCCGTGGCCGGACAGAAGCAAATCGAAGTCTTCCTCGACATAGGGTTCCCCGCGCCGCACCCGCATGAAACTGCGATAGACCGACCGGAGAATGACCAGGTTGACCAGCGCAATTCCGAACAGGAAGAAGGTCGAGACCAGCGTGCCGATCACCCCGCCAATCTCTCTGAGGCCGCTGATCTGATGTTGCAGCGCCAGCGCCGTGGCCGCGATGGCGATTGATCCCAGAATGACGACCGTTGAGTGGCCCAGAGAAAACATCAGTCCCACGGCGACCGGCCGCTTGCCCTGCTGCATCAGCTTGCGCGTGACGTTGTCGATGGCCGCAATGTGATCCGCGTCGACGGCGTGGCTTAGCCCGAAGCTGTAGGCCAGAAACGCCGTGCCCAGAAGCACCGGGAACTGCTGAAAAGCGACGAACGCCCAGCACCACGCCGCCAGATTGAAAGCCAGCAGCAAGGCGTAGATGGCGGCCACCTTGGCTTTAACGCCGCCGGGTTCGTCGTTGAGCAGGCTTCGCAGCAGAGTGGGCATTGGCTTCCTTCAGTTTGCGCCCGGCCATCACGAATCAAGCCGAACATTGATCGTAGCACGTATACAAGAAATGTATCACGCCGATCTGGTCGCATAAAGTTGCACCAATGTTGGGTGCCCCAGGTCTCGATTTTGAGACCTGGGATACCTCAAATTCAATGGCGCGTAATTGCCCGGTCAAAGGCCTGCTGCCGCCTGACGGGTGCGACGGCATACATATCTTCCAGCGATTCGGCTCCGGTGCTTTCCAAGTTGTGACGGGTGAGGGCGCGCAAATCCATCACCGCACCTCCAAGAGAGCATCAGCGCAGACTTTCCGTACGGCGTTTCCTTCAACCACGGCATACGAATACATAATATGTATGCGCATACTAATTGCACAATCGTGCTACTTATGTGACAATCATCATTAGACAAATTGTACAAATCCTTCAGGAGCCAGTGTAGATGCTTTTCCGCAGAATTGTTTCCTTTGCCATGTTCGCCATGGCCTCGCTGATTACCGCGCAGCAATTCACCAGCGATAAGGCCGATCAGACGCAACTGTCAGGAACGGTCGTTGATCCGTCTGGAGCGGTAATCGCCGGTGCGACCGTACAGGTTCGCAGCGCGGACGGCGCTGTGCAAGCAACGGCGCAATCGGGCACGAGTGGCTCCTTCATTCTTTCTGGTCTCGCGGCAGGCAGTTATCGGCTCGTCGTATCGAATCCCGGTTTTGAAACCAAGGAAATTCCTGTCACCATCGCGGTCACCGGGGCGACGGCCTCGCTGCGCATCGCGCTGGCTGTGAGCGCCGCGAGTACCACCATCAACGTGCAGGGCCGGGAGGATGACCTGATCGGTATTGCCGTTTCCGGCACGCAGGGAACGGTGGGCGCAATGGAAATTCAGGATCGTCCGATCCTTCGTTCGGGAGAGGTTTTGGAGACGGTTCCCGGCCTCATCATCACGCAACACGCCGGCGGCGGCAAGGCCAACCAATACTATCTGCGCGGCTTCAATCTGGATCACGGCACGGACTTCGCCATTTTCATCGACGATATGCCGCTGAATCTGCCTTCGCACGCGCACGGCGAGGGTTACTCGGACATGAACATCGTCATCCCGGAGTTTGTAAAGCGCGTGAATTTCGAGAAAGGTCCTTATTATGCTGACATCGGCAACTATGGCTCTGCAGGATCGGCTCATGTGGAATACTTCCGGACGCTGCCCCGGAACTTCGTCAAGGTGGAAGGCGGCACTTATGGCTATGGGCGGGCGGTTTTCGGCGCATCGCACAAGCTCGGTCCGGGTAACTTGCTCTACGGCGGAGAAGCGTATTACGACAACGGTCCATGGAAGCATCCGGACGGCTTTGCCAAATTCAACGGCCTCCTGACTTATAGCCAGGGCGATGACGCCGCGGGTGCCAGCATCACGGCCCGCGCTTATCACGGAAAATGGCATTCCAGTGATCAAATCCCGGTTAGCGCCGTGCCTCTGGTTGGTTTATACGGCACACTGGACCCGACCGACGGCGGCCACAGCCAGCGTTATAGCTTGCAGGGTGAGTGGCATCGCCAAGATACAAATTCCGAGTCGAAGTTCATTGCCTACGGATTTTATTATGATCTGGATTTGTTTTCCAATTTCACTTACTACCTGGTGGACCCCATTCGCGGCGACCAGTTCGAACAGCAGGATCGGCGCTGGGTGGCTGGGATGGATGCACACCACACGATCTTCAGCCAATGGCATGGCCGCAGGATGGCAAATACCATCGGCCTGCAGTTGCGCAACGATTGGATCAACAATGGCCTTTATGCGACGCAAAATCGCGTGCGCATGGACAAAACCGATTACGACACTGGCGACGACATTCCCACGGCTTTACCCAAGACCAGGGAGCGGGATCGCTTTACCGACACGATAGGCAGTTTTCATGCGGAAAATAAAATTCAGTGGGCAAGCAAATTTCGCTCGGTCATGGCCCTGCGCGGCGACGACGAAAAATTTGTCGTCACCAGCCTGGCTTACTCGGCTGCGGTGAATGCGGCCAATTCCGGCTCGGCCACCAAGTTCCTGCCCAGCCCAAAATTGAATTTGATCTTTGGCCCGTGGAACAATACTGAGTTTTATGCTCAGGGAGGATTCAGCTTCCACTCGAACGACGGGCGCGGCACAACGCAGACGGTGGAACCAATTTCCGCGGACGATCCTTATCCCAACACCCCTGCCCCGAAGACGCCGCCCCTGGTGCAAACCAAAGGCGGAGAAATCGGCGCGCGCACGACAGCCGTTCCGCATCTGCAAAGCACCCTTGCGCTTTGGTATCTCCGCAGTAACTCCGAACTGATGCAGGATGGCGACACCGGAGGCACGAGCGCTTCGGAACAGTCCAGCAACCGTTATGGCGTCGAATGGGCAAACTACTACACACCAACGGAACATTTGGCTGTTGATTTTGACCTTGCGAATTCCCGAGCGCAGTTTACCGAAACAGACGAAGATGACGCGGCGCCCAACAGCGCTGGCGGCAAGCATGTGCCTGAAGCGGTCGGGGTGGTGATTTCGTCGGGGCTAACACTGCACGATTACGAGGGCTTTTCATCAAGCTTGCGCCTGCGTTACTTTGGCCCGCGCGATCTCACCTCCGACGGAATCTACCGCTCCAATCAAACGGTGATGCTCAATGGGGAACTCGGTTATCAAATCAAAAAGAAATGGAAGGTATCGGCCGAATTCCTGAACATGCTTGACCGCAGCGATAGTGACATCGACTACGCCTATGAGTCTCGAGTTATTCCCGGTATAACTGCGGAAGAAACTCCGATAGGCGCGGCGGTCTTCACGCGCGTTGCCCACCCCGTCGAACCGTTTCAGGTGCGCTTCGGGCTGAGCCGAAGCTTTTGACAGGCGCTCAATGCTTATGCGCGTGCTTGTGCGCTTTCTGGGAGGGCGGCGTGATGGCGTGCGCCGGAACGGTCATCACCAGCCGCCCGTGCTCGACGCCCTTGAGGCCAATCAACTGGTCGGCAAACTGCGCCACCTGAGCCGATTTACCATGCACGATCAGCACCTCAAGGCAGGAGTCGTGGTCCAGGTGCGCATGGGTGGTCGATACCACCAGTTCGTGGTGCTCATGCTGCAACTCGGTTAGTTTTTCGGTGATTCCGCTGGCGTGGTGGTCGTAGATGAGCGTCACCGTGCCCACCACGGGCGAGGCAGGCGCAGCGGTCTGTTCCGTGACCAGCCGGTCGCGAATCAAATCCCGGAAGGCCTCCGAACGGTTGGTATAACCCCGCC
>Ga0224525_1000253_pt1 | contig 26183 bp, 26 predicted proteins | sample CFST100metaG_FD_179874 | JGI IMG/M metagenome (GOLD analysis project Ga0224525, IMG submission 179874) | Peat soil microbial communities from Stordalen Mire, Sweden - C.F.S.T100 | ecosystem: Environmental > Terrestrial > Soil > Wetlands > Peat | place: Sweden: Norrbotten County, Stordalen Mire...
GTCCTGGTCGCGTTCCTTCTCTCGGTCTGATTTACCACCGGGTAACCCGCGGCCGAAGAATCCGTTATCCTGTATCCACCGCCCTTTGCCTCTGAATAATAGTGAAAATCTATAACATCAAGGAGCCTTTTTCCGGCCGCTGTACCGGCAGCGTTCATTTTTGCGAGATAATAGCTCACAAACCAGTTGTACCCGGCCCCCTCTGTGGCCCAGTCCGAAGAGTTTAAATTCATATAATCGGTCCAGCCGTAAAAAACCCCGCCAAACGTCTTCGCGTACGGGTCCACATTTTTTATGGCCGCGGTAAGCGTGATGGACGATGCCACGTATTCTTTGCATGTAACCTGTTTGGGATGCAGGTACGGATGCGTGGAGTTCCATATTCCGGGTTCATTGTCGAGGTCGTAAAATTTGACTCCTGTTGCTGTGGAAGCGTTGCCAAAAAGCTGCGTCAGGTGCCATACCGACTCGTCCATATACACGGCGTTGTCGCCCGTGTCCGGCGGAAATGAAAACGCGGATCCCTTTGCAAAATATACCGGGTGCCAGCGCGATGACGGAGCAGTCTGCGCCGCTGTGACATCGCCGTTCATATCCGCCGCGACATAACCTGCCATGGGTATGGTGATGAGGGAATCATACCCTTTGGATAAATTATAATTCACAAAATATTCATAAGATGCCCCCGGAGAATTTATGCAATCCGTTACCGAAGCCGGGCACATATAGCTGTCGCTGCTGTTATACCAGTCTGCGCCGGCATTGGACGCGTTATTTTCCCAGTTATAACCTGTCATTCTGTTCCCGCCCTGGCGCCTGCATGTAAAATTAGCGTCTTTGGAAAAACTGTCGTCATTAACGCCGTATATATAAGGACTTATGGCAGCCCGGCCGCTGGTTGTATCTATGGTTATTGTGGCGGAAAAAATGGATATGACGGGAATGAATACGAATATGATAAATAATGTTAAAAAAAACACGTTTTTCTTCTTCATAGAACCGCCTATGCTTTTCTTAAATAATAATATATAAACGGGGGTTTTACAACCTATAAATGACTGGATGTCAATGCAAAATAAGAATGTCCGTTTTTTTTCAGTACACTGTGATTACCGTGTTTTTTTTAAAAAGCGCATAACCTCAAACTTCCGCAGTCTATAAAACCATTTCATATTAAGTAAAAACCTGCCTGTCCCGATCACACGGTATGTTGCGTAGCCTATATATGCATAAATACAAGCGGCCGATAGGATACAAAGCAGCGCTAATTGCGCTTTTAAAAAAATACGGCAATCACAGCGTTTTCTTTGTTTTTGCTAAAAAACCGGGGAAACTCCAGATAAATGACACAGGCAGAAGAAAATTTGGTTTTTAGGTTTTCGACAACGTCACGTGGGAATTTAAAAATGGCTGCGGCAGGCGTTCGGGTAAGACTTGAAAATGATGACAGCACCTGCCGCAGCGCTAATTAGCGCAGGTGACATATATTTAGACGTGAGCCCGGTCTCATGCGTTGCACAGGAAATAATCGCAGGTTTTCCATCTTTAAAGGCGTAAATTCCACAACTGCGGGTCATATCCGTAATAAATACCATATTTTTAAGGCTGTCAAATACGGCATACTAATTGCTTATATGCTTTTGATCCGTGTCATGCCCGGGCAATGCGCCCGGAACAAAAGAATTCGGGTAAGGCTTTAATATATGCAGTTTCATTCTGAAAACGGAGGTGGACAGGGGCAAAAAATGTAAGGGTACTTACAAAAAAAACTTATGGAGGCCATAGATATGTCTGTTTCAGCTATTTCATCGTCAGCAGCGTCATATTTTGTTCAGGATACATCAAGCACGGATAAAGTCGGCAGTTCCGTCGACACTCTTGAAAGCACTCTGGATTCTGGCGATCTAACAGGCGCAAAAAAAGCTTACGCGGACTTGCTGGCTCTTTTTGACACCGACAGTTCATCATCGGATTCCACATCATCGATTTCTTCAAAAAAAGTTCCGAAGGAATTAACCGACATCGGAAAAGCGCTTGAATCAGGCGACATAGACTCCGCAAAAAAAATACTGGCAAAAATGGAAGCCGCAAAAGGTTCCCAGACTCCTCCACCTCAGCCCCAAACGGGCGGCACAGACACCACGGATTCAACGCTGATAACATCCCTTTACGCCAGAAACTCCGACGGCAGCTACAACGTTTAATTCAAGATCAGGCAATAAAAAAAGCTCCGGGAAACCGGAGCTTTTTTTATGTTCATAACCTACAGCGGGTTGTATAAAAAAATATTTATCACTGAATGAACCGCCCTGCGGCAGTTAAAAACTATATGACAAATACTGAATTACCACCGACTTCGTCGGTATCTCAGCGGGGATTTAATTTCTTTTCTTACAACATTGTCACCTCAAAATTGGTGCCAGACACCAGTTTTGAGGTGACAATTCAACGATTTACTTTAAACCGGAAATATAAATTTGCTTTTGTTTTAACTGTTTAACTTTATTCCAAGATTTTCAGCCCATATTCTTATGGCGTTCCAGTCCCTGTAATCGTGATCCACGGCTTTAACCATGTTCTTCATGATAAAACGCGGAAAAGGCTTAAGCTTTGCAAGGTTAACTTTCCCGGCAAACAAACCCTCATCTACCGGTTTTAGCCCGGCCTCAAGAACTTCCATACGCGAGCTTACGAACTTTCTGTTATCAGGCGTGTCTTCCTTCATGGTAAGGCATACGGCAAAAAATGCCGTCGGAATTTTTTCCAATGATCCCAGATTTCGCGCTGTAAAGTTTTTCAATGATTTATTTGTCTTTCCAGCCCTTATGTTTGTCCCTATGACCGCCGCGTCATAGCCTTCAGCATTATCCGCGCTGCCGGCCGGCTTTACATCTGCCTGTAATCCATTTTCTATAAGCGTCTTTCCTATAAAATCGGCTACCTCGGCAGTCGAACCTGCATCCGAACCGTAAACTACCAGCACCTTTTTTGACATTTTTCACCTCACGCCTTTTTTTTAATTATCTGGCTTGGAAGCGGGGCGCCGTCGCCCGACCATTTTATTTTACCCTTTGCCTTTAACGACTTAAAGGCTTCGGTAATTTCGATCTCAGTATATTGTTTTTCCCCGCCATTGATATATTCAAACAAATATTTTGCTTTTATTGCGCCCATATAATTAACGCCTTTCATGATCCTGTCTTCAGGCATAATAAACCTCCAAATATTATTGTATGCTCACCGATGACTTTATAACTTTTTCAATATGCGGATACGACGAATATGTCGACATTATGCGCAGATTCACGCCGTAGGTGCTTCCTTCTTTCAGAACCGCCTTATACGCTTCCGGTACGTCCCAGCCTATCGAATTTTTCCCCATCTCAAGGCCGGTTTTCGCGCAGACTTCGACCGGTTTTATATTATCGCCGTGCGGGATTATCTGTATACAAACATACGCCCTTTCCGTTAAAAAAAAGTCGAACTGCAAATGATCTGTTGTTCCATTTTTCATGTGGCTTACCTTCAGGTCCTTCGCGTCGCTGCCTATCCATAAATACTGCGCCGACTCCCTGTCTGATACGAATACCTGCCCGTAATGCTTGTATATGGTAATACCGGTCGGATTTTCAAACCCGTAATCGCCCGTGCCGTATGAGCCGAATTCAGCTATGAAACGCAGGTCCGGCGAAAATTTATACACTTTTGAATTCAGGTTATCCACCATATAAATGTTCCCGTAAAAATCCTGACTAATAGTGGTTAGAAATACTTTTTTTTCCATTACCTCATTTACCCTTATGGCCTGCATAAGATTGCCGTGAAAATCGAATTTCTGCACCCTGTCGTTATTACCGTCGATCAGATATACGCAATTTACCTTGTACGCCGAGTACCTTTCCCCATCGTCGGAAACGCATATTCCCTGCGGCCTGGATATGCCCCTTTCCTGTCCTATAGAAGCCAGATACCCTCCGGATTTGCTGAAAAGCTGCACCCTGTTATTATCCGTGTCCGATACAAATATCCTGCCCGTTGAATCCAGGGCTATATAGGAAGGCCTGTTGAACTGTCCGGGTTCGCTCCCGGATCCGCCGATATTGCGTATGAAAGCTACCTTCCTGCCGTTGTTAAAAAACCGTGCTATCCTGTTGTTGCCGGTATCCGCCACGTATACATCGCCGTATTCATTGCAGGCTATGCCGATCGGTTCCAGCAGCTGCCCGTCATCGCTCCCTTTTTCACCGAACACGCCCAGAGAGTGCATGGAAGGATTGTAAATGATCTCTCCCCTTCCGGAATTAACGCCGTAAACCGTGAGCTGCCAGTCGTCTTTGTCCTTGTTTATCTTCCCGTAATCCAGGAGCAGCTTTGTGCATGCCAGCCCCTGCGGGTTGTCAAAGTACGTCCTGTTGCCCAGAAATAATTTCAGGTGTACGGGCGTTCCCCTGTGTATGCCGAAAGGTGTATGCCAGAAACTCGGATACACGAGCGTGGTAGGATGGTCCGAGATGGTAGTGACCTTGTCTTCTTCGCCCCCGGCCGCGGCCTGAGCGTCGACAGTCTCAGCCATGACGGACGAACATATAAGGAACACTGTGATAACTATAAAGATAAATTTTTTAAACAAAATTCACCAGCATCTTTATTTTTCACATCCCTTTGTATCAACATTTGTTTTAGGCTAATGATATTCGCCCTATGGTTTTGTCAGCAGTAAAAACAGGCCATAAGGACAATACAAACCCCACCCTGCGACAGGCCTCAGGGAATTATTGAGTTAAACTGAATTACAACCGACTTTGTCGGTGGGTTCTGCTCCCATACTACACTTCATTATCATCCGTGTTGCATACACACTTGATTTGACATGCCGTGTCGGGTATGACTCTTTTTATTGGCCTTGCGCCGCTAATATGGTGGCCTCGTAAGAGGCCGCCTATATAATACCGGGCGACAAATCCAATAAAAAGAGACATACCTGACGCGGCAAAACAAGAGGCAACACAACTACTCCCCGCCAACTTTGGCGGCGGTCTGCAAGGTGTGGGGTCCTGCGCCCCCACGCCCCACCACCGGCTAAAGCCAGTGGATTAGCGGGGATTAAAATCTGTATGATAAGCTAAACCCGTCCGCTGCGGGCGCCATAACGATGCCGTCCCTCTTATCAACGTCGTTTATAACCTTGCCGGCCACTATGCCTATCACGGCGCCGAGCAAAACGTCCGACGGCCAGTGCGCTGATTTATAGATACGCGCAAGTCCCGTAAGGGACGCGGCCGGGTATGTGATCCATCCTATATCATACCTGTCGCCGATTATCGTAGCGCACAGAAAAGCCGTTGATGTATGTCCCGAAGGATATGACGCGTCGCTGAAAGTGAACCCCTTAAACTCCAGCGGGTTGTCGGTTTGCGAGGGCCTCTTTCTGCCGCACGATATTTTTATTAAATTTGTTATGGCCCCGGACACAGCGAGCCCCTCCACTATACTCTGCGCCGTTCTCTTTTCCTTTTCGCCCCCCACGGCAAAAAACAGCGAGTCTCCGGCAAGCACGGTGAGCCCGTCCCCGCCGCAGTTAAAAAAATTAAAAAGCCCGTCCTTGAATTTATTGGGACATGACCTCAGTGACTTTGAGAGCCACAGATCGTTCTTCATGAGCAGGTAAGTTGACGCTCCAAACCCGGCTGCGATGACGGATATTTTCAGAGGGTCTTCGATTACAGCCGCGCCGATATTCTGAAAATCAAGAAAAAATACGCGGTTCCATATGGTGTCTTCCGCGCGCAGCGCGCACGGCAATATGGAAAAAACTAACATGGCCGCCGCTAAAAGTTTAAGATCAAATATCTTGCTTTTTATCATCTGTACAGTTCATTTTTATTTATATAATCGGTTATCTTTTTCCCCAGTTCGCCCGTGCAGTCCTCGCCGCTTTTGATCCTGAACCTGATGTCGGTTGAGGATATATGAATAAGCCCGGTGTGCGCCCAGAATACTATATTGGTCATCTTTCCGAATTTCTTCACTATCATATCCTTTGTGAATCCCGCCCTCGGGAACACTATAAAATCAATCAACTTTAGCAGTTCCTGGCTCCCTTTCCATGTGTCTATATTGTAAAAAGCGTCGGAACCTATGAGGAACTGTATCTTTGCCCCCGGGAACCCGGACTTAAAATATTTTATCGTGTCTATAGAATATGACACCGATCTTTTCTTTACCTCGTAATCCGATACGGCCATATCCTGATCGCCGTTCAAAAGCAGCTTTACCATCTCCATCCTGTGGGATGCGTCTATGACGTTCCTGGGTTCTTTATGGGGCGGTATGAAAGCCGGTATAAAGAAAACCTTATCCAGATTGAATTCCTTTTTTGCTTCTTTTGCCAGCGAATAATGGCCAAGATGAGGCGGATTGAAAGTGCCTCCGAACAGCCCTATATTCCTGTAATTAGCCACGAATTTGCCCGCTTCCTTTTATGATATATTTTTCCGAAGTCAGTTCCTTGAGCCCCATCGGCCCCCTCACATGAAGTTTCTGGTTGGATATTCCCATCTCCGCCCCGAGTCCGAACTCAAATCCGTCATGCAGCCTGGTTGACGCGTTCACAAAAACAGCGGCCGAATCGACTTCGGCAGTGAATTTTTTCGCAGCCGGAGCGTTCTTTGTTATTATCGCATCCGAATGGTGCGAACCGTAATTATTTATATGGGCTATGGCCCCGTCTATGGAATCCACCACTTTTATGTTCAATATCAGGTCGTTGTATTCGGTCCTGAAATCTTTTTCGGAAGCGTCCTTCGCGGACTTGATGAATTTCTTCGCCTTGCTGTCGGCCTTTATATCCACTTTTGCCTTTTTTAATTCCTCTTCCATCCCCGGCAAAAATTTCCCGGCTATATCCTTATGCACGAGCAGGGTTTCCATCGCGTTGCATGTGGAAGGCCTCTGTGTTTTAGCGTTGAGTGCCACTTTCACGGCCATATCAAGATCAGCGTCCTTATCCACGTATGTATGACATATACCGGCGTCATGATATATGACGGGTATCATGGAATTTTCAGCAACAAAATCCACAAGGCCCTTTCCGCCGCGCGGTATTATGACGTCTATTTGTTCTTTTAATTTGAGCATGGCGGCTATAGCTTTCCTGTCCGTCGTGTCTATGATCTCAACCGTACCGTCAGGCAGGCCGGATCTTTTTACCGCGTCCCTGATTATTTTTCCGAGGCACATATTTGAAAAGAAAGCGTCCGAGCCGCCGCGCAATATCACGCTGTTCCCGGATTTTAAGGTAAGCGACGACGCTTCCACGGTCACGTTCGGCCTTGATTCATATATGATGCCGATGACGCCGAGCGGCATCCTCATTTTTATCACTTTCATCTTGTTCGGCCTGACCCATTGCGAGGTTATCTCACCGACCGGGTCCGGCAGGGCGATAACGTCTTTTAAAGAACTTATCATACCGTCTATGTATTTATCATTCAGGGTAAGACGGTCCAGAAAAGCCTTTTTAAGCCCCTTCTTTTCACCTTCTTCAATGTCTTTGCTGTTCTGCCGGATTATTGTTTTCCTTCCGGCGTCAAGCCCGCCGGCTATAAGGGCAAGGGCGCTGTTTTTTTCCTTTGTTGTGGCTTTCATAAGCCCGTAAGACGCGGCCTTCGCGGCCTTCGCCTGTTTTAAAACTTTTTCATTCAGGTCCATGGTATGTTTCTCCAGATTTTTCCGTTTTCAGCCTTTTAAGGCTGTAATTTCAAAAAAATTTTCCTATTATCTCGTTTGATATCATGAAACCTTTTCCTGTCAGGCTCAACTTCCCGCTGCCGCATATTGCGAGGCCTTCATCCAGCATTTTCCCAATAATATTACTATATTTTTCATAAAAATCATAATTAAAAATCTTTTTAAAATCCTCAAGGTCAATCCCTTCCACTGTCCTGAGCCTGAGCATTATATACTCCTTTTGCCTGATTTCCGGAGTGATGATCTCCGATGTTTCCGCCGGGTTGCCGGACATTTTTATCTTTTTTATATAATCCGCCGGTCCGGCCGTATTCACGTATCTTTTCCCCTGAAAATATGAAGCCGCCGCCGAACCTATGCCTATATACTCCTGCGATTGCCAGTACTTCAGGTTATGCAGACATTTTTTTCCGGGCATCGCGAAATTTGATATTTCATACTGCCTGTACCCGGCCTTTTCCATGGCCTCGCAGCCGCACAAGTACATATGCTCTATGACATCATCATGCGGAAGATTTAAAAGCCCGTCTTCGGCCATTCTGCCAAATTCCGTATGGCCGTAAACTGTCAGCATGTAAAATGACAGGTGCTCAGGCTTTAAATTCACGGCTTTTTCCACATTATACAAAACATCCGCCGTTGACTGCCCCTCAATACCGTATATGAGATCGAGATTTATGTTGTTTATATTATGTTTCCTGAGCGTTTCAAAAGCGCTGTATATGGCATCCACGTTATGTATCCTGTGCAGTTTCTGAAGGAACCTGTCGTGAAAGCTCTGGCATCCCAGACTCACCCTGCTTACGTTCGCTTCAAGGACCTTCACCCTGTCCTCATTTATCGAATCAGGATTGGCCTCTATGGTTATTTCCTTCAGTTTTTTCCGATCGATAACAGAATATACGCGCGTAAAGAGGCGGTCCAGCTGCTTTTCGCTGAGCATAGTCGGGGTACCGCCACCGATAAACAGGGTGTCGAACTCTATATCTTTGTTCTTCTTATAATATTGAAGTTCCCCTGCAAGACACTCTATATAATCATCGGCTAGGTAAAGTATGTCGTCAAACGACGCGAAATCGCAGTAAGGGCATTTTTTCGCGCAAAACGGTATGTGAATATAAAGCCCTGTCATTATTACTCCTTTTACTGTACCCAAATATTACTTTTCAGGTACCGCCGTTACTTCCGAAACGTTCTCATTGGAGTTAGCTTCTATATTATAGTGCTTTATCACCCTTAATCTCTTCAGCGGCCAGTAAACGAACCATGCCTTTCCCCTCAGGTACTCTTCCGGCAGAAATCCCCAGAAACGCGAGTCGGCTGAATTATCCCTGTTGTCGCCCATCATAAAATAGGCCCCATCCGGCACTTTGAAAGGCCCGACATTGTCCCTGCCGGAGTCTTTCTGCGTTTTACTGTCCTTATGGCTTATATACGGCTCAATTATCTTCCTGCCGTTTATGAAAAGCTGTTTGTCCTTTATTAATACGGTATCACCGGGAAGGCCTATGCATCTTTTTACGAACATCATCTTTACATCCTGCGGGTAGCGGAAAATAACCACCTCTCCCCGTTTTGGTTTCGCGAAACAGAAAACTTTTTTCTCCTTAAAAGGCAGCATGGTTCCGTAGGCGCATTTATTTACCATTATCTGGTCGCCAACCAGGAAAGTATCTTCCATGGACTGCGAAGGTATCCTGAAAGCCTGCACAAAAAATATTCTTAAGACCGCCGCGATAATAACAGCGATGAACGCCGGGTCCAGCCATTCCTTTATTTCGCTCCCTTTACGCGGCTTTAGAAAAAAGCTGATAAGCAGTTCCATAAGGAACAGTATGCCGAGCAGCGACCAGAAAAATATATCTCCCATTTCCATGCCTTATCTCCTGTAAAACCGATTTCAATAGTTATAAAGCTTTACCTGAGAAATATCAAGCCTGAAAAACAATATTATACTGTTTTATTTCCACTATCCGGCAAAAATCCCGACCAGAATCTAAAAATAGTCGATTTTTACCAAAAATTTTCAGAAATCACCGCCAAACCCCCCTTTTATCGTGGCAATTTTTTATTGACAAGTATCCGTTCAAAGTGGTATAACATACGGGTTGTAAAGAATTCATAAAAAATACGTTTTTTACTTAAGGAGTATTTGTAAATAAATGGCATATAAAGAATTCCGGGGCTCTGTTAAAGATATTTGCGGCAAGATTCTAAAGCCATTGATAGTTCTTATAAATAAAACGGGTGTTACTCCTAATTTCATCACCTGGGTGGGATTTTTTCTTAATCTTCCCGCCGTGTACTTTCTTATTAATGGAAAGTTCGTAATTGCGGCTGTCATTATAATAGTTGCCAGCGTATTTGACATGTTTGACGGCGCTCTGGCAAGGATGATGGATAAAAAGACAAGATTCGGAGGTTTTTTGGACTCCGTTATTGACAGACTGGCCGAGGGAGTTTTATATTTCGGCATTTTAGTTTATTATATCGGAACGGGCAACCGTTATGGTATAATATTAAGCTACACTGTAATGTTTTTTTCAATACTCGTCAGTTATCTGCGGGCAAGAGCCGGCGGTTTAAAGATAAACTGCGAAGCAGGATTGTTTACCAGGCCTGAGAGAGTTATTGTGCTCATTCTTGGATTGCTGATAAACAGGGTATTTGAAACGCTTATTGTTATTACTGTTGTGACTTTCATCACCGCCGTACAACGTATGTGGCTTGTCTACACGGAAGCCGCGAAATTGGATAAAAATAACTCGTAATTAATTCAAGGAGGATTTGAAAAGATGGAAAAGAAGATCAGACTGGCAATTGCAGGAATGGGAAACTGCGCGTGGTCGCTGGTTCAGGGCCTCGAGTATTACAAGAACACCCCAGACGACGCGAAGATACAGGGACTGATGCACGCTAACTTAGGCGGATACAGGATAAAGGATATAGAGCTTGTCGCTGCTTTTGATGTTGACGTAAATAAAGTCGGAAAAGACGTAAAAGACGCTCTCGAATCATTTCCCAACAACACCATTGAATTCGCAAAGGTCAAAAAAACCGGTGTTATAGTTCAGAGGGGAAAAACACTTGACGGTATCGGCAAATACTACAAGACAGTGATCAAAGAATCTCCGAAAAAACCCGTTGATGTAGCCGCGGTGCTTAAAGCAAAAAAAGCAGACGTATTTGTTTCATATATGCCCGTAGGATCGGAGAAAGCCGTACAGTTCTACGCGACGGAAGCTTTAAAAGCGAAAGTTGCTTTTGTCAACGCCATCCCGGTTTTCATAGCTTCAACACCGGCATGGGCGGAAAAGTTCAAAAAAGCAGGAGTACCGATCATAGGAGACGATATAAAGTCACAGGTCGGGGCCACCATAGTTCACAGGGTGCTCACAAAACTGTTCGGCGACAGAGGATGCAAGATATACAGGACATACCAGCTGAATTTCGGCGGAAATATGGACTTCATGAACATGCTCGAGAGGGAGCGCCTGCAATCAAAAAAGATCTCCAAGACGAACTCGGTTCTCAGCCAGCTGCAGAATGAAATAGACGCGAAAGAGAACGTTCACGTAGGCCCGAGCGACTATATACCGTGGTTAAAGGACAGAAAGTGGTGCTATATCAGGATGGAAGGCTCAAACTTTGGGGAAGTTCCTCTTAACCTCGAGCTCAAGCTTGAAGTCTGGGATTCACCGAACAGCGCCGGCGTTATTATTGACGCCGTAAGATGCGCCAAGATCGCCCTCGACAGGGGCATCGGCGGCATGCTTGAAGGGCCGGCGGCTTACTTCATGAAGACTCCTCCAAAACAGTACTCCGACTCAGTGGCAAAGAAAATGGTCGAGGACTTTATCAGAGGAAACTAATTTGTATTTTATACTTAAAATATCAGAGTTCATTATACAAAATATCCCGCGTAAAGCGGGATATTTTGTTTTTACGGTATTCGGATACCTTTCCTATTACCTGAACCGCAAACGCAGGCATACCCTGAGGTACAACCTGTGCGCTGTTTTGGGCCCGGAAAATGTGGACAGCAAACTGCTTAAAAAAGTATTCGTCAATTACGCCAAATACTACTGCGACCTTTTTTCAAAACGTGAAAAAGTAATGTCCTACATCAACAAAGAAGGCGCCGATGATTTTAAAAACACATCATGTGCAAACATCAACAGGTATCTGGGGCAGAAACACGGCTGCATAATAGTATCAATGCATTACGGGAACTGGGATGTTGCCGGCGGTTTCGGCGCCGGATTTTTTCCTGGCAGGTTCCATGTGGTCGTTGAAAAGCTATCTCCCGGAATGTTCAGATGGTTCAAGGAGACCCGCGAGCGGTTCGGGATGAAAGTGATACCGTCGACGGATATAAAATCCATGCTCAGGGTCCTGAAAGCCGGCGACGCTCTCGTGCTGCTCGGCGACCGTGACTTGGACAGGCTCGGTTATAAGATGGAATATTTTGGGAAAAAAGCCTATATACCAAGCGGCCCGGCGAAACTATCCCTGATGTCGCACTGCCCCATACTCATGGGCGCCAGCCCCAGGGACGAACACGACAACTTCCGGCCCTTTGTGGAAGAGGCTCCCATCAACGACGAAGATATGCCCAGAAGCGATGAAGCCGCCGAAAATATCACAAGACAGATAGTGGACCGCATGGAGGGATACGTACGAAAGGACCCGTCACAGTGGTGCATGCTCCAGCAGATCTTTGTGGATGAACCCCCGATGGAGAAAATTTGAAAAAATTAAAAACACCCTTTAAAAAGATCGCCATAGTCACCCCGTACTACTATCCCCTTTACGGCGGAGTACAGGAATATGTATACCACCTGAAAAAAGAATACAAAAAGCTCGGTTACTATGTCAGGGTCATCACGGGAAAATTCAAAAAATATCCCAGCAAGGACGAAAATGAAGTGCTGCGGATCGGAAAAGGTTTTCCCATAAAAATAAACGGCTCGGTCGGGCGCATAATACTTGTAAGACGCGCGGAAAAAATAAAACAGACGCTTGATACCTATAATTTTGATATCATACACCTTCAGGAACCCTTTGTGCCGTTTTTATCCCACGCTGTCATCAACAATTCAAAAGCGCTCAATGTGGCGACTTTCCACGCGAATTTTGAAAAGAACGACTTTTACAGGTTCGCGCGCCCGCTGCTGCAGCCTCTGTGGAAAAAAATAGACGGTAAAATAGCCGTATCCCCTTCCGCAAAATCAAGCATTTTGAAATATTTCAGCGGCGACATAGAAATAATACCGAACGGAGTGGACACAAAACGTTTCTCGCCGCTGAATAAAAAACTGAAAAAATTCGACGACGGGATGATAAACATACTTTTTACCGGCAGGATAGAAAAACGCAAAGGCTTGATATATCTCCTGCACGCTTACAAGATACTGAAGAAAAAATATCCGAATATACGCCTTATCATCGTAGGCAAAGGGCCCCTGATGAAAGATCACATGAAATACGTCAGCGACAACGGCCTGCAGGACGTTTACTTTGAGGGCTTTGTTTCCACGGAAATTTTACCGAACTATTACTCTACTTCTCATATATATTGTTCACCGGCCCTCTTCGGAGAATCATTCGGGATAGTCCTTCTTGAAGCGATGGCCGCAGGGCTTCCTGTCGTGGCTTTCAATATAAGCGGTTACAACGATGTGGTGTCCAATATGAGCGACGGCCTGCTCGCGGAGCCTCGCGACGTGCGCGATCTGGCCATGAAGCTTGAAATGCTCATCACTGATAAAAAACTGCGGAAAGAACTCGGGAACAACGGTCTTAAAAAATCCCGCAGGTTCACGTGGGAATCTATAGCAAAACGCAACATAGAGTTCTATAAAAAACTCTGGAAAAGGAAAAAATAATGTATTATATACTGAAATTTTTCGAGTGGTTCATATCCCTTTTCCCGATCAAGCCGCTATACTCGCTTTCGAGTTCCATAACAAGCCTTATATTCGGCCTCTGGAAGGAAAAACGCGACAACGTGCACAGGAACTACAGCCTGATACTTTCAAAAAAATTTGGAAGGCCTGCTACCGAAAAAGAGATCAAAGATATCATGAAAGAAAACTTCAAAAATTACGGCATGTTCAATGTCGAGTTCCTGTATATGCACAAACTGATAAAAATGTCGGCGCTCCCGCCAATCCGCAACATGGAAAATATCGATAAAGGCCTTTCTTTTGGAAAAGGCATGATACTGTGCACCATCCATTTTTCGAACTGGGACATTGCCGGATCCATCATTTCCGGACAGTACAAAAATAAATGCGAAGTGTGGGCAATAGCCGACGATCTTGGCGGAGGGTATTCAAAATTCGTGCAGGAATCCAGGGACCGTTACGGCATCAAAATAATCCTTTCGAACAAAAACTTAAGATCTGCGTATGAATGCTTGAAACATAACGGCCTGCTGAACGTGCTTGTGGACAGGCCCGTCCCGCGTTCAGATAAGAGCGGCGTTGAAGTTGAATTTTTCGGTAAAAAAACATGGGTGGGTTCCGCCGCCGCGCGTATCGCGCTGAAAACCGGGGCCAAAATGCTTGTGGGCTACGCCGTACGCGGCAGTGAAGGCTTTTACGGACAGGCAGGGCCCATGCTTAATTACGAACTTACCGGTGACAAAGAAAAGGACGTCCAGATCATCACCCAGGCGGCCATGAGGGAAGCCGAGAAGCTGATCATGGAACATCCGGAGCAGTGGTATATGTTCAGAAATATGTGGACATAGTTGCAATTAGAACCTTGCTTTAAAACCTCTAAAAAAGTATAATATCTATCATTATTTATTTGCGGGCTGTTTTTTATTACCAATCAAATTAAAAAGGCGGTTACATGAGAAAAAAACACATTAGAAAACACATCGGCGTTGAAGGAATTCCTGAAGGATTTTCCAAAGCGGATTATCATATACACACATCCGTAGGAGACGCTGTATGCACTCCGGAAGAGATCATCGATCATGTTGCCAATAACACCGATATATCCGTCCTGGCAATAACGGACCACGACCAGATAAAGGGCGCTATAGCGGCGCAGGAATACGCGAAAAAGAAACATTACAAACTCGAAGTTATCGTCGGTGAGGAAGTGTCATCCCTGAAAGGCCACGTAATAGGACTTTTCATGAAACAGCGCATAAAAAGGTACACTTCGCTGCCTAAGACCGTCGAGATGATACATGAACAGGGCGGTATAGTCATTGTACCCCATCCCCTTTCATGGCTGACCACAAGCGTAGGTGAGATGGCATTCAGGCAGGTAATGAGGTCAAAGAACCCTAATATTTATTTTGACGCAGTTGAACTCATTAACCCGGCCATAGCCGGAAAAATAACAGACGGCAAGGCAAAAAAACTCAATGACCGCCTATGGAAACTTCCCACAACAGGCGGTTCTGATTCACATTCTTTGGACAGCATTGGATCCGCATATACGCTGTTTAAAGGAAAAACAGCGGATGATTTCCGCAGATCCATTCTTGCCGGTGAAACAACATACGCCGGATACTACTGGAACTTCCGTGAGCACTGGGATCTTTTTGTAGAAAAATTCAAAAGAGGCAAAGTGTTCTAATGTTAAACCTGTTGATTTTTACCTGTCATTGCAATATAATGCCTTTATTGGTGAAAATTGATCAGGAGGATACGATATGGCTGAAAAGCAGGAAGATAATATAGATTTTATAAACCTTATTCTTATGCTTAACCAGAACGCACTTATAGATCTCGGTGAAACCCCGCGCTTTGTCGGAGGCAAGATCAGCCAGAACCTTGTCATGGCGCGTCAGAACGTCAATATGATAAAAGCCGTTGCCGATAAGACGAAAAACAACCTGACAACCGGCGAGACGAAACTTCTTTTCAGGATACTTGGCGATCTGCAGTCAAAATATGTAAAAGCCTCCGGACTTGATAAACCCGGCCCCGTAAAATCATCCAATCCGAAACAGGCCAGGCTTGACGCGGCTATGGACGGCATGTCAAATGCCGACCTCGCCAAATTACTCTCCGACCTGCAAAAAAAATCTGAAAAATAACCTGTCATTATGCTTATATTGACCGGCATAAAAAAAATAGGCGTAATTTCCGATACGCACATACCGTCGCGCACTCTTTCGCTTCCGGATAATATATTCAGTTTATTTGACGGCATGGACCTTATCATTCATTGCGGAGATCTGGTCAACGCGGATGTTTTAACGGAACTTGGATCTATCGCCCCGGTATACGCGGTAAGAGGCAACATGGACCCGGATTCCATCGGTCTTTCTATTTCTGAAGTCCTGGATATCAACGGAAAATTCATCATCTGCGTCTCACACGGCGCGGGTTCCCCTTTTGATATCAAACACAGGCTGTATAAAGAATTTATCGCTTATAAACCATCAATTATCCTGTACGGACATACACACATCGCCGCCGATGAGATATACCACGATATAAGGTTGTTTAATCCGGGAAGCGCCACATCAGGAAGGGACTTCAATTCAGTCGCCGTACTTGATGTTTCAGGCGGCATTATTTCCGCAAAAGTTATTCGTCTCTAACTGTATTAATTATAACTACTTTCATTGTGAATCTTTTGACCTGTAGTCACACGTATCTAAAAAACACCTTTAAAAATAAGGCATTTATAGTATTGTGCAATTGTTAGTCAATGTGTATATCTTGTGGATATTATACATATTTTTCGAAAATCTCCGAAAATACCTATATTTTCATCCTCAAAATACTGTATGGCCCCGGTATTTCCATAGATTCAAACTGCAAAATATAGTCCTCAAACTGTTTTGTATATGTTATTTCCATATCAGAACTGTCTTTTATTCCTTTTATCACAACATCAAATATTTTCCCCTCAGGCGTGATCACTTCAACTTTATCCCCTATCTTCAATGTTGTCTTGACATCGACAAGCGCTTTCTGCCCTCCCATGTTTTTTTTAACATATCCCGCGTATTTACAGGTTGATGAATAGTCGGAGGACTTATATGACTGATTAATATTTCCTTCCGGAAAATACATGGCGTCGGTGAATTCCCTGTGTGACACTTTTTCAAGTTCGTCAAGCAGCTTTGGATCAAAAACATAATGCCCCGGGTCCTTCATAAAATCATCAACCGCTTTTTTATATACAAAGGCCGTGACCGCCGCGTAATGGTTTGACTTCATTCTGCCCTCTATCTTGAAGCTATCTATACCTATCTCCATGAATTTACGCAGTTCCCTGACAGCGCACAGGTCCTTTGAATTGAATATATATGTTCCCCTGTCATCCTCGGCAACCGGCATATATTCGCCCGGCCTTTTTTCCTCCACAAGGCCGTAGCTCCATCTGCACGGCTGTGAGCATTCCCCGTGGTTGGCGTCCCTTCCGGTCAGGTAAGCGGAGAGCAGACAGCGGCCTGAAAACGATATGCATATAGCCCAGTGGACGAATATTTCCAGTTCCATATCAGGACACTTTTCCCTGATGATTTTAATGTCGCTGAAGGAAAGTTCCCTCGCAAGTATGATCCTTTTTGCCCCGAGCTTCTGCCACTGTTTTACTTCCATATAGTTCAGATTATTCGCCTGGACGGAAATATGCGCCGGAAGGTGCGGCGCGGTTTGTTTTAAAACGGCCATAGCGCCAAGGTCAGATATTATGACGCCGTCAACTTTTAATTCCCCGAGATATCCGAAATACTTTTTCATCGGTTCGATATCGCTGTTATATGGGAATATATTGGCTGTTATATATATTTTTTTATTCGCGGAATGGACCCTTTCCACGGCTTTGATGAGTTCATCACGGCTGAAATTACCGGCGCCGCTCCTTAAACCGAAGTTTTCACCGGCCGCGTAAACCGCGTCAGCCCCATAGCGGAGCGCGAACTCAAGTTTTTCCGGATTTCCGGCCGGAGAGAGTATTTCAGGACGTTTAATCTTCAAATTTCTTTTCTTTCAAGTATTGCCTGGCCGAGCGTTATCTCATCCGCGTACCTGATGTCAGAACCGGTTGGCAGCCCTTTGGCGAGCCTGCTTATTATTACGCTGGCCCCGGCGTCCTTCATGAACCCGGAAATATAAAGCGAAGTGACATCACCCTCAACGGTGTGATTTACAGCCAGTATGAGTTCTTTGATCTGCCCGTTCGACGATATTACCCTTTCGATCAGTTCCTTTATCCTGAGGTCGTCAGGAAGGATATTGCTGAGCGGATTTATCAGTCCCTGCAAAATGTGGTAATACCCTTTGAATTTTCCGGTCTTCTCGATGGTCAAAACGTCCTCGGCCGATTCTATGACACAGAGCTGCGAATGGTCCCTCTGTGTGTCCTCGCATATGGTGCACAGTTCGTTCTCGCTTACGTTATAACATCTTTTACAAAAATGTATTTTTTTTATCTCTTCCAGGGTTTCCTTGAAATTATCTATATACGCGGCGTCCTTTTTCATGATATATATGGCTATTCTCTCGGCCATCCTTGGCCCTATACCTGGAAGTTTTGATATTTCATTTATCAGTTTCTGAAGTTTATGCGGATATGTGAACATGAACTTCTGTCAGAACAATCCGGGAATATTCATTCCGCCTGCTATTTTTTTTGACTCTTCGTCCATCATTTCCTGCGCTTTATTGAGAGCTTCATTGACAGCCGCCCTTACAAGGTCCTGCAGCATATCCAGGTCTCCGGACGCGGCCAGCTCTTTGTCTATCTTTATATCAAGCACCTGTCTGGCTCCGTTAACTTTTACCGTTACGGCCCCGCCGCCCGTGGATGCTTCTATTTCCCTGTTCTTCATTTCTTCCTGCATTTTCGCAAAATCCATCTGCATTTTCTGGGCCTTACGCATCATATCGTTCATATTTCCCATGTTTCCCATTCCGCCTCTCATGACAGTGCCTCCGTGCTTATTTTTTATTTTTAACTTCCACGCTTGATATTTTAAATATTCTGCTTAGTTCCTTTACCGTTGGATTGTTCTTTGCCTCTTCTTCGGCCACGTCTTTCTGGGCTTTATGCCTGGTCATATATTCGTTCTTATCGTAAATATTTATAGAAAAATCCGCTTTAAATTCTTCCTTTAAAATATCTTTGATAAGGTCGTTATGCTTTTTTATCCTGTCGGTAAAAAATTTGTTCTCTCCTGTGAGCATGAGGTTCGGTTCTTCATATGAAACAACCCCTGCCGTTGACATAGCCTGCGCCAGTTCGCCGGTATCCTCCCTGCTCTTTATCCTTTCAATTATATTATCCCAGTGTTTTTCTATGACGTCCTTCGTTATCTTTGTTATTATTTCCTCTTCCGTTATTTCATCCACAAGTATATTCCCCGGATTGCTCTTCTGCTGCGGTTCACCGGACTTTGCCTCTTCCGGCGGATCCTGTTTTGCTTCCTTTACAGCATCGGTTTCCTTTTTTATCTTCTGCTCAGATACACCGGGCTGCTCCTTCTTTGCCGGAACTTTTACATCTATATTCGCCGTACCTTCACCGAGCGAAAATATCATATCCGCTATCATTGACTCCATGACTATGGCCGGCATGCTGGTCCTTGAAAGTAGCTGTTCCGTTTCCAGGGACCTCTGCAGCATGTAAAGTATGTTCTCTTTAGTCAGTTCCGACGATAATTTTTTTAAAAATTCATACTGCTCTTCTCCGGATTCGATCATGTCCTTGGCGTCCACCGTCTTTATTATCAGCATATTTCTCATGGCTTCCACAATATCCTCAAGGAACCTTTTAAGGTCAAAACCTTTTTCAAACACGTTTTCCAGCGCGGATACTCCGGCCTTTATATCACTGCTTACAAGAGCCGTAAGAATACGGTTAAGCAGGTCCGTGTCTATCTCCCCGAGCATCTCGGCCGTCATTTCCGTAGTTATCTTTTCGCCCCTGGCGTATGTCACAGCCTGGTCAAGTATCCTCTGGCCGTCCCTTAAAGCCCCGTCGGCCGCCCTTGCTATCATGAAAAAAGCTTCCCTGTCGCAGGATATTTTTTCCTGTTCGGCTATCATTTTAAGGTTCTGAACTATGAGATTGACCGGCATCCTTCTGAACCTGAAATGCTGGCAGCGCGACAGTATGGTCTGCGGTATGTTCTGCGGGTCCGTCGTCGCGAAAATAAATATAACATGGCCAGGCGGCTCCTCAAGCGTTTTTAAAAGGGCGTTAAAGGCTTCCTTTGTGAGCATGTGCACTTCGTCTATGATGTAAACCTTATACTTTGAATGGGCCGAACCCAGCCCTATATGCTCGCGCAGGGCCCTTATTTCATCGATACCCCTGTTTGATGCTCCGTCTATTTCTATCACATCAAGCGAGTTGCCTTCTATTATTGACCTGCATGATATGCATTCATTGCACGGTTCGGTAGTGGGCCCTTTTTCACAGTTCAGGGCTTTCGCGAACACCCTGGCCGTAGTTGTTTTTCCAACTCCGCGCGGTCCGGAAAAAAGGTAAGCGTGCATGATCCTGTTCTGTTCTATAGCCCTGCGCAGCGGAAGCGTGACCTGTTCCTGTCCGACCACATCCTCAAAAAGCTGCGGGCGCCATTTTCTTGTGAATACAAGGTAATTATTATCGCTCAAAATAATCTCCTGTAATATATAAAATTGAGTTTTCGCTTCATACGCAAAAAATAAAGCCGGGTATCTGATAACTCCTTCCGGACATCCGGTACCGTTGCTTCCTTCCGGACCTGGCGGGGTTATGGAGCCGGTAAGCGCATCAGACCCGGCCTTATTTTCAACGTATAAAAATAATACAGCATACCTCCGGCAAGGTCAACAGTGAATTTTCTTTAAAAATACGCCGGGTCGTATTTATGTCCTGTTGTGTCCAACGGATTGATATTTTCCCTTTATTTATGGAAAAAAATAAAATTTTCGCTTTTATTACAGTTTTTACGGGATCAGCCCTGTTTTTTATGGATTTTGCCCTCTTTTCGTGATAAAATTTCATTCAATCATTTAACCGTTTTTATATACGCGGCGCTGGTATTGTTTGTTTATGTAAAATATTCCGGCCCTAAAAAATCTGAATAATCAGGAGTAAAAATGTCAGACAAGAAAATCCTTTCGGTTGTAATGCCGGTTTATAATGAAAAAAATACGGTCGCAGAAATAATCAAACGCGTCCTTAATGTAAAACTGCCCGGCATATCCATACAACTAATAGTAGTGGACGACGGGTCGACCGATGGAACAAGAGAAATATTGAAAAAATTGTCCAAAAGCAACCGTGCTGTTACCCTGATGCTCAGCGAAAAGAACGGCGGCAAAGGAAAAGCGCTTATAGAAGGTTTTAAACTCGTGAACGGTGATTTTACGGTCATACAGGACGCGGACCTGGAATATGATCCCGAGGATTATGTCAAACTCCTCGAACCTATATTAAAAGGAAACGCGGATGTCGTGTTTGGTTCCAGATTTTCAGGCCAGCACAAAGCTTTTCTTTTTATGAATTATGTCGCAAATAAAATATTAAATCTTATCACCAATATTCTTTACAATACCATATTAACCGACATGGAAACATGTTATAAAATGTTTAAAACCCCGGTTATTAAGGATTTGAGCCTTGTTTCAAGAGGTTTTGAGATTGAATCTGAAATCACGGCAAAAATTTTAAAAAATAAGCTGCGGATATATGAAGTCCCCATTAATTATAACGGCAGAAGCTATAAAGACGGGAAAAAAATAAAGGCATCGGACGGTTTCAAAGCGCTTTTTGCTCTGATACGTTATCGTTTCTGATATTATGCCCATTAACAGCTGCGTTTCCGACTCAATACACTTATTAAACTTAAACGGTCAATTATTATTTACTTAGGATCTTATTTTTGAATACCTGTAGAACATCCATATTATTACTGCAAAATACACAGCCGCCATTACATCCATAACCGGCGGGTTCTTCGCAAAGGACGGGAATATCCACAGGAGTGCTTTATCGGCGGAGCCGAGCGCTGAGTATATTTTTTCCTTTGACACGGCGTACCTTAGCGGCGGCATAACCATCATACAGAAAGACGACAGCATCGCCGCTCCGAACATGCACTTAAATAATTTTGTTTTATGGAAAGATGTAATGTCTATAAAGTAAGCGTAAAATACCGCCCAGACCATGGCCATCGGGACCATCTGCCTCGCGGGTATCATGGAACCTGTCCAGTCGCTCCAGAAAAGGAACAGAACGTAATAAGGCATGGTAAAGAGGAAGATCATAAGGAGCCTGTAATTCTTTTTATACCACGCGAGTATGGCTCCCCACAGGCTTATTATAAACAGCGGATTATAAATGAACAACCCGTAGTTTCTGTCAAAAAGCACGGCAAAAAACGACTTTACGACGTTCCACATGTTGAAAACAAAGAAATATGACGTATTTTCATGTATTGACCTTATTCCTGAAAGAGCAAACACCCCAAAAACTGAATAGTAATAATAAATAAAAGCTCCTCCGAGTACGGCTACAACCAAATTGTTCAATATCTCCATATTTAGTTTGTATGCTTTTTTTCTGAAAGAAAGCATATAATACGCCGCGTAAAATATCACCGACATTATAGCCAGCTTTGAATGGAGCCATGTCATTGCAGAGATGGCGGCAAAGTAGAGCATTGAAGCGTTCTTTATCCTGATCCCCGCGAGTTCTATCTCATAAAGCGGCGCCTTTTTTTCAAAAACAGCGTATATGAACGCGCAGCAGTAGAGTATTAATACAGCGGAAGGTATTTCAGTTAAGGCAAGTGAAGAACACATGAGCACAGGCGATGTTATTCCGAATATCATGGATGTAAAAACAGCCGTACTGTCCCTGATATTTATATGTTTCAGGAACAAAAACAGGAACGCTGCCAGGAATCCGGTAAGCATGTTCATGAGCAGTTGAACCCCAAAACGCCCGCCGGCCTTCAAAAAAGGCGCCATTAAAAATGAAACTCCGGCATTATGTGTGGAATAAAGTCCCTTCCCGTTCTTTCCCGCAGCGTTATGCAGGTTCTTGTATTCAAGATCAACAGGATAAAAACTTTTATATGTCTGCTGCGTTATATACTGGTTTTCAAGATTGACGTCCATGTCGTCCGCCATACTTTTTGCTATGGTCAGGTAATGCGGCTCATCCCCGGTTGGAGGATAAACCATGGTGACATAGCTCGTGGTTATCGCTGTAAAAATAAAGATGCCGAAAAATATAAATAGTATTGTTTTTTTCATCGGCAGCGACCCGGCAATATCATGGAGATTTTTTATGAACCTTATCATCATCCCAAAACTCAACGACATCAGTATAAACCCGAGTATCATCAGAATAAAATAACCCGACGGCGTAAAATGTATGAATCCTCCCTGCGGCTTATACACCCAGCCAAGCACACTCAGGTCAATAGAGGATAATTTTTCATTTAATTTCAGGAACGCCGGAAAAAAAAGTACGGATACGGACGGAAGGCCGAATATAAAAGAATTTACCCTGAATTCGCCGTCAGCCGCGCGTTTGAATATCCTTGAGAATAACAACGAAATAAAAAACCATAGCATCACGAATAGTATTGATACCGACACCGCTGAAAGCGCTGTCTGGAATATATCAACGCCGCGCAGTGTAAACGCCCTGTCGCCGGCCATTGAAACCGCGATATACAAATAAATACCGGCTATGCCTCCGGACAACGCCGGTAATACAAAATACGGTTTATTTTTTTTCATTTTATGTTTTTTGATACAGGTTTTTTAACATTTCCCTGGCTCCACGGTTTTGTCCCCAGTACATAAACCTTTACCTTACGACGCCCCCATTTTAGCGCCTCATGCGTATTATTATAGCACAGGTCTATCCTTTTTCCTTTTATATCCCCTCCGGTGTCTCCGGCCCACGCGAAGCCGTACCCGTCCACGAACACAAGTGAGCGCAGCGCTATGACCTTCGGGTCAACAGCCGCTATACCGTAGCGTGTGCGCCATCCAAGGGCCGTTTCACCGGCCCATTCAACACTGTTTGACTCGGGTGAAGGGTCATAAGCCGTCGATACCATGTCATAGGTGTAGTGCGCGTACGTTTCCTTCGGCACCACTATCGGATTCGCCCTTTTTGAATGTCCTATCACAACACGCGCTTCAACCGGTTTTTTTATCATATCTGTTTCATATATTATTTTTTCCTTAATAATATTATCAGCGAACCTGTAATTCTCGGCAACGGCGTTCTTATGTCCGTTCGAACCTTCCTTCAGCCATACTTTCCAGCCTTCCTGCAAAAATCCGCTGTGGTGAACGCTGATCTTATAAGGGATCTGTTTTTTTTCGACTTCATATCCGGAGGTCACGCACATCGCGAACAGCGAAACGCCCGCCCACAAAAGCAGCGCCGCGCAGCATGAAACAGTAACAATCAGAGATGTTTTTTTATCCGCCATTTTTATCCCTTAACCTTAGCGGAAAAGACCGGTTATTTTTTTATATGACAGCTCCCTGAAATCATTTACCTTCAGATTGGCTCCTTTGATGGAATGGCTCTTATCCCTGTTTATAGCCACGCACTTTATTCCGGCATTAACAGCGGCGTCTATGCCTATCTGCGCGTCCTCAAAAACTATACATTCGTCCGGCTTTAAACCGAGCTTTTTCGCGGCTGTCAGGAATATGTCGGGGAAAGGTTTTCCTCTTTTTAAGCTCGCCCCCTCGACCTCCGCGTCAAAATAAGGATATACTTTCACTTTTTTTAGTATGGGGCTGGCGTTCCTGCTTGACGATGCCATGGCAAGCTTGATGGACCTTTTCTTGAGCATTTTTATAAAATCCACGGTCGATTTAAAAACTTTGATCTTCCCGGTTTTCATGATATTTTCAAAATTCTTCTGCTTATCTGCGCATATGTCTTCTATCAGCTTATCGGCGGCCTGCGGCATCACCGTCCTGGCGCCTTTTGCCCTCGGTTTTCCATCCACGTTCTTTTTAAAATCCGCAAAAGTAAAATCGATCCCGTATTTCCTGAACACTATCTCCCACGACTTATGGTGAATATGCGCCGTGTCGACTATAACGCCGTCCACGTCAAAGATCGCGCCTTTAAATTTCGGATATTCCTTTTTTAAAGTTTTATTCGTTATTTTTTCTGCTTTTTTCATATGCCCCGCTTTATATATCCAGGTTCTTTACTTCAAGGGCGTGCGTCTCTATGAATGCTTTTCTCGGTTCGACCTCGTCGCCCATAAGTATGTTGAATATCTCGTCGGCCTTTGCCGCGTCTGCCAGGGTTACCTGCAGCATGGACCTTCTCTCGGGGTCCATGGTGGTCTCCCAGAGCTGTTCGGGGTTCATTTCTCCAAGTCCTTTGTACCTCTGCATCCAAAGGCCCCTTTTTCCCCGCTGTTTGATGAACTCTATCAGCTCTTTTGCGGTGAATATCAGGGTCTCGCCGGAACTTTCAACCGCCTTGAACATGGGTTTCTTGTTCTTTTCCTTCTCTTCCTGTTTTAACACATCTATATCCGCGGATTCTTTTTCCTGTTCGTTCTCTGTGATAGCCTCGAGCTCGTCCTCAAAAAGTTCCTGCGCGTCAAGGCCCTTTTCCTCAAGCCTGCGCATTATATCCTCGGCCAGCCTGAGCTCGGCCCTGTCGCGCAGATCGATTATTTTAAGTTCGTCCTTTTTCTTCGCCGCTTCCTCCATGATTTCCTCGAGGGTTGATTTCTTTGATATCTTGGGCAGGGCTTTTTTCAAAAGCTCGGGAAGTTCCTTCTCGGAATCACAGTACTCCGCCTTGCCCTTAAAATTCACGACGAACATGGGGAGTTTTTTCCACTTTGACCTTGATTCAAGATACGCTTTAACGTCAATACCCGCTTTTCTTACCTTTGGTATCAGGTTCTCAAGTTCTATTATGTTATTGAGTATATCAATCAGCGTTTTTTCATTCAGTTCCTTGCTTCCTTTGCCTTTTTTTGAAAGCTGGATAAGCTTCAGGTCCTTTGTACCCTCGGCTGACAGGTACAAATTCATGGCCTTGTCATCGAGCATGTACTGCTCCACTTTTCCTTTTTTGATCTTGTAAAGCGGCGGCTGGGCTACATAAACAAATCCACGGTCAATAAGCGGCCTCATCTGCCTGAAAAAGAATGTAAGAAGCAGCGTCCTGATATGCGCGCCGTCGACATCGGCATCGGTCATGATAACAACCTTGTGGTAACGCACATTATCCGCGTTAAATGAATCCTTGCCGATCCCGCCGCCTATCGCGGTTATCATTGTCTTGATCTCTTCGTTATTGAGCATCCTGTCTATCCTGGCTTTTTCCACGTTCAATATCTTGCCTTTGAGCGGCAGTATGGCCTGGGTTTTCCTGGTACGCGCCATCTTTGCCGAGCCTCCTGCGGAATCTCCCTCGACTATGTACAACTCGCACAGGGCCGGGTC
>Ga0224525_1000254_pt1 | contig 26169 bp, 27 predicted proteins | sample CFST100metaG_FD_179874 | JGI IMG/M metagenome (GOLD analysis project Ga0224525, IMG submission 179874) | Peat soil microbial communities from Stordalen Mire, Sweden - C.F.S.T100 | ecosystem: Environmental > Terrestrial > Soil > Wetlands > Peat | place: Sweden: Norrbotten County, Stordalen Mire...
ATCTTTTCAATTCAAATCGTCACGCATGAAAAAAATACTACAAGTGCGATAAACAAAGAATTTCAAAGAACGATTATTAAGTTTTAGTACCCACTAATGATTTATTATGATAAAGAATTAATTGGTCGACCTTTTTATAATACAATGCGTCACTTGTTGGTTGACAACAATTTAGGATTGGTGGTTCCAAGACAAAATAAAGAACATGGTGGGGGGTTTATCACAAATCGAATTATTGGACAAAAACTCTTTAGCGCATATGATATTAATTATGTTTTCCCTATTTACAATTACAGTGAAAAAGCGCAAATCAGATTTGAAAACAAGAGAATCGATAGAACTCCTAATTTTAAAATAACAATTCTTAACAAAATTGCAGCGAAATTAGGTTTGCAGTTTATCAACGAAAAAGAACCAACCTCCGGCACCTTTGCCCCGATTGACATATTGGATTACATCTACGCTGTTTTACACAGTCCCACTTACCGGGAGAAGTATAAGGAATTCCTAAAAATCGATTTTCCGCGTGTGCCCTATCCTAAGGATGCTAATACGTTCTGGCAATTAGTCAAGCTTGGAGGAGAACTCCGTCAGGTTCATCTGCTTGAAAGTCCGAAAGTGAATCAATTCATCACCACCTATCCCATAACCGGCAACAATCTCATAACCAAACCCCGCTTTGAACTTACACAAACTCACCAACTCGCCAGCTCATCAACTTGCCAGCTTGGTACCGTTTGGATCAACGACCAACAGTACTTTGACGGTGTGCCTTTAACAGCTTGGAACTTCTACATCGGTGGATATCAGCCAGCTCAGAAATGGTTAAAGGACCGGAAAGGCCGGGTACTTAATTTTGAGGATATCCTGCATTATCAGAAGATTATAGTGGCTTTGACGGAGACGGCGAGGATAATGGGAGAGATTAATGGGATTGAAGTGGAATAGAAACATATTGGATTAAATTCTCCAGGAAGAAAGAATACGGTTTATGCGATAACCGCAATCAATAAAGGAACCTGGATTATCCATGAACTCATTGTTGGATAACCTGAATTTTCACATGAAACCAAGTCAAATAAGCAGCAAAATTTAAGTTTACGTAGTCATTATACGCAATAATTAAAAACAAATATGCTATGAAATGTCCACATTGTAGAGTAGATTTTCATGATAAAATCGGGATAACCGAGCTAGATCATGATATTGAAAATAATTGGGAAATTCATTCTCAAACATGTCCAAGTTGCAAAAAGCTAATTTTTTCTCTCGTTAATTTTGATTACATAAATATAAAAGGTCCGACGGGAGCACAATTCGCGAAAAAGAGAATTATTAGTAATAATCTAATCCGCCCTAAGGCCCCGAATCGACCGCAGGCTCCTATTGAAGTTCCAGCACTTTTTGGAGAGGACTATAAAGAAGCTTGCCTCGTATTAACAGATAGTCCAAAAGCCAGTGCTGCACTGAGCCGACGATGTCTACAAAATATTATTAGAGATAAATTAGGAATTAAGAAGAAAGATTTATCTCAAGAAATACAGGAAGTAATAAATAAAGCGTTATTACCGTCCGATATACTAGAGAGTATTGATGCAATAAGGAATATTGGCAATTTTGCTGCACATCCTATAAAAAGTCAAAGTTCTGGTGAGATAGTAGAAGTCGAACCACATGAAGCTGATTGGAATTTGGATGTGCTTGAAATGATTTTCGATTACTTATTTGTTAGACCTGCATTAATAAAGCAAAAGAGAGACGCCCTAAACACTAAACTTGCAGATTCAGGGAAACCTGATATGAAATAATTATTGCCCATAACAGGCCGTCAGCCGATCAATGCGGGAGTAGTACTGAGGGCAAACATTGATCAACACTGAAAATGACAAACAAATCGCAAACATTAAACAAGTAAAACCCGCACTGTGGCTGCCGGCTAGGCGTCAGGGGTAATGGCGGTTTATAAATGCTAAAACACAAATGATATGATTGAAAGGGTATTTGATTTGCTCGATTCCTGGAGGTTACTTCCAGCTTATCAATTGGAAAGAAGGGCAGATATCTTCTTTGCTATTTATTTGCCAGATATAATCCACGAGATTTTAAAATTCAAAGTAACCGAAGTTATTCCAGAATTTCCCATCAGAATTGGAACAATTTACCCTGAAATTGAAATAAATAAATCTTATAAAATAGATTATACTGTTTTTACGGAATCAGGTGAAGTCATCTTAATTGAATTGAAAACTGATGAAAAATCATTAAGAGATGATCAATTGAAGTATTACCATACGGCAATAGAGAAAGGCTATTCTAAAATAGTTGGAGGAATTATTGATATAAATGCAGCTACCTCATACGAGAAAAAATATGGGGTGTTAATTAAGAAACTTATTAAAAATGGATCAATCGAAGTCAAAAATGAAGAGTTATTTCCGACTAATAAATTTTCCTATTTCCCTCAAACCATTATCATTAAACCAAGAAATAACCCAGTAGATAAATTCATAGTTGTTGATTTTGAACAAATTAAAAATATTATTTCGAAAAAGTATAATGATCCATTATCCATCAGGTTTTGTGAATCTTTAATGAATTGGGGTAAGCAGGGTGAATAAAAATAAATCGCCACATACCCCAATAAGCGGCATTTGCAATGCCGCTCGGAACATGACAGAATTTACAATTCTGCAATAATTAAATCGGTATTAATATTTGCAGGTAAACCAGCTGCAAAACAACTCCGTAGTCCCCAGATAAGCGTCTCCGAAGTATCAGGACCGCTCGGAACATAGAATAATTTACAATTATCCAGACCGCAATTCAAATCTTGCCGAATGGATTCATTCTCTTCGTAAAATTTGGGTATAGTATTCGAAAAAAAAATTATCCTTTTTTGAATTTTTTTAATTTGGTTTTTGTTGGTTTTTGCTCTTGACTTTCAGCTAATTTTCTAGCTTTAATTTTTTTTGAAAGGATTAACTCGCCGGGAGATACAAGTGGGAAAATAAATTGTGCAAAAAACGTTCCAGCAGCCCGTGAAGCTAACATTCCTCGTGTAGAGGAGATTGCAATACTTACAAAAGTTGTTTCTAATTTTTCATCCATTATAAAGTCATTGGGATTGTTGACTTTAAAAATCTTTTGGAGATTGAGAACTTTAAATTCTGTATATGCGGAGAATTTTAACAGTTCGTTTTTCTGGTTTTCATTGATTTCTTTTATATAAGCGATATCCAGTTGCACTCCAAAAATATCTTGTTCAAGATTCCATCGGTAATTTACATTTATCCCGACTTCAAGCTGCTCTATTTTTTGAGTCTGAATAAGTTCAATTGGTTCCGTATAGCTGAATCCAAGTTCTTTAAGCTGTGTAATTTGAAATTTAATCGGCTCTGTCTCCATGGTTAATGCATTATCACATGTAGTTTGCTGTTTGACACCATTTTCCGCTTATGATAACCTTGTCGTTTAAATTGGTTTTATCAGGTGTATCGATTACACTTGTTTTAAGGTTCCTATTAGTAATAACTTTCCAATTTTTCACAATGTATCCGTCCTTCACATGGGAAATAATTTCCTCTAAATCTTCAAATTCGACCTTCGGTACTTTACCAATTGCTAATGAAAGATCAACGAAGGTGGCTACTCTATGGTTAAACTCCCCATTTAAAACTTGACTGATATATCCTTTAGTAACACCAAGCTTTTCGGCGAGTTGGCTTCTGTTGAGATTATTGTTTTTCATGTACTCGTCAACATACTTGAACAAATCCATTTGAATATTCGCAATCCAATAACCCCGGCTGCGCATTAATTCTTCTTGCGATTTCATGATTTTGGCTCCTTATTTTCCTTTTGATTTAATATAAGCAACTTTTATTCGTCTCATGTGGTCAATATCACTTTGTTGTCCTTTTGGATCTTTTAGCGCTCCTAAAACGATAATCTTTCCAAATTTTTCACACTTGAATAAATATACCCGAATTTTTTTTACAATAATTTCATAATCCTTCGTATGGTCACTCTTCTTTCTCCCTTTTAGTTCTTTAAATAATTTTGGTGGTGTAGGCTCACCTTTGGACATTTTTTCAATGATTACCTGAATTTTATCAAGGTCATCCTCATAATTGCCTTCCTCTTGGATTTTATTCCAAAACTCATCAATTAAGCACTTTCCATTGACCAAGAGTTTGTAGAAATTTTCCCTGGCCTCATCAACTTTTATTAATTCTTCGGCAAATATATACATATATGTTTAGAAAACGCTAAACTTTTTAATAAAAATTGTTAAAATATTAATCCGGTCATAAAACTAAGAAAATAAAAGATAGAAGAAATTAATGTGAATAACTTGATGAAAAGTCTTTCTTTTCAATTATTCTTAGATAACTCAGCTGAGCGGCATTTGCAATGCCGCTCAGAACAATGCAGAATTTGTAATTCTGCAGAAGAAAAATAAGACATATCATTCTTTAACTTTTTACGATTTGAGAAAATTATCAAACCAATTTCCTTTAAATTAAATAATGGATGAAATGTTATTAGGAGTGGTGAGAGGTAAATGGTGAATAGTGCCTCATGAGTAGATTCTCAAAAAGAACTTACGCTGAATTCTAAAAATCAGTTAACTTTGCTTAATTTTAAAAGAAAAAGAGGCCATCTTCGCAACCCTGAAAAATAAACCTGGTATGATTCTCCATACAATACGCCTGGCGGATTTTGATATGGATAAGGGGACTATTTCATTGTCTCTGCTTACAAAGATATCGGAACAATTGTTAAAAATTTCGGAGAGTACCCTTCGGCTATATGTCGAAGGCAGCAGTCATCTGAAACGGGGCAAAATGCCTGAATGGCTGAGTGAATCTATTGATTTCCGCCTGACAGGAATTAAAAAAGGATCTACGGTTCTTACTGTTCAAGCGCCGGTTTTATCAGATACCTTGAAATGTATTCAGTACCCTCTATTCAATGAGCTTGGAAATGAAGATTATTCGAAGGATACAGCTCTGTCGCTGGCCATGCTTGCTTATCAAAAAGCCATTTCCGATGAAAGAACCACCGATCTTCTGGATAAATCGCTTCTTGGAGAAATGCTGACTTTTAAAGAGATCCTTGCGAAAGGTAATGGACAGATCGAAATGGATTGTCCCTCGAATGGACGGAAGTTGATTCTGAATAAGAAAAGCTTTGATCAGATCCGTAAACTTGAGGATACGACTCCGGCTCCATTAAAAATAAAACTTTCGGGCAAACTGGATGTGCTGAAACATACTCATTCCATGGTTGAAATTGTTGCCCGGCAAAAGCGGGTCAAAGTTAAACTTCCTGAGAAAGTTAACTTCGACGAGTTGAAGCCTCTTTTCGGAAAGGATGTAACCATCACAGGAATTGCTAACTACAACCCCGCCTACCAACTGGTCTCCATTATGCTGCTGGATATCAAAGGCGAAAATGAACCGGATTCATTTTTCAGGAACACTCCCTCTTTGATCAAGGAGACAACAGATATCAAACAACTAATTGCCAAGCAAAAGTACACCGGGATTCAGAAATCCGCGTTTTTCGGGTTGGTTGACGAACTGGCCATCGATGAGTCCTTAGATGAACTGCTGGCTTCGCTTAAGTAAGACCGATGAATTATCTCTTTGATACAAATATCCTCGTCTATTTCATTCGTAAGCATCCTTTGGGAGATATGATAATCCGGGAGTTTGATCCTTTCGGGCCGCAAAACCTTACCATAATTTCGATTGTGACACAAGGAGAGATTTTATCTCTTTGTTATTCATTCGGGTGGGGTGAACAGCGAAAACTGAGTCTTACGAAACTGTTAAATCAATTTCTTATCATACCCATTGAAGCCAGAGATATTGTTGATGTATATGCAGAGATCGATGCCTTTAGCAAAGGTAAATTACCCGACAAACCACTTCCCGTTGGAATGAGTGCAAAAACCATGGGAAAAAACGACCTCTGGATTGCCGCGACGGCCTTTGTGACAAAATCAACCCTCCTCACAACAGATGAAGATTTTGACCATCTGTCCCCTCAGTTTATCAATGTGGTTAAACTAAAAGTTTAATAACCGGATCATATAAACACCAACTTCCATAAAAGACTGAGTTGTAAATGAAGTATCCTTCGACAGGCTCAGGGAACATAAGGGTCAGGAAGCAAAAAAAAACGGTGGTTGAGCTTATCGAAACCACTGTTTTTACTTGCGGAGAGAATGGGATTCGAACCCATGAACCGCTTTTGGCGATTACACACTTTCCAGGCGTGCGCCTTCGACCAACTCGGCCATCTCTCCAAAAAAAATAGCGAAAAGCGAAAAAGCGAAATGGCGAAATTATATTTACCAGGTAGCGATCACTTTTCGATTGGGGTGCAAAAGTAAGAAATTATTCTCTATTCTCAAACTGTCATTTCACCCCGCAGTGATACCTGCAGCAAACGCTCCACCTCTTCCTTCGGGAAACCGCTTCCCAAAAGATACATCAGTTTGGTAACGGCCGATTCGGTCGTAATATCAGTTCCGCCGATCACCCCGATCTTTCCCAGTTCAGCGCTGGTCTCATATTTCCCGATATCCACTTTGCCGCCTTTGCATTGTGTTACATTGAAAAGAATGACTCCGTTTTCAACGGCTTGTTTCAGCAGGTCAAGAAACCAGGCCACCGTTGGCGCATTGCCGGCGCCAAAAGTTTCCAGGATCACGGCTTTCAGTCCCGGCGTGGTAAGCGTGTTCCGGACGATATTCGGATTGATTCCGGGAAACAGTTTCAGGATAGCGATATTCTCATCCAGTTCTTTGTGAACTTTCAGCTTTTTAAAATTGGGTTTAAGAATCAGATCCCCGTAATAGCGGATGTAAACCCCGACTTCTGCAAGAACCGGGTAATTTCCTGAAACAAAAGCGCCGAAATGTTCAGCATTGAATTTAGTAGTGCGGTTACCCCGGTAAAGCTTGTTTTCAAAACAAATAGCTACTTCCGGCACTAACGGGGTTTCCTGTTCGTTGGCAGCAGCAATCTCGATGGAATTTATGAAATTCTCCCGGCCGTCAGTACGCACCATCCCCAGCGGAAGCTGGGAACCGGTAAAGATCACCGGTTTGTTGAGGTTTTCCAGCAAAAAGCTGAGCGCCGATGCCGTATAGGCCATCGTATCGGATCCATGCAGCACGACAAACCCGTCGAAAGATTCATAATTCTCCTCGATGACCTTTGCCAACTCAATCCAGAATGCAGGACTCATATTGGAAGAATCGAGTAAAGGCTTGAATGTATAAAAATCGAAGCGGGTTTTGAAATTCTCAAGCACCGGCATATACCGGTAAAGGTTCTTAAACGTCAATGGTCTCAGAACCCCGGATTTTGGGTCCTGTACCATACCGATAGTTCCACCGGTATAAATTATCAGGATTGATGTTTGTTCATGCATGTTGGTTATTGCTTGTATTGTTTGTTATTTGATACAGATGCTGGATGCTGGATACTGGATAATTAAAAAGGCCACACCAACTTCACAAAACTCATTACCCACACATCAAGCATCAAGCATCCAGCATCACTTTAAACAAAGATACCGCGTTTTGTGTTGTTTTTTTAGCAACTTCTTCAATGGATATATGTTTAAGCTCTGCGATTTTTTCTGCGATGACCGGAATGAAGGCGCTTTCATTACGCTGTCCACGGTAAGGAGCAGGTGGAAGATAAGGAGCATCGGTCTCCAGCATGAGATGCGTGAGTCCGGTGACCTCCACCACTTTCTGCAATCCCGAATTTTTATAGGTGATGATGCCGCCGATACCCAGCATGAATCCCAGTTCCGTTGCTTGTTGCGCCTGTTCAACCGATCCGCTGAAACAATGAAAAACACCTTTCAGTTCCGGGTTGTTTTTCTCACGGATCATCTCAATCGCAATTTCGAGTGAATTCCGGGTATGGATCGCAACCGGCAATTGATATTCGATTGCCAGGTCAAGCTGATAGTTAAAAGCGGAGATTTGTTCATTTACAAATGTCTTGTCCCAGTATAGGTCGATACCGATCTCACCGATACCATGAAATTTTTCCCGGTCTTTTTCCAATGTTTCCTTTACAAAATCGAGCTCTTCGCGGAAATTGGCCTTGACGGAAGTCGGGTGTAACCCGATCATGGGGAAACAATGTTCACTATGACGGCCGGCCACCGACATCATTCTTTCGTAATAACTCCTATCAATGGCTGGAAGCAGGAGCCGAAGAACACCTTTATCGACCGCATTCTGAATAACCGCCTCCCGGTCGGGATCAAACTCCTCCGCATAGAGATGGGTATGAGTATCGATAAAATTCATGATTCGGGACTAACGGTTAAGGGTATTGATCATGGCATCCACGTCCTGTTCCTTCATACAACGGAAATGGCCTTTCGGACATTTTTCAAAACCGATCTTGGAACATGGGCGGCACGAAAGTTCTTTTACTTCAAATATCCCGGAAACGGCATTTTCTTTTCCATCCAGATATGGAGCCATCCCGAATTCGGGGATGGTATTTCCCCATATGGAGAGAATGGTCTTACCGAATGCGGCAGCAATATGCATCAGGCCGGTATCATTGGTAATCACCTTACCGGACTGCCGGATCAGCGAGGCGCTCTGGTTGATGGAAAAGCGACCGCATGCATTAAATACAGAAGGTCCTGCCAGTTTTTCAATCCGGTTTCCCCTTTCTGTATCTTCTTTTCCACCCAATAAAACAACAGGCTGCGAAACATTCCGGCAAACTTCAATCACTTTATCTTCCGGGAATATTTTCGTTGTGTGTTTACCGCCGATGACAAAAGCGATAAACCCTTGCCTGAAAGACTCAGGCAGTAAGGATAAATCAACCTCTTCGCCGGAAGGGATAAAATAATTAAGGCCTTTCCGGTCGTTTTCAATGTCTAAGGATTTTACCGCTGCGAAATAACGGTCAACAAGATGGATTCGGGGAAGCCGGTCGATCCTGAAGTTGACGATCATCCATTTTTTCAGGTTCAGTTTTTGAAATGTCCCGTAAGGTTTCCGGAGATGGAGCAGCACATATAAACTTCGGAGATTTTTATGCAGATCGACAATGAAATCAAAATTTTCGGCTTTTAGCAGGGGCAGAAGCTTCTTAAAGTTTTTGTCATACAGCCAGGTCTTTGTAAGGAAAGGATTTTCCTGCAGCAGGGATTGGTTTTGTTTTTTCGTAAGATAATGGATCTCCGCTTCCGGAAGTTGTGTTTTAAGGCAACGGATCACCGGGGTGGTAAGAACAATATCCCCAATGGAACTGAAGCGGATGATCAGGATCTTTTTCAACGGATAAACGGGTTATTCAGCTTTTCGTACCCGATGGTGGTTTCCGGTCCATGGCCGGCATAAACCATCGTATCGTCGGGTAATGTAAATAATTTTTCGCGGATACTCTTCATCAGCAGATCGAAGTTTCCGGATGGCAGATCGGTCCTGCCGATCGTATCCCGGAAGAGTACATCGCCTGTGATCACAAAACCCTGTTTTTTATTGTAAAAGCTAACGCTTCCGTCGGCATGTCCCGGTGTATAAAGGACTTCCAATACAGATGTGCCAAACGTAATTTTTTCATTGTCTTTAAGATACCGGGCAGGTACAGGGATACCATTCATTATATAACCAAATGACCCTGCGATCTCACGCGCACTGACCAGGAGAGAAACAGAGGCTTCATGGTATTCAGGATAGATCCCGAATGTTTCTGCGATAAAATCATTCCCGAAAATATGATCGATATGGCAATGGGTATTGAGATTCCTTACCAGTCTGAGGTTATTCTTCTCAATAAATTCTTTTACCTCCTCTTTCTCGCTGGTCTCATAGCAGGCGGCATCGATGATCACACATTCACCGGATTCCTCCTGCAGGATATACGAGTTGACCTGGAAAGTATTGAAAACAAATTTCTGGATTTTTATCATGCGAAGAACAGTTATAGATCCTGATTAACAAAGCTCTGCAAAGGTACGAAAATAGAGGATATTGCCGGGACATATAAAATAATCTTAACTTAGCCGTTCCTTTTATACCCATTTTCTATAGAAACCATGAATCCTGCGGAACGGTATAAAATACGTCTCTGTTTTACCAGGGTATCGTTCATCCTTTCCCTCGTTTTCTGTTGCTTTTCATTTACATCTCATGCACAATTTTATAATGGATCCCAACTGACATTCGGAAAAAGCCGGGTTCAGTTCAAGAATTTTTTCTGGAGCTATTTCCGGTTCGAAAAATTCGATACCTATTTTTACCTCAACGGGAAGGAACTGGCCATGTATACAGCCGAATATGCCGACACCCACATCAAAGAAATTGAAACCGAGCTTCAGTCGACTCTTGAAGATAAAGTCCAGTTTATTATATTCAATAACCTTACTGATTTGAAGCAGAGCAATATCGGCCTGGAGGATGATTGGGAAAGTTATAACACCGGCGGGGTTACCAAGATCATCGGCGGGAAGGTGATGGTATATTTTGACGGCAATTATGATCATTTTGAACGCCAGATACGGGCAGGGATCGCTACGGTCATCCTGAACGAGATGATCTATGGTACCGGAATCGGGGCACAAATAAAGAACAACGCCATTTTTACGATGCCAGAGTGGTACATGAACGGGTTGGTCTCCTACATATCGGAAAAATGGGACCCCGAGGTAGACAACCTGGTGAAAGATGCAATCCTGAACAAAAAATACGAAAAGTTCAATCACCTTATTGGAAAAGAAGCCATGTATGCGGGGCATTCGCTCTGGAATTACATCTCTCTGAAATACGGGGAATCTACCATTCCTAATATCGTTTACATTGCCCGCCTGAACCGGAATGTCGAAAAAGGATTTTATTATGTACTTGGAATTTCTTTCAAAGACCTGATTGCCCAATGGCTTGACTTTTATAAAGAGATCTACCGGGCAGAAGATCCTTTCAGGACCGACCCGGCCGGCGATAAAATCATCCGGAAACCGAAAGCAGATAATGTTTACTATCAGCTAAAGATCAGTCCTGACGGAAAATATGCTGCTTTCTGCATGCATGATCTCGGGGTTTACAAGATCTATCTATACGACCTGGAGACCAAAAAATGCCGCAGGATCTACCGCGGAGGTTACCGCCTTGCTGAAAAACCTGATTTTTCTTTTCCTATCCTGGCCTGGTATCCGACCGGCGAAATACTGGCCATCATCACTGAAAAAAAAGGAGAAGATTACCTTTATTTCTATTCTATCAAAGAGAAAACCCTCGACCTGCAGATCCTTCATGATTTTCAGAAGATTCTTGATTTTTCCTATTCAGACGACGGCAGCAAACTTGTCTTCTCTGCCGTGCAGAAAGGACAATCGGACATTTATGTATACAACATCATTGCCGGATCGTATGAACAGATCACAAAAGACGTTTATGATGACCTGAATCCGCGGTTTATCCAACATTCTAACGAAATCATTTTCAGTTCCAACCGCGATAATGATACTCTCCGTTTTGATCCTGTTATAGCGCCGAAAAACCTTCATTTTAATCATGATATTTTTATTTATGATTATGCCGGAAAAAAGCCTGTTCTGCGCAGGATAACTGCGACACCGCTGGTGGATGAGATACAGCCCATGCCGTATGATGACCGCTTTCTCTGTTTTCTCAGCGACCAGAATGGCATTTATAACCGCTATCTTGCTCGTTTCGATAGCGCCATTACCTTTATCGATACGACAACGCACTACCGGTATTTCACAACTTCATTCCCGGTCACCAATTATTCGAGGAACCTTCTTGAACAGGATGTGAACATCCGGGCAGCAAGGATTGGAGATATTACTTTCCTGAATAACCATTTTGAACTGACCACTTCCGATCGGATCGAACCGAAATACCTGAAGCCATTGCAGATCCGGAACACCTTTTATGAAAATTTCAAAACGGGATTATCCCAGGTCAAGGCACTATCTGCCGGGAAAGATACGATCCCGAATAAGCAGGAAGTATTCAGTCCAACGGTAAAAAAACATTTTACGACCGTCAGGATCAGTGAAATACCAAATACCGGAAATGCAAAAGAATTTCCTTCACCTTTCGCTGGGCAAGTTACGGACACATTGCACCATGCGTTTTCGGATACTTCAAAGAACCAGCGTGGCACAGCTTTCTCACGCAACCCGGTAAAAGATACTACCAATAAATACCGCACTTCAAGACCCCTGAATTACAATGTTGAATATTCGATCAACAAGATGGTCACCCAGATCGATTTCAACTATTTGAATTCAGCCTATCAGCCTTTTACCGGCGTCAAGGATCCCATTTTCGTCAACCCGGGGGTGAATGCTCTGTTTATGGTTGGGGTAACCGACCTGATGGAAGATTACCGCATTACTGGCGGGGTTCGGCTGAACTTCAATTTCATCAACAATGAATACCTTTTCAGCTATTCCAATTTACGCCGGCGCCTGGATCATGAGTTGATCTTCCATCGTCAGTCGATTGAAGAATTGGGATATTATTCCTATGTCCGGCACCGGATCCATGAACTTTATTACATTGCAACCTACCCCTTTACTCCGGTATTCAACATCAAGGGCACGGCGACCCTGCGTTATGACCGTGCCGTGTATCTCTCCACAGACCTATCCAACCTTCAGAACCCCGACATAAACCGATACTGGAGCAGCATCAAGGGAGAACTCACTTATGACAATACCCGGAGTACCGGGCTGAATTTATACAACGGAACCCGCTACAAGATCTTTGGAGAATATTATCAGTTGCTCAATGCAACCAATAATAATGTGGTGATACTGGGCGCCGATTACCGTCATTATGAAAAGATCCACCGTACCATGATCCTGGCCCTGCGGTTGGCAGCCAGCACTTCGTTTGGGAGCAACCGGTTGTTGTATTATATGGGAGGCGTTGACAATTGGCTGTTCCCGGGTTTCGACAACCAGACGACAGTGGCAACCAACCAGAATTATGTTTTTCAGACCCTGGCAACGAACATGCGCGGTTTCGACCAGAATATCCGGAATGGCAATAGTTTCGTTGTGATCAACACCGAGATCCGGCTCCCGGTTTTCCGTTATTTCTTCAACCGGCCGATCCGTTCCGAATTTCTGAATAATTTCCAGATGATCGCCTTCGGAGATGTAGGAACAGCCTGGACGGGTTGGAACCCTTACTCGGAAAGCAACGAGCTCTTTACTACCTATATCGATAGCAAACCACTCTATATCAAAGTTGAACTCATGAAGGAGCCGTTTGTGGAAGGATTTGGAGGCGGCCTGCGAACAAAGCTTTTTGGGTATTTTATCAGGGGTGATCTCGCATGGGGCGTAGAGGAATGGAGAATTCAAAAACCGGTTTTTTATCTGTCGCTTAGCACCGATTTCTAACATGAACCATCCCATCGACAAGAGGATCCTTTCCCTCATCCACGAACATCATATCTTTACACTTGCTATAACCCGCGGGCTTCAACCCTGGTGTGCAACCTGCTTTTATGTTTATGATGAGCAAAGCAATCTTTTTATTTTTACTTCCGAAGACGATACCCGACATATCCGTGATGCAGTTGAAGCCGGGAACTTCTTGACAGCCGGCGCCATTGCGCTTGAAACAAAAATGATTGGCAAGATCCGGGGAATCCAGTTCAGCGGGATCATGCATAGGTTGGAAGGAGAAGAATTGAAAACTGCTAAAAAACAATACCTTAAAAAGTTTCCCATTGCCCGGTTTTCCACCTTGTATCTCTGGGGAATCAACCCCGACATGATAAAGATGACCGATAACCGGTTAGGATTCGGGAGAAAACTAATCTGGCATTCCTGAAATCCGCCAATGACAAGGGTTTTAAGAAATCAATCCCGGTTTTTTTCAGTCCTGATTACATTCTCCTGAATAGATAATGAATTATCAGGCAGTATTATTTTTGTAGTCAAACAATTAGATATTCCTGAACCGAATATGTTAATAAATTAATTGGAAGGCAGACATTCTTAGTTGTAAATTGCATTGAAAATTCTCACAATTACAATCATTTCACATTTGATTTTGCGTTGTATACAGATTTATGATCCAATAATTGATTATTGACATGGAAAAAGAACCCATTGTAAATGCTGACCAGGATAAAAAACCGGATTTTTACAATGAGGTTTTATCAAAAAGAATACGTCCTAAAGTGACGATTGATGAACCTGGAATTAAGAATCAGGATAAGGAAGCGGAATCGAACAAAAAGAAGGAAGAACAAAAGATCCCGGTAAAGGGAAAGCCGGAAGTTTGTTCCACGGAAGAGGCTACCCAAGCATCAACGATTTATTTCAAAGGGGATAATCTTGCAGCCAACGTCTGGGTCAACAAGTATGCGTTAAAGAATTCCGAGGGGCATCTGTTCGAGCTCACACCGGATGATATGCATCATAGGATCGCCCGTGAAATCGCCCGAATCGAGAAAAAGTATCCCAATCCCATAAGCGAGGATGAGGTATTTGAGCTCATCCGGGATTTTAAATATATCATTCCTCAGGGAAGCCCGATGGCAGGGATCGGGAATAATTTCCAGATCGGCTCCCTTTCCAACTGCTTTGTGATCGGCAATGAAGGATCTTCGGATTCGTATGGCGCCATCATGAAAACCGATGAGGAACAGGTTCAACTGATGAAAAGAAGAGGTGGCGTTGGCCATGACCTGTCGCATATCCGCCCGAAGAACAGCCTGGTCAAGAACAGTGCATTGACCTCAACAGGTATTGTGCCTTTCATGGAACGGTATTCCAATTCCACGCGCGAGGTTGCACAGGAAGGCCGTCGTGGCGCATTAATGCTCAGCATTTCGATCCAGCATCCCGATGCCGAACATTTTATCGGGGCCAAGCTGGAAGCTGGCAAGGTAACGGGTGCCAACATTTCCGTAAAGATCACGGATGAATTCATGGATGCTGTGGTTTCCGATAGGGAATTTACCCAGCAATTTCCCATCGAAGTGTCCGACCCTAAGGTCACAAAAAAAATCCATGCCCGGGAACTATGGAGAAAGATCATCCACAATGCTTGGAAATCGGCCGAACCCGGGATCCTATTCTGGGATACCATCCGGCGGGAATCGGTCCCGGATTGCTATTCCGACCTGGGCTTCAAAACCGTATCCACCAATCCCTGCGGGGAGATCCCACTGTGTACTTACGATAGCTGCCGCCTCCTGGCTATCAACCTTTACAGCTATGTGGATAAACCTTTCACCACCGACGCCAGCTTCGACTCCGACCTCTTTATCGACCACGTTCATAAGGCCCAACGGATGATGGACGACATTATCGACCTGGAACTGGAAAAGATTGACAACATCCTGAAAAAAATCAAAAGCGATCCGGAGGATGAAACTATCAAAGCACGCGAACGGAACCTCTGGCTTAACATCAAGGAAAAAGCCATCCAGGGAAGAAGGACCGGCTTCGGCATTACAGCCGAAGGTGATATGCTTGCCGCACTCGGAACGCGTTACGGATCCAATGATGCCATTGATTTCTCCGTGGAGGTTCACAAGATGCTTGCCATCGAAGCCTACCGTTCGTCGATTACCATGGCGACTGAAAGAGGCGCCTTCCCGATCTGGAAAGCAGAGCGGGAGAAGAACAATCCTTTCATCCTCCGAATGAAAGAAGCTGCCCCCGAGTTGTATGAAAAAATGGTAAAAAATGGCCGCCGCAATATTGCCATCCTGACCATTGCCCCCACCGGTTCTGTCAGTATTCTTTCACAAACAACCTCGGGCCTGGAGCCTGTATTTGCGGTGACATACAAGCGCCGGCGCAAAGTGAATCCCAACGATAAACATGCCCGGATCACCTTTACGGATGAGATCGGTGATACCTGGGAAGAATACAATGTCTTTCATCATAAATTCGTTACATGGCTTGAAAATAAAGGATTCAATGTCGATGAGGTTTCCCGGATGGATGAAAAGGAACTGAAAACCATCATCAAACAATCGCCTTATTACAAAGCAACCTCCAACGACATCGATTGGGTGGCCAAGGTTCATATGCAGGGCGCCGTGCAGAAATGGGTGGATCATTCCATCAGTGTCACGGTGAATGTTCCCAATGAGACCAAGGAAGAAATGGTTGCCAGCATCTATGAGACCGCCTGGAGAGTAGGCTGTAAAGGCATGACCGTTTATCGCGACGGTAGCCGTGAAGGTATACTGGTGAGTAACAACAAGAAAGACGATTCCGGAGATTCCGATGAATTCAGGGAAACACATGCGCCTCACCGTCCTGATAAACTGGAAGCAGAGATCGTCCGTTTTCAAAATGATTACGAAAAATGGGTTGCCGTAGTGGGCCTCCTGAATGGACATCCCTATGAAATCTTTACCGGGCGTGCCGATGATTTCTGGATGCCCCAATGGGTGCAGAAAGGGTGGATCTGTAAAAACCGTCCTGACGGCATAACCTCACGATATGATTTCCAGTTTGAAGACAAGCAGGGATACAAAATCACCATCGAAGGACTTTCCCGGTCATTTACGAAAGAATACTGGAATTATGCAAAACTGATCTCCGGGATTTTGCGTCATGGAATGCCGTTGCCGTTTGTCGTGAACATCATCAGCAAACTGCATTTTGAAGTCGATTCCATCAATACATGGAAAAATGGGGTAGAACGGGCGCTGAAAAAATTTATTCCCGACGGAACCAAAGCGCCTGAACGGGTTTGCCCGAAGTGCCATGAGGCCAATGTTCTGATCTACCAGGAAGGTTGCCCGATCTGTATCAAGTGCGGGTACACCAAATGCAGCTGATCCCTTTCTCAAAAGTGCAGCTTATGATAATCAAACGTATGACTATCGCGTAATTGCCGGATCTTTTGTGTGATGTTCAGCAGCATCCTCAGATCATGGCGCAGAAACCATTCTATCGCTTCTCCTTTGCCATGAACAGCATCCGCAAAAACAATATGGAACGCAAGATTATTCCGCTTTAACCATTCATATGCTTTCTGGTCCTCCTCGATAGCGCTGTCGAGCGCAGCCAGTTCGGGGAACCCGTTTTTCATCAACCAGTCAACAGCCTCATCACTTCCCTGCACGGCATAAGAAAAGGCAGCCAATTCAGGATAACCGTTCTTTAAAAACCATTCAAGAATATCTTTCCCACCTCCGATGGTTTCACCGAAGGCGATGAGAATCTTGGGCGGATATTTTAAAAGGTCGGGCATATCAGATGCTTGATGCTGGATACTGGATGCAGAAGTGTTAAGTATTAAGTGTTAAGTGTTAAGAAACTGTTAGTTGTTAATTGTTAGTTGTTCGTTGGTAACTGTTAGTTGTTCAATTTTTATTTTTCATTCTTCCTTTTTCATTTAACTATACACCTTTGCCTCAATTCCTAGTTTTCGCACTTTTTCAGCAATTTTTTCCAGATCAAAGATACTGATTTTTTCCAGGCTGTGTACCGGAGTGGCACGCGAAACGGGGTAAATCATTACCATAGAAGGGCGGATAATGTCGAGGTGCTTCAGCCATTCATTCACTTCCATGTCGGATGTATTATCAATCACTTCTCCGTTATAAGATCCCCGGATAAACATACTTTGAATGATTACTTTCCCGTTGAATTTTTCCAGATCCCGGATGAGGTCATTGAAATTTACAGGTAGAACCGGGTTATTGATCAGGCGGAAATACCGTTCAAAACCCGCATCTAATTTCTGTATATTGTTATCGAGCTTCAGTAATGCATTAAAAACCAAAGGCTCATGGATCATCGATGCATTGGAAAGGACGGCAACTTTAACACCCGGCATATATTTGTCACGCAAGGCAAGGGTATCATCCACGATACCTGCAAAATCAGGGTGCAAGGTGGGTTCCCCGTTCCCCGCATAGGTCAACGTATCGGGGATATGATCTTCCTCAACGAGTTCCTTCAGCCTGTATTCAAGGTACTGGCCGACCAGTTCACGCGAAGGAAGCTCCGGGACTATGTTCATGTTTTCGGGTGTCCATCCGCATTCACAATAGATGCAGTTGAACGAACAATATTTTGAATGCGTGGGGAGAAGGTTAATCCCCAGGGAAAGACCAAGACGCCGGCTGCGGACCGGACCGAAAATGACATCATGAAAAAGAAAGCCGGACATTGAGTACGAATAGGAGTACAAATGTGGGAATTTTCCATTGATTAACTTACCGTTGCTGAACCAATTTTGATTATTTTTACAGAATCTAAAATATCCGATGCTCTCGCTTAAGGAAATACAGGCCCCCGTTGCAGAACATATTGGGATCTTTGAAGGAAAGTTCAGGGCTTCCATGAAAATCAGCGTCCCGCTGTTGGACAAGATCATGCACTACATCATAAAACGGAAAGGGAAACAGATGCGTCCGCTATTCGTGTTCCTTGCCGCCAGCGTGACCGGTGGCATCAAGGAATCTACTTACCGTGCGGCCTGCCTCATCGAATTGCTTCATACGGCTACCCTGGTTCATGACGACGTAGTGGATGATTCAAACCTCCGCAGAGGATTTTTCTCCATCAATGCATTATGGAAAAATAAGATCTCCGTCCTCGTTGGAGATTATCTCCTGTCGAAAGGATTATTATTCTCCCTGGAAAATAATGATTACAATCTCCTCCGGATCGTCTCCAATGCGGTAAGGGAGATGAGTGAAGGGGAACTGTTGCAGATCGAAAAAGCCCGTCGTCTCGATATCGGGGAAGATATCTATTTTGAGATTATCCGCAAAAAAACCGCTTCCCTGATCGCCTCCTGCTGTGCCTGCGGAAGCGCTTCCTCCGGATCCGACCCTGAAACCATTGAAAAGATGCGTCTCTTCGGGGAACATACCGGGATTGCTTTCCAGATTAAAGATGATCTTTTTGATTATGAAGCCGGAAATGTCACGGGCAAACCTGCTGCCATCGACATCAAAGACCAGAAAATGACGCTTCCGATGATCTACTTGCTGAACCATTCAGGCTTTGCGGAAAAAAGATGGATTGTCAATACGGTTAAGAACCACAATACAGAACCTGCAAGGGTTGCAGAACTGATTGAAAAAGTCCGGGTTTGCGGCGGCATATTGTACGCACGCGAAAAAATGCTGGAACACCGGCAAAAGGCCATCGACCTCTTGCGCACATTCCCGGAAAATACATACCGGAATTCACTCGAACAACTTGTAATATTTACTACAGAACGTAATAAATAAGCCGAATCCAAGTTTTTTCCTCTAAAATGGTTACCATATGAAATTGATTTTAATAGGATCTGCATTTTTCCTTCTTTTATTGGTAATGGTTTCATCTTCTCTCCAGGCTCAGCGCTTCAATGCGGGATTGATGCTGGGCGGCGTTACAAGCCAGGTTGATGGGGATACGTATGATGGTTATCATAAATGGGGCTATCTGGGAGGTGGATATGTTTCATTGCAGCTGTCGCCACATTCCTCTTTCCAGATGGAACTGGAATACATCCAGAAAGGAAGCCGAAGAAACGATACTACTGTCAGCGGAGGAGATACATACCTGCTGAGGCTTCATTATATCGAGATTCCCGTATTATACCAGTACACCTTTAAAAAGCGGTTTTACTTTGAAGCCGGTCCTGCAGCCGACGTCTCCATCGGTTCGCTTGAGTTGAAAAATGGAGCAGTCCCCCCGGAGACAGTTCCATTGCGGCCCGTTACATTTGCAGGAATCTTTGGTTTCGGCGCTTACCTTACAAACCACCTTCGCCTGAATCTGCGGTCAAACTATTCATTGAACTCCATCCGCAGCAAAAATAATTACGGTGGATATCGCAGGATCCTATTTGAAACCGGGCAATACAACAATGTGCTATCCTTGTCACTTTTATGGGACTTCAAGGCAAAGGACTTTTAATAACTGGTGAACTGGTGAATTGGTGAGTTTAAAAAAATGCAGGAAATCAGAATTCAGAATGCAATCTTACTTTTTTACTCTATTTGCGTATAGCGAATAGCGAATAGCTAAAAAGATGAAGAAACTTAAAATAATTATCGGAATAACAGGTGCCAGCGGTTCCATCTATGGCAAAAATCTCCTGGATAAGGTGAAAAGCCTGGATGATCAGATCGGAAAGTGCGGGGTGGTGTTTTCCGATAATGCAAAGGCAGTCTGGGCTTATGAACTCGGCAAGTTTGATGAGAAACAGATTCCTTTCCCGTTGTATCGCCCGGATGATTTCTTTTCTCCCCTGGCTTCAGGTTCGGCAGGATTTGATGTAATGATTGTTTGCCCGTGCACCATGGGAACATTGGGAAGGATCGCATCAGGTGTATCTTCCGACCTGCTGACCCGTGCCGCCGATGTCATCATGAAGGAACGAAAAAAACTCATCCTTGTTCCCAGAGAGATGCCGTACAATCTGATCCATCTCAACAACATGAAACTCCTTACCGAAGCAGGAGCAATCATTTGTCCTGCATCGCCTTCCTTTTATAGTAAGCCCCAGAACATGGAAGAAGCGGTCATGACCGTTGTTGACCGGGTTCTGACCCTTGCTGGCTTTGAGTTTCCTTCATTCCAATGGGGGAAGTAGAGACGTAACACGTCACGCGTTATGCGGTTCTGCAGCATTGCGGATGTTCTTCATCAGCTTTTCATATCCTGTTCTTTTTACGGCTGAATCCTTGAATAGTATCTCAAACTCTTCCCTTGTAAGCCGCAACCAATCTCTCTTCCGCATGTTTTTTAAATGTTCTGAGAGGAAAAAATCAGGGGTGGAATGTGGCACAGCAAACCTGTTATACGGACAAACATCCTGGCAGATATCACAACCATAGATTCGGTCGTGGAATTTATCCAGCAGTTCCCGGGGAATATCTTCCTTTTCTTTAATGGAAAGATATGAAATACATTTCGCTGGAGTAAGGGTGTATGGAGCTTCGAGCGCACCGGTGGGACAGGCATCCATACAGAGATGGCAGTTTCTGCAATGATCCTTCTCCGGAAGATCCGGTTCAATGAGGAAATCGGTCAGGATTATCGCAATAAAATGAAAAGAGCCTTTGGAAGGATTGATCAGGATCGTGTTCTTGCCTCTCCAGCCGAGCCCGCATTGCTGTGCCCAGGCTTTCTCAAGCAACGGTCCGCTGTCGACAAATGCTTTCGCATTAAGCGGACCGCATTCATCGTTCATAAATTGAACAAGGATGCCGGTCCTGGCCTTCAGTACTTCATGATAATCCTTGCCATATCCATATTTGGAGATAATAAAGTTGTCTTCAGCAGTAAGGGTCTCTCCGGGAAAATAATTCATTAAAAGACCGATCACAGTTTGAACTCCTTCGTAAACCTTACGGGGGTCTGTACGTTTCTCCGGTTCTCTTTCAAGATAAGTTAGCCCGGCATTACGTTTTTCCCTAAGGTAGGTGGTGAAAAAGGCTAAATCCTCTTCCAGTGCTATAGCTTTGGCAAATCCGCAGAAAGCAAAGCCCAGCTCAAGAGCTTTGGTTCTTATTTTCTGACCTGGTTCTTCCATAAATCATGAATCAGAACAATTCCGACTGAGGTCCGGCTTTTATTTTTCCAAGATGTTTGTAAGCAGCTTCTGTAGCCTCTCTTCCGCGTGGGGTGCGCATGAGGTAGCCTTCCTGGATAAGAAATGGTTCGTAAACTTCCTCGATGGTGCCGGGATCTTCAGAGACGGCGGTGGCGATGGTATTGAGTCCTACTGGTCCTCCTTTGAATTTATCAATGATGGTCAGGAGGATCTTGTTGTCCATCTCATCCAGTCCATGCTTATCAACATTCAGCGCTGATAAGGCATAATGGCTGATCTTCAGGTCAATGTTACCATTACCTTTTATCTGGGCAAAGTCGCGTACACGCCGCAGCAAGAGGTTGGCAATACGTGGGGTTCCCCGGCTCCGGCGCGCGATTTCAGCAGTTGCATCGGTTGTGATGATTACTTTCAGGATGTCGGCTGAGCGTAAGATGATACGTTCAAGGGTTGCTGCTGTATAATAATTCAGACGGGAGTTGATGCCAAACCTTGAACGAAGAGGCGCTGTGAGCAATCCCGAACGAGTGGTAGCGCCGATTAAGGTAAAAGGGTTCAGTTTTATCTGGATGCTTCGTGCATTCGGCCCGGTCTCGATCATGATATCGATCTTGAAATCTTCCATAGCCGAATACAGGTACTCTTCCACGACAGGGCTCAACCGGTGGATCTCATCAATGAACAAAACATCATTTTCTTCCAGGTTCGTCAGGATTCCTGCCAGGTCGCCGGGTTTATCCAATACGGGTCCCGAACTGACCCTGATATTGACGTTCAGTTCATTGGCGATGATGTGGGAGAGGGTGGTTTTCCCCAATCCAGGAGGCCCATGCAACAACACATGATCGAGCGGCTCTTTCCGTTGCTTTGCAGCCTGGACAAAGATCTTCAGGTTCTCAATAATGTTTTCCTGTCCTGAAAAATCACTAAACTCCGTCGGCCGTAAAACCTTCTCGATCTCCTTTTCAACATTATTGAATTGATTCCCGGTAGGGTCAAGGTTGTCATTCATTGTCAGAGAAATAAGGCAGGCAACAGGATTGGAATTCATATGCAAATCCTGCCACCCTGTGACACAAAAGTAGCAAAATTAGCTATTACCTTTAAATTAATTCCATCCCGGAAGTATATTGTGGAAATAAAATTTGTGTAACTTTACCTTGGATTATTACCCAAACTTCCCCCAAAATGCAACCGATTATAGTGGCTGTAGATTTTTCGAATACCTCCATTCATGCTTTGGAGTATTCGATTCCACTGGCCAACAAGCTGAGATCCAATATTGTCATGGTATGGGTGGATAAAATCGCTGCAACAGAAGGCATCTATTCCGACGCCTCCAATGAAAACCGGAATGAAGCAAAGAAACGGTTTGAAGAGTTGATCCGTCAATACCATAAGGATGTTTCGAAAGAAATTAAGCTGGAATACAAACTCCGGAAAGGAAAGATCTATCATGAACTGGACGGGCTTGCCAGGAACATTGGCGCCATGATGATCATTACCGGTGCACATGGGATCTCGGGATTTGAAGAATACTGGATCGGAAGCAATGCCTTCAAGATAGTGACCTATTCCACCTGTCCTGTGATCACGATCAGGCATGATTTTCCTGAAGGAAAAAACATCGACCGAATCCTGGTTCCCGTTGACAGTTCCTCTGAAACCCTGCAGAAATTTCCGTTCATTGCGAAACTTGCTGAGACGTTTGGCTCTGAAGTCCATATCGTTGCCACCCATTACAGTCAGCTGAAATCCATTCAGCGGGTCGCCGAAAACTTAGCCGACCAGGCTGCCAAATACCTCGAGAAACACAACGTGAAACTAGTGAGGGATAAAATCATCTCCAATGACATTACCAAGATGACCATCGATTATGCGCTGAATATGGGCGCCGACCTGATCAGTATCATGACCGAACAGGAAACCCCTGCTAATATTCTCCTTGGCCCGCATGCACAGCAAATGGTCAACCAATCGCCGGTACCGATATTAAGTATTCATCCTATGGAACATTTTTGCTTATGAACCGTATAACCCTCCATAAGATCCTGGTTCCGGTGGTCGTCTTGTTTCTTTTGAGTGGCCAGGCAATGATGGGTTTTGCGCAGGAGAAAAACAAGGAAAAAGGGAACATTCAGATCATTCAGGATGACAAAGTGGATCTGCTTGTCAGCAAGCATATCCAGATTAACCAGAACAGGAAAAGCATGGAGGGATACAGGATCCAGATTTTTTTTGATTCAGGAAACAACTCTAAAACAAAAGCACAGTCAATATATGAGGGATTTAAAGCCAAGTATCCGGATGTAAGGGCGTACCTTTCGTTCAAGTCGCCGAATTACAAGGTAAGGGTTGGGGATTTCCGGACCCGGCTCGATGCACAGCGATTCCTGAACGATATTATAGATGAATACCCGAACGCCTGGATCATAGCGGATATGATCAATTTACCCAAAGTGGAATAAAAAAAGAAAGATATGAATAACATCGTTGTTGCCCTTGATTTTTCGGAAAGCTCGATCAATGCTTTTCTCCATGCATTATCGATTGCACAGAAATGCAATACCGACATGGACTTGGTTTGGGTGCGTAAATCCGCAGAGGAAAAAGATAAATTTGATACCGGCGGAGATCCGACAAAGGAAGTCAAAGTCCAGTTTTCCGACCTGATCGCAAAGTACCAGCCGGAATTACCGGGGAATAAAATCAGTTATAAGATCCGGACCGGGAAGGTGTATAAAGAAATTACGGATGAGGCAAAGGAGAACAAAGCCATGCTGGTGGTCACCGGTACCCATGGCGCTTCAGTCTTTGTCGAATTCTGGATCGGCAGCAATGCAAATCGTATTGTCTCGCTCTCCCCATGTCCCGTCATCACGATCCGGAGTGGAATCGATATCGCCCGGGCCCTGTCAAAAATTGTCCTTCCCATCGATAGCACCACGGAGACCCGGCAAAAAGCTACTTTCACGGGATACCTTGCAAAGAAACACAATGCGCAGATCCATATTCTTTCCTTATACAGAACAAAATCCAAGGCAATCCGCCGGAATGTTGACACCTATTCTGAACAGGTGGCAAAATACTTTGAAGAAGAAGGAATAAAATATTTAATTACGCACAAGGAAGCCGACAACATTGCGGATGACATGATCGAATATGCAAAAAATGTGGATGCAAACCTGATCTCAATCATGACCCAACAGGAATCTTCCACAGCCAACCTCTGGATGGGGCCGTATGCTCAACAAACCATTAACCGGTCACCGATCCCTGTATTATGTATCCGTCCGAAAGAGACCCTTGCTGCAGGACTCGGATTCTAATACCGGTTTAAGCAATTCAGATCGGCAAAAGCGATCTTCAGCCTTTCAACGATTGATTTTTCACCTTCACGCAACCAGGCACGCGGATCATAAAACTTTTTATTGGGTTTGTCCTCGCCCTCCGGATTCCCGATCTGGCCCTGGAGATATCCTTGATTCTTCTTGTAATATTTCATGATACCTTCCCAGAAAGCCCATTGCGTATCGGTATCAATGTTCATCTTGACCACACCATAGGTGAGCGCTTCCCTGATTTTTTCCGGTTCGGATCCCGATCCCCCATGAAATACGAAATTCACAGGATTCGGGCCGGTTTTATAATGATCCTGGATGTAATTCTGGGAATTGTGAAGGATAACAGGCTGCAGTTTTACATTGCCGGGTTTGTAAACCCCGTGAACATTTCCAAAAGAGGCCGCAATGGTGAAGTGATCACTGATCTTGCTTAATTCCTCAAATGCAAATGCTACGTGTTCTGGCTGAGTATAAAGACGTGAACTGTCGATGCCGGTATTGTCGATCCCGTCCTCTTCCCCGCCGGTCACGCCCAGCTCGATCTCAAGGGTCATTCCCATTTTGCTCATGCGCTCGAGGTAGCGTTTGCTGATTTCGATATTCTCAGCCAACGGTTCTTCGGAAAGGTCGAGCATATGTGAGCTAAACAAAGGTTTCCCGTTCTTTTTGAAATAAGCTTCACCTGCATCCAGTAATCCGTCAACCCATGGAAGCAATTTCTTGGCGGCATGATCGGTATGGACAACCACCGGGATGCCATATAATTCAGCCACTTCATGAATGTGCATGGCACCGGAGATCGATCCTTTGATGGAAACAATTTCATTGGTGTTCGATAAGGACTTCCCGGCATAAAAGACTCCTCCTCCATTGGAGAATTGGATGATCACCGGGGAATTGACGGCTTTTCCTGCTTCCATGATGGCATTCACCGTATCGGTACCGGTTGCATTCACAGCGGGTAAAGCAAACTGGTTCGCTTTTGCAATGCGGAAGATCTCCTGGAGGTCTTTTCCGGCAGCTACTCCCGGAGCAACTTTATCTGATATTTTTTCTGACATGATAGTGTAGGTTAATTTTTTTCAAAGATAAGGAATGTTGAAAACCAATAATGCTATTTTTTTCTCTTTGGCTGGATACTGGATGCTGGATGCTGGATGCTGGATGCTGGATGCTGGATGCTGGATGCTGGATGCTGGATGCTGGATGCTGGATGCTGGATGCTGGATGCTGGATGCTGGATGC
>Ga0224525_1000255_pt1 | contig 26167 bp, 19 predicted proteins | sample CFST100metaG_FD_179874 | JGI IMG/M metagenome (GOLD analysis project Ga0224525, IMG submission 179874) | Peat soil microbial communities from Stordalen Mire, Sweden - C.F.S.T100 | ecosystem: Environmental > Terrestrial > Soil > Wetlands > Peat | place: Sweden: Norrbotten County, Stordalen Mire...
ATCATAAGCTTTTGCAACCACAACATCCGTAGAAAGCCGGGGTGTGAGCACAATGTAATTGATCCCGGCACCGATCAGGAATTCTGTACCTTTCGCCTCATTCTTTATCCCGTATTGAACCTGAAAATCCATTTCCGGGAGCACGGAATTCCGGAGGTACTTCGGGCTGGCGCCATCGGGTCCGGTGGTGGTGAAATCCAGCTGGGAAATGGCAGCCAGCTGCAGCTTAAAATGACCGAGGCTCTGCGTCAGTCGAACCTGTGGATTCCTGGAGAAAACGACAAAGGGTGCGCCGGTATTGAAGGAAACTGTTTCCGGAGAGCAATTGGCCACGAACATGGGATGCCAGTATTGTCCGACCATCAGTTCGGTATGTGTCCAGGCCAGTTTCACCCAGGCATGCCTGAGCCGAAAAGAATTGATGGCGGTATTGCTATTGCCAAAGAATTCCCCCTCAAAATAGGCCGAGGTCTTTGCATTCAGCGCATCAGGGCCCGTGATAGTTCCGGCAAGACGTGTCTGGATGGATAACATGTTGAAGTTGGATTTTGCATTGATATCTTTCCCTTCGGCATCCTTAACTTCAACATCGGGATACAGAAGAAATTGCCCTTCCCGTAAACCTACCGTCTGGCGGGTATCAAAAATGATATCGGTTTTAACATATCCTGAAAAGATAATCCCGAACAAAGGTACCTTCACCTCAGGCGAGGGGGCTTTATTGTCTATGGACTGGGCCGGTAAGACTGCGGTGATAAGCAATGAAGGAAATAAAAAAAGTAAAAAGTTTTTCATTGGTGTTTTTTTTCGTTTCAAGATGCAAAGAAAAGAAGAAAAAAGAAAGCCTAAGCACAAAAGATCAATCATAAAGCAGGAATCTCTTCCATGGAAACTTTTCGCTTTCCCGGAATTCTCCTATCTTTGCACCCGTCCAATCACTATCTCTGCAGAGCTTACCATCTATCATGAACATCCACAATCTCGATCCGATCTTCAAACCCCAGCGGATTGCCTTGATAGGTGTCACGACCAATCCCAACAGCGTTAGCGGTAAAGTTTTGATCAACCTTGTCAACGGAGGTTTCCGGGGTGTGGTTTATCCTGTTAACGCCGACCATGAAGCGGTGATGGGAATTCCCTGCTATCCCGACATAAAAAGTCTGCCCAAAGTGCCTGATCTGGGTATCATCTGCACCCCGGCTGATAAAGTGGCCGGTATTGTCAGTGAATGCGGGGAAATGGGAATTCCGGGCCTGATCATCATATCCGCCGGGTTCCAGGAGATAGGGGAGGAAGGAAAAAAACTAGAGACAGAAATCCGTGCCCTGATAAAAAAGTATAGAGGAATGCGGATCATCGGACCGAATTGTCTGGGAGTGATCGTGCCTTCCCTGAAGCTCAATGCCAGTTTTGCGGCAGCAATGCCCAGGCCAGGTAACATTGCTTTCATTTCCCAATCCGGGGCTTTGTGTACATCTGTGCTCGATTGGGCCATGGAAGGGAAGATCGGCTTCAGCCAGTTTGTCTCGATAGGAAATAGCTTAGATGTGGAATTTGGTGATTTGATTGATTATTTCGGGGAAGATGAGAATACGCATTGCATCATCCTTTACATCGAATCCATAACAAATGCCAGAAAATTCATGACAGCTGCCCGTGCCTTCGCGCGCAAAAAACCGATTATCGTCTACAAGGCAGGACGTTTTCCCGAATCAGCGCAGGTTGCAGCCTCCCATACCGGAGCCATGGCCTCGGAAGATGCGGTATATGATGCTGCCTTTCAGCGGGCAGGACTTGCCAGGGTTTACGAAATCGGCGATATATTCAGCGTGGCGGAGCTAATTGGAAGAAACAAATTTCCCCGCGGCCCGCGCCTGGGTATCATTACCAATGCTGGCGGACCAGGTGTCATGGCAACCGATGCCCTCATTGCTTCGAACGGTATCCTCTCGGATCTTTCGGAAGAAACCATCGCAAAACTGAATGAAAACCTTCCGGCTTTCTGGTCGCATGGAAACCCGGTGGATGTTCTGGGAGATGCCCGTGCAAAACGCGTTGCCAAAGCCACCCAGATCGTTCTGGAGGATCAGAATACGGATGCCGTTCTGGTGATACTTACCCCCCAGGCGATGACCAACCCAAATGCCACTGCAAAAGAGATCAGCACTCTGGTTGGCTTAACCAACAAACCAATCCTGGCTGCCTGGCTGGGAGGGCAAAGCATGCATGAAGCCGATGATATCCTGGTAGAAGCCGGCATTCCTTCCTACAAAACACCGGAACAGGCAATCCGTGCTTTTATGACCATGGTCTCCTATTCACGCAACCTGGAGATCCTATATGAAACGCCCCGGGATGTGCCTGTTGAGTTCACGGTCGACCGTGCCAGACTTCGAAGTGAATTTGAACAGATCATCAGGAAAAATGAAACAATTCTGTCGGAAGAAACTTCAAAGACCATCCTGGAATCCTATGGTATCTCGACGACGAAACCTTATTTTGCAGCTTCAGCACAAGATGCAGTCAGCGCTGCAGCTAAAATCGGGTACCCGGTGGTACTTAAAATCCAATCTCCCGATATCACGCATAAATCAGATGTAGGCGGGGTCATGCTGAACATTTCTGATGATCTGCAGGTAAAAAAAGCATTCGAACAAATAACTGAAACTGCCGCGATCCATCAGCCATCGGCACGGATCGAAGGCGTGACCGTGCAGCGGATGTTTTCTTCCAAAGATGCAGTTGAACTGATCCTTGGCATTAAGAAAGATAATGTTTTCGGAACGGTGCTGATGGTGGGAATGGGCGGAATCACTGCCGAGCTATTTGGCGATAAGGCTCTGGGATTTCCTCCACTCAATGAGAGCCTTGCCAGGCGAATGCTGGAATCCCTGAAGATCTATCCTTTGCTTAAGGGATACAGGGGAAGTAAACCCAAAAACATCGATCAACTGATCCAGGTGCTCATCCGGCTTTCATATCTTGCTGCCGACTACCCGGAGATCCTTGAACTTGACATTAATCCTTTGCTGGTAACTTATACGGAGGCCATTGCACTGGATGGCAGGATCGTCATCGACCCGGGAACAGTACGTCAGGAAAATCATCCATATGCGCATTTAGCCTTGCTTCCTTATCCTGAAAAACTGGTTAAACCGATCACACTGGAAGATGGCACCCCTTTACTGTTAAGACCAATAAAACCCGAAGATGAACCGTTGTGGCTCTCGATGATCGGGCGATGTTCGAAAGACTCGCTCTATTCGCGATTCCGGTATTTTTTCCACTGGCAGTCGCACGAAACCGCTACTAGGTTCTGTTATAACGATTATGACCGGGAAATCGCAATCGTGGCCGAACTGATTGAAAAAGATTCCAAAAAAATACTAGGTGTAGGCCGGCTGATCGCCGATCCTGACCATGAAAGCGTGGAATATGCCATCCTGATTGAAGATGCATGGCAAAAGAAAGATCTGGGAAACCTGCTTACAGACTACTGCCTGGAAATTGCAAACAGCTGGAACCTGAAACGTTTCATTGCCCAAACCACAACCGACAATAAACGGATGATCTCGGTTTTCCGGAAACGGGGTTTCGACATCCGGATAAACGCCAAGGATTCAACCGTGGATGTGATGAAGGAATTATAGATAGATAATAAAACCTGACAAATTACGTTTTTTTCAAAAAGATTAAGATGAATATGAAACGACTCCTGACTTTGCTTTTTGCTTTTACCGTTGTATTCCTGATCTCATCCTGTGCAACATTTCAACCAAAACAGAAATACCTTATAGGCACATGGAAGGCTGTTAAAGTTGAAAAATACAATATTCCGAATACGCCTTTAAATACTGTTGAAAACACTCAGAAAAGCAAGAGTAACGCCGGAGAAAAAACGGATTCATCAGTTGTAGCTAAGCAGTTGTCAAAAACAGAACAGCGGTTAAACAGAATAATCCAGACAGAATATCATTCGACACTGACCATTAATGCAGATAAAACGGCGACCAAGGAAATTCATGGAAAAACCATACATGCCAAATGGAAGCTCAAGAATAACGGAACCCGTTTGCTGGTCAACAACAAGGAAACCGGCAAAAAGTTGACCATTGATATTCAGCACCTCAATGATACCAGCGCCGTTGTGGTGGAAAATTTACCCGTGGGCGGTCTTAAGATCACCTATAAGAAGGAAAAGAAATAGAAGATCAAAAAATGCAGAAATTTAGAATTCTGAATGCAGAAATGCAGGAATTATGGATAAATTATTTCGATTTGAAAATTCTGCATTTTGAATTCCTGCATTCTAAATTCCCGCATTGGATAATTAACTAAGTTTTTTCCGAATCTCAGTGATCATCAGTTCAGTCATTTTCGGAAGATCAAATTCACAGGAAAGTCCCCAGTCTTTCTTTGCAATCGAATCATCGATACTGGCAGGCCAGGAATCGGCGATGGCCTGGCGGAAATCAGGTTTATAGGTGATCTCAAATTCAGGAATGTGTTTTTTGATCTCATCTGCCAGCTGGCGGGGGTTAAAACAAATCCCGGCAACGTTATAGCTGGAGCGCAGGCTCAGTTTCGATGAATCCACTTCCATCAGGTCAATCGTGGCTTTTATGGCATCCGACATGAACATCATGGGCAGGTCCGATTCAGGGCCAAGAAAACATTCATATTTTTTCTTGCGGATGGCATCGTAAAAGATCTCAACTGCATAATCGGTAGTGCCGCCACCGGCTTCGGTCTTATAGCTGATCAAACCCGGATAGCGAAGACTGCGGGTATCCACTCCATATTTATGGTAGTAGTATTCGATCCAGCGTTCACCAGCCAGCTTGCTGATGCCATAAACTGTGTTCGGCTCCATGATGGTAAACTGGGGTGTATTGTACCTCGGGGTTGTAGGCCCGAAAACCGCAATGGAACTTGGCCAGAATACTTTATTGATCTTCAGTTCGCGGGCCAGCTCAAGCACATTAATCAGGCTTTTCATATTGATATCCCAGGAAGCGAGGGGTCTTTTCTCGGCATTCCCTGAAAGGATTGCGGCAAGGTGGTAAACCTGGGTAATTTTTTCGTGTTCCAGGATAAGTTGGAGCTTCGAAGTATCCAGCACATCCAGGATCTCGAACTTACCGGAATCCACTATTTCCTTTGGAGCAGGACGAATATCGGTAGCAATTATATTTGCATTGCCATATTTCTTTCGCAATTCGAGTGTCAGTTCCGAACCAATCTGACCGGAACAGCCAATGACTAAGATTTTTTCCATCTGAAGCGAAGTAAATTGAGAATTTTCTGTAAAAATAGGAAGAATTTATCATTCAGGTTTTGGGCAGGTGCAATCATTCCCCTGGTTAAATGGAGCAAGCAATCGCATCTATCCTTACAGGGCTTGTGCGGATATAAAAAAACGTCCCGCAGAAATCCTGATACGATCGTATCATCCTGCGGGACGTTCACCAATTAAGGAAATTTCGCGAACCCTTATTTCTTTATGGGTTCAGTCTTCTTTTCTGCTGGTTTTACTGCTTCTTTCGTAGTAGTAGTAGTGGTAGTAGTTTTTACTTCTTTCTTTTCAACAGGCTTTCCAGTTACCTTTTTTGTGGTTTTTGTAGTTTTTACTGATTTCTTTTCACCAGGTTTTGTTGCTTCCTTAGTTGTGGTTGTTGTGGTTTTTACATCTTTCTTTTCAACAACAGGCGTTGCTGCATTGTTTGTCGTCGTTGTTGTGGTTTTTACTTCTTTCTTTTCAGTCTGTTTGGTGTCTTTTTTTACATCCTGACCAAACATAACTGCTGTACCAAATACAGCTATCAGGATTAATGCCAATGCTTTTTTCATAGGTCTGATTTTTTATAAAGGTTATTTTGAATTGATTTGCATGCAAAGATGAAACCGAAAAATGGAGGAATTCTGAAGTTGGAATAAAAATTTCAGGAAAGAAGCTTTTATTGAATTGGAATTCACCTTTTGTATGAGTAGTATTGCTATGGATATGTCTGAAAAAATTCTAATTTTACTGTCTGAACCAAAACAGGATGGAATCCAGTTTAATCATTTATAACACCCTGAGCCGGACGAAAGAAAACTTTCAACCCCTCAATCCTCCATTTGCAGGCATGTATGTATGCGGGCCCACGGTTTACGGCGATCCGCATCTGGGTCATGCACGCCCGGCCATTACATTCGACATGGTTTTTCGGTACCTTCAACACCTGGGTTACAGGGTTCGTTATATCAGGAACATCACGGATGTAGGGCATCTTGAAAATGATGAAGATGAAGGGGAAGACAAGATCGCCAAAAAAGCACGTCTGGAACAGATGGAACCCATGGAAGTTGCACAGTATTATTCTGATCGTTATTTCCTGTTTATGGAGGCGATGAATGTGAAGCGTCCATCCATCGAACCCAGGGCATCGGGCCACATTCCTGAACAGATCGAAATGATCCGGAAGATAATCAATGCCGGATATGCTTATGAAGTCAATGGTTCCGTTTATTTCGATGTCATAAAATACAACGAAAAATACAATTACGGAAAACTATCCGGAAGAATCCTGGAAGACCTGCTCTCCAATACCCGCAAACTCGAAGGACAAGAAGAGAAAAGAAACCCGGTGGATTTTGCCCTCTGGAAAAAAGCACAACCCGGGCATATCATGCGGTGGTCATCACCATGGAGTGAGGGATTTCCCGGCTGGCATCTTGAATGCTCCGCCATGGCAACCAAATACCTCGGTGAGCATTTCGACATTCATGGCGGAGGTATGGACCTGATGTTTCCGCATCATGAATCAGAGATCGCCCAATCGCGAATTGCCAATGGCTCCGATTCGGTGAAATACTGGATGCACAACAACATGATCACCATCAACGGACAGAAGATGGGCAAATCACTGGGCAATTTCATCACCCTGGAGGAATTTTTTACAGGAAAGCACCCCGGCCTTAGCCAGGCTTATAGCCCGATGACCATCCGGTTCTTTATCCTGCAAGCACATTACCGCAGCACCCTTGATTTCTCGAATGAAGCCCTGCAGGCAGCCGAGAAAGGATTGAAGAAATTACTTTCAGGAATAGAGACATTGCATAAAATACTTCCTTCTGAACCATCCACTGCTTCATCAAATTTCAATGTGCAGAAATTAATGGATAATTGCTACCAGGCAATGAACGATGATTTCAACAGTCCAATGGTGATCGCAAATCTATTTGAAGGCATAAGGATCATCAATTCGGTGTGGGATAAAAAAGAAGTAATCAACCTCCCGGATCTTGAACTCCTGAAAAACATATTCGGTATTTTCATCTTTGAAATCCTGGGATTAAAAGAAGAATCGCCGGAAGATCAGAATGATGTTGTAAAAGGACTCATGGATCTTATTCTTGCCATCCGGAAGGAGGTAAGGAGAAAAAAAGATTTTTCAACATCGGACCAGATCCGCGATACCCTGCAGAATCTGAAGATCACAGTAAAAGATACCAAAGAAGGGCCGGAATGGGAAATAGTGAAATAGCGAAAGGCGAAATAAAAATTAAGAATTACCTGAACCGCGCCTTTAAGAACTTTATGAACTTTAAAAACTTTATAAACTGAATTATGAAAACCTTCAAATTTATCATTGCTTTAATTGCGTCGGCGGCACTGATATCGGGCTGTCAATCCAAACAGGAAAAAATGAAAAAAGAACTGGTTGATTTCATCAAAAAATTCGATTCTGTTTACATCCCGTTATACAAGGACAGTAACCTTGCCAGCTGGGATGCTTCCATTTCAGGGAAACCCGAAGACTTTAAAAAATCGGAAGAACTTCAAATGAAAATGGTAAAACTGTTTGCCGATAAAGAATCCTTAAAAAAACTCGAAGAAATCAAGGTTTCAGGGATGATCACCGATTCATTGCTGCTTCGTCAACTTGACGTTCTTTACAGGGACTTTATGATGGCAAAAGCCGATACAGCCAAACTGAACACTGCGGTACGCATGCAAAGCGCCATTGAACAGAAATACGGGAATTTCCGCGCAGAAGTAAAAGGTAAAAAACTTAACGATAATGAAGTTGAAGATATCCTGAAGCATTCAAAGGACATAAATGCACAAAAAGAGGTCTGGATAGCGCAAAAGAAGATCGGGCCTGTGGTTGCTGCCGATATCATTGCACTGGTTAAGAAAAGGAACGAGATCGCAAAGGATCTTGGCTTTAAAAATTATCATGAGATGAGCCTTACCCTAAGTGAGCAGGACCCGAAAGTCATCAGCCAGCTTTTCGAACAATTGGATAGCCTTACGAAGAATTCATTTGCAGAAGTAAAGAAAGAGATCGATGATTATTTTGTAAAATATTACAAGCTGAAAAGCAAGGATGAACTGAGGCCTTGGAATTACCAGAACCGTTTCTTCCAGGAAGCGCCGAAGATCTACGAACAAGATCTGGACCAGTATTATAAAGGGAAAAACCTCGAAGTTCTTGATGCATCGTATTATGCCGGAATAGGATTGCCCATTGATGGGATGATCAAAAAAAGTGATCTTTACGGGAAACCCGGGAAGAATCAGCATGCTTACTCTACCGATATTGACAAGAATGGGGATATACGTGTTCTCTGTAACATTGTTCCCAATGAGATATGGATGGGGACGATGCTTCATGAATTCGGACATGCTGTCTATTTTGCAGGGATCAATCATGATCTGCCTTTCATTTTACGTGACCCGGCCCATACTTTCACCACAGAAGCCATTGCAGAAATGTTCGGCAGGTTCTCGACGAATCCTCAATGGATAAAAGATAACCTGGGCATATCGGAGCAGGAAAAGATGAAGATTGCCGAAACCAGCCTGAAGACATTCCGCATACAACAACTGGTTTTCAGCCGCTGGGCTCAATTGATGTACAGGTTCGAAAAGAGCATGTATGAAAATCCGGATCAGGATCTGAACAAACTCTGGTGGGACCTGGCTGAAAAATACCAGATGCTGAAACGACCGGAAGGACGCAACGAACCGGATTGGGCAACCAAGATCCACATTGCTCTATATCCCTGCTACTATCATAACTACTTATTGGGCGAGCTTCTTGCATCTCAACTTTATTACTATATGATCACGAACATTGTGAAATCCAACGATTATAAATTCCAGAGTTTTACAGGGAATAAAGAGATCGGTAAGTTTCTGAAGGAAAAAGTTTTTGCACCTGGTATGGAATTTTACTGGGATGACATGATCGAAAAGGCTACCGGGGAGAAGCTGACGCCGAAGTATTATGCAAAACAGTTTGTGAAATAAATTTCCAGACGCGGGAAGAAAAAGGAAACGGATCACACGACCTTAACGAGGTAATAATTTTTCTTCCCTTTCTGCACGAGCAGGTATTTGTTGTTGAGCAGCAGGGATTCATCGATTTCAAAGTCTTCCGTGACTTTTTCCTTATTGATGGCCACGCCTCCTTCTTTCAGCATGCGGCGGGCTTCACCTTTTGAAGGAAAGATATGTGCAGCTCCTGTAAGGAAGTCAACAACATTTAATTTTTTCGCTATTTCGCTTTTCGTTATTTCAAATTGCGACACTCCTTCAAATACCGAAAGAAGGGTCTCTTCCGATAATTTCTTCAGGGTTTCTGTGGTTCCTTTCCCGAAGAGGATCTCCGAAGCTTCAACTGCAGAAAGATACTCTTCTTCTGAATGAACGCGGATCGTGATGTCTTTGGCCAATAATTTCTGCAGTGTACGAAGGTGAGGCGCTTTTATGTGCTGCTGGATTATCGTGTCTATCTCTTCTTTTGAAAGAAGGGTAAATTTCCGGATATATTCCGCTGCATCATCGTCGCTGGTGTTCAGCCAAAATTGGTAGAATTTGTAAGGTGAGGTTTTTTTCGGATCCAGCCAGATGTTCCCGGCTTCGGTCTTTCCGAATTTCCCGCCATCGGTCTTGGTGATAAGCGGACAGGTAAGAGCATAAGCTTCGCCGCCCAGTTTCCTGCGGATCAGTTCGGTTCCGGTCACGATGTTTCCCCATTGATCTGAACCGCCCATCTGGAGTTTGCAATTCTTATGTTCGAAGAGCCAACAAAAATCATAACCCTGTAACAACTGGTAGCTGAATTCGGTAAAGGAGATCCCGGAACCTGATTCCATGCGGTTCTTTACGGAATCCTTCGCCATCATGTAATTTACGGTAAGGTGCTTGCCGACTTCCCGCAGAAACTGGAGAAACCCGAATTCCTTGGTCCAGTCGTAATTGTTTACCATTTCTGCCGGATTCACCGGGTTGGAAAAATCAAGAAATTTTTCCAGTTGTTTTTTAATGCATTCCTGGTTATGCCTGAGCAAGGCTTCGTCGAGGAGATTCCGTTCTTCGGATTTACCGGAAGGGTCGCCCACCATGCCGGTAGCGCCGCCAATCAGCACAATGGGTTTGTGCCCGGTCTGTTGAAAATGTACCAGCAACATGATCGAAGCAAGGTTCCCGATATGAAGAGAGTCGGAAGTAGGGTCATAACCGATATAAGCTACTGTCATTTCCTTCAACAACTGCTCTTCCGTACCGGGTGTTATATCCTGGATCATACCACGCCAACGAAGTTCTTCGATGAAATTCATTTTGGCTTTCTTTTATGCAAAGATGAAAAAAATCAATTATAAAGCAAAATCCAATTTGAAGACAATGTTCAACAGATATCAAAATCAACATTACCGACATTAGTGCCGGATTGAGGAATTTCATAAGTATTCACAGGTAAATGTGAGGTTTTTCCGGATTTATTCCTGAATGGGGATAAATATTCTGAAAAACCGGCGAAAGTCAGCTTTTCACAAGTTCCACATTCATCATGAGTTTAATTTCATCTGAAACGACCATTCCACCTGCTTCGGTGACGGCATTCCAGTGCAATCCGAATTCCTTGCGGTTGATTTTCCCGGTCAGTTCAAACCCGGCCTTGGTATTTCCATATGGATCTTTTACGATGCCACCGAATTCGCTTTCCAGTTCCACCTTTTTTGTTGTTCCGCGAATCGTAAGGTCGCCGGAAAGTATAAAACCGGAATCTCCTTTTTTCCGGAAACTTTTCGAAACAAAAGTAAGCTCAGGATAAATGGCGGCATCAAAGAAATCGGGTGATTTGAGATGGTTGTCGCGGTCGGGCTGGTTCGTGTTGATGCTGTTTACATCAGCTTTGAAATTAATCTGTGCATCGGTAAAATCATCACCGTTAGAAAAAACGGTTCCGTCAAACTTGTTAAAAGCCCCGGTAACATTTGATATAACGAGGTGTTTTACTTTAAACTGAATTTCACTATGTGCAGGGTCGATGACCCACTTTGTTTTTTCTGTCTGATTCATGGTGTTTTGTTGTTTGGTTTATAATACAAAAATAAGCCGATCTCTTCCATGGAAGGTATCACGAAAGAAACCGGGGCACCTGCATAAATAAGATCGAGACTATATATTTTCTCTTTCACCATGCAGGTTGCTGACGATAAGGAATCCTGTTCAGGACTTCCTTTGATGGTGCTGTCGTTCCTGGAATTGGGTCTTCATTTCCTTCACGACCTCCTGGTATTGCTTGTAAAGTTTTGGGTTGCTGAGCAGTTTTTCGACTTTCCCGTCCCGGGCTTTTTCCAGGGGATCCATTTTTGATGGATCACGAAATGCCTTCTGGGCGCGTACATCATCATAAAATTTTGTGAAGATTGCGATGACAGCCTCTTTTTGCTGCTTCGTAAAGACGACGGTATGTGAGATCCGATCGACTGTGTTTTTGGCCCTGTCGGCTGAAGGCATCGGTTTCCTGTCGGGATGCTGTGCAAACAAACTTAGTGCCATGATCAAGGCAAACATTCCGGATAAGAGCAATTTTTTCATTGTTTCTTTTTTATGTATTGAAATAAATCTAATAAAAGAACGGCGAAATGATAAAATGATTTTACAAGTTAGTGAATTATTTGCTAACGACAAAAGGCTTATGATATTTATGGCAGATCATCTGGGCAACCGTGCGGGCTGATTTGATGACAACCGGCAATCCTCCTCCCGGCTGGGTCCACTGCCCAGCCAGATAAAAATTCTGAAGCCCGGGAATAATGGCATCCACAGGCGAAGGTGCAATGAGGTTTTTGCCGGGTAACCATCCCTGTGTGCTTCCCTGCCAGTTGTTCGTATACCGGTGATAGGTAGCAGGCGTGGCGATGTCCGTTTCTTCGATGGCATTGCGTATCCTGCCGAATTTCTTTTCCAGGATCCCGATGATCTCCTCTGCAAATGCAGTTTTCTGCCTTTTGTATTCTTCCGGATCCGATCTTCTCAGGTCGATCCAATATTCTCCGTTTTTTGAATTAAACTTCACAGTAACCACACACTTGCCTTCCGGTGCCAGCGTGGGATCATAGGTGTAACAATGCACTTCCATCCGTGAATACCTTGTGCCATCTGGTGAAACAAGTTCTTTGTCTACCGGGAACCGCAGCATATGCGGAAGTTCCCTGAATGAACGGGAAACCCCAAGGGAAAGCAGGAAGACGGAATAATATACTTCCAGGTTCCGGTGTTCCTTCAGTGCAAGGATCGTTTTGCTCGTATATTTTCCTTTCAAAGCGGTAAACAAAGTATAGTACCAATCGGCTGCAGAAATGGTGATCGCGGAAGAAACCCTTGTACCATCCGACAGCACAACTCCGGTTGCATGACCGTTCTCCGTAACGATTTCCTCGACACTGGTGTTGTAACGGATCTTTCCGCCAAGACTAAGGTATCTTTCTTCAATTTTTTGGGCAAAGTTCAGCGATCCTCCAACCGGGTAACCAACTCCCATCTTATCGTTAAAAGCCAATGGCAGGGTGATGATTAGCAGTGGCATCTCCTCCCCGTCGAACAAAAGCCGGAACGCCTCTTTCAGGAAAGGATTTTTCAGTTTCCGGGCAAAGCTGAAATTCGTCTGTTTCTGCCATCTTATCAGGAAGAATAATAAGGGAATATGTTTGATGAATTTGATCTTTTGCCAGAAAGGAAGAAGTCCGGGAACCGAACGGATCATTGGCGGGATCTCATAGCCCTGGATCTTCCGCATCGAACGGATCAGTGTTTTTATGATTGTAGTATCTTCAGGTGCAAGATCGAGAAGGTAGGCGGATAATTTCCCGAGGTTGGTATACAAATGGAAAACATTGTTCCCGTGACGGTCCAGGGTATCCTTCACCTCAATATCCATCCTTACCTCATGATTCCTGAATTCGATGGAAGACAGGTCAATCAGTTCCGACCAAAGCAGGTAAAATGGGTTGCTTGGATTGGATCCAAGCAGCCAGTGAATGCAGCCATCGAACGTAAATTCCCCTCTTTTCCAACTGGTGCAGAGTCCGCCCGGGCGGGTATGTTTTTCAAAGATCTCCGTTTCAAAACCGTTCATTTGCAGATAACACCCGGCCGATAAACCGGCTACACCTGCCCCGATAATGTTTATTTTCATCCTGGAATAATTTCGATCAAGGGCAGTTCTGTTCCACCAGCATCAGCTTTGAAATATCAAAACCGTTTTCCTTTGCTTTATCAAGGAGGTACCTATAATCAGTCCCTTCCATTGTTTTTGTGCGGCTGAGGACCCACAGATATTTCAGCGAAGGATCCCCCACCAGCACAAAGCGGTAAGAAGGATCCAGCGAAAGGATCCAATAATCTCCGGAAAAGGGCCAGAAAAACCGGACTTTCAGTTTCGCGGGGTAGGTTTTATCAGGGATCCAGGCAACTCCTTGCGATTGTTTTACCACAGAAGGAGTTTCAATCTTATAGCCTTTGTTCAGCACGGTGATTCGTCCGTCATCGCGCAGGGTATATGTCGCGCTGACGCATTTAAGCCCCTTCTCGAATGAATTCGGAAACCTTGCGATTTCATACCAGGTGCCGGTGTAACGGTTCAGGTCGACATGCCCGACAACTTTAACACTGGTTGTTGTCGGTCCTGAAAAGATGGAAAATAGTGACATAAGGATGGTTGATGGTTGATAGTTGTTTATTGGTAATAATCCAATCTTACAAATATAATATTAAAATCAAGGAATTGGTATTTAGGCAATAGGCATCAGGCAATAGGCAATAGTATCATTTCTAAGATCCGTACTTCATTCTCTTACCATTTCGCCATTTTGCATTTTACGATTTTTCTCCTCGCCAGCTCACCAACTAACTTGTCCGCCCGTCCGCCTGTCTGCCAGTTTAACTATCTTTGCATCACTAATCAAATTTCTCAACATGATACTGGTTACCGGAGGCACAGGGCTGCTTGGCTCACATGTTTTGTATGAATTTTCCCGTCAGGGACGAAAGGTAAGGGCCATCAAAAGGGAAAGCAGCGATACCGCGATGGTACGAAAGGTGTTTTCCTATTATTCAGAAGCACCTGACGAACTGTTGAAAAACATTGAATGGTTTGATACTGACCTGTTGGACTTCGGTTCCATCGGTGATGTACTGGAAGGGATCAGAGAGGTTTACCATATAGGTGCGGTGGTTTCATTCTACCCAAGGGATCACAAAGCCATGCTAAAGGTCAATATTGAAGGAACGGCAAACCTGGTGAATCTTTCTATGGATAAAAAGGTTGAAAAGTTCTGTTACGTTAGTTCGGTGGCAACGCTCGGCCGCGGTCTGAACGGCACCCCGACGAGTGAAGAAGATTACTGGGTGACCTCACGGAAGAATACGACCTATGGCATCAGCAAATATGGTGCAGAACGGGAAGTATGGCGTGGCATGGAAGAAGGGCTGAATGCGGTGATTGTGAACCCGGCCTTCATTCTCGGCCCCGGATTCTGGTCTGACAACTCAGGACTTTTCCGCCTGGTGTTTGAAGGTTTGAAATACTATACCGACGGCATCAACGGATACGTGGATGTCAGGGATATCGTTAAAGCAATGATTCAACTTATGGACCGGAACATCTTTAACGAACGGTTCATTCTTTCGGCCGATAATATCTCCTATCAGCAGCTCTTCGGATTGATGGCGAAATACCTGGGAAAACCTGCTCCTGCCGTGAAGATCCCGGATTTCGTGACCGAATTGGTCTGGAGAATGGAAGCCGCAAGGACTTTCTTCACCCGCACGACGCCTGTCCTTACCAGGGAAATGGCGCATACCATGAAGCAGAAGTATACCTATTCGCACGAAAAACTTCAGAAAGCGCTGGATTTTGAGTTCACCCCGCTGGAGCAATCGATCAGGGAGATCTGTGAAATGTACCTCAAAGAGATGGGTGAAAAAGTCACAGAATCACAGAGTCACAAAGTCACAAAGTAAAAAACTCCCCAACTCACCATTTCACCACTTCACCATGTCTCCACTGCACCACCTAATCTTTAAGACAACGGACACTGAATGCATTCACCCGTGAGGACAGATAGATCGAGACACTCGAATCATCTTCATTCATCCCATGTGCCCAGGCCTTGGTGCTGCCCCAATTTGTTGATGACCAGAAAAAGGTTGCAAAACCCTGAAAACTCCAGCCTTTGTTGATATGTCTTGCACCGGATAACAGAGCATTAAAGCCGGAATATCCTGAATACTTCAACGGACTTGCAGCAAAGGCGTTGTTGATGTAATTGGCAAATAATGTATTCCATTCGTTTTCCGTCGGAATATGCCAGCCTGGAGGACAGAATCCCTGGTTGGCCGGGGTTTCATCAAACAGCATTAGTTCATCCCACTGATAAAGTCCTCCAAAATTCGTGCAGTTCGTTGGATTGTCGTTATAACAGTATTTCTCTGCTTGGCAGTTGTCTCTTTGATCCTGTGAGGAAGCAAGGATTGCTCCGAAGTTCAGGTTTGATGCAAGCCAACATTGGGAGCCGATCAGAACTGTTGAATAAACCTTGTTGTCCCGAATATCGGTCAGGTTATTTCCGCAGGCAAACACCGGAGCGGGTTGGACGATAATGGTTCTGCTTTTACTTGCACTGCATAAAGCCGCATTGGTATAGGAATACGAAATCGTCTTGATTCCTGTTCCCGCTACTGAAGGTGTAAAGACACTTGTAATTGAGTTAACTCCCGGGCCTGAATAAGTTCCTCCCAACGGAACCCCACCTTTGAGCCTTATGGGTTTTGCATTGATCATGGTGATCGTATCAAAGCAGGAGGTAAATGAAACACTGGGAGCCAAGGTTCCACTCATGATGATCTTGTTTGAGCTTACAGGATTATCGATAACGCACGATAAATTAGAGGTCATGACACAACGCACACTATCATTATTGACCGGATTATAAGTATAAGTCGATGAATTTGTTCCGGCATTGATACCATTAATCTTCCACTGATATGCTGGTCCGGCGCCTCCATTTGTTGGTGCAGCGGTAAAGGTGATTGATGATCCGGGACAGAAAGGATTGGCAGATGTAGAAATTGAGACAACTGCAGGTAGATTGTTGTTGACAACCATTGTGATGCTGATGCTGTATGCTGGATTGCTGGATGTACATATTTCAGATGAAGTTAGAATACAGCTAACCAAATCACCATTCAATGGAATGTATGAGAAGGTTGGAAGATTGGTTCCTACAACGATTCCGTTAACTTTCCACTGGTACTGAGGCGATGCACCTCCGTGAGTCGGTATCGCGGTAAAGGTCACGGATGTTCCTGCGCATATCGGGTTCGCGGAAGTTGAAACGGAAACCCCCACAGTGTCGACCGGAGTGACGAAAAGCTGCACGGTATCCCGATTTTGGCATCCGTGCGTGTCGGTTGTGGTTGCCATGTATTTGCCGGCCTGTCCTGTTGTATAGGTTTGCCCGGATCCGATGTTGGGCTGACCGGTTGTAATATTTCCCCACTGGTAGGCACAACCGGGGCAAGGCCCGGCATCAAAGGTGCGGGTAAGACCCTGGCAGATGGTAGTATCCGCTCCGAGGTTTACCGGATTTACGGTATAATATGAAACGATAACCGTGTCCCGGGCCGTGCAGCCGTTTTTTGTAACTTCTGCCCAGTACGTTCCGGCAGTATTGACAACCAGCGTCTGTGTCGTGGCCCCGTTTGACCAAAGGTAGCTGCTGTTTCCGGGTCCGGCATCCAGCGTAGTAGTGTTACCCGGGCACAGAAATGGGTCGAGTCCGAGATTTACAACAGGTAAAGGTTTCACGACAACCTGTTTGCACAGGGTTGTTTCGTCGGGCATTCCTTCATTCACAATCAGGTTAAGATTATAGGTTCCCGGCTGGTTGTAAGAAAATGACGGCGGATTGAACAGGTTGGAAGAACCAACCGAAGAATTGGTACAAGGCGGGAATGTCAAGCGTGTCAGCGTTCCGTTGAAACGGTTGGTAATGTATGCAAACAATGTATCGTTCTGACGGAAGATCTCTGAAAAGCTATGCGGCTGAGCAAGTCCCCCGATATTTCCAAGGATCGTTCCGGTAACGCTTCCCGTTATGCCATTGGGAAACGTCAGTTTGCCCAGCTGGCCGTTGACCAGGTAATTTGTCCAGTACCCCGTGGTAGATGAACACTCGCGCAGCAAAGTCAGCCCCCCTGCAGCATTGAATCCGCCGGGATTACCAAGATTCACGCCTGTTGGTGCATTTAAAAGAGAGGCCCCGAAGGTGAGTCGCGCAAGGTTGTTATCTCCCGACATGACTATCGCATACCAGATGAAGTTTTCCTTGACAAGACAAATGGCGGAAGGACCGGTAAGCGCTCCACCGATACTGCCAAAATCGGTTGCAACCGGGATGTTTGCAAGACTGTTCCCGAAATTCAATTGTACCAGCTTCTGACCCAGCGAGCAGGTAACAAATCCGACCCAGGTTGTTCCTTCCTGCGTTATCACCAAGCCGTGTGCCATGTTGAACGATGGAAACGGGCCAATATTGGTTGCTGTCGGCGTATTCATCAGTGAGGTTCCAAAATTCAGGCGGATTATGGTCGTGTTGTTATTCACAAACCCATACCAGCTCCCATTTTCGGATTTCACCTGTATTCCCTCTTCATTGGGACCGATCAGCCCGAACGTACCCAGGTTGGTCCAACTTACAGGATTATTGGCAAAGCTTGTTCCATGGTAATACCGGATGACACCTACCCCCTGGCAACTGATGAACGAGAAGCAACTATCATTCTGCTTTACAAGGGTAAGATACGTCGGAACGCTTAGCAACCCTCCCGGGTTCCCGATATTCAGCCCTGCAGGATCATTGTTGACGTTCCCTGAACAGAAGTTCCAGTAAAAGCTTGTTCCACCCTGGGTGAGATTGGTGATATTTACAGGCGCCCCGACACAAACGGTATCGGGAGAAGTAAAATCAACCGTCAGGGTGGTAGTCACCATGATGTCCATCTGGGTCGGCGTTAAAGTGATACAACCGTTTGCATCGGTATAATTCACCCTTATCCATTGTGCGCCGATTGCATTCCATTGAATTGTGATGGTCGGATCATTGACACCTCCACCGGAAACCAGGGTTCCGCCGGATGAAAATGTCCACTGGTAATTCGTCTTCCCGGTTTCCGTTGAATAGGTTTCGCTTGATCCCAATAATGGATTGGGATTTCCGGTGATGACAGGCACAGGACGGGGTATGACATTAACCACTAACAATTTCGGGAACCCGGCATCACAACTGTTAATTCCATAAACAGAAATGGTATCAAGGCCGGTTTTAGATCCGGTACTCACTGTTATCGATGTTGTATGCTGACCTGCGGTAATGGTTAGACTACCGGTAACACACCAGGTGTAATCCGTTGCCGTTGGAATTGGATCGATTGAAAAAACATAACCGTTAGTATTCTGGCATAGCGTGACGGGTCCGTTTATTTGTAAAGCCGTATCCGGAGAATTGCAGTCAGCGAATTTTACGAGATAGGCACAGGGAGTACCATTCTTTTCAGTTTGAAATGAACCCGGTGTTGCAATATAGTTATATGACAATGATCTTTTGCACAGGGATGCATTCCCGTCAGAATGATTTACTGACCATGTATTACCACACATATAAATATTGTCATTTGTATCGACGGCACAAGCTAATCCAACGTCCTGGCCTGTTCCACCATAATATGTTCCCCATATTCGATTTGTCCCACTGCTGTTGAATTTTGCAAGGAAAGCATCGTTCCCACCCCTGTAAATGGTTTGAAATGAACCGGGTGGTGCAAATATAGAATTCTGTGAATGGGAGAGTCCTGTAATAAATACATAACCGCTGTCGTCAACAACACCTCCTCTGATGTCAGCTCCATCTGCACCATAATAAGTGCCCCAAATACGCTGTCCAATTGGATTAAACTTTGCAAGGTAAGCGTTCGCTCCTCCAAAAGATGTTTCCTGAAATGCGCCTGGAGTTCCAATATTTGTATTCGAACCTGTTGCCCCGAAAATATATACGTTGTTGCCAGTATCAGCAGTACACCCATAATTCACGTCAATAAATTCACCAGCATAATAGGTGCCCCACTGACGTTGTCCATCAGCATTAAAATATACAAGAAACGATTTCGGATTCCCATTATATGTTGATAAAAATGATCCAGGGGTTGCTATATTATTTGGAGAATTCGTATTCCCTGACAAATAAACGGAACCATTTTTCACAACTGCACAATTGCCATTCTGATCCAAATTGCTGCCTCCGTAATAGGTTCCCCATACACGCTGGCCATCTGTTGTAAATTTTACCAAGAAAACATCACTCATTCCCCCAATGTTTACCTGATGTGCTCCCGGTGATGCAATATAATCGGGTGAACTTGTTTCTCCAGAGAAATAAATATTTCCACTCGTATCCACTGCACAAGCATCAATTTCTTCATCTCCCCAAGAGGAACTCTCATTTCCGCCATAATATGTACCCCAGATCCGCTGACCTCCTGGAGTGAATTTTACCAACATCCCATCATTCTCTCCATGCAGAACAGTCTGGTAGGCACCTGGTGAAGCAATATTATTGGGAGAACTGGCTGCGCCTGCGAAAATGATGTTATTATTCCGGTCGATAGTACAACATAATGCCGCATCACCTCCGCTCCCACCATAATAAGTACCCCATTGCCTCTGTCCATCTGGAGAAAACTTTACCAGGAATGCATTGTTGACTCCCTGCATTGTCACCTGGTATGCCCCGGAAGAAGCAATATTATTGGTTGAAGAAGTTGTCCCGGCAACAATGCAATTACCTTGCCCATCAATAGCACATGCTTCTTCAAAAACACTGGTTGCGGCATCTCCCCCGTAATAAGTTCCCCAACGACGGGTTGGGATAGGGTCAATCAGCAAAAACGCCCCGGCCGGAATAGGCTGATCCACGGTAAATCCATAAAGATGTTCCGTGATTTTCTTAAATCTACCTTTAACAGGAACCCGAATATCATTCATTGTGTAATAACATACAGGAATCGTTTCATCAATATCGCCAAGGCTTGTTTCACATCGAAGTCCTTCCCGAAAAGTTTTTATCTTTTCCGGTCCGTAAACTTTCAGTTTAATTGCATTGATATCTGCTCCGGGCTGAAGAATGAAATTGTATTCAAAGGAGTTGTCATTATCAGCAACAAACTGAAGGTCGATCCTGGGATAAATGTTTTTATAGGTGACGGTGGCAAATGACCTGACATTGGTTACTCCTTCAACAGGTGTCCCGGTAGTATAATAATTCAGATAATTTGATGAAGGAGATGAAGTTTCAATGGTTGGATAAGGGTTGGCATTGAGGAGGTCGATGTCGATACGGTGGAAATGATAGCTATTCGCCTTTCGCTGTTCGCTGTTCGTATTATTAGACATTTTTTCTGAAGCGAATGGCGAATGGCGAAAAGCAAATGGTAGTGTAACAGAAGATTCGATTTTATAAACGTCATAACTCCAACCCGAAGAACGTAACTGCACATTCATTCCGGGTGTATTCATCAAATAAAGAACAGCGGGATTAGATTTGTTGTTCTGGTCGATGATCTGGCCTTTGTTTTCGGTGAAGCCGGTTTTGGAGTTCTGGTGTTTAAGAAGGGTTTCTGGTTTATTTGAGGCAATTAGTTCAGCCGGACCACATAAAAAAGCTATGATCAGAAAGAGAAAAGAAAAAAAAAGTAAAGCTCTCTTCATAGAGCCAGGGTTGAATAATGCAAATCTAATGATTTGTAAATGAAGAATGAAAAATGAAGAATGAAAAATTATTTAGGATTTTCGATTCAGCGTTTTCTTAGCGTCTTTGCGTCTTCGCTGTGAAAGAGCCTTACCAACAAAGGTTTTTCGCAGATTTCCGCAAAAAAAAACTTACCCACTCATCAGCTCGCCAGCTCATCAGTTATTCCGGTATGTTATTCCGATAATGTTGGTATCGTTCAAGGATATCATCCACAAACCGGCCAACGCCTGCATATATGGAAAGGTCATTTGCTGAATCAGCGGAAGGGTTCGGGGCTTTTAGGGAACGCCGGGAGAGGTAATATCCCACATTACCGTTCCATATGTTGGGATTCTTCCCGTATTTTATCGCCTGTTCACGAGCCATAAACACCTTCCCGAGGCCGACATTATAGGCCGCAAGAATGAAATTAATCCGCTCCTGCGGATCCGGGATCTCGGATGAAAACTGATTATCGAGCCATTTCAGGAACTTAACACCGGCCGACAATTGCTGCTTCGGAGTTGAGACGCTGTCCATCCCGAATTTGTTGGCCGTTTCGGGCATCAACTGCATGAGCCCTGCGGCATTTCGTGAGGAGACGACGCCAAGGTGGAAATTCGATTCTTCATAGATCAGGGAGGCAAGCAGGCGCCAGTCCCAGGAAATATTTTTACTAAGTTTCCGGATCACATCATCGAAAGGAGATAACTTGTTGCCTTTTACAGAAAAGAAATCATTCCGGAAATAGTTAGGAACACGGGGGTTGTCGAAATAAGTGAGGTAGGTCTGCTTTAATTCCTTCGTCTTTTTTATATCTGTGATCCATTCGTTGATCTTCATCAGCAGGGTATCGGAAGAATGAACCACTGCCCAGCCGTAGTCATGGAAACCGGAAATGGAATATTCGGCATCAAGGTTGGGGTAGGCTCGCTTTACCATCATAGCCACATTCTCTTCGCATATGGTATAGTCGATCTTTCCCTCCGCCACCATGCCAATGAGTTGCTCAGCATTTTTTTGAGTTTCTTCGATCACAGTCAGGTTTCGTCCTGCCCTGCGAAGGAAGCGCGCCAGCAGCGGCTTTTCAAAAAGATTACGCTGAAGGTAAAGGGTATCGCCCGAAAAATCGGAAGGCGACTTGATCATTTTGACTATCCCGGTTTTTTTGTTCGCAGTGGGTTTGCGCTGCACTAGCACCAGTCGCGTTTCCAGCAGGGTTTCCGAAAAATGGACCATCCGCTTTCCTTCTCCCGTTACCGGCAGGTTGCAGGCGATGACATCGCCAACATTCATATCTAAATAATAATAGAGCCTGGAAATATCATTCGTGGCAATAATCTTCAATGGGACATTCAGGTATTCGGCAAAAGAACGGAGAAGACTTAGCTGGAATCCCATGGGCTCACCGCGATAGATGAAATAATCCAACGAATTCTTGTCGGTGAGTGCAACCATGTAACCTCTTTCCCGGATCTTCAGGAAAGCATCCTTTGCAGGATCTTCATCCTTCATGTTATAAAACTGCCGTGCAACCGCCAGTCCGATAACGATAACCAGGAGGGGAAGAAGGAGCCACCTGTGGCGTTTTCGGATACGGATGTTTTTCCAGCGTTGCATCTGTCTCAGGTAACTTTTCTGTAGCGCCACACGGCGAAACTTATGATGGCCAGCGCATAAACAACCAGGGAATAAAAAGATTCCCTGATATCATAAAAATTCGACCCTTTCAGCATCACCATTCGCATGATGCGGATAAAATAGGCGATGGGGTTGATCTTGTCGAGATTCTGCGCCCAGACCGGCATGCTTTCGATCGATGTGAAAAGGCCACTCATCAGGATAAAGATCACCATGAAAAAAAAGGAAACCAGCATCGACTGCTGCTGGGTATTCGTCATCGTAGAGATCAGTAACCCAAATCCCAAAATTACAAATATATAAACAGCTGCCGAAAGAAATATCAACCAAAGGCTGCCGATAATGGGAATGCTGAAAAGCAGCTTCCCGATAAAAAGGCCGAATGCAAGTTCAAACAAGGCGATGATCCAGAAAGGCAGCAATTTCCCGGCAATGAACTGCACTTTGCGGATCGGGGTCACGTTGATCTGTTCGATGGTGCCGATCTCTTTTTCCCTTACAATGTTCATCCCCGATAAAAGAAATGCAATGATCGTAACAAGCAAACAAAGAATACCGGGAACCATATAAGTTTTGTAGTTCAACTTCGGGTTGTACCAATAACTGGAAGTGATATTGATGTTGTGCGTTGAGGACAACATGGCAGGACTCAGAAAATCGACCAGGAGCTCCCGGTTGAAATCGAGGATGATCATCATGGAATAAGCGCTGATAAGTCCGGCGCTCGCGCCGTTGATGGCATTGATGACGACCTGCACCTTGGCACTGTTTTCCTTTACCAGCTTCCGTTCAAATCCATAGGGGATATGCAGGATCATATCGACATTTCCCTTTTTCATCTCCTGCTGAGCTTCCTTATCGGAAAAGGAGGTGTTTTTAATGATGAAAAACGGGCTTCCCTGAAATTTGCTGACCATTTTCCTTGAGGAGGATGACATATCCAGGTCGATGACCGAAACCTTGATGTTCTTCATCTCGAATGTTGCGGCATGCACAAGGATGAGCAGCTGGACAAATGGCACCACGAAAATGATCGGCAACATCATCCGGTTGCGGAATACCTGGATAAATTCTTTCTGGATGATGAAAAGGATCGTATTCATATTGCCTTAAGCTAAACGGATTTTGAATTTCTTAATACTCATCATCATAAATGTCACGGTAAACAATGCCAGGATGACGGTTTCTTTCCAGACGTAAATAAAACCATTACCTTTCAGCATGATGTCCTTGATGATGGTGATGAAATACTTCGGCGGCATGATATAACATAGTCCCTGAAGGATGACAGGCATGTTTTCCACCGGGAATATGAACCCGGAAAGAAGGATGGTCGGCAGCATTAGCGCCATCAGCGATATTGTCATGGCAACTTGCTGGCTGCTGGTGATGCTCGAGATGAGGATTCCAAGCGACAGCGCCATGGTGATGTAGAGCAGGCATTCTGCCAGGAGAAGGATTATATTGCCCTGAACGGGCACGCCAAAGACGAAATTGCCCATCGCCAGGATGACGCAGGAATCGATGAATGCCAGCACCACGTAAGGTATTACTTTCCCGATGATGATCTGGATCGGGCGCAACGGCGAAACCAGCAGCAACTCCATGGTTCCGAGTTCTTTTTCACGGGTGATGGAGAGGGAGGTCATCAGCGCAGAAATCAGCATCAACAGCATAGCCATGATGCCGGGAACGAACATGAATACGCCTTTTAGTTCTGGGTTGTATTGCATGCGCACTTCAGGAATGATGCGCATCGGCATTTGTTCAATATTGATGGAGATAAGATAATTGTTGATGATGCCGGTAGCATAGTTAACCAGGATATTGGCGGTATTAGGGTCGGAAGCATCGCCGAGGATCTGGAGTTCGGCTTTTCCTTCCTGCTGCAGCTTTTCTGCGAATTTACTACCGAAAACGATGACCAGCTTGGTCTTCCCTTCCCTGAAGATCGGGCCGATCTGGGAATAATTATTAAGATTTTTTTCCAGGATAAAATATCCGGAAGAGAGGATCTTCTCGGAGATCTTCCGGGTCACTTCATCTTTCGAAGCATCATAGATGGCGATCCTGGCATCTTTGATCTCGTTGGTGATCACGTATCCGAACAACAGCAACTGCACGGCGGGGATGCCAAAGAGGATCAGCAGGGTACGGTAATCCCTGAAGATATGATAAAACTCCTTGATGACAAACCCGGTGAAGCGCTTCATAGGCTTTTCTTGTTTTTTACATAGCTATAGAAAAACCGCCAGGCCGAAACCAGCAATGGAATTCCCATGCAGAGGAAAAAGGTATAAATGATCTCCGGATTAACCAGTCCGGATAACCGAAGCATAATTCCACCGCTGATCATGATAGCCATGAGCAGGTAACTCCGGAAGTTGAAGAAGGAAAAGAAACAGGGATTGTCGATTTCTATAAGGTTTATTCTTGTGATGTGTTTTTTGGAGATCCGTGCAAAGAGAAGAAGGTAGAATAAGCTGCCGAAAACGATGCCGGTCCCGATCTCCATCGCCAGGTGATGATTCACGCTTATGAGGTAGCTCAGAGAACGGTAGATCAGGATCCCGCCGGCGATGCTCCATGCACACCCTGCAATCAGCAGGAGGGTTCTTTTCTTTACTCCTGGTTTTATCTTTTCGAGAAATTTCATCATTTTCATTCCGTTTCAGGCTACCGGTTTGGATCTTGCAAGTTTCAGAAATACGCCATTCATATTGGCTGCATCGTATGTTTTCTTTAATGCCGAAGGAGTATCCAGCGCGGCGATCTTCCCGTCGACCATAATTGTAACGCGGTCGCAGTATTCCGCTTCATCCATATAGTGAGTCGTGACAAATACCGTGATGCCATCCCTTGCTGCCTCGTAGATCAGGTTCCAGAACTGCCGGCGCGTGATGGGGTCAACACCCCCGGTAGGTTCATCCAGGAAAACGATCTTGGGATCATGGATAATGGCCACGGAGAACGCCAGTTTTTGCTTCCAGCCCTGAGGGATATCCCGGATCAGCTTGTCCCGTGCAGCTTCCAGATCGAGCCGTTTAATCAGCATCGCAGCCTTTGTGGTGATCTCTTTTCTGCCAAGTCCATAGATCCCGGCATAAAAGCGAATATTCTCATAAACGGTGAGGTCGTCGTATAACGAAAATTTCTGGCTCATATAGCCGATGTTCCGTTTGATCTGATTGCGTTGGCTGTAAATATCATATCCACCCACCTTCACCTCCCCGGATGTGGGATATGACAACCCGCACAGGATGCGGATCGCGGTAGTTTTTCCCGCTCCGTTCGCCCCAAGAAAACCGAAGATCTCGCCTTTTCTGACTTCAAAATTCAAATGATCATTTGCGACGAAATGTCCGAACTTCTTTACGAGATCTTTGACAGTTATGATGTT
>Ga0224525_1000256_pt1 | contig 26160 bp, 33 predicted proteins | sample CFST100metaG_FD_179874 | JGI IMG/M metagenome (GOLD analysis project Ga0224525, IMG submission 179874) | Peat soil microbial communities from Stordalen Mire, Sweden - C.F.S.T100 | ecosystem: Environmental > Terrestrial > Soil > Wetlands > Peat | place: Sweden: Norrbotten County, Stordalen Mire...
AATTAAAGAAGAAACTAAAATAATAAAATAGGTTAACCAGCGACGGATAGCCGAATCTTTTTCCAGTTCTCCTTTATGCAAGCCTTTATTAATTAAGCAGGAAATAAAATAAAATATCGGGGCGGAAATAAACAAGGCGGAAATCGCAAACTTCAACTGAATATCATTAGCACTGGAACTATAGGTTCTTAAAATATCCGGAATCGTCTTATCAATGATGCCGAAAAGAATCATGCCGAAAGATAGGGCCATGAAAATTAAAGCGGCGAGCGATAAGAGATAGTAGAAAGCGTATTTTGCGTTATGTTTATTGTTCATATTATTGTTTTTTAAAAATCTGCATTTTTAGGTGTTCTTGGAAAAGGAATAACATCACGGATGTTGGCCATGCCGGATAAGTACATAATTAATCTTTCAAAGCCTAAACCATAACCGGCATGTTTAACGGAACCAAATTTGCGTAAATCAAGATACCAAGCATAATCTTCTTCTTTAAGTCCTAATTCCGCCATACGTTTCTTTAGGAAGTCCAAACGCTCTTCACGCTGACTGCCGCCGATAATTTCACCGATGCCCGGAACTAATAAATCAACGGCCGCGACTGTTTTATTATCATCATTCATGCGCATATAAAAAGCTTTGATGTCTTTCGGATAATCAGTTAAGAAAACCGGACCACCGACAACTTCTTCACAGAGATAACGTTCATGCTCGGTCTGCAAATCAATTCCCCATTCAACCGGATATTCAAATTTCTTGATGGATTTCTTTAATAATTCAATTCCTTCGGTATAAGTCATGCGGCGGAACTCGGAATTAACTAATTTAGTCAGACGTTCAATTAAAGTCGGGTCAATAAATTTATTAAAGAATTCCATTTCTTCCGGAATTTCACGCAAGACATAAGAAATTAAATATTTAATCATTTTTTCTTCCATGTCCATGTCATCATTTAAATCGGCAAAAGCCATTTCCGGTTCCATCATCCAAAACTCAGAAGCATGGCGGGTAGTATAGGAATTTTCGGCGCGGAAAGTTGGACCAAAAGTATAAACTTTATTTAAACCCATGACTAAAGCTTCGGCGTTTAATTGGCCACTAACGGTTAGCCCCGCTTTCTTGCCGAAGAAATCTTCTTTATAATCCACTTCTCCTTTATCGTCTTTCGGCACATTTTTCAAATCGAGCGTAGTGACTTGAAACATTTCACCGGCGCCTTCGGCGTCGCTCGTGGAAATTATCGGAGTATGGATATAATTAAAACCTTGTTCTTGAAAAAATTTATGAATCGCATAGCTTAAAGTCGAACGCAAACGAAAAACAGCGGAAAAAGTATTACTGCGTCCGCGTAAATGGGAAATTGTTCGTAAAAATTCGAAACTATGTTTTTTCTTCTGTAAAGGATAGTCATCGGCCGCGCGATTAATAATTGTAATTTTTGTCGCTTTTAGTTCAAAAGCTTGGCCGGCAGCTGGCGATTCAACTAATTCACCCTCAATGTCTAAAGATGAGCCGATGCTTATCTTTTCTATTTCGGAAAAATTAACTAAATCAGCCGCGAAAACTATTTGTAAATTATTAAAGAAAGAACCGTCATTAAGTTCGATAAAGCCGAACTCTTTTGAAGAACGAGCAGTTCTTACCCAGCCGGCAACCGTAATATTCTGGCCGAGATATTTCGGGGTTTCGCGATACAATGATTTAATTAAAGTGTAAGACATATTTTTTAAGTGGAATAAAAATAAATTATTTTTTGGCTTTTTTAACAGTGATAGCTAGTTCATTTAATTGATTATCATAAACTTCACTCGGACTATCCATCATTAAATCCTGGCCATTGCTCGCTTTCGGGAAGGCGTAGATATCGCGAATTGAATCCCAATCATTTAAAATCATGAGTATCCGATCAATACCGGGCGCATTGCCGCCATGAGGTGGCGCACCATAAGAAAAGGCATTTATCATTCCGCCAAATCTTTTTTCCACTTCCGACTTATCATATCCGGCAATCTTAAAAGCTTCATACATTATTTCCGGTTCGTGATTACGGATAGCGCCGCTTGAGACCTCAAAGCCATTTAAAACTAAATCAAACTGATAAGCTAAAATATCCAAAGGTTTCTTTTCTTTTAAAGATTTCAAACCGCCTTGAGGCATTGAGAAAGGATTATGGCCAAAATCAATTCGGCCTTCTTCAATATCGGAATAATCATACATCGGGAAATCGACAATCCAAACCCAAGAGGCTAAGGAATTATCTTTTAGACCTAAACGCAGAGCCGCTTCATTTCTAATAGCGCCTAAAACATTACAAACTGTCCGCCAAGCATCCGCCGCAAAGAAAACAATATCGCCATCTTTGGTGCTACATTCATTTACTAAAGCGGCTAATTTTTCCGGAGTTAAAAATTTAGCAAAAGGCGAAGCGATGTTTCCTTCTTTAACTGATAAATAGGCTAAGCCTTTACCGCCTCTTTTTTTAGCAATTTCGGTAAACTCATCAATTTCTTTGCGGGAAAATTTTGCGCCGCCATCTATCTTTAAAGCATGAACAACGCCATTATTTTTTATCGCTTCTTCAAAAACACTAAAGCCGGAAGTAGCGGCTGAAGCACTAATGTCAATAATTTCTAAATCAAAACGCAAGTCCGGTTTATCAACGCCATATTTATCCATTGATTCGCGCCAAGATAAACGTTTAAAACGGCCAGTGTCCAAAAGACCAAAAACTTTTTTTGTACTGAATTTTTTCGTGATATTAATTGCGAATGGTTCCATGAGAGAAAAAATATCTTCTTGCTCCACAAAACTCATTTCAATATCCAGCTGATAGAATTCGCCATAAGCTCTATCCATGCGCGGATCTTCATCGCGGAAGCAGGGCGCAATTTGAAAATATTTATCCAAACCACCAACCATTAATAATTGTTTGAACTGCTGAGGAGCCTGAGGGAGAGCGTAAAACTTTCCCGGATATAATCGAGATGGAACTAAAAAATCACGCGCTCCTTCCGGTGATGAATTGGCGAGAATTGGCGTTTGGACTTCAATAAAATCTTGTCCATGAAAATATTCGCGGCAATAAGTAATAAATTGATCTTTAACCGCCAACATTTTCTGGAGTTTAGGACGGCGTAAATCTAGGAAACGATATTTCAAACGCAAAGCTTCATTAGCTTCGCCGCTTTTTTCTTCACTAAGTTCAAACGGCATAGTTTGCGCTTCGCTAAGAACTTCTATTTCGGAAACAATAACTTCAATATCGCCGGTGGCCATTTTTTTATTTTGCATTTCGGTTGGACGAGCCGCTACTGTACCTTTAATTTTTATTACCCATTCCGAATGTAATTTTTCGCCAATTTCGGCCGCCGCTTTATTTACGGCGGGATCAACTTTAGCTTGAGTGACGCCATAACGATCGCGCAAATCGATAAAAATCAATCCGCCTAAGTTACGCGCGCTATTTACCCAGCCGGATAGAGTGACCTCCTGACCGACGTGAGTACTGTTTAATTCCCCACAAGTATTAGTTCTTAACATAAAAAATTACACGAAATTTATCGCTTTATTTAAAAAATATATTTATATTTTGCTAACTAAATATTAACTTATTTTAAGCATTTTAGCAAGAAAAAACAGCCTCTCTTTTAGGCTATTTTTATGGCTTATCTTAGCTATTTAATTAAACTCGGAAATTCAAAAAATTAACCGTTAAGACCGACAATTCCTTTATAACTTTCTTATCTAACTTCAATTTTTTCGCCGCGTCCAGACGATTATCCATGATAAAACGCATTAATTTGATACAATTATCTGATATTGTCAATAATTCATTACTAGCTATTTCCTGTTCTTGGCGCTCTTCTTCCAGGCATTTCTCGCAGATTATTCCCCCATTTTTCAAATTAAAATAGTTCTTACCCGGCTTGATTTTCTCCTGGCAGTTTAAGCAATTATACATCTCCGGTTTATAACCGAGCTCAGCCATTAATTTAAGCGCGAAGAAGATAAAAAACAACTCGCCGTTTTCTTTGGTAAATTCTTCAGCCGGATAATTGTCTAAAACTTCCAACCAGCGTCCGAGCAATAAAAAAAGACGTTCATCAATCTGCCCATCTTTAACTAGCCGATTAAACCAGCCAACTACTCGGCCGGCATAATAAATTTTATTTAAATTATCTTTAATGCCTAAATAAGCATCAGCCATTAAAGCGCTGCCCACATAATCAAATCCCTTCCCTTTAATTATCAAGATATCAGTTAAGCTTATCGGCTCCAGATGTCCGGCCAGTTTTGATTTAATCTTCTTCGTTCCGCGCGCGACGAGTGATAACTTTCCGAAATTGCGCGTATAGCAAGTAATCAAAGAATCGCTCTCACGATAGTCAGAGCGATTGAGTATTATAGCTTGTGAATGTTTGGTTTCGTCCATAATAATGATAAAGACAGGGATATACCTTCTTCGCTTAGATGATTTCTGGGGAAAAATTGATTGTTTCTAATAATCATTCCTTCTCTGGAGCAATCAATTTTTCTGTACGAAATCATATGCGCTCCGAAAGTATATCCCTGTCTTTCCCCTATTAATTACTATCTAAATAATCTTGAAGAATTATTGTCGCAGCAATTTCATCGCGGCTCGCCACTTCTTTTTTCTCTCCTCCGAGCGCATCCGCCGCTAAACTGCTTAAACGTTCATCTAAAAAATTAACCGGTTTACCGCCCTTAGCCTTTAATTCTTCAACAAAACTGAGCCACAGAGGGTTATTTGCCACATCTCCGTTCATTTTTCTCGGACTGCCAAGAACTATCTCGTCAATTTCTTCTTCTTTAATAACTTCCAGCAGTTCGTTTAAAGTAGCAACTGTTTTGAAAGGCAGAGCTAAACAAGTTTCCTCGTCCGCTAAAGCGAGACCGATTCTCTTCTCGCCCCAATCAATTCCGAGATATTTCTTGTCTTCCATATAATTCCTTTTATTCCTTATTTAGTTAATATCTCGCAACCATGCCCTGTGACCGCCACGGTATGCTCAAAATGGGCGCTTAAGGAATTGTCGGCTGTCAGGATTGTAAAGCCGTTACGTGCCATTTTAACGCGCCAGTCGCCCATATTTATCATCGGTTCAATAGCAATTACCATTCCCGGTTTCAAAACGACATTTTCTTCCGAATCTTCTTCAATTTCAAAATTAAAAACATCCGGTTTTTCATGGGAATAATAACCGACACCATGGCCGACTAAATCACGCACGACGCCATAACCATGGTCCTCGGCATAATATTCTATCGCCCGGGCGATATCATTTAATTTTCGTCCCGGTTTAACCATCTTTATTCCGCGATATAAGCATTCTTCAGAAACTTGCAAAAGCTTCTTTACATCTTTACTTATTTTTCCGGCCGGCACAGTTGCGCACATATCCGTATAGAATCCGCCATTTTTAGAATGTTTATTAATTGGCGCTTTAAATTTTTCTCGAAGTGCGGGAACAACCGGCCACTCCATGCCAATATCAAGATCAACTATATCCCCTTCTTTAATTGTCCTATTAGGCAAAGCGCCGCCATGAACGACTTCGTTATTTATTGACAAGCAAACACCGGAAGGAAAAAGTATTCCGCCGCCCATCGGATAATTTTTAAAAGCCGAACGGCCGCCGGATTCTCTAACCATCTTATCAAATATTTCTTCGATATGAGCAGTTGACGCTCCCGGTTTAACTTCTTTAATTAAACACGCCAAAATCGCCGAAAGTCTTTTGCCTCCTTCTTTGATTATCCGAATTTCTTCTTTAGTCTTTATATAAATCATATTTTAATTATTTTTTTCTTCTTTCAATTCTTTATTTGAACGGATTGATAAGTACAGAAAAAATCCTAAGAGAACAATCATATTTAACGGTGCCATCCAGAACGGAAATTCATGTCCGAAACTTTCCAGAATCATCATTCCGCCTAAAATTCCAATGGCATACATCGCGCCATTCTTTAAATATTCAAATTTAGCAATCAAATCAATGCCCCGAACTGTAAATTCGCGAACAACATAAGCCCCTAAACCATTACCCAGAATAATCAAAGGGACGGAAACGGTAAACGCAAAGGCGCCGATAACGCCATCAATGGAAAAAGAAGCATCGAGCACTTCCAGATATATTATTTTACTCCAAGCACTCATTCCCGGATTCATTAAATCTTTTTCTTTGGCTTCGGCATTCTTTTTAAAACCATCGGTAATAAAGAAAGCAGAAACACCGATAGTCGCCGCGAGTGCTAATCTGGAATTTTCCTGAAGAGAAAAATAAACAACAGCGGTCGTGATAACAGAAGCAAAAGCATAGAACCAAACTCCTTGGCGATGAATAAATCCTTCAACCAAGAAAGCATATTTCTTTTCTTCAAGAAATAGCCAGGATAAGAAGACCAGGAACAGATAAATACCGCCACCTAAAAGCAATAACGGTTTCGACTGTTCAATATACTCTTTTATTTCCGGCGAATTAGAAAAAGTGGCGGTAATAACCTGGATAATACTTAAATTTGGATTAGCCATCCAAACAATAGCTAGCGGCAACAAACCGCGAACGATAAAAACGGCGAATAATAAGCCCCAGAATAAGAAAATCTTCCGATATTTATCCGGCATCGTCTTTAAAATATGGGCATTAACGACGGCGTTGTCAACGCTGGAAATAATTTCAAAGACGCAAAGACCAAGAACAATCGTAATGAAATTCAATATCATATATTATTATGACTTGAAAGTCTCCAGTAATTCCCTAAGCTGATCAAGATCATTAACGGATAATCCTAGTTCCAGACGATTTTCATAAAGATTATGCATGTCATGTCGAACGGTATAGTCAGAAGTCTTAATCCCTTGACGGCTCTTCTCTTTATACTTTTTTATAATATCAAAAATTAAATCCTGATTACCTTTTAGATTCTTAAGAGTTGGATGTGTTCTAAATAGCTCATCCAGTTTTTGATCTATTCGATAATCGGTCATTCCTTTTGCCTCATGGGCGATGTCTGCTAAGCTCATAGTAATTTTATTGCTTAATAATAATATTAATATTTATTATACCATAAAAAAAGGCGGCAATAAAGCCGCACTTTTTTATACAATATATGAGTTACCAAATATAATTATTAAATACCGTCATATTCACGCATCGTGAGTTGAGCTTCAATCTGTTTAACTGTATCGATAACCACGGAAACAACGATGAGTAAACTAGTACCACCAACGGAATAAGCCTGGACACCGGTAAAATAGCGCATTAATAAAGGCAAAATCGCGATGACACCAAGAAATAAAGCGCCGACCAGAATAATCTTATGAGTAGTGTTTGCTAAATAATCGCTGGTAGTTTTCCCTGGTCTGATACCGGGAATAAAACCACCTTGTTTCTGAAGATTTTCGGCAATCTGAGTCGGATGGAAAATAACTTCGGTATAAAAATAAGTAAAGGCAAAAACCAAAACGAAATAAGAAATACCGTAAAATAATTGATTATTAAATAAACTGATTGTGGCCGCCGCAGCATTAGCAATCCAGGCACTCTTCGCATGAACTAAAAACTGAGCAATCATCGATGGAAATAAAACAACGGAAATAGCGAAAATAATCGGAATAACGCCGGCCATGTTAACGCGCAAAGGCAGATGAGTACTGGTGCCGCCAAAAGTATGGTTCCCTCTTATCTGACGAGCGTATTGGACCGGAATATTACGTTGACCTTCATTAATGATAATGACACCGATAATAGTCACAATTGCAATTGCGATAAAACCAATAAGCATGAACAATTGAGTAGAATCAAAAGTTACGGATAACTGTTGAACTGTTTTTGGTAAACTGGAAACAATACCGGCAAAGATAATTAAGGAAATACCATTGCCGACTTTCTTTTCGGAAATAAGTTCCCCTAACCACATCAAGAAAATAGTACCAGCGGTAATAGTTATAATAATAACACCAAAATCAAATGGACTGACAGCCCCCATAATCCCGGAGGAGCTGTTGCGAAGCAAAGTGATCATGCCATAAGCCTGCATAGCGGCGAGCGGAACGGTCAACCAACGGGTCCACATATTAATTTTCTGCTGTCCGGCTTCTTCTTTCTGCATTTCTTCAATTGAAGGAGCAATCATCCCTAAAAGCTGAAAAATAATCGAAGAGGTAATGTAAGGAGCAACCCCCATCATAACAATAGAGAATGTTTGCATGCCGCCGCCGGCGAAGATGTTCATCAGTCCTAAAACTTGGTTAGAAGCAAATAAATTCTTGAGGGCAACCGCATTAACACCCGGGACAGGAATATGAGCCGCTAAACGGAAAATAACCAACATGCCGAGAACGAAAAGAATGTTATTTCTTAAGTCCCTCGCTTTCCAAATTTGTTCTAATTTATCGAACATATAGTTCTAGCTTATTTAATTTGGCCTTTAACCGGTTCGCTGGTACCAACTTTTTCAAAAGTAACCTTAACAGTTAATTTTTCTTTGCCTAAAATCTTTACCGGTAATTCAGCGGAGTTTATAAGTTTCTTAGCCGCTAAAGTCGTTGGGCTAACTATTTCATTATCTTTAAAATTCTTGTTGATCGCCTTAACGCTTACCACTTGATTTTTTGGCTTGGCTGATTTAAAGCCGCGAACTTTCGGAATAGACAATAACTGTTTGCGCATACCTAAACGCTTTAAGTTGCTGACACCGGCGCGAGCTTTTTGACCCTTAAGACCTTTAGTACTATAAGTACCATGACCGGAAGCGTTACCGCGTCCGATTCTTTTGATCTTTTTTGCTGAGCCTTTAGTTTTTTTAATGGTATTGAGTGATAACATATGAATATAGATTCAATTTAAAATGCTTATTTTTTTATTTCTTTAACCTCGCTTTTGGCTTCTTTTACTTCCTTGACTTCCGGACGATGTAAACTTCTTAAAGCCTCGATAGTACAACGAGCATTATTTACTTTATTATTTGAACCTAAAGCTTTACTGGTAACATTTTTTACCCCTGCTAATTCCAAAATAATGCGAGTAACACCACCGGCAATAACACCACGTCCTTTTTTAGCCGGTTTCAACATTAATTTAGCCGCTCCTAATTTCAAAACAACAGCGTGAGGAATAGTTTCGTTAACCATTGGAACGTTAACCATAACCTTCTTGGCGCGATTAACCGCTTTGTTAACGGCCATAGTAACATCAGCACCCTTGCCTAAGCCGACGCCGACATTTCCTTTCTTATCGCCAATCGCAACACAAGCGCGGAAATTCATTCTTTTACCACCAGCCATAACACGGGTAACACGGGCAATTTCCAGAATACGTTGTTCCATATCATCCTTTGGACGATCATCGCGACGGTCATTTCTTCTTGGGCCGCGATTACCAGCCCCGGCACCTTGGTTGCGTTTTTGTCCGCTGCCGTAGATATCAGAGGCAACAGTTGCCGCTGCACCGGTTGCAACTTCCTTGGCTTTATTTTCGGTTGTAGTTTTTTTAACTTCAGACATATTAATATAATTTAAAATTGCAAACCACCTTCACGGGCTCCTTCAGCTGCCGCTTTGACACGACCGTGATATTTATAAGAGCTGCGATCAAAAACAACTTTAGTAATATTTAAGGCTTTCGCTTTTTTGGCGATTAACAACCCCAATTCTTTACTTAAATCAATTTTAACGGCTTTGGTTTTAAGTTCTATCGTCGAAGCGCTCGCTAAAGTTTTGCCCGCTAAATCATCAATAAGCTGCAAGAACATTCCGCGATTAGAGCGAAAAACGCTTAAACGTGGGACATCAGCGGTTCCAGAAATAGTTGAACGGACCTTGGCGTGACGACGAATATTTTTCTGATTTTTTGCCTTATTTTTATCCATATAATTAATTCACAATTAATCAAGCTAATTATTTACCTTTAGTGGCCGATTTCCCAGCCTTACGTCTGATAATTTCATCAGAATATTTAATACCCTTCCCTTTATAAGGTTCTGGTTTACGTATTTTTCTAATTTGAGCGGCGGTTTCACCAATCACTTGTTTATCAACTCCGCTTAAGGTAATAGAATTTCCTTCAACCACGGCTGTGATACCAACCGGTAATTTAAATTCAACTGGATGGGAAAAACCTAAACTCATATTCAACTGGCCAGGGACAGCTACGGCGCGATAACCGACTCCGTTGATTTCTAATTTTCTGGTAAAACCAACACTAACACCGATAACTGAATTGCGAGTTAAACTCCAAACCAAACCCCACATCGCGCTGGCATTCTTAGTCGCACGGTCATAGGGAGCGATTATAACTTCATTATTTTCAACCTTAACTTCAATAATAGGATTAGTCGCAATCTTCATTTCGCCTTTCGGCCCCTTGAAGAGTATTTCCTTATCTTTAATTGTTACCTGGACTCCTGCGGGGAGTTTAATTGGCAATTTTCCTAAACGTGACATATAAAATATTTATTGATTATTAAAAAATTTCTCCTAATACTTCACCGCCAATTCTCTGCTTTTTTGCTTCTTTATTGGTCATTAGACCCTTGGAGGTAGAAAGGATAGCAATACCAAAATTATTCAAGATTGTCGGAATCTCTTCTTTATTAACATAAATCCTTAAACCTGGACGACTGATACGGTTGATACCGCTAATCTGAGGCTTACCATTCTTATGGTATTTCAATTGGATTTGTAATTCGTCGAAACGATTATGCTTGCCTTCAAGACCGCCCGGGATAACCGTAGCTCTCTTGATCCAGCCTTCTGCCTCGAGGATTTTAGCGACTTCAAGTTTTATTTTTGAAATCGGCAAAGAAATCTCCGTTTTTTTAACAGCGGAAGCGTTTCTAATTCTTGTAAACATGTCTGCGATGGGATCCATCATATTTTTAGTAAATACTTAATAACTTATTACCAGCTGGATTTTGTGATACCCGGCAAATCGCCGTTATCCGCCAGTTCCCGAAAACAAATACGGCACAATTTGAAATCACCGATGAAGCCGTGGTTACGACCACAACGCCAACAACGGTTTATTTTGCGGGTAGAAAATTTTGGTTTTCTTTTTGCTTTTACAATTAATGCAGTTCTTGCCATAGATATTTAAATTATTTGCTTTCTTTTTTAAACGGGAAACCAATCTGGTGGAAAAGTTCCAAGCCCTCGGCTTTATTCTTAGCGCTAGTCGCTAAACAGATTTCTAAACCGAACATATTTTCAACGTCTTCAACATGAATTTCTGGGAAAGAAACGAATTCTTTGAAACCAACAGTCATATTACCGCTTCGATCAACTGATTTTTCGCTGATACCGCGGAAATCGCGAACGCGAGGAAAGGTAATACCGACAAGCTTTTCAACAAAATCATACATTCTATCACCGCGTAAAGTTACTTTAGCGCCGATAGTCAATCCTTCTCTGATCTTAAAAGCGGAAATTGATTTCTTCGCTTCGGTGAAAACCGCTTTCTGGCCGCTGATAGTAGTTAGACCTTTTAGAACGCTAGCCATAAATTCCTTTTCTTTGGAGTGATGACCAAAACCAACATTGATTACGACTTTTTCCAAGTGCGGAACCAATTGAACGTTCTTGTAGCCAAACTCCTTCATTAAGGCTGGGGCTATTTCTTTTTTATATTTATCTTTTAATCTCATATATATTTATATTATTCGATTGTTTCCTGGCATTTCTTGCAAACTCTAAACTTTTTACTTTTATCGCCTTCGAGTTTTAAAGTTTTATAACCAACTTTAGTGGTTTTACCACATTTCGGACAAACAAGCGCAACATTAGATAAGTTTATAAAAGCCGGAAATTCAATTCTCTGCCCCTTCTCGCCACTACGGCTCGGTCGTAAATGTTTGATTAATAAATTCAAGCCTTCAACGCTAACGCGTCCATCAACGGGAGAAATTTGCAAAACTTTACCAATTTTGCCCTTATCTTTACCGGCGAGAATTTTTACTTTGTCGTTCTTTTTGATATTCATATTATTTCTTAATCGTATTTGATTACAAAACCTCAGGAGCTAAAGAGGCAATTTTTACAAAGCCAGCCTTTCTTATTTCACGAGCAACTGGGCCAAAGATACGGGTTCCTTTCGGATCCTTCTTTTCGATATCATTAATTATCACAGCGGCATTGTCGCTAAAACGCAAGTAAGAACCATCAGCGCGACGAATTTCTTTAGCGGTGCGGACAACTACGGCCTTAACTACGTCGCCTTTTTTAATGGCGGCATGAGGAGCGGCGCTTTTAACGGCGGCAATAATAATATTACCAACGTGAGCATAACGTCTACCTGTTCCTCCTAATACTCTGATGCACATAATTTCTTTGGCACCGGAATTGTCGGCTACTTTTAAATAAGTTTGTACTTGGATCATATATTTATATCTTGTCTCAACTGATTATTGGTTAATTACTCTCCAGCGTTTATCACGGCTGAGAGGACGGCATTCGATAAAGCTAACCTTGTCACCGACTTTATGTTCATTTTTTTCATCATGAACTTTATAGCGGCGGCTGACAACGTATCTTTTCTTATACTTTGGGTGAACTTTTACGGTTTCAACTTTAACAACAATAGTCTTATCGTTCTTATCACTAACAACGACACCGCTGAATTTTTTGATAATTGTTGCCGGTTTAACCTTTGTTTCTATCGGCTGTATTTTTTTAGCGGGCATATTATTCTTGTTTATTTAATAACGTTAAAATCTGAGCGATTAAATTACGCACCACGCGAATTTCGCGGATATTTTTTAACTGCTTATTAGAATCCTTAAAACGTAATTCGCGTAATTTTTCTTGGTTTACGCTTAATAGTTTTTGCAATTCTTTACTGTCTTTAGTTGTTAGTTCTTTAAATTCCATATTTTTATTCGGACACTAATAAATTACTCTTTACTAATAAACTGGCATTTAACGGGTAATTTATGACCCGCCGATTCCATCGCTTTTTTAGCTGTGGCTTTATCAAGACCTTCCATTTCAAACATAATCATTCCCGGTTTGATAATGGCGACATAATAGTCAACCGCGCCCTTACCTTTACCCATAGGAATTTCTCCGCCATGAGCGGTAACTGGTTTATCAGGGAAAATTCTAATCCAGATTCTTCCGCCCTTCTTAACATATTTAGTCATCACGCGGCGGGCAGATTCAATCTGGCGAGAAGATACCCAGCAAGCAGTCAAACTCTTTAGGCCATAGCTGCCGAAACTTATATTTAAGTTACGAGTAGCTTTTCCACCTCGACTTCTCTTGTGGTCCTTTCTCCATTTAGTTTTCTTTGGCATTAACATATATCAAAACGTTATTTTATATATTAGTTGGCAATCACTTCGCCTTTTTGTGTTTCTTTTTCAAATACTTCACCCTTATAAACCCAAACTTTAATACCGATAGCGCCATAAGTTGTATGAGCGGCACCACGAGCATAATCAATATCAGCTCTTAAAGTTTGTAACGGAACTTTACCGGAAACAAGCTTTTCAGTACGAGCAATTTCCGCGCCATTTAAACGTCCAGAAACTACAACCTTAACACCTAAAGCACCAGCTCTTTCTACTTTGCCGATAGTCTGTTTCATGACTTTACGGAAAGGAAGTCTTTTTTCAATATCCAAAATCATTGTTTGAACAATAATCTGAGCACTGAGGTTAGGACGGCTAGCTTCTTTGATATTTAAATTAATTTCACCCATACGGAAATTCTTTAAGAATTTGGTATGTAATTTCTTCTTAAGCTCTTCGACACCATTACCACCACGGCCAATAATTAAACCTGGTTTAGCGGTTAAAACGGTGACTTCGATCTTATTTAGACTGCGAATAATTTCTACTTTATCGATGCCGGCTTCTCTGAATTCGCGAATCATGTATTTGCGAACCAAAACATCCTGACGGACATTCTGAATATACTTTTCACCGCTCTCGAACCAGATAGAGGCCCAAGTTTTAGTGACACCCATGCGTAGAATTTTCGGATTTACTTTTTTACCCATATGTATTAAAAATCAATTTAATTACCAAATATATTTATTAACCTGCTTTACGTCTAAACATCTTAGCTGTATGGCCCTTGCCGCCTTCAATCTTGGCATGAGCGTGATGACCTTCCATGCGAGGGTCAATTATTTCCGTTCCCTGTTCGCTAACAGCTGCGTTTTTTACCTTTGGCTCTTTAACCGCTTTCTTAGCGCCCTTAGAAGCTTGCGCACTTTCAGCAACTAACTTCTCGAGCTTGACCGGGTCGGCAGTTTTTACAACTTTCTTTTCGGCCTTGCCGCTTTCTTTAATTTCAGCAATAACAATATTCAAATGGCAGCCACGTTTGCGAATAGCAGTCGCACGGCCATGAGCCTTAGGCATCCAACGTTTTAACATAACGCCTTCATCGGATCGGATTTCTTTGATATATAAATTATCAATTTCTAAATTATAAGTATTAACCGCATTGGCGATAGCTGACTTAACTAAGCAAGCAATCGGATCAGTCGCTTTTTTATTGATGAATTTCAATTGATCAAGAGCAGTATTAACCGGCATCTTGCGGATAACATCAATCACTAAGCGAGCTTTTCGCGGTGACATTCTTAAATGTTTTAAACTGGCTTTTACTTCCATATATATACAAATTATTTTTTATCAGCAGCTTGAGACTTAGCCATCTTACCGCCATGACCGACGAATTTTTTAGTTGGAGAAAATTCACCCAAACGATGGCCAACCATATTTTCAACCACGTAAACCGGGATATGAGTCTTGCCGTTATGAACTCCTAAAGTGAAACCAACCATTTCCGGAGTAATAGTAGCGGCGCGATCCCAGACCTTGATTACAGTTTTATCTCCTGCTTTAAGATTTTTAATCTTACCCGCGAGGCGAAGGTTTATGTATGGTCCTTTTTTTAGACTTCTGGACATATATCTTTTAATTACTAATTACAAATTATTTTCTCTTAGCACGTCTCTTTACGATCAAGCGATCGCTTGGATGTTTGCGTCTAGTTTTAACACCAAGAGCTGGCTTGCCCCATGGAGTCTTCGGGTGTTTCAAACCGATGGACTGTTTGCCTTCACCACCACCATGTGGATGATCAACTGGATTCATAGCAGTACCACGGACAGTCGGACGAATACCTAAGTGGCGAGTACGTCCCGCTTTACCCAAAGAAATGTGACGTTTTTCCGGGTTACTAGCTTGGCCAACCGTGCATAAACATTCCTTTTTAACTTTACGGATTTCGCCTGATGGCATTTTTATCTGAGCATATTTTCCTTCAACGCCCATGACATAAACGACATTACCGGCACCACGAGCAATCTTTGCTCCTTGACCTGGTTCAAGTTCAACGGAACTGACAGCCATACCAGCGGGGATAAACTGAAGAGGTAAAGCATTGCCGGATTTCATTTCAATCAAATCCTTAGAACTCATAACTTTATCACCAACAACTAAATTTGTCGGAGCGATTATATATCTCTTTTCACCATCAGCATAATTTAATAAAGCAAGACGAGCGCCATGGCCTGGATCGTATTCAATAGATGCAACAGTAGCTGGAATATTAAACTTATCACGTTTAAAATCAATCAAACGGATCATACGTTTAGCACCACCGCCACGATGACGAATAGTGATTTTTCCTTGGCTGTTACGGCCGCCTCTTCTTCTTCTGATAGAGACCAATCTTTTTTCCGGAGTGAACTTTGTCAAATCGTTAAAATCATCAAAAGTTGCTTGACGTCGTCCCGGAGTATTCGCTTTTACTTTTTTAATACCCATATGTATTCAAATAATTGTGTTCAAAATTAAACTCCTTCGTAAATCTTAATGGTCTGGCCAGCCGGTAGAGTAACTACGGCCTTACGCCAATCTTTTCTCTGGCCGCGGATTTTTCCCCGAGCCACTTTCTTACCTTTAACATTAGAAAGATTTACTTTAAGCGGTTTAACACTATAAAGAGCTTCAATCGCTTTCGCTATTTCAATTTTATTAGCTTCTTTAGAAACAACAAAAACATATTTATTCTGAGTCATTAAATTAGTCGCCTTTTCAGTAACTAAAGGTTTGACCAAGAAACGATAAGCATTGTTTGCCTTAACTTCTTTTTTCACGCTAACGGTACCAGCCTTAACGGTCTTAGTAGCCGCACCAGTATATAAATCTTGCATGCTAACAGACGCTTCTTCTTTTTTCGGGGCAGTTTTTTTAGCCGCTGCTTCCTTCACTTTTTTCGGAGCAGTTTTTGAGGCGGTATCTTCAGTTTTTTTATTGCCAAATAAAGCCATATTTTTCTAAGTAATTAAACAATTTTATTTATTGTAACGGTCAGTCAACGTTTTGAGCGCGTCTTCCGATAATAATAAATTCTTATAATTCAATAAATCAACTAAATTGATATTTTCTAAATTGATTATCTTTACACCTTTTAGATTACGGCCGGAATATTTTGCCATTTCATCTTTAGCTTCATTAACAATTAAGATATCGCGGCGGTCGTTGTTTAAAACATTCTTTTCTAAAGCCGTTAACATCTCATTGAATTTTCTTGTCTTGTATTCTTTAAATTCCAAGCTATCAAGAATAACTAAAGAGTTAGTCGCTAACTTATCGGAGAAAGCCATAAATAATGCCTTCTGTTTCATTTTCTGATTTATTTTCTTCTTGAAGTTACGATCTTTTGTCGGACCGAAAGTTACACCACCGCCAATCCAAATAGGAGAACGGCTGGAACCGGAACGAGCACGGCCAGTTCCCTTTTGTTTCCAAGGTTTTTTACCACCACCTCTAACTTCGCTTCTGTCTTTAGTATGAGCTAAGACCTGGCGAGCATTGGCCATTTGGGCGACTACTGCTTGATGCAATAATTCGTTATTGGCTTCAACTCCAAAAATCTTATCGGCTAATTCTAAATCCTTAACAGCAGTAGCGGATTGGTTGTAGACTTTTATCTTTAATGACATATGATAATCAATTACTTATTACTTTATGCTTTATTTTCTTCAGTCGCGGCTTCAGCCTTAACTTCTTCTTTTACTTCTTCAACTTCAGAAATTGCTTCAGCTACTCCAGGGATTACTTCCGGAGCGACTTCAACAGCCGCTTCCTTTTTTACATTTAATTTAATATCGCCTTTTCCGGCAATCATAATCAAACCATTGATTGCTCCCGGAACAGCACCCTTAACATAGATAATGTTCTTTTCAGGATCAACAGAAACAACTTCCAAATTAGTAGTAGTAACTCTATCGCCACCCATACGTCCGGCCATTCTCATACCTTTAAAGACATGGGCTGGACCTTTAGGACCGATGGAACCAGGCATTCTTTCCTGATCTTTATTACCATGAGTTTTACGGAAGCCATGAAAACCGTGACGTCTGACAACACCAGCGAAACCTTTACCTTTAGAAGTACCGGTAACATTGATAGTATCTCCAGCGGCAAAAGTTTCAACGCTAACAACGTCGCCAGTTTTAAAAGCGGCGGTATCGTCAATCCGGAATTCTCTCATGTGAGCCGGTTTAATGTTTAAATTCTTAACATGACCAAGCTGTGGTTTATTAATATTCTTTTCTTTTCTAGTACCATAAGCTAACTGAACAGCTTCGTAGCCATCTTTAGACTTAGTCTTAACTTGAGTTACAACGCAAGGGCCAGCTAAAACTGGGGTAACAGCGACAACTTTATCGCCGCTCCAAACTTGAGTCATGCTTGATTTTTTTCCTAAAATGAATTTCATATTGGTCTACATTTTTTAAACAAAAAACTGGTCTAAAACCAGCTTCAAAATAAACTACAAAAATAACGCGTTCGTTATCTGTTTGTGCTATAGTTTTTTTGTTGCTGATTTACCTCCAAATTTGGCTAATAATCAATTAAACACTTTCTAGAATAACAGAGTTATTTAATCTCAACTTAGCCAATAAATATATTACTTTTTTATATTACTACATTTTTATTTCCACGTCAACCCCAGCTGGAAGATTTAAATTTGTTAAATCTTCAATAGTTTTAGCTGTTGGATCAATAATATCAATCATACGTTTATGAATACGCATTTCATATTGATCACGAGCATCTTTATGGACGAACGTAGAACGGTTAACGGTATATTTACGAATTTCCGTAGGTAACGGAATAGGACCAAAAAATTGAGCATCGGAACGTTCAATAGTTTCGATGATTGTTTTAGTCGATTGATCAATAATCTTATGATCAAAAGCTTTGATCTTGATTCTGATTCTCTGTTTAAATTCGTTAACTTCTTTTTTGTTTTCAGACATAATTAATTTTTTAAATTGACACTACAACCCCGTCCTTAATCATGGACGAAGAACGGGGCAAAGTACCTACTTATTTTGTAATCTTGGTAACAACACCAGCGGCAACGGTGCGACCACCTTCGCGGATAGTGAATCTTTGCTTATCTTCCAAGGCGATTGGAGCAATAAGCTTAATGTCAAGACTGACAGTATCGCCAGGCATAACCATTTCCGTACCGGCAGGTAAAGTAATGTCACCGGTAACATCAGTTGTCTTGAAGTAGAACTGTGGTTTATAACCGTTAAAGAACGGTTTATGACGACCACCTTCTTCTTTTGTTAAGACAACAACCTCGGCGGTAAATTCAGTGTGAGGAGTGATTGAACCCGGTTTACATAAAACCTGTCCACGTTCAACTTCATTCTTCTTAGTACCACGAAGTAAGATACCAGCATTATCACCGGCCTGACCTTGGTCCAAAGATTTGTTAAACATTTCGATACCAGTGACAGTAGTTTTCTTAGTATCCATTAAACCAACGATTTCAACTTCATCACCAACCTTGACGATACCTCTTTCAATACGGCCAGTAACAACTGTTCCACGACCTTCAATTGAGAAGATATCTTCAATAGGCATTAAGTAAGGGTGATCAATATCACGTTTAGGATCAGGGATATATTCGTCCAAAGCTTTCATTAATTCCATTAAAGGAGCGGCATCCGGACCTTCTGGATTTTCCAAAGCTTTTAAGGCAGAACCACGGATAATCGGGGTAGTGTCGCCTGGGAAATCATATTTCTTTAATAAATCACGAATTTCTTCTTCAACAAGATCAATAAGCTCTTTGTCCTCAACCATATCGCATTTGTTTAAGAAAACAATGATATAAGGGACGCCAACCTGACGAGCTAATAAGATATGTTCTCTTGTCTGAGGCATAGGGCCATCAGTAGCGGCGACAACCAAAATTGCGCCATCCATTTGAGCAGCACCGGTGATCATGTTCTTAACATAATCGGCATGTCCTGGACAATCTACGTGAGCATAATGTCTCTTGTCTGATTCATATTCAACGTGAGCAGTAGCGATGGTGATTCCACGAGCTTTTTCTTCTGGAGCGGAATCAATTTCGTTAACGCTCTTGTGGGACGCTTTCATACCTTTAGCGGCGAAAACGGCCAACATAGCGGCTGTTAATGTTGTTTTCCCGTGGTCAACGTGGCCAATAGTACCGACGTTAACATGGGGCTTGCTGCGTTCATACTTTTCTGTTGCCATGTTTTTGTTGTGCGGCCCTCGATTTTCACGAGGTTTCTTTCCTATTCAGGAAACCAGCCGAACTAAATTAATTATTTATTATTAAATTTATCTAACTTTACTCTATTTCTTGCGCCTTATTTTTAACTTGTGGCGGAATCGACCAAGCCTTTTTAGGTTTAATTTCCTCATCTAGGCACGGCGCATTTTCTCGATTTTTCCACATCGATATTTCGCGATTTATTTTATCAGTTAAATCTTCTTCTGTCAAATTTTCCTTTTCCTCACTTATTTCCTTATTTATCGGATTTAATTCATTTTTTTCCGGTTCAGCTGGGGATATCTTCCCGCCAAGCACCATATCAGCATAACGATCAATATCCATGACGACATAAGAACTTTCTGGAGAGCTCGGGTCAAAAATAACCACTCGGTCGCCAGTTTTCTTTATTAAGTTAAGGATTTTTTTCAATTGTTCTGGAAACATAATATCTAAACTTAATTTATTTTTTATCTTCCCTGTTTTTCTTTAATCGTTTCTAAAATATTTTTTGGAACTTCGGCATAGTTAGAAAATTCCATTGTGTAGTTGGCCCGGCCTTGAGACATAGATCTTAAAGCAGTGGCATAACCAAACATTTCGGCCAGCGGAACTTTAGCTTTAACGACTTTGATATTGGCACGATCAGACATTTCTTCAACCTGTCCGCGCTTACTGCTTAAATCGCCGATAATGTTACCCATATATTCTTCTGGGGTAGTAACTTCAACTTTCATGAGCGGTTCAAGTAAAACTGGTTTAGCTTTCTGACAAGCTTCTCTAAAAGCGTGAATAGCGGCTAATTTAAAGGCGATTTCCGAGGAATCAACTTCATGATAAGAACCATAAAAAACCGCTGCTTTAACATCAATCATCGGATAACCGGCAACCACGCCAGTGAGCACTGCTTCACGGAAACCTTTTTCAATCGCCGGAATATATTCTTTAGGAATAACACCACCTTTAACTTCATCGGCAAATTCAATTCCCTTTCCGGATTCCAGCGGTTCAACGCGCAAGGAACAATGTCCATACTGACCGCGTCCACCGGATTGCTTAACATATTTATGTTCCGCTTCCGCAATAGCTGTAATAGTTTCACGATATGATACTTGAGGATTACCGACGTTCGCTTCAACACCGAATTCACGACGCATACGATCAACAATAATATCCAAATGTAATTCACCCATGCCGGAAATTAAAACTTGATTTGTTTCCGGATCGGTTTCTACACGGAAGGTTGGATCTTCTTCAGCCAAACGGGATAAAGCAACACCCATTTTTTCTTGATCAGCTTTAGTCTTTGGCTCAACCGCAATCTTGATAACTGGTTCCGGAAAAACGATTGACTCAAGGAGAACTTCATTATTCTCATCACATAAAGTATTACCAGTAGTAGTATTTTTCAAACCAATAACGGCAGCAATATCACCCGCACAAACTTCTTTAACTTCTTCACGGTGATTAGCGTGCATACGAACTAAACGGCCAACTCTTTCTTTCGTCCCTTTAGAAGAATTAACAATATAGGAACCGGCAGTTAAAACGCCCTGGTAAACACGAACGAAACATAATTTACCAACGAAAGGGTCAGTGGCGATTTTAAAAGCTAAACCGACAAAGGGTTTACTGTCATCAGCGGTAATCGGATATGTCTTTTCAGGATCACGAACATCGTGAGCTTCAACTTCCGGAACATCAAGTGGAGATGGTAAATAATCGTTAACGGCATCAAGTACTAATTGCACACCGATATTCTGCAAAGCGGTACCGCATAAAACTGGATAAATAGCATTAGCAATAACGCCTTTTCTAATAGCAATTTTTAATTCTTCAAGGCTGATTTCTTGACCGCTAAGATATTTCTCCATCGTAACCTCATCACATTCAACCGCTTTTTCCACTAATTCATTATGATATTCATCAACTTTCGCTTTCATATCTTCCGGAATATCGATTTCTTTTACATCAACGCCGTTAAAACCGGAAAAAGAATAAGCTTTCTTTTCTAGAACATCGATTACGCCGGATAAATTACTTTCGGCGCCAATCGGCAATTGAAGAGCAACTGCTTTCTGGTTTAAACGAGTCCGGATAGAGTTTAAACTCATGTAAAAATCCGCGCCCATCTTATCCATTTTATTAACGAAACAAAGGCGAGGAACATTGTATTTATCGGCTTGACGCCAAACAGTTTCCGACTGCGGTTCAACACCGGCCTGACCGTCAAAAACAGCAATTGCACCGTCTAAAACGCGTAAAGAACGTTCAACTTCAACCGTGAAGTCAACGTGCCCGGGAGTATCAATAATATTGATTTTAGTATGTTTCCAAAAACAAGTAGTGGCCGCCGAAGTAATAGTAATACCTCTTTCTTTCTCCTGTTCCATCCAATCCATTTCCGCTGCGCCTTCATGTACTTCTCCAATCTTATGTTTCTTTCCAGTGTAAAACAAAACACGCTCGGTAAAAGTAGTTTTGCCGGCGTCGATGTGCGCCATGATACCAATATTTCTAATGTTTTCTAATGCGTAGTCTCGGGCCATATGAAATTTATTTTAGTAAAATGTAAAAAAAATTATTTTGGACAAAAAAACAGGCCAAAATTCAACTTTGCTTTATTATCTAGAAAAATGAGCAAAAGCTTTATTGGCTTCAGCCATCTTGTGGACCGCTTCTCTCTTCTTAACCGCTGTACCTTCGCCGTTGGAAGCATCAAGAATCTCGGTAGCTAATTTTTCAGCAGTAGAACGGCCTTTACGGTCATTAGCAGCGCCGATAATCCAATTGCAACCTAAGAAATAGCGTCTTTCACCACGAACCTGAAAAGGAACCTGATAGTTAGCGCCACCGACACGTTTACCACGAACTTCAACAAGCGGAGAAACTTTCTTAATTGCTTTGTTGAAAATATGTCTTGGATCCTGTTTAGTCTTATCTTTTAAGATATCAAAAGCGCCATAGACGATTTTCTCGGCGGCAGACTTTTTACCTCTTTCCATGACGTAATTAATAAATTTAGCGATATTCTTATCGTTGTATTTTGAATCGCCATCGATTGTTCTCTTAGGAGCTGGTTTACCTCTCATAGTATTTAAAATTATTTAGTTTTAGGTTTCTTAGCGCCGTAGCAGCTACGTCCCTGACGTCTAGCTTCAACACCGGAAGCATCAAAAACGCCACGAACGACTTTATAACGAACACCTGGAAGATCTTTAGTTTTACCGCCTTTTACCAAAACGATAGAGTGTTCCTGTAAATTATGACCCATACCCGGAATATAAGCAGTTACTTCCATGCCATTAGATAAACGGACACGGGCAATTTTACGTAAAGCGGAGTTTGGTTTTTTAGGAGTAGTCGTAGTTACTTTTAAGCAAACACCTTGTTTAAAAGGAGCTCCTTTGGCAGTATCTTTTTTCTTGCGGTGCAAAGAATCTAAAGTAGTGTGCAAAGCAATGGCATTTCGTCTTTTGCCGATTTTTTTTCTGCCCTGACGAACTAATTGGTTAATAGTTGGCATAATTCTTATTGAATTTAATTGAATTTAAGCTGTAATATAACACGAATATATTAAAAATAATCCTGAACTATCAGGATGAGCTTTATGCTAATTTTTGATACTAATTCAATTTAACAAAATCTAAAACATAAGTCAAGATGGGAAATTAATTAATCCCCTTCTTTAATCTGGCTTAAATCGGAATTTGTGATTCCAATTGATAAAAATTTCATAATCTTGTAGGCGGTTTCGCCATCAGCTAGATAATATCTCTTACCATTGTAAACATACCAGGCTTCGCCATTGCCTTCGACTTGAAGTAATATTTTCCCTTCTAGACTCTTGGCATAAGTACTACTGGTATTTATTTTACCTGCACCTTTCGGATTATAACCATTTTTTACTTCTGCCCCATCAAGATAACCATCGCCATCCGTGTCGGCTTTATTAGGATTGGTCCCGAGTGCAACTTCAGTTTTATCATCTAGTCCGTCATTATCACTATCCACTCCCAAAGTTTGATCCTCAATTCCAACCGGAATTTTATTTAAATTTGCATTAGTTACACCAACGCCGAATTTTTTCAAAGCATTATAGGCGGCATCACCATCAGCCAAATAATATTTTTGTAAACTCTGAGGATCAACATAGTAAGCCTTTCCTCCGTCTTCAACGGCCAAAAGAATTTTTCCGCTTAATTTTTTAGCTAATTTAGTATTATCTTTAGTGGAGCCGGAGACTGTCGCCGTTAAACCGCTAGTCCCCCAAGAAAAACCGTTAAGCATACTATTAAATTCTGTAACCGCTTTGGCATAATCTTTATCGCTTAATCCGAATGTTGTCATTTCAAAATTATAAATTTTGCCATTTTTTCTTATCGTATAAGAAAGGTCATGAACGATATTTTTTCCAGTGCTTATTTTTTGAAAAGCCGATTCTATTAAAATAACATTATTTAATTGACTATTAATTTTATTCTTAACACTTGATTTTATAATATTAATCTTAGCACCGCTGGCTTCACCGAGGGTGTTTAAGCTAGCTACGGCTGTCTTTAACTGACTAAGAATAATATCATCGCTTAATTTTTTTTGATCCTCCGTCTCTTTATTAATCTTGACGGAAACACGCGTATTATTTTCTTTATTATAAACGCTTAGCGGTTGATTGCCGATATATTTAGGCATTATAATCCAATTGCCGCTAGTCGTAAGGGAAAAATCATGGATAGTATTCTTATACTTATAAAGGGCCGCCTCGGTTGCCGGTGCAGAACCAAAGACGATAGATTTTATGGCATTATCAACCAGTGTTTTATCTTGATCATTTTTTCCGTAATCATAAAATATTGTCACCAAATATTGCCCTCGTGACACGAGATAAAAATTAATATTACTTCCCTGAACGGATGCAACAATGTTCCTGGCCGGCTGACCGTTAACAGTTGTTACTGTGTTGCTTACTATATCAGCCAAACCAATCATTCCTAAATCATAGAGTTGGCTTAGAGCATGATTTAAGGATGGAGTGCCAACGGCAAAAGGATATTTTGTCGAGGAGATAGAAATAGAACCACCGATAGTATCATCAGTCTTGGTAAGGCCTAATGCCCCCTCCGAATTATAAGAAAAATTCCAATCATTTGGTTTAGTAATTGAAATATTTGGCGTATCAATTTTAAACGTAGATTTATAATCAGCCTGCTCTTTTTCGATAATAAAATTATTTAATTTTGATAAAAGAGGACTCTCTGTTTGAACGCTTCTTGCTTTATTAGCATCAATCCAAGAATCTAATGATTTTAAATTAATAACATAACCCATGTCGCCAAGTAAATCAGAATAAGCGGAACTCGTGATACCAACCAATTCTCCGTTCATATTTATGGCTGCGCCACCAGAACTACCAAAAGAAATAACCGCATCCGTTTTTAGCCAGTCCTGAGAATATTTAGTAAGTTTACCGCTGACAATTCCTTTAGTAACCGTGATTGTATCGCCACCAATTGAGGGAAATCCCAAGGCAACTAATTCATCATTAACATCGGGCGCAATGGATGCAAAATTAATATAAGGAAAAACAGTCAGTCCTGATAATCCGGGAACTTTTTCTATCTTAAGCAAGGCGATATCTAACTTTTCATCTTTTGCAATCAGCTTCGCTTTATAGCTGCAATCAGGTTCTTTATCGATAGCCGTATTTAAACAAACATTATATCCGGACGCTTCATCAGTACCGTCATAATTATTATCAACGGTAATAACATGGGAATTTGTTAGAAGTAATCCATCGGGACTAATAATTACCCCTGAGCCATAACCGGTTTCCACTAATCCATAATCCTCATCCACGCCAATAGTAATGACCTTGGCGATTACCTTGTAAACGTCGGCTTTAGGCAATTTACTGAGACTAGCGATTATGTCGGCGGAATTAGTAGTAGTAGTAGTAGTAGTAGTAGTAGTAGTAGCCGAGGAAGAACCACTTAAAGAACTTTGAGCACTGGCCCCCGAACTAATTTCTAAAACAGGAGCTCCTTCTGATCCGGATGTAGGGTAATTAGCACAAGCAAACGAACCCTTATGGCTTGTCAAAGACGTATTTTCAACTTCCTTTTTTATAACAAAACCATAATTAGTCGATGGGTTACTTAGCCATTCCTTAACAATACTTGTTATATCAAATTCATACTCATAAACACCCTGACTTACTACCTGAACCTTAATACCAGTTGAAGAATAAGTCGGTTGAGAATTCCAAGTTACCGAGTTTTCATTCCAACTACTCGTCACTTTATACAAAACATAATTATCATCATCATCCCAAGAATTACTAACGCGATCTATCTTAAGAACTGCTTTATCAAACTGAGAAGCAGAGCTTAAACCGTTTAAATTAATTTTTGCTAAATAACGAAATGAGTGGCCGCCATAAGAACTCCAAGAACCAATATCCCCATAAGTGTTACACTTTTGATACTCACTCGCCTTGCCGCTATCTATAATATTATCGCTACTAACAGAGTAGGTGCTTGCCATTGCTTTCGGAGCTAGAAGTATACAAGTATAGA
>Ga0224525_1000257_pt1 | contig 26122 bp, 27 predicted proteins | sample CFST100metaG_FD_179874 | JGI IMG/M metagenome (GOLD analysis project Ga0224525, IMG submission 179874) | Peat soil microbial communities from Stordalen Mire, Sweden - C.F.S.T100 | ecosystem: Environmental > Terrestrial > Soil > Wetlands > Peat | place: Sweden: Norrbotten County, Stordalen Mire...
TATTTTTATCGCTATATAATATGGTAAAGAATTTTATTAATTCAAATTTATTGTTCCCCTCACCCCGACCTGTCTCCACGGCGCGGAGAGGGAGAAATGCTAAATGCCCTTAACGGAGGATAGCAGCACGAATTAAGTTAATTTATTATTGCATCTTTTCTTTACTTTCACGCTATAAAGCTATATCATTAAGTTAAATTTACCGGCTTAAAACTATAAAAAATATGCAAAGAATAGAAACGATCAAAGAAATAGAGAAACTGAGAAATTCAAGAGTCGTCAGCTATGTGACAAGCGATAGGCAAGGGCCTATCAATGCTCACGTGGCAATGGATATCATTCCGATCATCAGTTCGCAGCTTCGCAAAATCGGAAAAGCAGAGAAAATAGATTTGGTCTTGTACAGTTCCGGAGGGGACACGATGGTCCCGTGGAGGCTGGTTTCCATGATCCGCGAATATTGTAATCAGTTTTCGGTCATCGTTCTCTATAAAGCGCACAGCGCAGCGACGATGATTTCTCTGGGCGCGGACGAAATCATTATGAGCGATATGTCCGAACTTTCGCCGATCGATCCGTCGACTTCGAATTTTTTCAATCCGATTGATCCTCAGAATCCGCAAGCCAGAATCGCCATTTCGGTCGAGGAAGTGATGGCCTATTTTGACTTAGCAAAAAACAAGTTCGGAATCAAAAGCGACGAAGAGCTTACGAAAATATTCAACAAATTCATTGAAAGCGATCCTTCCATCCATCCGCTCGCGCTCGGAAACGTGAACAGAACGCACAATCTCATAAAAATCCTCGCCAAGCGTCTTTTGAAAAGCCACAAGGAAGCGCTCAAGGAAGATGAGATTGAGAGAGTGATCGATTTTCTGACGGAAAAACTATATTCGCATCAATATTTCATCGGCCGCCGGGAAGCCAAAGAAGATTTGGGAATAAAAACTGTGGTCTATGCTGACGAAAAACTTTCAGATTTGATGACAGGGCTTTACGAAAGTTACGCCGAAGAAGCGCAGATGAACAAAATCTGGAATCCCGAAATCGAAATCAATGGAAAAGATGTTCTGAGCAAAGAATACAAAATCGCTTTCGTCGAAAGTACGTCCGCGCAGAATTATTTTTCATTGGACCTTGAACTGAAAAAAGTTCAAACTCCGGTTCCTTTGCAGACTCCGCAGGGAATGATCAACGTCAATCAGGATCAGATCGTGTGGAGAATGACAGGGCAGGGGTGGAGGTAATAGATAAACATAGATGGAAAAAGATTTTCAAAAATGGCATGAGGAAAAAGCGAGACTGCATGCAAACAAGGAGATTGTTTATTTTAGCAAGCGTGAAATTTGGTGGTGCAGTTTAGGGCATAATATTGGCTTCGAGCAGGATGGTAAAAATAGTAACTTCGAGCGTCCTATCCTAGTATTGAGAAAATTTAACAAGCATATTCTTTGGGCGCTTCCGATGACAAGTCGAGATTTAAGTGATAAAATCGGAAGTACTGTTGCAAGATACTATTATAAATTCGAATACGAAGATAAAAAATACGCAATTATACTTTCGCAATTGCGTTTAATAAGCAGTAAGCGTTTATTGAGGAAAATGCGGACTTTTTCGGAACAAGAGTTTAATGAAGTCAGACAGAAGATAAAGGCCTTGATATAAAACGAAACTCCCCTTGCGGAGAGTTTCTCGGAGGCCGAAGCCCGTTTATGTATCCATATTACTATGGAATGGGCTTTGTGTCAAGCTAGGTGGATTTACGAGTTTATGCAGAGTTAATAAGGAATAAATTGTTTGTAGAATAACGGGGGGGTGTGGGTAGAATTTGATAGTGGATAGTTTTTCTCAATATAATTATCAATTGATTTCACGCAACACAATATGAAATTTGCAATTTTAACTGATATACATTTAGGACCAGAAGGTTATTTTAAGGGTGTTTTACGTAAAGCAAATAAGAACGTAAAAGTTTATTTGGATGAGTTTATGAGGAGATGAATGATAATGTAAAGCCGGAATTTGTGGTGGTTTTGGGTGACTTGGTTGAAGACGATAATGAAAAGAACGATAAGAATAATATTGTCTACATTGTAAAATTATTAAAAAAGTTGGAATGTCCTGTTCATTATGTCGCTGGGAATCATGATCTAAAGAACATTTCTGAAGATGATCTGGTGAAACTATTTAATCAAAAAAGTTTATATTATTCATTTGATTCTGGCAATTTTAATTTTATTGTTTTGTTTTCGAAAGCTACAGAAGAAGAGAGTATTCTGATAACTGATGAGCAAAAAATATGGTTGAATGACGATTTGGATAAAACAAACAAAAAATGTATTCTTTTTGTTCATCATGGATTAGCGGATCAAGATTTAAAAGGAAACCCTTGGTTTGAAGGAAGACCGGAATTTTGCCTTGTTGCAAACAGAAAAGAAATCAGGAGCATTCTCGAACGATCAAATAAAGTTTTAGCCGTTTTTAATGGTCATTTGCATTGGGATAGAGAGGATATGCATAGTTCAATTCCATATTTTACAATTCAGTCATTAACCGAAAATGAAGAAGATAAAGGAATTGCGAGTGAAGCATACGCCATTGTCAGTATTATTAATGATAAAATTGACGTTGAAATAAAAGGAAATTATTCAAAAAATTTTTCACATTAGAGGAAGTTTTTTATTTTTTGCAATAATAAATACACAAAAACAAATCTAAAATAGCACAGGTGTTTATAGAGACGCGATTCGTTGCGTCTGGTTTTTTTAGGTAGAAATGTTTTATTCCAGGTAAAGAGACGCGATGAATCGCGTCTCTACAGGATGCAAATGCGCCTAAAAATATAGAGACAAACCTAAAGCAGCGTGTATGATTGCCAAGGTGAAAGAAATCCTTACAAATAAAAGATGATATTTGAACGGGATTCCTTTTTTGGGTTTGAGGACGTTCATGCCGATGTAGGCGGTGGTGAGGAAGGATAAAAGCGTCAGGATGCCGAGGTACATTATCAGCGGCTTTCCTAAGATGAGGTAGTAGGCGATAGTTTTTAGCATGGGAGTGCGTTATATAGAGGTCTGACCTTTCAGATATTTTAAGGTCAGTCCTCGGGATTTATGAAATAGTCATATTTGTGCGAACGAGATTAAACTTTCAAGTTGCAAGAATCTATTAACGAGGTCCGATCTTTTCGGGCATCTGAAAGGTCGGACCTCAAAATCACTCGATTATTTCGTTGATACAGAAATATCCTCCGGTGAGGTCGTATTTGTCGAAGACTGCGCAGCCGCCGCAGATGCACATTTTTTTGGAGTCCATAGGACACTCCGATTTTTTTTCGCCGCAGAAAAATTTCTCATTCTTTCCGGTGTTGCAATCCGTGAAAAGGGGACAGTTCGGGCAGATGCAGGCGTTTTTGTTGTCGTCTATGTTTTCTGGTTTTTTCATATTTTTGGATTAGTTGATTATGATTCCCTCATGAGAGAGGTGGTGCAAAACAGCGTCAGCTGTTTGTGCGTAAAACTATCGATATGAAATATAACGTTCCTACACACCCCTCGCCATATCATAGCTTCGCTATGACATGAGCTCTTACCCCTCTCGAGAGGGGAATCAATGCCTTGATTCCAATGGAGAGGTGATAATGAATCATTGAGACGCGATAAATCGATGTCTCTACAACACTGCTACTGTATATAGTTCTTCTTCTTAGAAACGTGTTCGTAGTCTAGTTTTTCGCCATGAGGGCACTCTAAAATAGCGCGGGCGAAGTTGACGGCGTTTTGGGCGACGTCGATGAAAATTTCCTGGATATTTTCGTCGGTCTGGATTCTTCCCAAGTCCCTTTTTGTGTCTTCGTCGCTTTCTCCGACCCATGCGCCATAGGCTTGCGGCGGGAAAATCAGTCCCATTTCCGTGAAGAAGTTCATAAGGTTGCCGGCAACGTGCTGGTAGCCGTCTTCGTGGCCGAGGATCATAAATGCGCCTATCTTGTTTTTCACGATGACTTGATGGTGGACGGAATTTGCGTTTTCCAGAGAGTTGAGCCTTTCGATGATAAGCTGTGCGAGTTGTGAGTGGTTTCCCCAATAGATCGGCGTGGAGAATATGACAACGTCGGCGGCAAGGATGCCGTCGTAGATTTTTTTCATCTCGTCGGTGGAATCAGTCTGTGTGATGAGGCAGGGATGCACGCACATCTTGGCGTTGATGGAATAGTGGTGGTCGCAAGGTCTCAATTTCAGTTCTGACGCGACTATTATTTCTTTTTCAATGTCGCCTCCTTCAAGCTTGTCGAAAGCCAGTTTCATCAGAAAATATGTGTTCGACTGCTTCCCTCTGGCGGAAGTGCAAATCCCCAAGACTTTGAGTTTTTCCATATTGATAGTTTATTCTTTAACGATGATCCTGCCTTTCATATCTGGATGTATTTCGCAGTAGTAGTCATAGATTCCGGGACTTTCGAATCTGAACGAATAGGATTCATCTTGGGCGATGTCGGGGGAAACAAAATTGTCGGAACTCACGTTGTGTGCGGCACTGTCTCTGTTGGTCCAGGTTACGATCGTGCCGGCTTGGATGATCAGCGCTTCCGGATCGAAGGCAAAATCTTTTATGTTGATGATATTTGGTCCTTCTGTTTTGCCTGTAACAGGTGCGCCGAATCTTTCGTCGGAAGGGCCTATAGGCGCACTTTTTTCATCTCCAGGCGGGTCGCCCCACGGATCGGCCCGCAGGAAAGAACGCAGTGCTATTCGATTCCACAAGCCGATTGATATTGTGATTACTGTATCCATATTTTTAAAATTATTTTTTAATTTTATCTATGGAGCTTTGATCACCGTGATGATTTTTAAATGAACCTAAAATCCCGGAGTTTGAATCTGTTAGTCTGTCTTATTCTGATTGATTTACGATAATTGTGCCGGTCATTCCGGTATGGATTCCACAGGAATAATCATAAGTTCCCGGATTGTCGAATTTGAACGAAAAAGAAGCTCCATTGGGCATATCGGGGGAACTGAATGCGGTTGATCGTACGTTGTGCGTTACGCCATCTTCATTTGTCCATGTGACGGTCGTGCCGGCGGGAACGGTAAGGGTGTGCGGAGTAAAAGTGAAATTGCTGATAGTGACGGTGCTGGATTGCTGCCCTACTTGGCTGGCTGGAGGATTTTGATTTTGCACTTGATTTTGTGCATATTTATTATTGGTCGTCGTGAGATAATACGCTCCAAGTATTATCACAACCAATAAAACAATCAAGGTGATCACAGTGTTTTTGTTCATAATATAAAATTAATAATTAAAGCTTGGCCAAATTAAAACTTTATTTCTGAAACATATAACCATCTGTCGATACTGATAGTCTCATTATAATGCAATTGCGGGAAAGTGGCAAAATAATAAAAAGAGGTGCGACCTTTCAGATGTTTAGAAGGTCGGACCTCGTTAATGGCAATAATATCGTTTCCATGGCTCTTTTGGTTAGTAAATCTCGAGAACTGACCTTTAAAATATCTGAAAGGTCAGACCTCGCGGAGCGGATAGAAATTTTCTGCAATCCGTGGTATCCTTAGAGCATGTAATAAAAGTTGAATATGAAACAGAAAGAAGCTTTGGAAATGTTGAAAACAGGCGAGAATGTGTTCTTGACCGGTCCGGCGGGATCGGGCAAGACTTTTTTGCTGACAGAATATATTGAATATCTTCGGAAGAATAATGTTGCCGTGGCAGTGACAGCTTCTACCGGCATTGCGGCGACTCACTTGGGCGGGCGTACCATCCATTCCTGGTGCGGGATGGGCATCGAAGAAGAGCTGTCTCCCGAGCAGATGAAGGCTCTGAAAAATAAGGACTATCTGGTGCGCAGCGTGGTGTTTGCCAAGGTTCTGATCATAGACGAGATATCGATGCTGGGAGCTAAGCAGTTGGATCTGGTTGATCACATTTGCAAGACTTTCAAAGAGGATATGCGGCCATTCGGCGGAATGCAGGTGGTTTTTTGCGGGGATTTTTTTCAGCTGCCTCCGGTCAAACGTAATGGGCGGGATGGAAGATTCGTTACCGAATCACACATCTGGAATAATATGGATCTCAAGGTTTGCTATCTGGAAGAACAGCATCGGCAGTCGGATAAGAAATTTTTGCGAGTTCTTAAGGATATTCGGGAAAATAATGTGACGGATGAGACTCTTTCAATACTCAAAAATCGGATGGACAAGCCGGTGAAGTCGAAGATCAGGCCGACCAAATTGCATACGCATAATTATGATGTGGAAACATATAATCTGGAGGAGCTTGGCAAGATTAAGGAAGAAGAAGTTGTTTATGAAATGGAGGCGGATGGAGTTGGCAATCTGGTGGAGAGGCTGAAAAAAGGCTATTGTCTGGCGCCACAGATGCTTGGGGTTAAGGTGGGCGCGGTGGTGATGTTCGTCAAGAATAATTTCAACAAGGGTTTCGTCAATGGAACATTAGGCAAGGTGGTGGGTTTCGATGAGGACAGCGGCTATCCGACGGTGGAAACTTTTTCAGGAGATATGATCGTTGCAAATCCGGAGGAATGGGTGGTTGAAGATGGCAAGGAGATTATCGCTTCGGTGCGGCAAGTGCCTCTGCGATTGGCGTGGGCGATTACTGTACATAAGAGCCAGGGAATGAGTTTAGATGCGGCAGTGATCGATCTTCGCAAAACTTTTGAGTATGGCATGGGTTATGTGGCGCTCTCTCGTGTGCGCTCACTTTCTGGAATGGAATTGGTTGGGTTTAATGAAATGGCGCTTAAGGCGAAAGAGGAAGCGATAGCGCTTGACCGAGAATTTTGCAAGAGGTCAAAAAAAGATAGACAGGAATATCTCAAGCTCGGCAAGAAAAAAACGGAAGAGAGGCAGAAGGAACTTTTGAAAAAGAATAGCGGAGAAAAATATGCCGGTGGACTTTTTGGTTGAGAAGATATCGGTATATTACATTATGTAGAGACGCGATTCATCGCGTCTATTTTTATGGTAATTTTTATCTATACTAAAAAGACGCGATGAATCGCGTCTCTACAATTACAATTTCTATTTTCTACTTCATTTTGATTATCACATTTGCCAGTCGAATCTCGTCATATGAATATTTTTCTCCAAGATATTCGAAAACCGGTTTTAATTTTTCGTCGCCGCATTTTTCGAAAGCGGAACGGATAACTTTCAATTTTTCCTGAGGGAAGTTCAGATAATCGAGATCCAATTTTTCGCCGGCTTCTGTCAAACGCTGCAGATGTTCGACGATGGTTCCGACTTTCAGATTTTGCCTCTTTGCGATTTCTTCAAGTGGAATTTTTTGCGATACGAGTTCCAATGTCATAAGTGAATTCTTGTGCGGTGGATTTCTAACGATTACAGGCAGCGATGATGTGGGGATATCGATCGGTGTGAGATTATTCTCTTTCGTAAAATTTATAATCACGCGCAAAAACGGTTCGCTGAGATCCTTCAGTTTCTTGGCACCGACGCCGCTGATGAGCGCAAAGCTGTCTTTGTTTTGCGGGAGATAATAAGCCATTTCCTGAAGGCTCGCATCGCCGAAAATCACGAACGGAGGAACGTTGGCTTTCTCCGCCAGATCCCTGCGCAAGCCGCGCAATTTCTCGAAAAGTTCAAGGTTGTAGTCAAGCGCGCCTTTTTCCGCTTTTTGTCCGATGTCCACGTGCGGTTTGGGAATTTCCAAGATATCATTTCCTTTCAAGAACTCAACCCCTTTTTTGGTGATGCTGAGCGTCGGATATCTGCCTTCGTTTTTCCTCATATATCCCAAGCCGGTCAGATGATTTATTATCTGCCCCAGCTGACTTTCCGAAAAGTCTTTGACTATGCCAAAAACGGAAAGCTTGTCGTGGCCGTTTGCGATTATTTTTTTATCCCTGTTGCCGCGCAACACTTCGATTATATAATTTTTCCCAAACCGATTTTCGGTCCGTACGACGGCGGAGAGGATTTTTTTGGCAAGCGTTGTTGCATCAAACATCACTTTTTCCGTAAGACAGACATCGCAGCCGGCGCAATTTTCTTTTTCTAAAATTTCACCGAAATATTCCATCAGATATTTTTTTCGGCAGGTCGTGAGTTCGCCATAAGTCATCATCTGCCCAAGTTTCTCTTCCGCATGCATTTTTAACACTTTGTCATAGATCTGGTCTATGAAAAATTCGTGTTTTCTGGTGTCGGCATAAGTATAGAACATCACGCACTCGCTGGGCAGTCCGTCGCGCCCAGCACGTCCGATTTCCTGATAGTAGCCTTCGAGCGTCTTAGGATAAGTGTAGTGTACGACCAGGCGCACATCCGGCTTGTCGATGCCCATCCCGAAAGCGATGGTGGCGACGATGATATTAATTTTGTCTTTGATGAAAAGTTCCTGAGTCTCTTTTCTTTGTTTGCCACTGAGTCCGGCATGATAAGCAACGGCTTCAAAACCGTTATAAGTGAGTTTTTCCGCGATTTCTTCGGTTTCCCGGCGTGAAAAGCAGTAGATTATCACTGAGTCGTTGCGATATTTTTCGAGCAGCTGCAAAAGTTTTGAGAAAGCATTTTTCTTTTCGATGACACTGAGATGAAGATTTTCGCGGTTGAAACTGGAAATGAAAAGTTTCGCTTTCTGCAGTTCGAGCTGATTTATGATATCTTCGCGTACTTTGGCGGTAGCAGTCGCAGTGAGGGCGATGAGCGGTACTCCCGGAAAAAGCTTGCGCAGAATGCGAAGATTGCGATATTCAGGACGAAAATCATGTCCCCATTCGGAAATGCAATGTGCTTCGTCCACCGCAATGAGACTCACTTTTACAGACTTTAAAAATTCCTGAAAGCCCTTGTTGGCAAATCTTTCCGGTGCGACATAGAGAATTTTGATCTCGTTATTTTTTGTTTTGGTAAAGATTTCCTGGATTTCTTTGGGAGACAAACTTGAATTTATAAACTCGGCCGATATGCCGCAAGATTTTAGAGCATCAACTTGGTCTTTCATAAGCGCGATGAGCGGAGAAATCACCAGTGTGACACCCTCGAATTTGAGAGCCGGTAGCTGATAGCATAGCGACTTTCCGCCGCCGGTCGGCATCAGTACGAAAGCATCGTTTTGTCTGAGAATGTCGTTGATGATTTCTTCCTGAAGCGGCCGGAACGTGTCGTAGCCGAAATATTGTTTTAAGAGAGTTTTCATAATTTTCTAAGATGCGATATTTGTTGTTTACAGGACTTACGCGCTTAAGCGAACATTCTTTGTTTCTTGCAATAAATTCCCCTTTTTGTCATTCTGAGGTAATCTGAAGAATCCCTTCATTACATTAAGCCTTACCCATATTGTATGCTTCTATCGTAACGTAGGGATTCCTCGTCGCTAAACGCGCTCCTCGGAATGACAAAATGATAGCGTCATTTTAAATGGTATGGTTCGACAGGTATGAGTCAAATGCGCAAGTCTTAATTTAGTATATTCTAATATTATGCAATATCGAAATTATAGCACTATTTTTCGATTTGTTCGAGTTATCGAAGGAAAATAAAAATCTCACCAAGATTCGGCTTAGCTTCATTCAGGTGAGATTTTTATTTTAGATTGCCGATCCTTAGAATGGATCTTCTCCTCTTATGATCCTGATGAGAATCAGTATGATCGCGATAACAAGAAGAATGTGGATGAAACCGCCGATAGTATGAGCAGAAATAACTCCCAGGAGCCATAGGATCAGCAAGGTGATCGCAATAGCTGTGAGCATATATTTCGCTTAATTTATTATACTTATATTATAATATGGAATGCCCGGCTTGGCAAAAAAATAGCGATAGCAGGGTTCATTTATTAATCCTGTTCTTGCCTGTCATTGCGAGGAGGTACTCCGACGTGGCAATCCTGGTACCATGCAAGACAAATATTATATAAAGTTTTATGAATCATTGTGAGGGGATTGCCGCGTCGTCGCAGTGCCTTCTCCTCGCAATGACATGTAGTATGGCGATATTTTGACTTTGTTTTTGCGTGTGAGATAATTAATAAAATAGCTGATTTTTATTTTTGACAAAGACATGTATTATCTTTATATAGTGAATTGCGCGGACGGCACGCTTTACACCGGAATTACAGTGGATCTGGAGCGGAGAATCGGCGAGCATAACTCTTCAAAATTTGGCGCAAAATATACGAAATCCAGAAGGCCGGTGGAACTGGTTTATTCGAAAAGATTCCGCACTCGGTCCGCGGCGTCCAAAGAAGAATTCAGGATCAAGAGTCTGTCCAGAGAAGAAAAGTTGGAGATTATAGAAAAAAATAATAAATAAATTTTTGAATCATTCTGACGTTTGTCATCCCGGCCTTGAGCCGGAATCTACACTATGATACGTTTATACTTTATATCCAGAGATAAAAATAATTATTTTGCAGCAGTTAGAGGCGTAACATGAAGTATTATGCAATAAATCAAATGTAACGAAGGATACTGAAGATTCCGGCTCAAGGCCGGAATGACAAGATTGAGAGTTTTGTTACAGGAGATTGTCTTATTATAAAAAAACATTATGGAGAAAGAATATAAAAAACTTACTCCGGAAGAAGAGGATGTGATTGTGGCCAAAGGAACGGAGCGGCCTTTTACGGGGGAATATTGGAATTTTGATGAGAAGGGGATTTATACCTGCAAGAGATGCGGCGCGGAGCTTTATCGGTCCGAAGACAAATTCGATTCCGGCTGCGGATGGCCGAGTTTTGACGACGAGATTCCGGGTGCGGTCAAGCGGGTTCCGGATCCGGATGGAGTGCGGACGGAAATTCTTTGTGCGAATTGCGGCGCGCATCTTGGACATGTGTTTCTGGGCGAAGGAGCGACAGAGAAGAACGTGCGCCACTGTGTAAATTCCATTTCTTTAGAATTCAAAAAAAATAATGAAAAATAATTTGCAAAAAGCATATTTCGCCGGAGGATGTTTCTGGGGAGTCGAATACTGCTTCCGGAATCTGGAAGGAGTTGTTTCAACGCGCGTCGGGTATATGGGCGGCAGGACTGAAAATCCGACATATGAAGAAGTTTGCAGTGGCCGGACAGGGCACGTTGAAGCGTTGGAAGTTGTTTTTGATGGCGACAAAGTGAGTTTTGAAGCGCTTGCAAAGCTATTTTTCGAAATTCACGACCCGACTCAGAAAAATCGCCAAGGTCCCGACATCGGCGAGCAATATCGCAGTGCGATTTTTTATGCAGATGAAGAGCAGAAAAGGGTCGCGGATAAACTCATGGGAATATTAAAAGAAAAAAGTATAGATACTGTGACTGAAATTATTCCTGCAAAAGCTTTTTATCCGGCTGAAGATTATCATCAGAAATATTACGACAAAACCGGCGAAGAGCCTTATTGCCATGTGAGGAGGAGGATATTTGATTAGTTGTATGGAATTGTTTCTAATAATTCTTAAGAGTCCGTTGTGTGTCATTCCGGGCTTGACCCGGAATCTTCGTTTAAAGACATCTGCACTTCCTGTCTTGAAACAAAAATAACAATTTCGCGGCAGTTAGAGAGCGTAATATTAAGTATAATGAAATAAATAAAATATGACGAAACATACTGAAGATTCCGGGTCAAGCCCGGAATGACAAAATCGGTGGTTCTATTGCAAGAGAAAACGTTATGCTATTGATGCCGTATCTATTCTGAAAAAATGAAATTATATTCAAATGTCTAAGCCTTAAATTCGCAGATTATGAGACATAAAATAAATCACAAGATACCTTTCATCGTTCTTGTTTTGGGCATTGTTCTTTTAGGGGATTATTATTTTGAATATGATATGAAGAACTTACCGCATCCTGTTGATAAGACAAAACCTGCGGCGATTGATTCCAATAAGCAAAAAGAAAGCGGGCAAGAGCAGAAGGATGAAAAAGCTCCGGATAAAGTTGTGCCGGATAATATAATTTTTCCTAAAACAAAAACAATCGCCGATGTTCCTTTCATTTCTCAGGCGCCTTTTGGCGACTGGAAGGATCCTCTCCAGCAGCACGGGTGCGAGGAGGCGAGCTTGATCATGGCTCGTCATTGGATTAGCGGCGAGAATCTGACGCCGGAAATCGCGCTTGGGGAAATCCTGTCGATGTCGGAATTCGAGAAGGAAAAGTATGGCGGGGTTTATGATCTTTCCATTTCCGACACTTTGAAATTTTGGCGCGAATATTTCGGATATAAGAAATCTTTCGTGAAATACGATATTTCCGCTTCGGATGTCAAAAAGGAAATTGCGATCGGCAATCTTGTCATTGTTCCGATTGACGGTACGAGACTCAAAAATCCGCACTACACGCAGCCGGGACCGCCCCGCCACGAGATGGTTATTGTCGGATATGATGACAATAAGCAAGAATTTATTACCAACGATCCGGGAACCAGATATGGCGAGTCTTATCGGTACGATTATGATAACTTTGTGGATTCCATCCGGGATTATAAGACAGGATTTGACGAGCCGGTTGATAATACAGTAAAAGCGATGCTGGTGATAGAGAAGGAATAGGTTTTACATAAAATATTATTTTTTAAGATTTATACCTTTGAATAAATATGTTCCATTCATTGCAACAAAACCCGCATTTTTGTCATTCTGAGGTAATCCGAAGAATCTTTTCCTTACGTTGAGTTTTACCTATATCGCATAGTTCTATCGTATGAGAGGGATTCCTCGACAAGCTCGGAATGACAAAACGAGAGTGTTATTTTGAATGGTGTAGTTTGGCAGATATGAATAAATATATAAGCTCTGAAACAACATCATTTTTTATTTATACAATTTTTGTGCTATAATCAAAGCAAATAATAAATAACTGAAACTCATGAAAAAAAACAATAAAATTCTGCTAGTAACGATAGCGGCACTTGCAATAATCGCTCTTGTGGTCTGGTATTATTGGGACAAAGTTGATGAAAAAGGCGGGAGCCACCAGCCTCAGCCTCAATCTCAGCAGCAGGCGTCGGTGGTGAATAATTTTGACGATTGCGTGTCGGCAGGTTATCAGGTTGCCGAGTCTTATCCCAGACAGTGCAAAACGCCTGATGGAAAAACATTCACGGAAGATATCGGCAATGAGCTGGAAAAAACGGACCTGATCCGCATCAGTTCTCCGCGTCCTAATGATGTTGTGCAGAGTCCGCTGAAGATTACCGGTGAGGCGCGTGGTTTTTGGTTTAATGAGGCGTCATTTCCTATCAAAATATACGATGCTGATGGCAAGGAATTGGCAGTGGCAATTGCCGGGGCAAAATCGGATTGGATGACCGATTCATTTGTGCCGTTCGAAGCAACGCTGGAATTTCAATCGCCCGGCAGCGGAAAGGGGATTTTGGTTTTGCAGAAAGACAATCCTTCCGGACTCAAAGAGAATGATGACAGTTTGACTGTGCCGATAAAGTTTGGCAAGAGTGCGAAATAATATTTCAAAGATATGATTGAGTTCGAGGTTAAAATTCCTAATGTTAATATTGCTGAGATCCAGCGCCGTCTCTGTGAAAGCGGCGCTGTTTTGCAAAAACCGGCAGTGGTGCATGAGCATATCATGTTTTGTCTTCCATCTGGACGGGAAATCAAGGGTGGATGGCTGCGAGTAAGGAATGAAGGAGATAAAGTGACGATGAGTCTTAAAGTTATAAATGGTAATAAGATTGTTGATCAGCAGGAATATTGTTTCGTTGCCGATAGCCTTGAGGATGCTGTGAGATTTTTAGAACTTATGGGGGCGATAGAAAAGGCTCGCAGTGAAAAGCGACGGGAAACGTGGGTGCTTGGCAATTGCGAGGTGGTAATCGATGAGTGGCCGTTTTTGGAGCCGATCATTGAAATTGAGGGTTCATCGGAAGAAATGGTGATGGAAACTGTAGGAAAACTCGGATTTTTGCCTGTTGATTGCAGGGTTTGCGGTATAGATAAACTTTACGAGGAAAAATACGGCATAGCAGAAGATATAATCAATAATCACACGCCGCTTATTATTTTTGATATGGATAATCCGTTCTTGAAATAAAATCTTATTTGAAAGTTAATGTAACATAAAAACACCCTCTCAAAAGGGTGTTTTTATGTTTATGAATTTTATCTCGAATTTCCTGCGAAAGCTTTGCCGCGGTTTCTTCCGAATTGGGATTGTTTGCCGCTTCTTTTGGCACCGAACTTTCCGCGACTGCCGAAAGGTTTCTGATAAGGCTTGTCTCCGGAGCTTACGAAAGGCTTATCGCCGAAAGACTTTTTTTCACCGGGCTTATAAGAGTCGCTTCTGGCATAGCTGTTCTGTCTGTCTTTGAAGTCATTGCTTCTTTCCGGTCTGCGATCATCTTCTCTTCGGTCCGAGCCTTTATAGTCTGTGCTATTGAAGAAGCTCTCTTTGTAGAAGTTGTCGTTAAGATTTTTCTTTGGGGCGTAGCTTGGGGCAGAGGCGAAACTTCGCTCGCCGTTGCTTCTTTCATTGCTATTTCCTCTTTTATAAGGAGTGGCGGTCTGCGGTCTCTTCTTCAGGAATCCGCGCCTGTCGTTTGAGTTTGAAGGAGCATAAGCTCTTTCTCCACTTTGGCTTTCACTTCTCTCGCTATTATTCGGACGCGCATTTCTTGAATATCTACTGCCGGAAGCGGAGCGTCCTCTGCTTGGAGAACCGAAACTTCTTTCGCTGCGGTGGTTATCGTTATCTCTCCCGCCTCTTTCCGGTCCGCCTTCCATTATGGAAGGATCCAGTTTCAAGAGTTCAGGGAGTTTGGAGACTGGTAAAGTTTTCTTAATCAGTCTTTCAATGATACGAATATCGTAAGTTTGTTTCGGTGTTGCAAAAGAGATGGCGTGTCCGAGATTTTCGGCACGACCGGTCCGTCCGATGCGGTGCACATAGTCTTCCGGAGAATCCGGTAGGTCATAATTGATCACAATCTCGATGCCTTTGACGTCGATGCCTCGGGCGGCGATGTCAGTTGCTACCATGACTTGGAATTTTCCCCGTTTGAAACCGTCAAGCGCAGCCATTCTTTGTGCAAGCGTACGGTTGGAGTGGATTTCGGTCGAGGTATATCCCATTTTGCGGACAGCAAAAGCGATTTTCTTTGCGCCGAACTTGGTTCTCGAGAAAATCAAAATGCTACCACGCTTTTCTTTGAGAATCGTCTCAAGGAGTGCCAGCTTGCTGCCGTCTCTCACGAAAAAGATTTCGTGAGAGACATTGTCGGTTGCGCTTCCCGCAGGAGCAACTTCCACTCTGAGCGGCGTTTTCATATATTGATTGGCAAGTCCGACGATTTCTTTCGGCATAGTCGCACTGAAAAGCATAGTCTGCCTTTCTTTGGGAACTTCCTGCAGAATCCTTTTGACTTGCGGGGCGAATCCCATATCAAGCATCCGGTCCGCTTCGTCCAAAACTAGGATACCGACTCTGTCGAGTCTTACTGTTTTTCTTTCCAGGTGGTCAATAAGCCTTCCCGGAGTTGAAATGATGATGCGCGGATTAGCTCTTAAATCTCGCATCTGCTTGGCCATATTTTGTCCGCCGATCAGCACTGCCGAGTGCAGGTTGAAATGTCTGGCGATTCTGCTGATAGCTTCGTCCACTTGCAGCGCAAGTTCGCGGGTTGGAAGGATTATAAGAGCTGACTGCTGTGAAGAAATCAGTTTTTGGATCGTAGGAACGCCAAAAGCTAAGGTTTTCCCCGTTCCTGTCTGGGCGATGCCGATTACGTCGTTTCCTTCTGTTGCAACCGGAATGGCCTGGATCTGGATGGGGGTGGGAACTGTGAAATTAAGCTTTCCGAGAACTTCCAAAATCTCAGGCTTAATGTTAAGTCCACTAAATGTCTGTTTTTCCATTCATATACTATAAAAAATAAAAATGTTGACCCGATTATCCTTAAGGTCAGCATTTTTATTAACTGAGAAAGAATTGTCGTTAGTCGTCTAGCAAATATAGCATAGATAAATATTTTTGTCAATTGTTTGGGCTAAATCTAGAAATTTGCCTTACCAAATCTTCCAGATATTCTTTCTCGCCATAAAACCGTCATTTGTCATTCCCGCGAAGGCGGGAATCCAGGATTAGGCAAGATAAGAGTAAAAAAACATGGATTCCCGCCTTCGCGGGAATGACAGAAGAGAGTATTACTATAGGATTGAGTGTTTATAGGACTTATAATGTAGATTTTAGACTTTGGCGAATTTACAGGCACTTTAAAGGTATGAAAAAAAGAGCAACTCTTAGGAGAGTGCTCAAGGCATTTTGTTGTTTAAGTCCTTTTCTCTTATTTCGTAAGTATGGTTACATTTATCGCACTTTGTTACAATAATTTGTTCCCTATTATATTCATGGCGAGATTCTTCTTTCATGTTTCCGCCGCAATTATAGCAGATTTCATGCGGTGGGCCGGATCTTCTTGGGAAAAATTTTCCACAGTCTGGACATTCTCGCCCCATAAAAATATTACGCCCCTTGTGTCCAGACGAAGGATTGATTTCTTTTGAATAATTTTCGTCCCAGGTTGTGACTTCTATGGTTCCATTTTTATGAGGGCATGTTCTCTGAAATTCCACCGTTTTTGTCATTATTTCTTCTAACAATCTTTTATTTTCAGCTTCCTTTTTCTGATATAGTTCAATTTTTTTTATTATTTCTCGCGGGGTGTTTTTTCCTGCAATGCTCAGTTTTATTACCTCCTTTGAATTTTTCCTATATTATCCTGTTTTTACTGAAATTGCAATAGAATGAGAAATAAAGCCATTTTTACGTTATTGACATTTTTTTTCAAAGTGAGAAGATGTAAGGGTAGTTTAAAAATAAGAATTAAAAAAAACGCTCTAATTTTTTTGATTCTTTAGAAAGGCTTGCTGAGACAGGCCAAAAGAGAGAGGTCAAAATTATGCATGTAATTTTGATTTTTGGTTTTTATTAACAGAGCTTATATGTTTGTGATACTATTTGTCATTGCGAGAAGCCGGTACTCCGGTGACGAAGCAATCCCAGAACTATGCGGCATAGGCGTTATATAAAGTATGGTAAATTATAGTGCCGGGATTGCCACGGCGGAGTACCGCCTCGCAATGACAAGCTAAACGCGTAAAGTCCTAATTAATTCTAATTTATAAAATTATGCTATCTGAAGAAGTGCGAAAAGAGGTTGAGAAGCAGAACGTGAAATTTGTGCATCTGCAATTTTCCGACCTGTTTGGTACGCTCAAGGCGGTTACAATTCCGATTCATCAGCTTGAAGAGGCGGTGGAGAATGGGAAATGGTTCGACGGTTCATCGATTGAAGGTTTTGCCAGGATTTCCGAGAGCGATATGTTCTTGAAGCTCGATATGTCGACTTTCCGGGTTTTGCCATGGTCAAAAGGAAACGGACACACTGAGGCGCGGGTCATCTGTGACATTTTGACTCCGGATGGAAAGCCTTTTGAGGGCGATCCGCGATATATTTTGCGAAAACAGGTTGAAAAGGCAAAAGAGATCGGCTATGACTATTGCGTGGCGCCAGAAGTGGAATTTTTCCTGATGAAGCGCAACGACGATGGATCTTTGGAAAAACTTCCGCATGACAATGGGGGATATTTCGATCAGATCATCGATGGCGACACTGCAACAAGGCATGCGATGGGAATCGCGCTCCAGGATTTTGGGATCAATGTGGAGGCGCTCCATCATGAAGTTGCCAACGGACAGCACGAGATCAATTTCCGCTATGACAGTCCGATCAAATCTGCAGACAACACTATTTCTTTCAAATATGTCCTGAAGATGGTTGCCAAGGAGCTTGGACTCCATGCTACTTTCATGGCTAAGCCTTTTGAAGGCATTAACGGCTCTGGAATGCACACCAATCAGAGTCTGTTCAAAGAAGGCAAGAATGCTTTCTATGATGCCGGAAAGGAATATGGGCTTTCCGAAGTTGCCGAGCAATTCGTTGCCGGACAATTGAAGCACATCAAGGCTATGAATGCGATCATCAACCCGACCGTGAACTCATACAAGCGGCTTGTGGTCGGTTATGAAGCACCGGTTTATATCTCTTGGGGAAGAACAAACCGTTCCGCGCTAATCAGGATCCCGCGCGTAAACTCCAAGACTCCGAACTCGACCAGATGCGAGCTTCGCTGCCCGGATCCGACCTGCAACCCGTATCTTGCTTATGCAGTGATGCTTGCGGCAGGAATGGATGGAGTGAAGAATAAACTTGCTGCACCGAAGCCGGTCGAGGAATCGACCTATGAAATGACTCCCGAAGAGATTGTGAACCGCGGCATCGACACAGTTCCACGCAACTTGCGTGAGGCATTGGATGAACTTTCCAAAGATGAGCTTATCAAGTCAGTTCTCGGTGAAACGATGTTCAAGAGATACTATGACATCAAGATGACCGAATGGGATGAATTCAGGACTCACGTGTCGGACTGGGAGAGGGAAAGATATATTGAGGCTTATTAAAGTTTAGGATAAATTCGATTTTGCAGGGAACGGTTTCGAACCGTTCCTTTTTGCTGTAAGTATTGATAATATGATATATATGGTATATCATATTATGCATATTCGATATGTAAAAAGGAGGTTATATAATCGGAGGAAAAATAGAAACAAAAAAGAGGAGTTATCGAAACATCAAATCCCCAATATTTGTTCTGTTGATTTTTGCAATGGGTATTATTTCCGCGTTTTTAGTGCTCCATGAGATAAATGATCGGCCGAATAAATACTTCAATAATATGGATGTGGATAATGAAAGATATGTTTTTCATTCATATTCCACTGAATCGGGACATGTGGCATATCTCAGAAGCATAGATGGAAGAGCGCATATCGAGGTCTATTCGTGGTGGATGGGAATCGATATTACAGAACATGAAACTTATATAGATTGGGATGGAGACGAAAGGATTGATACAATTATCAGTGAAGGATCAAAACTATCATTCTTCCATACTAATAATATTGTCTATAGGGAAACCGACTACGATAATAATCAAGAAGCTTTTGATAAAGCTGATAAATTATACAAAGACTTGAGACAAAAATATCCAATTATAAACAAAAGCATGGAAAATTTTACCCATGCTTTTAAAATATTCAGGATTAAATTTTTAATACTATTGGCGCTTCTATACATCTTTGTCATTCCGGCCTTGAGCCGGAATCTTCGGAATAATACGTTATACTTTATATCCTGAAATAAATATAACGATTGCGCGGTAGTTAGAGAGCGTAATATAAGGTATGGTGAAATAAATAAGGCATATAGAAACATTGCAGAAGATTCCGGCTCAAGGCCGGAATGACACTGAGAAAGAACGGCGAATTGTAGTAACGGGATCCTTTGGCTCGCCTCTCCGTAGCTCCAGCCCGTGCTACCCCATAGGCTACGACGCGGCGAGCGTAGTGCAGGAGTACCTCAGGATGACAGGTACAATAGGGCTTTATCTATAGCACTGTTTCCATAACCCTTTCTTATTTTTCTTTGCTGCAATTTGTGCCGCCTTGAATTCACTCTGATATTCATACGAAATATTCTTATAAGTATATTCATAAGCATAACCTTGAGAAATCATCCACTGGTCAAACGGCGTGCCGTCTTCGAGATAGACATAACGCAAGAGTCGGACATATTTGTCTTTGTCGCCGGATGCGGGATCGGATTCGAGTCGGACTTTTTTGCCTGTTAGTACAGACTTTGCAGCTGCGGAGGCTTCCGGGCCGAAACATTGGGTGGTTGTATATGGGCTGCTGACTTCAGGGGAATTTATTCCAATAAGTCGGATAGTTTGATTTTTTCCATCTATAGTTACGGAAATGGTGTCGCCATCGATTACTTTGTTGACGCTGTATAATTCCGATTCAGCTGCATAACTGGCAAAATCTGTGGCGTTTATTGTATAAATCGAGTCTAGGTCAATATTATCTGTTGTAGAAACTGAAATCCTGTTTCCACTGTCGCCGCTTGGTAAAAGCTCATAAATCTGTGTTTGCCCGTCGACGCGCACGAGATCGGAATTGTTGAAAGAATTCATTGTGTTTTGATCAACGGTAAGGATATTTTCCCATTTAAGATGTCCATAGCTCTGAAAAACCTTTGGATTCAGGATAAGTCTTTTGAAATCTTTTCCGTTTGAATATTTCACAATATAAACATCCGGATTGTTTGCAGTCCTGATGACGGCGCCATTGGGGATATTTGTTGCATGTACAGGAGTTATTGCAAAAGTGATGATAAGCGTGAGAAAAATAACCAGAATCTTTTTCATATTTTTATCAAGAGAGTAATATTTATACATTTGGTTTATACCTGCCAAATCATATCATTCAAAATAAAACTCACATTTTGTCATTCCGCAGCGAAGCGGAGGAATCCCTCTCATACATTCGAACTGTGCGATAGGGATAAGATATTGTTATGAAGGGATTCTTCGGATTACCTCAGAATGACAAAAGTGTGGAGATTGTTGCGGGAGAGAAAGTCTATCTTTTCAAGCGCATAAGTACTAAAAGATATTTGATTTAATCATTAATTATAATCTAACATTTTCACTGGTTTTGTAAATGATGATTTTCTTCTTATTTTGTCAAAATCGGTGTATAATATTATCAATAATATTTAAAGTTTAAAGGCATGGAACCGGAAACAACTGCTAAAAAGAGTATCGGGCAAATTATGAAATCAAATATTTCGCTCCGATCGGAAAATATGTTTGTGAAGTATCTTTCGCTTATCTTGATTGTTTTGGTAGTCGGAGAAATTGCCGGCTTTCTTTTGTGCCAGAGCCTGAGTTCGCGTGAAAGCGCGCCAAGTTTTCAGGGAACGAATATTGTTCCTAAGAAAAAGGCAACAGAAACTTCTGCTTCGGCTCAGCAAAGGTTGCAGAATCAGGATAAGAATATTCAGGATAAAACCGTGTCGGACGATGATGCCAATGTTAATATTATAAAAAAATATTATGAGCTTCTGTCGGCAGGAAAATTGCAAGAAGCCTATGCGATGCGGGCGGTACAAGATGTCTCTTTCAAAGAATTTTCAGGCTGGTATAATAATGTGGAATATGCGAAGCCGGATAATTTCAAAAGCATAGGAGATAATGCTTATGACTTTATGGTGAATTATAAAGACAAAGATACTGATGCAAAAAAATACGGTGTCAGAATGACGGTTGCGGATGGAAAAGTGAAAACAGCTTCTTCAAAGGAGTTTAAATCGGTCGAAACGAAGTTCGGCGATTATACCGCCTTTTCTGTGCTCAGGGGCGACAAGATATATCTGATAATGGAAAAAGGCGGAGTGGAAAATATCATAGATGTTGCGGATTATAGCACCAAGGCTTTGAGCGAAGGATTCAATGAGAGTTTTATCAATCTGAAGTTTTCTCCAAAGGGGAATTACTTACTATACTCTATTGAAGGATATGAATCTATCGACACTTTAGTTTACGATATCAAGAATAAGAAGATTGTCAATGGCGTCAGTTTTGCAGGAGTTGCCGCTGGCAATGGAATCGATTTTGTTCCTAGTGAAAAATATCTTTATTATTGCCTTGGCAACGGTTTTTATGCAGGAGTTCCGGGAGAGGTCTATTCGATTCCGGGATTCAATGCTGTGTTTAGAGCAATGGATGAAGGTGGTTATTATATGGATAGCAGTTGCGGGTATGACCAAAAAGAGAATGCAATAGTTTTCAATTTGAGTGAACCATTTTCTGAAGACAATAGTCTTCCGCAGACTAAAGTTGTGAAGTTTAGCGTTGGAAAATAATATAGGCAAGTTATGTCAAAAAACGTTTTTATAATCCATGGAGCTTATGGAAGCGCGGAAGAAAATTGGTTTCCGTGGCTTCGAGATGAGCTTAAAGAAAGGGACTTTCAAGTTTTCGTGCCTAATTTTCCGACGCCGGAGGGGCAGAATTTGGATAACTGGATGAAAGTTTTTGATGAATATGGATATTATTTGAATGAAGATACTATTTTTATAGGTCATAGCTTGGGCGTGACATTTATTTTGAGCGTGTTAGAGAAAATACAAAAACCGGTAAAGGCGTGTTTTTTGGTTGCCGGCTTTGCTGATTTTATAGGTGATGATAATCTTGATGCTATCAATAAAAGTTTTATCGATAGAAAGTTTGATTGGGAGAGAATAAAAAAGAATTGCAAGAACTTTCATATCTATCATTCTGATAACGATCCTTATGTGCCAATGGAAAGAGCAGAAGAATTGGCTCAGAAATTAGGTATAGAAGTGAAGATGATCAGAGGCGCAGGACATTTTAATGCTGCGGCGGGATATAGGAAATTTGCATTACTTTTGGAAGATATTTTAGCGCTATAATTTTAAATATGAAAAAAGTTTTTTTAATCCATGGCTGGGGAGGCTATCCTGAAGAAGGTTGGTTTCCGTGGCTCAAGGCAAGTTTGGAGAAAGAAGGTTTTGAGGTTTTGGTTCCTGAAATGCCTGATACTAATAATCCTCAAATAGATAAGTGGATTGATTGTCTTCAAAAAATAGTAGGAAGTTTTGATCAAGATGTATATTTTGTGGGGCACAGTATCGGATGTCAGGCCATTTTGAGGTTTTTGGAAATATCTGAGAACGAAAAAAGTGGAGGCGTGATCATGGTGGCGCCATGGATAAAGCTTTTTGAGCTGGAGACAGCGGAAGAGAATAAGATTGCTGCGAGGTGGGAGAAAAGTCCGATTGATTTTGAAAAGGTAAAAAATAAAGCTGAAAGATTTTTTGCGATATTTTCTGATAATGATCCTTGTGTTCCTTTGGAAGGGAACATAGAGACATTTAGAGAAAAATTGGGTGCGGAAATTATAATCGAGAAAAATAAGAGACATTTTGCCGGGGATGACGGGATTTGTGAATTGCCAGTTGTTTTAGATATTATTCGAAAGCTGTAATAATACAGTCTAAATATCAAAATTACTATATCATTGCAATAAATATACCGTCTTGAGATAAAACCTACAATTTGTCATTCCGAGCTTGCCCGCTTCGCCAATAGCTACAGCGTGGCGAGTCGAGGAATCCCTATTATACGATAAAATTATACGATATGGGTAGGGCTTAATGTAATGAAGGGATTCTTCGGATTACCTCAGAATGACAAAAGTGAGGGTTATTGCAGTTGGTATAGTTTGGAAAATACGAATAAGTTTAATTTCAAGATTCAGGTCTGCAAAAATTGACTTTAAAATCCTATCCCTTATAATTATATTGCATTTCATTAAATATATAAGATTGGCGTTGCCAATATTGTTAAAGATATGGAATTTGTTGACAAAGGAGAGCCTCCCGATACTTGTCTGAAGTTCGGGGAAAAGGCTAAGATAAGACATTTAAGCTTCTGAAAGGAGACTGGACTTTGGTTTGGTCTTTTTTGTTTATTTAATTTATAAAATAAAATGAAAAAAACAACTAATAATTTTATGAAATTTGGAAAGAAAATAACCGAAAGCGTCCTGCCTAGGGGCAATAAGATTGCCGGAAGGACCATTTTGTTGGTTAATACCGGATCTCTTAAGAAAAAATTCATTCTGCAAAGGTTGAGCCGGCTCGGCGTGAAAATCGTCGTGCTTAATAAGGAAAAAAATTGGGCGGAACCTTATGTCGATAAATGGATTTTGGCGGACACGTCGAATCATAGCGAGTCGATCCGTGCGGTGAGCGATTTTATTGCCAAGCATCCGCGTTGCAAGATCGAAGGCGTAGTGACTTTTTGGGAAGATGATGTACTCCTGACTTCGAAGCTCGTCGACAAATTCGGATTCATCGGGATTCCGTTCGCGATTTCCAGCGGAGTGAGGAATAAATATCTCTTCCGCGAATTTTGTCATGCCAATGATATCCCGGCTCCCCGGCATAAAATTATCGAAGCTTCCCGGGATTTGAGTTTTGTGAAAAATAATTTTGATTTTCCGGTTGTTATCAAGCCGGCTTATGGCACGAGCAGCGCATTTGTGGTGAAGGTGGAAAAAGCGGAGGATCTGCAGGAGGAATATGATTATGTGAAAGAGGCCATTTCGGAAAAAATAGAATCGGCACTGGGTGATGGCAGGCAGATCATGGTGGAAGAATATATCGATGGAAGCGAGGTTGATATCGATCTACTGATTCAGAACGGAATCATCAAGTTTCATTCGATTTCCGATAATAATGCGACCAAAGAACCTTTTTTCGTGGAGACGGGAAGATTGACTCCTTCCAATCTACCGGAAAGCGATCGGGAAAATATCATAGCGATGGTTGAGGAAACTTTGGAAAAATTGGGGATACAGAATGGAGACATCCATTTTGAAGCGAAAGTTTCAAAAGGGATAGCGATTCCGATTGAAATCAATCTGCGTATGGGTGGTGATGAAATGTATTCGAGTGTGAAAGAGGTTTGGGGCGTGGATCTTATTGAAAGTGCGTTGAAAATCGCTTTGGGGATTTATATTCCCAAGTTCAAGATCGATGAGCCCAAGCGCTGCATACTTTCCAAAGATTTTCTTTCCGATCATTCCGGAGTGCTGGTAAATCTGGAATTGGATCCGGAAATAAAAGAAAAGGATTATATCGAGGAAATAAAATTCTTCAAGAAAGTGGGGGACACGGTGATGGTGCCGCCGGAGGGATATGAATATCTGGGATGGATGACTGTTTCCGGTGATAATTCCTTGGAGGCGCAGGAAAATTTGGAGGAAGCGGAAAGTCTCATCGAGTATGAAGTGGCAAGATTCCATTCTGCTTCGTCGGTGGGAAAGACGCTCAGAAAGGATCACTTTTCTCCTTCAATCTTCAAGACTGAAGACCAGAAGAAGAGCGAAAAAATAGAAAAAATCCAAAAAATGGCCATCGAGGATCAGAGAAATCTGCATATTGGAATCGCTTGCAATCTTTATGACGGCGAGGGCGATGGAATATTGGAGAAAGAATTGACCGGAATAGGGCTTCATATCGAGAAAGCTCTGAAAGATAGGGGGTATAAAGTCAGTTTTTTTGATTTTAATGATGTAAGCAAGGCGTTTGATGATCTCAAAGAAAGTGATGTGGATCTGGTATTCAATGTCTGTGAAAGGATCAATGACTCAAGCCTTTTGGAGCCGCATGCCGCATCGCTCTTTGATGTTCTTGAGATTCCATATACGGGGTCAAACCCTTTCACGCTGAGCCTCTGCATCGATAAGATTCGCGTGAAGAAGCTTTTGAGCTACCATAAGATTCCTACGCCGGAGTGGGATTATGTATATTCCATGGAAGATCAAATCAGGGAGGATCTTAAATATCCTCTGATTGTGAAACCCGCCAATACGGATAATTCTATCGGAATCACTAATGACTCCATTGTGGTTGATGAAGAGCAGCTCAAAAAGCAACTTAGGTATGTGGTGGAGGAGCTGGGGCGGCCGGCGCTTATTGAGGAATACATTGAAGGCGATGAATATGATGTCTCAATCTTGGGAAGCGAGGAGGATGATCTGCGAGTTTTGCCGCTTTCTCGTTCCATTTTTGACAGGATGCCGGAAGGATATTGGCATATTTTTCCTTTTGAATCGAAATATGGAGGAGAAGAATTTTATAAAAAATATGTTACCGTGCAAAGGCCGCCTAAAAATATAAGCAAGAAGCTGGAGGCGATCATCAGCGAGATTGCGCTTGATACCTATAATATCCTTGATTGCCATGATTACGGAAGAGTTGAGATCCGCGTGGATAAGAATGGAAATCCTTATGTTTTGGAATTAAATCCGAATCCTTCAATAGATATCGGACTGTGTGTGCCTTCGGTGGCGGAGCTCACGGGAATGGACTATGGAGATTTCTTGGAGGAAATAATCCGAATGGCGATCAAGCGCTATAAGAATCGTCCGCCATATTATCATCTGCAGGCGAATTTGATTTAGGGAGCGAGAGAATTCGGAGAATCTAAAGAAGCGGGAGTGCAGATTCCCCTCTTGAGAGGGGTAAGAGCTCATGTTATGGCCAAAGCCATGACATGGCGAGGGGTGTGTAGGGAATAATACATTGCAGCATAACGTACTTTACACACCCCGCACACAAACAGCTGCCGCTGTTTTGCGCCACCCCTCTCAAGAGGGGAATCAAATCCAGCCAGCCTTATCGGTTTA
>Ga0224525_1000259_pt1 | contig 26052 bp, 22 predicted proteins | sample CFST100metaG_FD_179874 | JGI IMG/M metagenome (GOLD analysis project Ga0224525, IMG submission 179874) | Peat soil microbial communities from Stordalen Mire, Sweden - C.F.S.T100 | ecosystem: Environmental > Terrestrial > Soil > Wetlands > Peat | place: Sweden: Norrbotten County, Stordalen Mire...
TGAAAAAAGCGCTGGTCCTCTGCGGAGGCGGTTCTCTCGGCTCCTACGAAGTTGGAGTCTGGAAATACCTCCGGGAAAGAGGCCAGCGTTTTGATATTGTCACCGGCACCTCGATCGGAGCCATCAACGGAGCGATGTATTGTTGCGATAAATTCGACGAATGCGAGGCATTATGGAAAAACGTGGCCGCTGACAGGATCATGACCAATGGCCTTAATTTTTATGAAGGTTTCCTCAAAGATTTTGATAAGAAAAAGAAAGATGCCTTAGTGGCCTTCGCGCTTTCTTACGTCAAAAACGGGGGAGCCGATATCACGCCTCTCACCGAACTCGTCAAAAACGCCATCGATCCTCAATTGATCATGAATTCATCGACGGAACTTGGCGTTGTCACCACCGCTTATCCTTCCATGAAAGAAGTGGACATCATAGCCAAAGAAGTCGGCCCTGACCATATTCTCGATTATTTGCACGCCTCCTCTGCGAGCTGGCCCTTTTTCCCCATCTACAAAATAAGGGGGCAAAAATTCATCGATGGAGGCTATAACAATAATCTTCCCATCGATTTTGCCATTCGGCTTGGGGCCACCGAAATCGTTTCCGTGGTCTTGCACGCCATCCCCAAAAATCCGCAGCATCCGGAATTGATGTCGCTTCCATTCGTAAAAACAGTCCGACCTTTCCATGATTTAGGCACCATTTTTGATTTTTATGGCAAAGTAACTTCCGAAAACATGGAATTGGGATATCTCGATTCCCTCAAGACCTTTGGAGAGGCTTGGGGAAAATGCTATACCTTCTACAAAGACGAAAAATACGAATACATCAGCGAGGGCATTATCTATAACGTCATCAAAGACCATCCTTATGACTATTCGAAAATCCGAGATGCTCTGCAATATGACGGAACTTTCCCTAATACCGCCAGACACATGTTCACGCGGGCTCTTGAGATCATGGCGGAATGGCTTGGCGTCGAATTTGCGGTTCAATATCCCCTTGACGATTTCCAAAAAATTATCATCGACAAAACCAGGGCTTTGGCTATGGATCCGTCCATTTCCTCCCAAATCACGAACGAGAAAAGAAGGGATTTCCGGATCAAAGAAAAGGATCAAAAGCCTTTCCTCGCCTATCTCTATCTCTCCACGCTGAACGACTTTGATAACAAAATCCTCGGAAAGGTCTACGAAAAGAGCCCCGAAACCACCGTTTTCAAGGAAATCTTCAAGTATTGGAAGAGCCTCAAGCTCATCACCGAACTAAAATAAAAGACGCTTTTTAAAGAAAAGCCCCCGCGGAGGGGGCTTTGTCAGTTTACCGCGAATCAAAGATAGTATTTATTGACGATGGCTAAAGTCGTCTCGTCAAGTTCATAGACCAAAGGTTTGCCGGTCGGGATCTCCACCGCGACGATTTGCTGGGCGGTAAGATGCTCCAGTTCCATGACAAGAGCGCGTAAGGAATTGCCATGCGCGACGATGAGAACTTTCTTTTCGGCTTTGATGGCCGGGGCGATCTCTTCGTCGAAGTACGGTTTGACGCGGTTGGCGGTATCGACGAGGCATTCGGTGAGCGGAAGGTCGCTTTCTTTCATTTCGCCTTTTTTCACAAGGTCTTGATATTTCTTCTGATTACCGGGCCAACGCGGATCGTCAGTGGTGAGTTTGGGTGGCTGCACATCGGCGCTTCTTCGCCAGATATGAACTTGCTCATCGCCCCACTTTTGGGCGGAATCGGCTTTGTTCAAGCCCTGAAGAGCGCCATAATGACGCTCATTGAGACGCCAAGAATAATGCTTTTCGATTTTTTCTTCGCCTAACTCGCGAAGGACGAGATCCATTGTGCGATTGGCTCTCTTCAAAACAGAAGAGAAAGCCACATCGAAGGTGTAGCCATCCTGCTTCAGAAGATCGCCTGCGGCAATGGCTTCTTTGATGCCATTAGGCGAAAGATCGACATCAGTCCAACCGGTGAATTTGTTCTCGAGATTCCACTCGGATTCGCCGTGCCTTATCAAAACCAATTTAATCATTTAAGGAATGATCCTTTCTTCGACATTGATTATAGCGGAGGGCCGCTGACGTGGCGAGAGGAAGCCAAGAATCCCTTAATTTTTTTCTCAAAAGAGGAATACAATTCCAATATATGAAGACAAAAATCGAAATCGCCTATTCCCGCTTAGATGAGGTCAAAATTAAAAAAGCAGCAGAGTTTCTTGAGAAAAGCGATTTCGACGTGATTTTATTGAAGAGAAAACCGGATTTTGAAAATCTCATCGCCATCGTTTTGACCTCTTCCACGAAGAAAAGCGGGCTTCTGAAGGAAAACGGCTGGATCAAAAAAGAATCAAAGCGAAGCGACGTCACGACCCTCCGGGTTATCCCGCTGATCGTTTTTTCGTCTCATGACGAAACGCTAGAAAAAGTTTGGAAGAGGAACGTTGGAAAAATAGTCAATAGTCTTTTCAGCGATGAATTCAAACCGTTTGGATTGGATTTAGATGGTTCCAAAAGCCAAATCGAGGAACTGAATCGGCTGATCGAAAAATATTATTCCAAATAATCGTTTTATTTTGCGGATTTGGGTTGCTCGAGATGGGCTTCGGCCGCATAGACCCGTTTCCGGACATTCAAAAGCCATTTCTTCAAATCGACCCCTTGGCAAATGACGTCGGCATTTGAAATGTCGGCAAAGCTCTTACTCATTAGATTAAGCAAGGTCAAAACCGTTTTCATCGCGAAGAGGACCAAAGTTTCGGCATCATAATTTTCGAGAGAATAGGAACCATGCACGAACTTGCAAAGGAATTTATACTCAGCCAATAAATCGGTTTTCTCTTCTTCGGGAAGCTTCGATAAATCCACGATGTCTTTGAAAATGTAATTCTTCTCCGGAACATCTTTATAAGCTTTGACGGAATCGAGCCAGCCATAGGCGGCGTATTTGCTCTTATAGATCGATTTATCGATGGTCGCATATATCTTTTCAAATTCGGGGGAGTAAAAACCGTTTTGATCGTAAAAATTGGCGAATTCGAGAAAATTCTCATAGGCTTTGATGGCCTCTTTATGCGAAGAAAGAACGCTGAAGGAGAAAAAACTGTCAATTAAGGTTCTCAGGAGTTTCAGGGCTTGAGGGATCGTGGGGATCTCTGAAGTCACGATGATCGCTTTAATGTCCTGGCACATCTCTAAAAGAAAACCTCGAAGAACTTCTTTGTTTTTTTCGGACAGGTTTCCTAAGCCAAGAAGGGTTTTTTCAAAATAATTGGAGGTGATGAAAGCGGAATAGAAAAAGGGTTTGTATTCGCCGAAGAAATATGGATTGCGGATTTCTTGGCCATATTTTCTTAGACGCAGCATCGTGACGACTTCCTCCTTAACCTCTTGGCGATAGGCGAAATCGTTTATTTTGTCTTTAAACGAAGGATCGGATTCGACATTGAAGAGATGGGTCGCGGTGACGGCTTTGGCCGCTTCATAAGCGGGATTGGAGAAAGGCACCAAAAAAGAAACCGGTGAAGCTTTGGACTTGGCGCATTCAAGGGAATAATCGAGATAAACCGGATCGCTTTTAATTAGGGACAAAACGCCAAAAAGAAAAGAAACGTCAATATAGGGCTTGAAGGCGAGATCAAGGGCCTCTCGAGTTTTTTCGTTTTGCTGTTCGATCGTATAAATATCATCCATGGGTCACCGTTTCAATAACTGGGCAAATTTTTCGAAAAAGACAAAAAGCGGGCGGGCGGCCAGCGAAGAAAAGAAAAGAGAAACCGAGATAAGGCATCCCACGATAATCGACAGAGGGGTGACGCTGGAAGCGCTGACCATGATTCCGTTTTTGGAAAACAAAAACGACAAACCCAAGCCAACCGCAAGCCCGATCAACGTGGAAAAGGCCGAGATCAGTTCAACATTGAGAAAATCAAAATCGCTGCGGGCGTTTTTGAGAAACGATTGATAAATCGATGAGATTACGACGAGATCCATCGCCAAACACAAAAAGGCAATAACGCCAGAAATCACGCCGCCTAAGATCTGGGTCGTGCCCAATAGGCAAGCCGCAGCAAACCCGCCAAACGAGGCTAATAGGGAGAAAATCGCCACGAACGCAAAACTAAGATATTCGATTTTGAAAAAGGGCCAAACGCCACCGCCCACTGCCACTTTGGGCCGGACGAAAGTTGGGATGATTTTGTTTTCCTGAGGTTTGGATTCGAGAACAATCGCGGTTAGGCTTTCACCCTCGAGGGCCGCCTTTATCATCTGAGGATTTTGGCCATTCAGCGCATCGTTGAGGTCAATCAAGATATAGGAGGCTTTATTTTTGGAAAAAACATCAAACAAAGAGGATAGTTTGGCTTTTTTGTCCTCGTCGCTTTTAACGGGAAGCGCTCTTAAAGAACGCACTTCTTTTCCGATGTCACGTTGAATCGCCAAGGAATCTTTGATGCCGTTGGGAAGAGAGAAAACGCCAATGACATCAGCCACTTCGTTAATGCAAACGCTGAGTTCGTAAATTCGACCGTTTTGCTTATTTTTAGCGCTGATTTCAAGACCATCGATGATTAGAGAGCCGCTCACGATATCGGAAAAGGAAAAAGAAAGGCAATCGAATATTTTTTTGCTCGAATAAGGTAAAGTTGTGATCCCTTTGTTAAACGAAGCGGAATAAGGTTCGGCCTTTCCATCTTCTTCGTCGGTTGTGACCGCTAAAGCTTCAAATTCAATCATGGTAGCTTTAATACTAAATCAAAACCGTCTCAAAGAGAATTCTTTGAGGAGGGCTCCCTTGCGGCTTTTCGTCCCGCTTTCCAATGATGGAACTCTTTTCTGAGCAAGAGAAAAACCAAAGGCAAGTAAATCGCCATGAAAACCACGGCTTTGACGATGACTCTGAAATAGCCACTTAGCCAGTTGGGAAGTGTGATGGCATATCCAAAAACCCCAAAAACGACGCCCCAAGCCAAAATGGTTATCAAAGACATGATTCCGAAATAGATCAAAAACTCTTTAATTGGAAGTTTTAGAGCCTTTTTGTAGTAGATATTGCTGACAACAACCATCCCGAGGATCACTGCCACCGCCATTCCGATCAAGGGTCCATAGACCTTGAAATCATAAGGCAGAAACAAGACCGAAATAACGGTAATGACAACACTGGCTAAGACTGCAAACAGATTGAAAACGGCCAGAAATTTATGTTTATTGTTGGCCTTCTGAATCTCCAAACCGACCGTTTCAGAAAGCGGGATGACCCAGAGCAGAAGAAAACCCAAACCCAAGAAAAAAATCTGTTTAAGGTTCTCCGAAGTCAAATCGCTTTTGGCGAGCCAAACGGAAATAAAATCAAGGCCACAGGCCGCGAAGCAACCGACGATAAAAAGCAGAACTGCCATCTGCAGCTTTGACGATAAAAGGAAAAGCAAGGAAACTTCTTGGTCTTTCTTTTGGATCGTCAATTCATTGACCCGAGGGGTAAAACTATCGCTGATGGCTACGCTAATAAGAGCTTCATATGAATAGAACTGGATTCCGTAGGAAAAGACCGTAACCATCGAATTATCTCCAGCGCTTTCTAGGACTGTCTTTCCCAAATTGGCGTTGATCTGGCTGACCACGACGGTCAAGAAAATGAAAAATGAAAAAACCACTACTTCCCTAAAGATTTTGGAAAACTCTTGACGATTCGGGAAACTTATTTTCATTTTAAGAATCGCAAAGCAATAAACAACATTAACGATATCAAACAAAAACTGGGTGATGGCGCTCACGATGGCAACCCAAATAATGCCACCGCCAAAAAATAAGGCCGCAAAAGACAAACCAACGGTAACCACGTGAGTGATCAATAAAGAAATCTGCATAAAGGCAAAGCGGGATTTCAGGTAAGTGAACCACGAAAAAATCGATAAGAAGAAATCGCTCGAAAAACTAAGGGTCGTAATCAATAAAAGCCAAAATACTTTTTCAGAAGTTCCATCCGCAGCGTCTTTTATGACAAAAACGTTGGTTTTGAACAAAAAGGCGACTGCAACTCCAATTAGCAATTCAATAATTCCGATTATTCCAAATAAAAAAAGGTAAAAACCATTAATTTTCGCCAGTCCAGAATCCCCATCTTTCTCCTTGGCGATAACGGAGAATCGAACGAAGGTGTTTTCGATTCCAAAAGACGCGAGCAAAACAAACGAAATAGCAGCCACGGAGAATTGATAAAGACCATTGTCGACTTTACCCACCGCCTGCAAGAGGTAAGGAGGATAAAAAAGAGCCAACAGCAAGTAAATCGCCAGCCTAACATAGGTCAAAATAATCCCAATCTTTATGCTGGATTTTTTGTCTTTGGGTTTAAGAGTTTCACCGCCGATTTCAGCCATACTCTAGTGGAAGTATAGACCTTTTATAAAACGAGACCCATCTCTCCTCGTGGCGAACAATCGAAAAGGGGGCAATAATGAAGAAGATGAAGATTGTAACCTTAATAACCACTTTCCAGAAAAACGAAGAAGAGGTCGTCCTTTTGCTATCAAAAAACCATATCGAAGGACAACCGTTGGTCGGGGACCAAAACGGGGAGTCGGGAGTGATTAAACTGCCTTACGACAAAGGATTTTTTCAATTAATCATGAAGTCCTCAACCGGGATCTCGAAAAACCGTAACTCTCTGATTAAATGCGCAATGGGTGATGTGGTTACTTTTGCCGACGAAGAAGTGGTTTTTGACCCCGGTTATCTCAATATTGCCGAAGAGGCTTTTCTCCAAAACCCAAGAGCCCAAGCCATTCGTTTCAATCTCCATTCTAATTTCGAAGAAAAAAATCCTTTGAACGTCCTAGAAAACCAGAGGCTTCGGTGGCCTTTATACAATCAAATAAGCTGTCAGGGGGTGTTTTTCCGTCTGGACTTTTTGACCAATCACGGCCTTTCTTTTGATCCCCTCGTCGGTCCGGGCATGAGGGTAAGCCATGGCCAAGATGCCTTGTTTCTGGAAGCCTTCCATAAGGCGGGGGGCGCGATTCTTCAGGATAAACGCTTTATCGGACAAATCGTCGAATCGGAAAATACGATGACGGACGAGGAGGCTGATAAGTATTATTATTCGGTTGGTTACGTCTCATATCGGCTTTATGGAAAATGGGCTAAGTCCATTGGCTTTTTCCGCTTGCTCAGTTCCGAAAAAAGATTCAAAAGCAGTTACCCCCTAAAAAAACGCCTGAGAGCCTTTGGCTTGGGCGTTTATGACGGAAAATATTATTGAACCGGCATTTTTTTGTAAGGACGCTTCGGCCGCTCTTCTTTGATGATCAAAAGATCCGACCTCAATTGTTGTTTGATCTCCAAGCGAAGGAAATGATCTTCGATGATGTTCCACTGCTGTAACCGGAAATTTTTGAGATAAAAGAAAACATACCAAACAATCAAATCAAGAAGGGCGACGCAAATAAGCGAATAAGCCGTCAACTGATTTAAGAAAATCCCAATGAAGATATTATCAGCGATTATTAAAGAGGCGCTAAAAATCAAAGCGGAGAAGAAAGGCTTTTTATATTTCGAAAATACAAGCAAGACCCGATTAAAAACAAAAATTCCAACCAAAATTCCAAGTAAAACCGAAGGCACGATGAAGGCGATCATCCCGACCGTTAAGAAAGGAAGAATAAGAGCCGAAATCGAATAAAGAACCAGGATAACGAAAGCAATAACTGAGATTTTTCTTTTGCTTTCCCATAGGGTTTTTATGCAGTCATAAGAAATGGGGATCGCGAAGAAGCCAGCCAGAACGTTGACGCAAAGAAAGGCATTGGCAAATAGGGAAATACCCGATTCATAGGCAAAGCCAAAAGAAAGCCCAAAGAAAAGAACAGCAAAAGGAATCAAAAGGAAGAAAAGCCAAGAAACATCAAGCGAAGAGAATGGTTTTAATTTGGGATAAGGATAAGCAAAATAACGTTTCTCGGTCGCTTTTTCCTCACCGATGTCTCTGTCGGCCTTAAGCTCGGACGCAATTGGAAGATAAATCGTGCAGAACAAAACGGCCCCGGTAGCGTTTAAATAAGTAAAATCCCCCGCTTCCGTCAAGGTATGAGCAACGATTGCGAGAGCCAAGAAAAGAATCACCCAGGCATTCGTTTTTTTCCTTAGCAAGGCTTTGAAAATAAAAACGAAAACGAAAATCCAAATCGTGAACGAAAGAATGAAACCGAAAATCCCGTTTTGGAGAAAATCCACGGCCCAAGCATTATCCATAGGAATAAAAACGTTGCTTAAACCGTTTTTCGCCGCATACAGGGACGAAGTCCAATTTCCAAAACCAAAGCCAAGAATGGTCGTTATAGGATTTAGGGTCACTGCGTTAAAGGCTTCCGTATAGCACTGAAGACGAGATAAGAAAGAGGGGCTCGAATTAGTGATGAAAAGCTGCCAAACGAAACGGAAATAATCGCCAAACCACCCGAACCAACCTCCGCTATTGAAGGCCCCGCCAAGCCAAAGCCCCATAAGTGAGGCACTTACCAAAGCCAAGGATATAACGTTCCGATAAGGATGGGCCATGATTGAGCGAACAAAAGTCCAAATAATGAAGCAAGCCAAGAAGAAAATTGAAATAATGATCGAGGTTTTGCTAAGAACAAAAAATTGGTTGAAGAAGATGAAAGCCATTAAAATCCAACGCCACCAATGGGGCCTTTTGACATGAAGATAAGCTTCCCCGACAATTCCGAAAAACAAGATAAAGCCATAAATATTGCGGTTGGCGGTAAAGCTCTTTGGAACAACATAGCCGTTGGTAGGGAAACCATAAGCAAAAAGCTTGTCATACAGATCGGTTTCGACTAGATAACTCCAAATAATGGCCACAATAGCCAACACCACCGCACTTAAAAATACGAGGTCATATATCGTTGAGCCACCGGTCATCGAAGGAAGAATCCCGATGCAAACATACAAGGAAGCGAAAACGATAAGGGTCACACAAGAATAACGAACTGCACCGATTGTATCTAAGGAATAAGCAAGATTTCCGTTATAAAAAACCCCAGGGAAGACAAAGAGGGCCAAAAGACTTGTGATACAAAAAAAGCCAAGGACGATGACCAACCACCACTTGGGCCGAACCCGAAAGGACCGGAAAGCCAATAAGCAAAGAATCCCAATCGAAAAACACGCCACCACGAACGACAGAAAAAATTCCAGGTCCGTCATATCACGGTTATGATCGTTGCCAAAATAGGCGTGACCTTCAAGAAAAAAGGAAACGCAGGCGAAGAAAAAAGCAATTAGGATAAACGATAGAAAATAAAGACGTTTATGAGTTGTCATTTTGCCAAATACCCAAATTTGGCTCACAAAATAGTGAACCATTTACCCTGCATAATCAAATTATTTACCTCAAAGCCAGATGGGGTTATTTCAAACAAAAATAAAAGGGAAGACGGCGGGAATTACTTTCTTAAAATAAAATCGGAAAAAGCTTTATAAACTTTCAAATGATCTTTTTCGTTATGGATTTCATGCCTTAAACCGGGATATAGGGTTAATGTGACCTTCGAAAGACCAAGTTTTTTGTACATTTCGGCCAAACGTTTCGGGCCTTTGCCGAATTCCCCAACCGGATCTTCAGCCCCGGCGATAATCAATATTCTTTCTTTAGGAGAAATTCCTTTCAACGATTTGGTTTTATAGAGCTCTTTCATTCCTCTCAAGAATTCTTTCCAAAAGCCATGGGTGTCAGCATGCCCACAATAGGGATCCTTTATATATTGATCGACGTTATCGGAATTATAAGAAAGCCAGTCCAAATCGGTCCGTCGACCCTTAATTGCCCGAGAATAGGCGCCTAATCCCATATTATTCAAAAAGGAGGAAGGCTTGTCCCAATTCTTTTTGTTCGTTAGTACGCTAGCCAAAAAATACGCCGAAGACATCTTCCCTTTGGCGGGTCCGTTGGTTCCACATAAAATAACGGAATCGACGGATTCAGGATATAACTCAATAAAACGCTGGGACATAAAAGACCCCATGGAATGTCCCATCAAAGAAGTGGGAAGCAAAGTAGTCTTTTTGACTTCCTCTATTTTAATGTGAGCGGCCTTAACGTTTTCGTCAAAGGCCCCCTTGTGCCATTTTTCTTGCTCTTCGGGCGAAGTAACGTTCAGCCCTTGGCCGAAAGAATCCAAAACATAAACGTTAATCCCCAAGGAATTGAAATATAAAGCTAGATCCTTATATCGAAGAGAATGCTCATTCATTCCTTCCATGATCAAAAGGTTACGAATGGGTTGCTCAGCCAAAAATTCGCGACCATTAATTAAACGGCCGCTGGGAAGACCAATAGTAAATTTTTCCATAGACTACCTCCGTTAATTATTCATAGTATATGACATTTTGAACATGGAAAGCCCTTACAAATGCAAAAGACCGCTAAATCACTGACTTATGGCCGCAAAATTCATTCGCAAACAAAAAAAACAAAAAAATTTTGTATATTAAAATACATTACATTAGAATGTTAATGTAGTTGAAAACATATGAATAAGGAAATTATTACGATCAGGGTGGATGAAGAAACAAAAACCCAATCAGAAGAATTATTTAAAGACCTTGGCATTTCGACTAGCGCCGCCATAAACGTTTTCCTTAAACAATGCGTTCGTGAAGGAAAAATTCCATTCGAAATAAAACGCGAGAAAAACGTGGGCCGAAAAATTAAACCATTACACAAATAAATATCAATCCAAAAGGTTTTTGCGAATATATTAAATAATTCCGTCGGGATTCTTTTTTTGAAAATTTAAAGCGTCTCGGCAAGCGTCGGTGACTGATAAACGCGATTTCCAGCCTAATTCTTTAAAAGCTTTGTCACAATTGGCATAATTCTCGTCGATATCCCCAGGGCGCCGAGGTTCGAATTTGAAAGGGACTTTGATTTTATTCGCTTTTTCAAAGGCTTTGAGCAATTCTAGAACGGAGGTTCCTTTTCCGGTTCCCAGGTTATATATGACAAGACCAGGCTTCGTCTCCAACTTTCTCAAAGCAGCGACGTGGCCTTCAGCTAAATCAACCACATGAATATAGTCTCTTACCCCAGTTCCATCGACAGTTTTGTAATCATCTCCGTAAATTTTGAGAAAGGGGAGTTTTCCAATAGCCACTTGAGTGATATAAGGCATTATGTTGTTGGGGATTCCATTAGGATCTTCCCCTAATAAGCCGGTGGGGTGTGCACCAATAGGATTAAAATAACGTAGTAAAGCGACATTAAGGGTTGAGTCGGCTTTGCAGGCGTCCTCTAGGATTCGTTCAATCATTATTTTGGTTTCGCCATAAGGGTTCGTAGCCGAACCGATCGGATCGGTTTCCACTAACGGTACCCGCGTGGGGATCCCATAAACGGTGGCAGATGAAGAGAAAATGAAACTATGAATGCCTTTTTCTTTCATTACCGAGAGAAGAATAATGGAACTTTCAAGGTTGTTTTGATAATATTCCAAGGGCTTGGAAACGGATTCGCCAACAGCCTTGAAACCAGCAAAATGAATCACTGCCTCGATATTATTTTCGTTAAAGACCTTTTTTATCGCTGAACGTTTGGTGCAATCCACCTTATAAAACTTCGGACGAATATGAGTGATTGTTTCAATCCGATCAAGAACGGCTATTTTTGAGTTATAGAGATCGTCAACTATAATTGGCTTGTAACCCGAATCAATGAGGGCGATAACGGTCTCACTCCCGATGAATCCAAGGCCACCCGTAACAAGAATTTGTTTCATAAATGCTTTTACCTCTCGTTAATACTATATTACTTCTTCTTCTGAATTTTCTTGGCAAGAGCCAAACGGCGGGCTTCTCCTTTGTTCAAACGATTCTCCCGCTTAACTTCATGAGGAGTGGGTTTGCTTTCGATTTCGAATTCTTTCTCGCTGTGGGTCTCTTTGGCGATCGCTGTCAGAATAACTTCAGCCAAAGCCTGATCAACACTGGCTTGAATCGAAAGGCGAAGAGCGATTAGCCCTAAGGAATCTCTTAAATCGATGTCGGCTTTAACTGGATCAACTTTTTTGTCTATGCCATAACGCTCAACAAAAGAAGCCGTTTTGCTTTCGGTCTTTCGAGCGGTTTCCTGCAAAATATCTTTAGCCATGACTTTGAAGAAACCATATAAAACCGATTTATCGATGCTGACGTCTTTGTCCATTTCGATAAGCAAGGAAATCTCGCTCATGGAAAGGGTTCGTTTCAGAGTGGTTAAAGCTAAAAGATATCCTAAATGTTCAACATTGTATTTTTTATTGTTGGGTTCTTTGAGAATTTTGGCCTTGACGTAATTATTTACCATGAAAGAAGTCAGGAGCTGAGTGTCGCTGGGAGTTAGAGGTGATAAGGTTTGATTGATATATCCGACGACCTGTTCCATGTAAAGAGGAACCGTCGGTAGTTCTTTGAAGGAGGGAAGTTCATAGGAAGAGGCGGTTTTTAGCCAGGATTGAAGTTTTCCGATTTCTATATCCATTATCTTTTTTTGAGTTCCTCGGTCAACAAACGCGAGACTTCGGCGGGATTGACCTTGCCATGGCTGACTTTCATGACTTGACCCACCAAAAATCCCAGGGCTCTGTCCTTGCCAGCTTTGAAATCCGCAATCGATTGAGGATTGGCATCAAGGATTTGATTGACGAAATTCATGATAGCTCCGCTGTCACTGACCTGAGCCACGATATGTAGTTGCTCTCGAGCCTCTTCTGGCTGAATTCCGGTTTCTAAAACTTTAATCAAAATGTCATCGCATTGTTTATGAGAAAATCCGGCGGTTTCTTGCATTCTCACGATTTCAGCCAAAACCTCGGGTGTTAGGTGAAGCTCTTTGACCGTCATGACGTTTTTGTTCAGATATCCGTTGATTTCAACAATGAGGAAATTGGCGAGATCTTTCCCGTTCTTAACATCAGGAAGAGCCTCTTCGAAATAAGCAGCCATCTCGATGTTGCTCAGAATGATCGAAGCGTCGGAATCGCTGAGGCCGGCTTCCCGATATTTTTCTTTCTTGGCTTCATAAAGCTCTGGGCAAGTGGCGATGGCGTTCTGAACAAAATCATCGCTCAAAGCGATGGGCGTTATATTGGGCTCGCAAAAATATTTGTAATCAACGGCATCGGTTTTGATCCGCATCAAGATGGTTCGCCCTGTGGCTTCGTCAAAACGCCGGGTTTCTTGAGCGACCGGCGTTCCCGATAGAATCAATTTTGATTGCCGGATAACTTCATAATCGATGGCAGTTTCAATGTTTTTGAAAGAATTGATGTTTTTGATTTCAACCTTGGTTCCAAGAGCTTTTTGGCCATAGGGGCGGATGGAAACGTTGGTGTCGCACCGCAGGCTTCCCTCTTCCATTTTGCCATCGGAAGTGCCGCTATAAACCACGATGTTGCGGATGGCCTCGGCATATTCCATGGCCTCGGTCCCATTCGAAATGTCCGGTAACGAGACGATTTCCACGAGGGGGACGCCCGCCCGGTTGTAATCCAGAAGAGTGTAATCCATGAAGTGCTCCTGTTTGCAGGTGTCTTCTTCCATGTGAATGCGTTCGATTCGTATTTTTTTCTTCCCCTGCGGAGTGTCAATCCATAAAAAACCGTTTTTTCCAATAGGCCGATTTTGCTGCGTGATCTGAAAACCCTTAGGAAGATCCGAATAAAAGTAGTTTTTGCGATCAAAATACAATGTGTGATCAATGGTCATGTGCAGGGCGTTAGCGACCCTGATGGCATTGATGACCGCTTGCTTATTAACGACTGGCATCGTTCCCGGAAAAGCCATATCAAGAGGGGCGATTTCGGTGTTGGGCTCACGGCTGAAACCATTGGGGGCGGCGGAGAACATCTTCGACTTGGTCTTCATCTCGACGTGGATTTCCAACCCGATGACCGCTTCGAAATTCATAGTTTCCCCTCCTTCCGATTGAGAACGGAGGTATTCGCCAAACCCGAAATTCTTTCAAAGGCCGCGCTAATTTGATAAAGTTTTTTCTCTTCAAAAGCCCGACCCATGAAATTGACGCCAACAGGAAGGCCGTCCTCATAAAAGAATGGAAGGGTGATGGAGGGGAGGCCAGCGAAATTTCCCAGGCAAAGATGGTTATCCGCAATTAAGTATTCGTCAGAGAGTTTATCGCTTTTTTGACTGAAAAGAGGGGCGATCGTGGGGGCGGCCGGCAAATAAATGAAATCGTGATCTTTAAGGATGAAATTGACCGCTTCAACGATCTTGGCCCGATTCCTTTGGGCCCGCAAGAAAAGCTCCTCTTGATTTTCTCGCATTAAACAATAAGATCCAATGACAAAACGCCGTTTGATCAGTTCGCTAAAACCATCATTTCGGGCGTTGAACATGACTTCCTGATAAGTCATTCCGTTCTTGGCCGGACCAAATTTAATTCCGTCTAAATTGGCGTTATTAGAAGTGGCTTCGGCGCAAGAAATTACCATGTAGGTTGGAAAGAGAGATTCCAAAAGGTCACGCTCAAAACTTACAAAATCAATGCAAGCCCCTTCTTTTTCTAGCGCTGTAACGGAGTCGTCGAAGTGTTTGATGACTTGAGGATCCTTTAAAGAATCGATGATTTCTTTTATCACGGCGACTTTGAGTCCTAAAATGGGTTTTTCCATATCTTCTTCATATTTTTCGGTGGGTTTGTCGCTCGAAGTGGAATCCTGGAAATCACGGCCGGCCAAAACATCCAAAAGAACCGCCGAAGAATAAACATCGCGAGTGAAAAATCCCACGTGATCAAGCGAAGGAGCGAAGGGGAACAAACCATAGCGGCTGATTCTTCCCCAGGTTGGCTTCATTCCAACGAGACCCGAATAAGAGGCTGGTTTTCTTATGGAATCCCCCGTATCCGAGCCCAAAGCAAAAGGAGCGATGGAGGTCGAAACCGAAACCGCGCTTCCGCAACTGGAGCCGCCGATCATTCTTTGGTGAGTGGGATCATAAGGATTATAGGTAATACCCAAATGCCCAGTCGTGCCGGTTCCACCCATGGCTAATTCATCCAATGCCGTTTTGCCGATCATCACGGCTTTGGCGGCTTTTAGCCTTGCGATGACCGTGGCATCAAAAACCGGAATATACCCAGCGAGAATGTTGCTGGAAGCGGTGGTTGGAATCCCCCGGGTCGAAAAATTGTCTTTGCTGAAAAAGGGAATGCCCCACAAAGGATTGTCTTTCTCGGGCTCATTCAAAGTCTTAGCAAGGGCGACCGCTTCTTCATCGCATAGATATTCAAAGGCGTTGTCCTTGTTGGCGTGGGCCCTTTTAAGAGATTCCTGGGCCAACTCCAGTGGGGTTGTTTCTTTGACAAGCAATGCGGCGTGGAGCTCTTTTAAAGGCAAATCGAGGTAATTCACAAAACCACCTTCGGGAGCTTGATCTGTTGGTCTTGCTTGCTTCCGGCGTTCTTGAGGGCCTCATCGCGCTTTAGCGGGGCCTCCGCCACGTCTTCGCGCAAAAACGAAGTTGAGCAGTCAAAGGGGAAGGTCATGGGATTATATTTTTCCAGACCTTGGATTTGACCGATTTTTTCCATTTGTTTCGTCAAAATCCCAAATTCCTCATATAGGGTTTTGTATTGTTCTTCAGACATATCAAAAAGAAGACGATTGGCCCCATCCTTAAGAACTTCCATGGTAATGGTTTTCATACTTTATTCCGCTCGGTAACAAGGTTACCACTATTACGGGGTAACGAAAAGAACGGCCCAAAAAGAAAACGAACCCAGGAATCACTTCCCGGGCCGCTCTTTTTTCTTCTCCTCCGAGACCAGTTTTTCGGCTTCGGCCACCACGTGATGGGGGATGGGTTTCCATCCGACTTTGACAAGCAAGGAAATAATGGAGATCGGAACGCCGATCATGTCGTAAAGAGGCCATAAGAAAAGATAAAGAAAGGCTTCCCAAAAGTTGAAATGGACTTTCTTGCGTTCTTTGATGAGGATGACGACCCCGGCCGCAAAACCGCCGAGATACTGATAAGCCACGCTGGTGGCTAAATAGTTGATGAAGTTCGACCAATCGTATCCGTAATAGCCGTTTATCAAAAAGAACGTGAGCGAAAGAACCTGGAATAAGAAACCGAAAATAAAAGTCATGAGACCATAGGGGAAGATTTCCCAATAGATATCGTATTTGCTCCAGTTCGGATGCTTGATGAAAGAGAGCACAAGTTTAGGCCCATTCTCCCACCAATTGACGATTCCGCCCTTGGCCCATCGCAGCCTCTGTCTCAAGGCTATTTTGGCGGTGTCAGGTTGCTCGTCATAGAATTCGGCTTCTTCGCAGTAACCCATTTTGGCACCGGCCGATACGAGTCTCGTCATGGTTTCGGCGTCCTCGGTAAGACCGGTGGCCTGCCAGCCATCCTTGAGAAGATAGCTCCGCATAATGAAACCCGTCCCGCAGATCTGCTCATCCGAATCGAGGATGGAGCGGGGACGCTGTCCAAAAATAACGACACGGTACATATTGATTCCGCTGACGGCGGTGATCCAGTTTTCGGTAAGGTTTTTGACGTTGCGATAGCCGGACATCATATCGTAACCAGACTGAAGGCCGTCGTTCATTTTTTCAAGGAAGGTCGGAGCCACGATGTTGTCGCTATCCATGATGCAATAACCATAATAGCTTTCGATATCGATATCTTTTTTTAACTGCTCAAAAAGGAAGTGGAGGGCATAGCCTTTGCGGCAGTGCTCCAAATCGTTGCGGACATAGACGGTGGCTCCATGAGAACGGGCCACTTCGGCCGTTTTATCGCTGCAGTTATCGGCAACGACATAAATATCGATCAGGTTCTTGGGATAGGTCTCCGCCCAAATGGAATCGATCAGGTTCCCGATGACTTTTTCCTCGTTGCGGGCCGACAAGATAAAAGCGTATTTCTTGTCCATCGGATGGGCTTGGTATTTTCGGGATTTTCCAAATATCCCCAAAAGCGCATAAATGAAACGATAGAGAACAAAGAAACCGATGAGAGCTGCAAAACCGCTGAAAATGAGATTCAGCCAAGCCTGTGCAGGGATGACTGAAAGGTTCCAATTTGCCTGTTCGAAGAGGTCAATTCCGAAAAGGTTTTTGATATATTTTTCAATTAATTCTAAAAAAGTCATCTAAATCCATTTTAGGATTGTCTAATTCTAAGACGATATGCAATCTTTGGCTATATGCAAAAGCAAAAAATCACTGCCCCGTCTTTTGGAGATGGTTTAAGGCGGTCGGTTCGTCCATGACTTCGATTCCCAATTCTTGGGCTTTATCAAGTTTGGAGCCAGCCCCCGGACCTGCAATAACGATATCGGTGTTTTTGGAGACGGCCCCAGAGACTTTCGCCCCGATTCCTTCCAATATTTCCATCATCTGATCGCGGCTGTAATGTTCCAAGGTTCCCGTCAAAACGATGGTTTTCCCATAGAAATAGGAGTTAACGTCGACCGTGTCGGTCCCCAAATAGGCGAAGTTGAGCCCGTCCTCTTTCAAAGAAGTAACCTCCGAGAGATTGGCTTCCTTATGGAAGAAGTCGTAAATGGATCTGGCGGCCACCGGGCCCACGTCCGGAATTTCTTGGAGCTCTTCCTGACTGACGGTCAAGAAAGCGTCGAGATCTTTATAACGCTTGGCCAAAACCTTGGCCATTTTCTCTCCCACTTCTTTGATCCCCAAACCAAAGAGAAGACGTTCCAAAGATTTCTTTTTGCTTTCCTCGATGCCATCCAAAATAAGATTGATGGATTTGTCGCTCCAGCCATCGAGTGCTTTGATTTCCGCGGCGTGTTTTTGAAGCTGATAGACATCGGGTATATCTTTGAGGAAACCTTCGGCAAAGAATTCTTCAACCACTCGTTCGCCCATGCCGTCGATGTCCATGGCGTTCCGCGAGGCAAAATGGATAATGGCTTCGATTTTGCGCGACCCGCATTCGGGATTAAGGCAGTAATGGAGTCCTTTGACCTTGACTAAGGGGCCCCCACAGACTGGACAAACCGTGGGCATGATCCAAGGTTTTTGGGTGCCATCTCTTTTGTCAATGATGGGACCCGTGACTTCCGGAATGACATCCGCGGCTTTATGAAGTCCGATGATGTCTCCAATCATAAGACCTTTTTCTTTGATGAAATCCTCGTTGTTCAATGTCGCTCTTTGAACGACGGAGCCCTGAACCCGAACAGGCTCCAAAATCGCGTTGGGAGTAACCCGGCCCGTGCGGCCGATCGTCAAGACGATATCCAAAAGCCTCGTCGTGACTTCCGTCGGCGGAAACTTGTAGGCAATGGCCCAGCGAGGCTCTTTTGCGGTGTAACCCAAAGCGTCATATCTATCGATGTCATCCACTTTGAAAACAAGGCCGTCGATATCATAAGCCAGCGAGGGTCGCTTTTCGGTGTATTCGCGAATATAGGAAATAACCTCCTCGATTCCATGAAGGATCCGTCTTTCATGATTGGTTCTGAAACCTAAAGAATCGAGATAATCCAGGGAAGCGCTATGAATGTGAATCCCTAATTCGCGAGCGTTCACGAGGTAGTACCAAAAAGCATCTAGTTTTCGCGAAGCGGCGATTTTTGAATCCAGGTTTCGAATCGATCCCGCCGCGGCATTCCGGCAATTGGCGAATTCGGATTGCCCTTCAGCCCGTCTTTCTTCGTTGCAAGAAGTCAAAGAAGCTTTGGGCATATAAACTTCGCCGCGGATCTCAAAAGGCCTTTTCTCGCTGACATGAAGGGGGATGGAACGAATGGTGATGACGTTGGCGGTCACGTCTTCTCCCATCACCCCATCGCCTCTCGTAACGGCATATTGAAGTTCCCCGTCATCGTAGATAAGCGACATCCCCAGACCATCGATTTTGACTTCGCCCATATAGACCACGGAATCCACATGAAGGATATCCCTGACTTTGCGATCAAAGTCCCGCATCTCGTCTTCGTTATAGACGTTGCCAAGAGAAAGCATCAACCTTTTGTGAGGGATTTTTTTGAATTCGGTCTGTACCTCGCCCCCAACGCGTTGAGTAGGGGAGTTCTTGGATTTCAGAGCCGGGAATTCGTCTTCAAGCATCTTGAGTTCGTTCATGAGGCGATCGAATTCGGCATCGGAGACGCTGGACTGATTAAGGATGTAATACTCATAGTTATATTTCTCGAGGAGAGAGGTCAATTCCTGCACTCTTCTGGCGGCTTCAGCGATGGTCATGCGTCTCCTCCTTGGGATTTGATCCTTGAAAGCATCGGATGGGTGGATAAAAGAGTCTTTTTGCCAGCCGAATCGAAATTGATGATGATGATGTTGCTGTCAATGACCGTGACGACGGTGCCATCTCCAAATTTTTCATGATGAGCCCGGTCTCCAACCCGCCAATCGCGGATCCCGTTGTCTTTTGGCTTTTCCTCTTCCTGAATGGAATTTTTTTCGTCGAAGGGTGAGATGTGGCCTCCATCGGCGAAGTAATCGGCAGCGCTGCTGGGAACGCCTTTTTGGCGAGGCTGGTTCCATCCTGAGTCGGAGAAAAAGGTGCCGCCATGGGGGAGGGTCAATCCAGCCTCTTTGAAGAATTTCGAAGGAACCGTATGGGTATCCGTAACATAAGAATAAGCCGTATTGCAGGAGCAGAATAACTGTTTTTTGGCTCGCGTCATCGCGACATAAGCCAGACGCCTTTCCTCTTCTTCGGCATCGCGGCCGCTTTCCATCTCCGCCCTAAGCGAGGGAAAGGCTCCTTCGTTCATGCAGATGACGAAAACATAATCGAATTCTAGGCCCTTGGCGACGTGAATGGTCATGAGGGAAACGTAATTTCCGCCGTTCATGTCGTCCTGCGAAGTCAAAAGAGTGACGTTTTGCAGGTATTCGGAGAATTTGGATTCCGGGTTTTTCTCGATGAAATGCGAAATGTCGTCAAAGAGGGCATTGACGTTTCCAATCCGGTCTTCATCCGGTTCCTCGTTGTCTTTAAGGAAATCATAGTATCCGAGGTCGGTGACGAAATCTTTTAAGACGCCGCTATAAACTTCAAGATTGTCGGCCAGTTTCTGCTTGACGGATTCCATAAGCACGACCATTTTGGTCAAGGCGGTGATCACTCGGGTTGGTATCGCGGAATCATCAGCGAATTTCTCGATGTTCCGCATGTATTCATATTCCGAAAGGCCTTGGGCCCGAGCTTCTTGGCCAATGCGGTCTAAAGAGGTGTCGCCTACGCTTCGCCGCGGAATGTTGGCAATGCGCTCAAAAGCTACGTTGTCGGCAGGATTCAACAAAAGGTTGAAGTAGGCCAGGAGGTCTTTCACTTCCGCCCTTTCATAGAAACGGAGGCCCCCGAAAATACGATAGGGGATGCCTCGGTCCTTGAGCTCAGCCTCGAAGGGTCGAGTCATGTAAGAAGAGCGATAAAGAATGGCGGTGTTTCTATATAAGGGTTTGCCGTTTTCGTCTTTGTGGCTATTGGCCAAAGCGGATATTTTCCCGCAGACCCAATTGGCCTCGTCTTCGGGTTTGGGTAACATGTTCGTCTCGATGGATTCTCCGGCGTCTGATCGGGTAAAAAGATCCTTAGGCACTCTTTTCTTGTTATTGGATATCAACTTGTTGGCCGCCTCCAAAATGGTTTTGGTGGAACGGTAATTCTCGTTGAGGATGATGGTTTCGACTCCGGGGAACTGTTTTTCGAAACCCATGATGATGTTTTGGTTGGCGCCGCGCCAGGTGTAAATCGTCTGATCGGGGTCTCCCACCACATAAATCGAGGTTCCTTCGTTGATCAAGAGCTTCATGAGTTTATATTGGACGTCGTTGGTGTCTTGGAATTCGTCCACGAGAATGTGGTCGAAGCGGTGCGACCAGATTTCCCGAATATCGGGATTGTTTTCCAAAATCTCGATTGTTTTGAGAAGAAGGTCATCAAAATCCAAAGCAAAGGAAGCGGTCTTCTTCTCTTCGTAAAGCAAATAGATCTTGAAGCATTCTTTTTCGTCATGAAAAGCTTCAAACTTGATATTGATGTCTTCGGGGTAGATCCCTTTGGTCTTTTTTTCCCGAATATATTGGATGGCCTGTTTGACGATGTCATCACTTTTTTTGTAGCCGACTTCGACGGCGCAGTTTTTGATGAGCCGCATCTGGTCATCTTCGTCAAAAATGGTGAAGCCCGAAGGGAAACCGATGGCTTGGCATTCGATCCGCAAAAACCGGGCGCAAAAAGAATGGAAAGTCGAGATGTGGAGCATGGGGGTATAACCCAAAAGATCGTTAACCAATTTAGAGGCTCGGTCCATCATTTCTTGCGCCACTTTATTCGTAAAGGCGATGGCTAAAATTCGCGACGGGTCGACGTGGAGGTCACTAATCAGATAAGAAATCCGATAGGTGAGCACTCGGGTCTTGCCGCTTCCGGCCCCGGCCACGATGCGAACATATTGGGAACCGGTCTGGACGGCGGCCAATTGTTTTTCATTCAAGAGCGATGCGTAATTCATGATGTCTTAACGAAGTTAAGCATACCCTCGTTCGCTGTTTCGTTCTACCCTCAGCCCAAGCCCAAAGAAGAAGCCTCAGGGGCGATCGCTTGATGAAGACGAAAAAGAAGGCTCCCACGCCAAGCGAATGGACGTCAATAAGGGGGTGCGCTTGGCGAAAAGGGCCTTCCTGTTATTACTTAGCGGAAAAAATCATTTTTGACCCTCTCGTCTTTTCAAACCCTGTGGGGAAAGTCGATAATAAGGCCATGAACTTTTTTTCGGAGAAAAAGACTCCGGCTCAAAATTTGGCTTTCATGAGCATGATGGCCGCGATCAATGCGGTTCTGGGCGTTCTTGCTACTTTTGTGCCTTTATCCGCCTTTTTCATTATCTTGTTTTTGCCTTTGGGCAGCGCTTTAGTTGGGGAACTTTGTGAAGATAAGTATCTTCTTCCTTATATTTTAGCCGCTTCTTTAGTGGCGGCGGCGGCAACGGCCTATGACATGGGAACGGCGCTTTTTTACATCATCCCGGCTATCATTTCCGGAACTTTCTATGGGTTTATGGCCAAAAAACGGCCTCCCGTATCGCTCCTCATTTTTTCCACGGCACTTGTTGAATTGGCTCTCAATTACATTTCCCTTCCTTTGGTGGAGGCGATTTATCAAATAGACATGATTCAGCTGGGCGAATCCATCCTAGGATTATCCGGAAACCTATCTATTAATGATATCGTCCCGGCCTTCATTTTTGGGTTTGGCCTGGCTGAGGCTTCCTTTAGCCATTTCTTCATAAGGCTGTTTTTCCAAAAAACCGATCTTCCATTCTCGGAAAAGGGTTGCTTTGATCTGGCCTGCCCCTTGGCGGGAATCCTATTTTCTGGTTTGGCCGTGGGATTTGGGTTCATGGTCGTGCCGATTGCCTATCTTTTCCTGAGTTTTGCGATTTTTTTCGCCGTCTTCTCGATTCTGAATCTCTTGAGGAAAAACCCCTGGTGGCTTTATGTTCTCATGGGTTTGTTTTCCCTTGGCTCGCTTTATGGGATGGCAGCTTCATATGCCTTAATGCCCAGAGACGGGGGGCTCCTCTTGATTTCGCTCTTTTTGCTTTCCATAGATACCCCAAGCCTGATCTCTACGCTATTATTGTTGCGGGCACAGAAAGCGCCCAAAAAGTGAATGCTATGGGAAAATTCCTAAAAAACTTTGGATTGGGGCTGGTTTATATTTTGGTTTTGCCAATCTTTTTGGCGGCATTAGCCATCGCAGCGGTGTATGGTTTTTTTGCCTGCATCGTTCTTTTCTGCCATGCCACCTATCGTTTCTTCAAAGGAGAAGATCCATTCAAGAAGCTTGATGATGATAAAAAGGTCGATACCATTAAAATCGCTCAAATGAATAATGAGATGCACCTTCAGCCGGCTGCTCCGGCCCAATCCATTCCGGCCAGCCCCTCCAACGTCTATGTCCAGCAAAACTATTACCAAAACAACCGGGCCAATCACCAAAAAGAGGCGAATTCCGAGGCTGCGAAACCTGTTGAAGCCAATGGCTTTTACAAAGACGCGCCAGCTTTGGGCGGCGCCTCGAGGAAAAATCAGGCCATCGACGTGACTCCAAAAGAAACGCCTTCTTTGACCTCTAACCACTCAGCTCCTTCGATACCAAATAGACAGCAAACCCTAGGCTTTATCGATATTCCGAAAGATGACGACGGAAAGGATAAATGAATATGTCTTTGATTGATATCTCGCTTAATGAAACCGACCGTCGCCTTTTGATCGTCCTTTTGATTGTTCTCATTTTGTTTTTCGTGCTTTTGGGTTTGCTGGGGATGCTCATTCGCTGGATCAGCATCGAATTCGCCAAACGGATGGATTATGAGCTTCACGATGTGGTGGTCTATAGGGTCATTCAGGATCCAAGATCTTTGCGGAAATATGGCCTCATAAAAAATAACCGCGTTCTTTTCAAACAAGCCATAGCCCCTTTCATCATCGCTTTTGTGAGCCTCATTCTTTATCTCGTTTATTCGTCGGTCACGGGACAGTGGGCCGAGGATCATTTCACGGAGTTCAGCACTTTGTTCTTCAACTTCAATTGGAGCGATCCGAAGATATACGCTAATTTCTGGGGCATGACTTTGCTGACGCGTTGGCCGGACTGGATCCCCAGCGCCGGACCGATGTGGGTCAGCGATTTTTGGGCCAGTTATCTTTTGGTTCCGATGTGGCTCGTTTCGGCCGTGTATTTCGCCGTGGATATTCAAGCCTTCGTGGCACGCCTAGTGATGTTGGAAAGACGCTGCCGCACGGTTTTCAACAAGAGTCTTGATGGGTACAATTATTACGATACGGTTTCCATTAATTCCCCGGGACAAAAAGAAAACGAAGCGTCCAAACAGCAACGCCAGCAGTAGTTTCCCACATATCGATTAAACAAATCAACGGAGGCGGTTTTATTCAAGAATGAAAAGGCTGACGATTTCGTAAACCAAAATGACCGCGACCACAATATCGAAGATGACGATCGTCCAAAAGATCCGTTTGCGCGATAAGGCCTTGCGGCCGTCTTCTTCCGGAGAGGAAGTCTGGGCCTCTGGCTCTTCGGGCTCTTGATTGGGGATAAAAGGTTGCTGTTTCATAGATTAGTATTTTAGAACGCTTGAGGTCCGAGGATACGGTTCTGTGTCACGAATGTTGGCCACGCCGGTGATATACATGAGCAAGCGGTCAAAGCCGATGCCGAAACCGGAGTGGACGCAGCCGCCGTATTTTCGGAGGTTGAGATACCATTCGAGGCCCTGGGTATTCCCGATTTTATCCATTTTGGCCTTGAGGACGTCATAACGCTCTTCGCGCTGAGATCCGCCGACGATCTCGCCTTCGCCCGGGACCAATAGATCGCAGGCAGCCACGGTTTTGCCATCTTCGTTTTCCCGCATATAGAACGCTTTGATTTCTTTGGGATAATCAACAAGGAACATCGGGCCTTTCACAACTTCTTCAGTCAAATAGCGTTCGTGCTCGCTTTGAAGATCCATGCCCCAAAAAATATTCATGTTCTCGAACTTATGGCCTTCTTTAATGGCTTTTTGGAGCAAGACGATTCCTTCCGTGTACTCCATTTTGGTGAAGGGGGCGGCCAAAACCTTGTGAAGTTTCTCCAAAACCGTTTTGTCGATGTAGGTGTTGAAAAATTTCATCTCGTCAGGACAATGCTCCAAGACGTACTGGATGCAGAATTTGATGGTTTTCTCGATAAGGTCCATATCGTCGGCAAGGTCGGCAAAGGCGATTTCGGGTTCAATCATCCAGAACTCGGAAGCGTGCCGGGGCGTATTGCTCTTTTCGGCCCGGAACGTCGGGCCAAAGGTATAAACGTCGCGGAAGGCCATTGCAAAAGCTTCGACGTGGAGCTGTCCCGAAACGGTCAAGGAGGCCCTCCGGCCATAAAAATCGTTAATGGGGTCTTTGGCATCGGTGGTCACCGTGAAAACCTGACCGGCCCCTTCGGCGTCGTTAGCGGTGATTTCGGGCGTATGGACGTAAACGAACCCATTCTCTTGGAAAAAAGTGTGAACCGCCATTGCCAGGACGCTTCGAACCCGGTAAAGAGCTTGAAAGGTGTTAGTCCGAGGACGGAGATAAGCGATGTCGCGGAGATATTCAAAAGAAGTGCCTTTTTTTTGAAGGGGGTAATCATCGGAAACGTCGCCCAAGAGTTTCAGCTCTTTGACATGGAGTTCAAAGGGCTGAGGCATGGCCGGAGTCAAAACGAGATCGCCTTTCACTTCAATGGCCGCTCCGGTTTTGATGGCGGCAGCACCCTTGAAAAGGGGACTGTCCGAAGCATAAACAAGCTGGATCGATTTAAAGGCCGTTCCATCGTGAAGTTCGATGAAACCTATTTTTCCGCTGCTGCGATTGGTTCGAACCCAGCCCTCCAAAACAAGAGAACCCAGATTCGAAAGATCGGCTTTCGAGGCGAAGGCTTCATAAAGAGAACGGATGGAAATGGCTTTGTCTTGCATAATGTGGCCTCAATCTCGTGCGGGAATAGTATAAAACAAACTTCCTTTCTTCTCACGAAGAAGAAAGAAACGGCCAGTCGAGAAAAGCCTTTTAAAGGGAGCGAAATATTCAAAAAGAATCGATTTAAAAAATTTAATTAAACTTGCGGAAATCGGATATTCTCCAGTTAGGATCGACGCCCAAGGTAAGAGGGGCAAAAACTTTTTCGCGATAAAGATGCTCCGCGACTTTTGCAATCATGGCCGCGTTATCGGTTGTGCACCAAAGAGGGGGAATGATCAAATCGATACCGGTTCCGAGAAGGCGGTTTTTCATTTGCTCCCGGAGATAGCTATTGGCCGAAACCCCGCCCGCCAAAACCATTTGCTGAACATGAAATTCCCGGGCGGCTCGGATGGATTTTTCAATAATCATGCCAATGGCCACATCTTGAAAAGATTTGGCCATATCGTCGATATTGACTGTTTCGCCTTTCATTTTGAGCGAATTCACGAGATTGATCACGCTGG
>Ga0224525_1000262_pt1 | contig 25888 bp, 16 predicted proteins | sample CFST100metaG_FD_179874 | JGI IMG/M metagenome (GOLD analysis project Ga0224525, IMG submission 179874) | Peat soil microbial communities from Stordalen Mire, Sweden - C.F.S.T100 | ecosystem: Environmental > Terrestrial > Soil > Wetlands > Peat | place: Sweden: Norrbotten County, Stordalen Mire...
GAAGCCCGAGATGAATCTTCAAAACACGAACGAAAAACAACGACAAAAACAACAGCAAAAGCAAAAACGCCACAAAGGAAAAAACAAATGCAAAAACAAGAACAAAAACCTTGACAACCCCAGCCGTTTCATAGAAGGCCCTGCTGGATGTTTTCCGGACGTTTAGAGCATTTTCACAGTTTCTGTAATGCAGGGATCGTGCTATCCCACCCTAGCCACAAGAACAAAAACGTGGCGAGGGTGGGGCACCCATGACATCACACTAACTGTGAAAATGCTCTAGCTTGAAAACAAGCCTTTTTCCGCAGCCTCTTCAGCCCCGGGCCTTATTTGACCCGGTAAGAAAGCAGTAACATCGCTTCCCACCCATTTCCGCCAAAAGCGCGGAAATGGATGGGGCACCCTGACAGTATTTGGTTGCCGGATCAATCGTGCTCACAGCCGAAAACAGTGCAGCGCCTGAAGGCCCCTGCTCCCTCCGCAAGCCGCCCGCTGCATCAAATCGCCATTCAAGACTGCGCCTGCCGTGGAATCGGAAGTCAGATGCGTTTGCCCTGAGGTGACAACCGGTGTTCAGCCGTGCTCGTCGTGCAAGAATTAAAGGTAAGGAGATACAGGTTTGAAAGCTTGGCCAGTTCTGGGCATTGCCTTTATTCAAGCCGTTCTGCTTTTTGCCCATTGGTTCATCTATCACACATGGGTTGTTTTCTGGTGGCCTCTGAGCGCGCCCGCCACGCTGGCGCTGCGGACGGCGATCTTCCTGTTGGCCTTCAGTTTCATCCCCATTGCCCTGCTGGGTTTCTACTACACAAACCGGCTGATTAATCTTCTCTACCGGCTGGCCTCGGTCTGGCTGGGGCTGTCCAACTTCTTTCTTCTGGCCGCCTGTTTCTGCTGGCTCGTGAGCTTCGCGTTGGCGTTGCCGCGGATCACCGTAAACCGGCCGTTGCTGGCTGGTTCGCTCTTCGGCCTGGCAATTCTGGCGGCCGTCTACGGCTTGGTGAACGCGCAATTCATCCGCGTCCGGCGCATTCCGGTTCAGCTTGCCGGTTTGCCGGAGCGCTGGCGCGGCCGCACGGCTCTGGTGGCGAGCGACCTGCATCTGGGCCACATCAATGGCCCCGGCTTCAGCCGCCGCATCGTGGCGCTGGCCGCGCGGCTCAAGCCGGAAATCATCTTTTTCCCGGGCGACTTTTTTGACGGCGGCAAGAGCGACGCCACCGCCCTGGCCGAGCCTTTCCGCGCTCTGGCCGCGCCCTTCGGCAGCTACTTTTCCACCGGCAACCACGACGAGTTTGGCAATGCGGCTTACTACGGCGAGGTCCTGACGCGCGTCGGCATCCGCGTCCTCGCGAATGAAATGGTCATTGTCGATGGCTTGCAGATTGCCGGCGTCAACAACGGCGACTCTGGCTTCCCTACGCGGTTGCGCGCCACGCTGGAGAGCCTGCCGATGGTTCCCGGACGGGCCAGCATTCTGCTCAAACACGAACCCAACCGCCTGCCCATCGTCGAACAGGCCGGCTTCAGCCTGCAAGTCTCCGGTCACACCCACGGCGGGCAGCTCTTCCCCTTCACATGGTTCACGCGGAGCGCTTTTGGCAAGTTCACCTACGGCCTGCATCGCTTTGGCGCGTTGCAGGTTTTCACCTCAAGCGGCGCTGGAACCTGGGGCCCTCCGATGCGCGTCGGAACATCCCCGGAAGTGGTTCTGCTCACCTTCGTGTAGATCAGCTTTCATGCTGAAATGTAGCAACGTACCTACATTGAGGAGGGCGGGTGGCCCACATCTGACCAGCCCAAAATGAAAGGGTGCCCCAGGTGCCTCGCTTTTGGGCACCTGGGAGACCTCGGATCTCAACCAGCCTTTTCCCGGTAACGAAGATATTCCGGCAACTGGTTGCCCCGCCGCATCGCGCTCCACTGCGATTCGATCTCGACTCTTCCTTTAACTCCGGTCGCGTAATGCCTGAAACTCGACCACGCACAGTCTTCGGGCTTGGCAACCAGGCCGCGCACAACTGGATTGCGGTGCATGTAGCGTAGCTTCTCGACGTGCTTCTCTTCGCTGTGCACGAGAAAGTCGTAGTAGCGAGCCTGCCAAAAAGACCGCTCCGCGCGCCGCATCGCCACAGAGAGCTTGAGCGCGTGGATCACGCCGGAAACCGCGCCTTTGACCGGCTCTCCGATCAGAAGATGAACGTGCTCCGGCATGACGACATAACCGGCAACAACAAACCGGTAGCGCTGCCGCATCAGCTCCAGCGCATCCTCGAAAAGATCACACGCCTCCGCCGCGCCCAGATACTGGAACCGGTGATAGCAACTGAAGGTAAGGAAGTGAAAGCTCCCCGTGTGTTCGTATCGGATAAGTCCGTGCGGCATTGCTGGAAAGAATACATCGAATCACGAGAGATGTCGAAAAAGAATAGAACTGGCCTGACAAGGTTCATGCTTTCCCAGGTGCCCAAATGCGAGGCACCTGGGGCACCCATTCATCTTTGGCTTGGCAGATGTGGGGTTCCCGGCCTAATGATCGAAAAAGGTAGAATCGATGCTTGGGCCATGTGCCCCGCATCGAGGAGAAGACCGCAATGAGTGAGGAATTTTCGGCTGTTCAGGCAAACGGCGGCGTGCTTCGTACCCGCCTCTACGGGACCGAGCTGCTGCTCAACTCCCGGCTCAACAAGGGCACGGCCTTCAGCGAAGAGGAGCGCGCGGCCTTCGGCCTGCACGGCTTTCTGCCGCCTCATGTGGGCAACCTCGAAGACCAGCGGGAGCGCCGCAAAAGGGCCTTGGACAGCCGCGACAGCAGTTTCCTCAAGTATGCTGATCTGCGCGACTTGCAGGACACCAACGAGACGCTTTTCTACTCGCTGATCGAGCGCTACACCGAGGAACTGGTGCCGCTGGTTTACACGCCGGCGGTGGGCGAGGGCTGCCAGCGCTTCAGCGAGACATGGAGCCGTCCGTGCGGCCTCTTCCTCAGCTATCCGAATCGCGCGCGCATCGAGCAGATTCTGGCCGATCCGCGCTATGACGAGGTGCGCTGCATTGTGGTCAGCGACGGCGAACGCATTCTCGGGCTGGGCGATCAGGGCGCGGGCGGCATGGGCATTCCCATCGGCAAGATGGCGCTTTACACCGCTCTCGGCGGCATTCCGCCCGAGCACTGCCTGCCCATTCTGCTGGACGTGGGCACGGACCGCGAAAGCCTGCTCGACGACCCGATCTACATCGGCTGGCGTCACAAGCGCGTGCGCGGCGCGGAGTATGACGCCTTCATCGAGCAGTTTGTCAGCGCCGTCCAGAAACGCTGGCCGAAGATTCTTCTCCAGTGGGAGGACTTTGCCGGAGTGAACGCGGCCACGCTGCTGGAGCGCTACCGCGACCGGCTCTGCACCTTCAACGACGACATCCAGGGGACCGCCGCCACCGCCACCGGCACGTTGCTGGCCGCCGTCCAAGCCTCCGGCCGTCAGCTGAAGGATCAGCGCATCGCCCTGTTCGGCGCCGGCTCGGCCGGTATCGGCATCTGCAATCTGCTGGTTGCCGCAATGCAAGAAGAAGGCCTGAGCAAGGCCGAGGCCCGGCAGCGCATCTACGCCATCGATCGCTATGGACTGCTGGTTGAGGGAGGCAAGGGCATCCGCCCCGACCAGCAGCCTCTGGCGCGCGCAAAGGCGGACGTCGAGGGATGGAAGCTTGCTGGCGCAGGCTCGATCTCGCTGCATGACGTGGCGCGCAACGCCAACATTACCATCCTGGTGGGCGTCTCCGCGCAGCCCGGCGTGTTTACTGAGGAGATTGTGCGCGAGATGGCCAGCCACGCCGCGCGGCCGATCATCTTTCCACTGTCGAATCCCACCTCCAAGGCCGAGGCCAAGCCGGCTGACCTGCTGCGCTGGACCGATGGCCGCGCGCTGGTAGGCACCGGCAGCCCCTTTGATCCGGTTGAGGTGAAGGGCAAGCTCGTGCGCATCTCGCAGATCAATAACTCGTTCATCTTTCCCGGCCTGGCGCTGGGCATTCTGGTTTCGCGCGCGACGCGCGTCTCCGACGCCATGATTATGGCGTCGGCCAAGGCGCTGGCCAGCCAGTCGCCGATTCTCGCCGACAAGGCCGCGCCGCTGCTACCGCCGATGGCCGACTGCCGCAAGGTGAGCTTGGTGGTGGCTGAAGCCGTCGCCCGGCAGGCCATGGCCGACGGCCAAGCCGAAGCCGTGGATGAGGCGACGCTCCGTGAGCGGTTCCATGCCTACGTTTGGGAGCCGGTCTACCGGCCCTATGAACGGATTCTGTGATCCGGTATGAAGATATCTGAGCGCCTGCTCTGGTTTCGCTCCAGGGAAGCGCTGATTCCACCTGACGCCATTTGTGAAACCGCGCTGCTCCCGGCCCGCTTCAGGCCCGCTTTTCCGGGTTGGCAAGGGCGGTCGATTCGCGCGTGATAAGTTCAGGTTCAACCAGAACATCCTCCGGGGATGTATCCTGCCCGCGTAGCCGTTGCAGCAGGATGCGCGCGGCCATCTTTCCCATCCGGTAGAGCGGCTGATGAATGGTGGTCAGGCTGGGGTTGTGGAAGGCGGCATTCTCGATGTCGTCGAAACCCACCACGGAGATGTCTTCCGGCACGCGCAGGCCGTGATCCTTCAAAGCGCGGATCGCTCCGATGGCAGAAATATCGTTGTAGCAGACAATGGCAGTAAAATCGGCGCCCCGGCTGACCAGCTCATTAACCGGCTCAAAGCCCATTTTTGGCGTGGAATTCCGCATTGTGATAACGGTGGTCAACTCTGGGGAAACCTCCAGCTTCAACTCACTGGCCACAGCCATCAAGGATTCCCAGCGCTCATCGGCATCGGAACTGTGGCTGCCACCGCGCATGAAGGCAATCCTGCGATGCCCCAACTGGTAAAGATGCCGCAGCAGCAGCTCTGCCGCTTGCCGCTGATCCAGCGCCACGTTGGTGACGCCCTCGATCTTGCGGTGCCCGGACACAGCCACCACCGGCAGCTTCCAACTGTGTTTCAAGGGGGTATCGATTAGGATGAATCCCTCCACGAAGCGGTCCATCAACAGGCGGGAGTACTCCTCAAGCAGTTCGGGTTTGCGGCGATGGCTGGCGGTCAGGTAAAAATAGCCTTCTTCGATGAGGTACTCTTCCACTCCGGACAGCACCCGGCCGATATAGTGGTCACTCAAATCCGGCACCAGCACGCCGACCGAGTAGGTCTGCTGCTTGCGCAGTAGCCGCGCATAGAAATGCGGCCGGTAATCAAATTTAGCCGCGGCCGCGATGACCCGTTCCCTGGTCTTCTGGGGGATGGAGCGCGCGCCGGGAGCATTGTTCAGAACCAGCGAGATGGTGGTCGCCGACAGATTCAGATACTCGCCCAGCGTACGCAGGTTGACGATCTGCCCCGGCCCTGGTTTAATCCCTTTATTGATTAGCTTAGCCATTACCCTCTCTTGTAACACCTGACGGGGCACAGGATAAATAAGCGCCAGAGAGTTTCTTTTGTATCGTGCCTTCCCACCCTGGCGACAAAAACAAAGGCGTCGCGAGGGTGGGGCACCCGGCATGGACATTCGCGGTTTCCCACATCTGCCGCACAGAACGCGGCAGATGTGAGAAACCCTGACAGTGTTGCAACCCATAAGGGGCGGATCAATCAGGCAGGAAATTACGCGGTAAGAGAGTTGGCATCTACCTCTTCTTCGCCTTTGCGCTTTTTGCGGCCTTCTTGGTTTTTACCGGCTTGGAGACCTTCTTGCCCGCATGTTTGACGCCGGTGGTTTTGACCTTGCCGAGCGCGAGGTTGCTATCAATGAGCGCATAGCGCTGCTCGACGCAGGCATGGCTGCGCAGCGGATCGGCGGGCGTGTTCAGCACGTAATCCAGCAGCTTGGGAACGGTGCTGGTGGCCACATGCAGGCGCGTGTCGGAGGAGGCGTAATAGATCAGCACGTCGCCATTCTTGCGCTCGATCCAGCCACTGCTAAAAACGACGTTGGAAACGTCGCCGATGCGCTCCTCGCCTTCGGGCGCGATGAAGTATCCAGCGGGCTTGTGGGTGATGACCCAAGGGCGCTCCAGCTCGCTCAGCATCAGATAGAGCACGTAACGCAGGCCGGCGGCGGTGTTGCGCACGCCGTGGGCCAGTTGCAGCCAGCCCTGGGGCGTCTTGATGGGCGCCGGGCCAAGGCCGTTCTTGACCTCGGTGATGGTGTGATATTCGCGGCAATCGATAATCAGTTCTTCATCGAGGGCTGCGTTTTCCATGCTCGCGGAGAGCCCCCAGCCGATGCCGCCGCCCTTGCCGGCCTGGATGAACTCATCCTGCGGACGGGTGTAAAAGGCGTACTTGCCATCGACAAACTCGGGGTGCAGCACGACGTTGCGCTGCTGCGGCGACTTGGACTTGAGGTCGGCCAATCGCTCCCAGGTTTTCAGGTCATGGGTGCGCACGATGCCGCACTGCGCGACGGCCGAAGAGGTGTCCCACTCCGGCGTTTTGGGGTCCTTGCGCTCGGTGCAGAAGAGGCCGTAAATCCAGCCGTCCTCGTGCTTGACCAGGCGCATGTCGTAGACGTTGGTGTCCGGGTCGGCGGTCTCGGGCAGCAGAACCGGGTAATCCCAGAAGCGGAAGTGATCGATTCCGTTGGGGCTTTCGGCGACGGCGAAGAAGGACTTGCGGTCTGCTCCCTCGACGCGCGCCACGACCAGATACTTGCCATCGAGCAGAATGGCGCCAGCATTGAAGGCGGCATTGACGGCAATGCGCTCTTCGAGAAAGGGGTTGGTCTTCTGGTTGAGGTCGTAGCGCCAAATAATGGGCGCGTGCGCCGCGGTCAGCACCGGAAACTCGTAGCGGTCAATGATGCCGTTGCCCGCGGGCAGTTTGCGATTGCGGCGATTCAGCAGCTTCTCCTGCTGTTTGAAGAGGTTCTGTACGCTTTTCTTGAATGCTGACTGATTCATTTGCCTTCCTTTCAAAGCATTTATCATCCTTGCTTCGCAATAACCCATTGGTCCGGGGTTTCCAAGTGAAGCAGCCGGATTCCAGGGCGTGGTTATAGGCTCAATTCGGAGTGTGATCCGAGCCGGATAAGTTGCAACGTGGCTGAATCAGGTTTCTTGTAAATCAAAACAAGATCAGGCCGAAGATGGCAGTTGCGATGATCCTTCCAATTGCCCATCAACGGATGGTCGTGAAGGTTTTCCGCCAGTGGTTCATCGTTGGCCACGCTGCGCACAATCTCCAAGAAGGCTTTCGCCAGAAAGGCCCGGTGCTGGCCTTTGGATTCACGTTTCAAATCGCATTTGAAGGCGGAAGTTTGCTTAATTTCCCGCATTCAGCACCGCTTGCAGCTCGTCGAGGGTGACCGTTTCCAGTTTTCCGGCACGAGCTTCTTTCATCGCCGCGAGGGTTTTCTTGTTCGGAATCAGCGGCTCGAATGGAAGCGCCTTATCCTGTGCAACACGCATCAGCATCAGCCGCACAGCATCGGAAACAGTCAAGCCGATCGATTCCAGAACCACTGCCGCCTCTTTTTTGATCGCTCCGTCAATTCGGGCTTGCACCAACGCATTTGTGGCCATATTGCACCTCTGTTCTGCATTACATTGTCATGCGGGTGGGTTCGCTTTGTCAAACGCTGAACCGCTTATCCGCCGCTTGCAGACTATCCAGCCGCTGCATCACCTCAAGGCAGGCGCGGCTGTTGTGGTAGGGACACTTCCAGGGATCGACTTTGTAGTGTTCCGTGCCAGGGACGCCCGCCCGCGACACCAGCCAGAACCACTCGCCATGCTCGTGATCGATGATGTGCTGCTCGATGAACTCCCAGCTCTTTTGGGAGGCGTCCAGAAAGTGTTGCTGGCCGGAAAGCTGGTAGGCGTTGAGGAAGCCGACCACGGCCTCGGCCTGCGGCCACCACTGCTTGGTGTCGTCGATGATGCCGCTGGGGTCGCCCTCGTAGAGAAGGCCGCCATCTGGGGCGAGGGCCTGCTCGTAGACGGCCTGCGCCATCTTGACCGCGACTTCGCGAACGTGCCTCAGCAACGTCGCGTCGCCGAGAATCTCCGCCGCCTCGCACAGAAGCCAGCTTCCCTCAATGTCGTGGCCAAAGGAAATCTTGTTCGAGCGCGGCTGCCAAGCTTCATCGAAGAACATGATGAAGTGTTGCGTCGCTGGGTCGATGATGTGGACAAGAAAGATTTCAATCAGCTCCCGCAGGCGCAAGCGGACGGTCTCGTCTTCGTGGAAGTGCAGCAGGGCGGCGTAAGCCTCCATCAGATGAAGGTGGGTGTTCATGGACTTTTTCTCGTCCATGTCCACCTCACTCAGGCGCTGATCCTGGGCCAGCGTCCAGTCGCGCTCGTAGGTCTCAAAGTAGCCGCCGTGCTCACTGTCATGGCTGGAGGACTCGATGGAATGGAAGATGCGCAAGGCCTTGGCCAGAGCGCCGGCGTCCTGGGTGGCGTGGTAATACTCGGCCAGTGAGTAGACGGTAAAAGCCTGGCCGTAGATGCGCTTCTTGGTGTCGTGCGGCTTGCCCTGGCAGTCAAGCATCCAGTAGACGCCGCCGAATTCCTCATCCCAGAAATGAAGGGTGAGGTAGTCGTAGGCGCGGCGCGCCGTGGCCAGATAGACCGGGCTGCGGTAAACGCTGTAGGCCTTGGAAAAGGTCCACAGAATGCGCGCGTTCAGAATCAGTCCCTTGGCGGCGTGCGGATCAATGATAAGGTCGTTGGAAATCTGGCCGCGAAAGCCGCCGTACTCGTCGTCGATGGCGTACCGGAGCCAGAAGGGCAGGATGTCGGAGAGCAGCTCCGTTTCCGCCTTTCGCCGCAGCTCTTGCATGTATATTTCTCCTTGAAAATGGGGATAACGAGGGAGGATTCGTGTTATCCCAGGTCCCAAAAACGGGACCTGGGGCACCCAGCGTGTTGGACCAGCCACCCCAATTCAAGTTTAATGTTACCGCGAATGAATCATGCTGGCCGGCTCAGAATGGCGTCAATGCCGGCCAACTCGTCACTGGAAAAATTCAGGTTGGCGAGCGCGGCCACATTCTGCTCAATCTGCTCGACGCGGCTGGCCCCGATCAGCGCCGAAGTCATGCGGTTGTCGCGCAGCACCCAGGCCAGCGACATCTGCGCCAGCGACTGCCCGCGCTGGGCGGCCAGTTCATTCAACGCGCGTATCTTCGCCAAATGCTCCTCGTTGACCTCGCTTTTACTGAGGAAGCTGTTGGGCTTGGAGGCGCGCGAACCGGCGGGAATTCCCTTCAGATAGCGGTCGGTCAGCAGGCCCTGCGCCAGCGGACAGAAGGCGATGCCGCCCACGCCCTGATGGCCGAGCACGTCCAGCAGCCCCTTTTCAACCCAGCGGTCAAACATGGAATAGCGAGGCTGATGGATAAGGCAAGGCGTGCCGAGCTGGCGCAGGATTTTGACGGCGGCGGCGGTTTGCGTGGCGCTGTAGTTGGAGATGCCGGCGTAGAGCGCCTTGCCCGAGCGCACAGCCTGATCCAAAGCTCCCATTGTTTCCTCAATGGGCGTCTCCGGATCGGGGCGATGGGAGTAGAAGATGTCAACGTACTCGAGGCCCATGCGCTTCAGGCTCTGGTCCAGGCTGGCCAGCAGATACTTGCGCGATCCCCAGTCGCCGTAAGGGCCGGGCCACATATCGTAGCCAGCCTTGGTGCTGATAATCAGTTCGTCGCGATAGGGCTTCAGATCAAGGCGCAGAATCTCGCCGAAGTTGGTTTCCGCGCTGCCCGGAGGCGGGCCGTAGTTATTGGCCAGGTCGAAGTGAGTGATGCCCAGATCGAAGGCCCGGCGAACCATCGCACGGCTGTTCTCAAAGACGTCAACGCCGCCGAAGTTGTGCCAGAGGCCGAGGGAGATGGCCGGCAGGCGCAGGCCGCTTCGGCCGCAACGGCGGTATTGCATCGTGTCATAACGCTGGTCGTTGGCGATGTACATGGCGTGCTCCGATAACTCAGACGTGTATCTTGCGCCAAGGAGAATTGGGATTTACGGTTTCCCACCCATTTCACAAAGAACGTGAGAAGGATGGGGCACCCTGGATTCGTTCTTTCCCACATCTGCCGCGATTCCAAAACGCAGATCCTTCGACTACGCTCAGGAGCGGCAGATATGGGGCACCCTGGATTAGTACAGAAAAATATTAAGCCGCAGGCCGCAACATCGACGCCACCAACTCTGGATTCCGTTCGATCACCAGCAGATAAGCTCGCGCCGGTGCGTCGGGATTCTTACGGCGCTGCTCCCAATCCCGCAAGGTTCCGACAGGAATGCGATAGGCTGCGGCAAAGGCTTCCTGCGTCAACCCCAGCCGCTCGCGCAGGCGTTTTACATTGACCTGATGGATCAGACCAATTTTCTCCAACTCCTCATTCGTGCCAAAAGGAATCGGCTGCGCATCCGGGTCAGAGAGCGCCGCTGCGTGAATTTCTTCCTCGGTCATGGAATCCACGCGCTCCCAATCCGTATCCGTCTTAATCGGCGGATCGCCGGGGTTATGCTCGACCCAGATCATACTGTCTGATTTCATGCTTCTCCGCCTTTCTCACCGAGATGATGCGTATCCAGTTCTCGTCCCTCTCCGTAGATACGACAAATAGGACTCTGTTTCTGCTCATGCCCAACGTAGAGATTCGAACTTCTCCGTAGTCAAAACGATCATCAACCCAGGAATCTTGTTCCGGGTCATCAAGTGCATCGATCCCATCCGCAAGCGACAAGCCGTGCTTGCGCTGGTTCAGGGCATCCTTCGCGGGATCCCACGTATACCGCATGAAATCAATATACGGCTAAGCCGTAGCAGCGTCAAGAAGTCAATTTGATACACCCATCAATACGGAAAGACTCATCTGGACAGTGGATTTTGAATTGTCGGATTTATCCCCTGAAATAACATTGCCGGAAGAGAATAAATCTCTTCCGGCAACTATTTCCGTACAATTTCTCCAGGAAACCAGAGAAAAAGTTAGCTCAAAATGCCCTTGACCGTGACGGTCTTGCGGCCATCGGTGGGAACGGGCACAATGTTGCCCTTGATCGGCGCGCCATCGACGGTGAGCGCGATCTGGTTTCCATCGCCCTTGCGCTCGATGGAAATGTTATAGACCACGCCGCGGAAGGTGCGGGTGGCGGTGAAGCCCGGCCAGTTTTTAGGAATGACCGGAGCAATTTCCAGCCCGTCCAGCGAGGTGCGAATGCCCAGAATCCACTGCACAATGGCGTAGTAGTTCCAGGCCGCCGTGCCGGTCAGCCAGGAGTTCTTGGCTTCGCCGAAGCTGGGCGCATCCTTGCCCGCGATCATCTGCGCGTAGACATAAGGCTCACAGCGATGCAGGTCGCTGATCGCCTCGCGCGCCGAGGGATTGATGCGCGTGTAGTAGTCGAAGGCCAGGTCGCCGTGCCCCAGCCGCGTCTCGCCGATCATGATCCAGGGATTGACGTGGCAGAAGACGCCGGCGTTCTCCTTGTATCCCGGAGGATAAGAGGAGATTTCGCCCATCTCAATGTAATAGTGGGTGAAGGCTGGCTGCTGAACGACAATGCCGTGCTTGGTGGCTAGATGCTTGTTGACGGCGGCCAGTGCGGAAGCGGCCTTGCCGTCATCCAGTCCAATGCCGGCCAGCGTGCAGAAGCCATTGGACTCGATGAAGATCTTGCCCTCCTTGCACTCCTTGGAGCCGATTTTGCCGCCAAAGTCGTTATAGGCGCGCAGGAACCATTCGCCGTCCCAGCCGTCCTTGAGGGTGACCTTCTCCATCTTCGCGGACTCGGCCAGATACTTCGCGGCCTCGTCTTTGAGTTTGCGGTGGCTGGCAATGGCGGCCAGTTCGCGACCGGCCAGAACAAAAAGGCCAGCAATGAAGACCGATTCGGCCACCTTGCCGTCCTTGTTGGTGGTCGTCTGGAAGCTCTGGCCTGGTGTGTCGGAGAAGCAGTTCAGGTTGAGGCAATCGTTCCAGTCGGCGCGGCCGATCAAGGGCAGCCCATGCGGTCCCAGGCGGCTCAAGGTGTAGTTGAAGCTGCGCTGCAGGTGCTCGTAGAGCGGCTGTTCCGAACCGGGCTGGTTGTCGTACTGGACCGGCTCGTCGAGAATGCTCCAGTCTCCACTTTCCTTTAGGTAGGCCGAGACGCCGACGATGAGCCAATGCGGATCGTCATTGAAACCGCTGCCGACGTCGTTGTTGCCGCGCTTGGTCAGAGGCTGGTACTGGTGGTACGCGCCGCCGGTGGGCAACTGCGTGGCGGCCAGATCGAGGATGCGCTCACGGGCGCGCGCCGGGTCCATGTGAACAAAGCCGAGCAGGTCCTGGTTGGAATCGCGGAAGCCAAGGCCGCGGCCAATACCCGACTCATAGAACGACGCCGAGCGCGACATATTGAAGGTCGCCATGCACTGGTAGGCGTTCCAGATGTTGACCATGCGGTTGGTGTGGATGTCAGGCGTGTTGACCTGCAAGATGCCGAGGACGCTCTCCCAATACTGGCGCAGCTTTTCAAAGGCCGCATCGGCCTGCTTGGGGTCAAGATACTTGGCGATGACCGGCTTGACCGTCTTTTTGTTGATGGTCTGGGACTCCGGCGGATCGAATTTCTGATCGACGGGATTCTCGTGGTAGCCGAGGACGAAGACGATCTGGCGCGTCTCGCCGGGTTCGAGTTCAAGCTTGACCTGATGCGCGCCGATGGGCGACCAGCCGTGGGCGATGGAGTTGGTCAGATGGCCGGCAACAACGGCGGCCGGCTTGTCCCAGCCGTTGTAAGGGCCAAGAAAGGCGTCGCGCTGCGTGTCGAAACTGGCGGGTGGCTCCGAACAGGCGAAGTAGGCGAAGTGATTGCGCCGCTCGCGGTACTCGGTCTTGTGATAGATCACGCCGTCTTCCACTTCCACCTGGCCGGTGTTGAAGTTGCGCTGGAAGTTGGTGGAGTCGTCCTGCGCGTCCCACAGGCAGAACTCAATGCTGGAGAAAGCGGAGATGGAGGCCTTGGTCGCGCGCTTGTTGGTGACGGTAAGCTGCCAGATTTCAAGATTCTCGCCCAGAGGCACAAAGTAGCGCGTATGCGCCTCAATGCCGCTGTAGCTGGAGCCGATCACGGAGTAACCCATGCCGTGGCGGCAGGTGTAGTCCTTGAGGTCATTGCGCGTCGGCTGCCAGGAAGGCGACCAAAACTCCTTCGATTCGTCGTCGCGCAGGTAGATGTAACGGCCGCCAAAGTCCATGGGCACGTTGTTGTAGCGGTAGCGGGTAATCCGGCGCAGGCGGGCATCGCGATAGAACGAGTAGCCCCCGGCGGTATTGGAAATGATTCCGAAATAGGCCTCGCAGCCCAGGTAGTTGATCCAGGGCAAGGGCGTATCTGGTTGCGTAATCACGTATTCGCGATGTAAATCGTCGAAATGTCCGAACTTCATTGTGCGCGCTCCCTCAAAGAAATCTTTCGCCAGTATAGCCTTTGGCGCAAAACCTAATCAAACGATTTTGTAGGCAACTTCAAGGTACTTTGAAACAAAACACCACGGGAAAAGCACGGTGGATTTGCACGGAGTTATGCAAGTATGAAAAAGTATCAGTAATAAGTGAATCGGAAAGTCTTCCTACCAGCCTGGTGCTTTGGTCAAGATTCAAGCAAACATGAGAAGAAGCATGTTTCTCAATCCACCCAAGGCGCTGCCGGGGAACGAAGCCAAAAACATGGCATGTTGTTTGTTTTCAAGATCCAAAGGCACACACGCCCACGGGAAACTGCTGCGGCCTGCCGTTCTGGCAGGTCCGCTGCTTTGCATTGCCGTTTTTGCGCATGGGGGTGAGACTCCGCAACTGGCCATTAAAGTGGATCAGGCAGGCTATCCGCTGAACGGTCCCAAGATTGCGCTGGTCAGCGCTCCCGCAGTGGCCTTTGAAGTGCGCCGTTCGAATGACAATGCGTCTGTTTTCAAGGGAAAGCTGACGGCGGCCACGGCCGACCCGGCTTCCGGCGACAAGCTGCAAGCCGCGGATTTCTCCGCTTTGCGGCAGGCGGGCCGCTATTATCTGGAGATTCCCGGCGTGGGACGCAGTTGGGACTTTGCGGTAGGCCAGGATGTTTTCGAGCGCACTTACTATATGGCGATGCGCGCCTTTTACGGACAGCGCTGCGGAACAGCGGTGGATATGGGGCCGGAGTTTCTCGGCTACAGCCATCCCGCCTGTCATCTGCATGGGGAATTTCATCCGACTTCGGGGGCCACGGGGCCGCGGAACAACATCGGCGGCTGGCACGACGCGGGCGACTATGGCCGTTACATGGTGAACTCCGGAATCGCCACCGGCACCCTGCTTTGGACCTGGGAGATCTACAGCAAGAAGATTAAAGATATTTCACTGCACATCCCCGAGACGGGCAACGGCACACCAGACATTCTGAACGAGGCGCGCTGGAACCTGGAATGGATGCTGAAGATGCAGGACGCTGATGGCGGCGTCTGGCACAAGCAGACCAGCGAGCACTTCCCGGGCTTTATTGCGCCAGAGGATGACAAGTTACCGAGCGAAGTGATCGGGACGGGCGCGGCTCCCTTCAAAAGCACCTGCGCGACGGCGGATCTGGCGGTTGTGGGCGCGATCGCCGCCCGCGTTTACGAGCCTTACGATCCAGCCTTTGCCAAGCAGGCGCTGGAGGCGGCGCGGCGGGCCTGGGCTTGGACTGAGAAATACCCCGATGTGGCCTTCCGCAATCCGCCGGGCATTCAGTCCGGCGAGTACGGCGCCGCAAGCTGTCGGGACGCGCGGCTCTGGGCGGCGGCGGAGCTGGCCCGCACCACCGGCGAGGCGCAGTACAACGATTTTTTCCTGAAAAACTACACCGCTTTCCTTCCTACCTTGGATTCGCCGCCCGAAGAGAATTGGAAGTCGACCGGCTCGATGGCGCTTTGGGCCTATGCGCTCTCTACGCGCCCGAATGTGGATACCAGGGTGGCGAGCGCCATCCGGGAGCGGACCGTGGCTGCGGCGCGCGTGGTGGTCAAGCGCACACGCGCCAATCCATACCACGTAAGTTTGATGGCGAAGGACTATGTTTGGGGTTCGAATGGCGTCGCGGCGGAGTACGGCATCTATCTTTTGATCGCCAATCTCTTCCAGCCGGAGACGGACTTTGTGGATACAGCGCGGGACAATTTGCACTACCTGTTGGGGCGGAATGCGTTTTCACTGTCCTGGGTGACGCAGGTGGGAGAAAATTCCTTTCAGCATCCGCATCACCGTCCCAGCGGATCAGGCAAACAGCCGGGTCCCTGGCCGGGGATGCTCTCTGGCGGGCCGAATGCGAGCCGGGAAGACGCGGTTCTGAAGGCGCTTCCGCAGGGGTTGCCTCCGGCCAGGATCTATGCCGACCAAATGGCCTCCTACGCCAGCAATGAGATTTGTATCAATTGGCAGGCGTCGCTGGTGTTTCTGCTGGCGGGCGAACTGCCATAGGCAGCGGCGAAAGCTGGAATGCCCAGAAAAAACGGCTGGAGTTTGTTTTTACCTGATCTCCTGACCGCAGTAAGTTGTACCAAGGATGAGTGCCCCCGTTCCCGCTTTTGGAAGCTGGGATTGTACGAACTCAAGGTACGGAACGATGTGCTCAGAGGCCGAGTGCGCCGGTTATTGCTGGCTGAAAAGCCAATTTTTGGTTATCTGCGGCAAGCGGAGGATCAACTCCGCCCGCGGGAATGGGGAGATTGAATGCACCTTCACGTTGTGGACATTGTCATTATCCTGGCTTACCTGTTGAGCACGGTGCTCATCGGTTACTGGGTTTCGAAGCGTGCTTCGCAGAGCATGCAGAACTACTTCCTGGGCGGCAACAAGATGCCCTGGTACATGCTGGGCATCTCCAATGCCTCGGGAATGTTCGACATCAGCGGCACCATGCTGCTGGTCTACTGGATGTTCGTCTACGGGCTGAAGAGCGTGTGGATTCCCTGGCTGTGGCCCACCTTCAATCAGATCTTTCTGATGGTCTATCTGTCGGCCTGGCTGCGACGCTCGAAGGTGATGACCGGCGCCGAGTGGATCAAGACGCGTTTCGGCAGTGATCGCGGCGCGCAACTGGCGCACATGATCGTGGTCGTCTACGCCTTTGTCAGCATCATTGGCTTCTTCACCTACGGCTTCAAGGGCATTGGCAAGTTTGCGCAGGAGTTTCTGCCCTGGAATCTGTCGGCCAATGAGTACGCGCTCATTCTGGTTGCCATTACCGCGGTCTACGTTATCAAGGGCGGCATGATCAGCGTGGTCATCACGGAAGTGGTGCAGTTCTTCATTCTGGCCATTGCTTCGTTCGCCGTGGGCGTGATCGCCATGATGAAGGTGGCGCCCGGCACCCTGCATCGGATGGTGCCCGCCGGCTGGGACAACCTCTTCTTCGGCTGGCATCTGGGCCTGGACTGGTCAACGCTGCTGCCCGCCGCCACGGCCAAGATTTCCCAGGACAAATACGAGCTGTTCGGCTTCTTCGTGATGATGCTGCTCTTCAAGGGTATTCTGATTTCGGCGGCCGGCCCGGCGCCCAACTACGATATGCAGCGCGTGCTCTCCAGCAAGAATCCGCGCGAGGCCTCGCTGATGAGCGCCTGGGTCAACATCGTGCTGACCCCGCCCCGCTACTTCCTCATCATTGGTCTGACGGTGCTGGCGGCGGCCTTCTTCGGCCCCGACCTGCGCGCGATGGGAACCAATCTGGACTTTGAAAACGTGCTGCCAATGGCGCTGGGACGATTCGTTCCCGTTGGACTGCTGGGCTTCCTGATTGCCGGCCTGCTGGCGGCCTTCATGTCCAACTTCGCGGCCACGGTCAACGCCGCCCCGCCCTACTTCGTCAACGACATTTACAAGCGCTTCATCAACCCCAATGCCGCCCCCAAAACCTACGTCCGCCTCGCCTATCTCAGTTCGCTGGCCGTGGTCGTGATCGGCGTGCTGATCGGCTGGAACGTCACCAGCGTCAACTCGGTGGTGATGTGGATCGTCTCCGGGCTGTGGGGCGGATACACCGCTTCCAATGTCCTGAAGTGGTACTGGTGGCGCTTTAACGGCTACGGCTACTTCTGGGGCATGATCACCGGTATCACCGCCGCGCTGGTGCTGGCCTTCCCTGGCCTGCTGAACAGTCTGCCGATTGTGCAAAGCTTCCTGGCCAAGTATCCGGTCAATCTGGAAGTTACCATTGTCTTCCCGCTGGTGCTGTTGATTTCGCTGGTGGGCTGCCTGCTGGGCACGCTGCTGACCAAGGCCGAGCCGGATGAGATTCTCATCGACTTCTACCGCCGCGTTCGGCCGTGGGGCTTCTGGGGACCGGTGCTCAAGAAGGTTTTGGTTGAGGAGCCAGACTTCAAACGCAACAAGGACTTCTTCCGCGATATGTTCAATATCGTGATTGGCATCGCCTGGCAGATTTCGCTGGTCGCCTTGCCGCTCTATGTCGTGATTCAGGAGTGGAACCGCGTTGCCATCGCCGTGGGCGTGATTCTGGTTACCTCGCTGACGCTCAAGCTCACTTGGTACGATCATCTGGACGAGAGAGAAATCGAGACGGACAAGGCCGCCGCCAACGACAAGGCGTTGACCGCTTGAAGTTGTACCAAGCTGGGTGCCCCAGGTCCCGATTTTGGGACCTGGGATACCTCAAATTCCAAGGCTGTCACCAGCCAGTTATCGATACTTATTGAACCGGCCTACGTATTGCAACACTGTCTGGGTGCCCCACCCTCGCGACGTCTTTGTTCTTGTCGCTAGGGTGGGAAAGCGCCAAATCTTTTGCGCCGGATCAATCCGGATCAATATAGATGGAATCCACTTTTACCGCGCATGAAAGGCCCCCCCTTGGAAAACTGCCCAGAAAACAATGTTAGTTCCACATCGAAAGAACTTCATGGAGCCGGAGTGACTGTTACTCCGGTCTCGTATCACGGCTGGGCGGATTGCTATCTTCTCGCCAATGGCAGCGTGGAAGCACTTGTCGTTCCGGCCATTGGCCGCGTGATGCAGTTGCGGCTGGAGGGCGCGGCAGAGGGCTCATTCTGGGAAAATCGCGCACTGGATGGCCAGTTGCCCGCGCTGGAATCAGACGAGTGGATCAACTTTGGCGGGGATAAGTGCTGGCCCGCTCCGCAGTCTGACTGGCCGCGGTTTCAGGGCTGTGCCTGGCCTCCGCCCGTGGCCTTCGACGCGCTTCCCTTCAAGGCGGTTGCCACCGAGCGCGGCGTCCGGCTCACTTCAGCCGTCGATCCCGGCTTTGGCATTCAGGTTACCCGCCATGTTGAGTTGGACGCCGTGCGGCCGGTCATGCGGATCAGAACCGAGTATCACAAGATATGCGGAGAGGCCGTCAAGTTAGGCGTGTGGACCATAACTCAGATGCGGGCCCCGGAGCGCGTTTATTTCCTACTGCCGGAGCAATCGGCTTTCGCTGAAGGCTGTGTTCGCCTGATGGAAGGCGAGCCGGAAGATATGCGGCGCAATGGCCGTTTGCTTTCGCTGCCGCGATCTCCGCATGAAAACGCAAAGATTGGTTCCGACGCGGTCAGCCTAGCGTGGGTGGGGCGGAAGTGCGTGGTACGCATCGACGCCGAGGCCGGACCGGGAGAGTATCCCGACGGCGGCTGCGTCACGGAGATTTACACCAACGCGGACCCGCTTGCCTATGTCGAACTGGAAGCCATGGGACCACTGGCTTCAATGTGCGCCGGTGACCGCATCGAGCGCACCACTATCTATACAATTACGGCCCGGACAACGCCCGATCCCGCAGCCGAAGCACGTCGAATCTTCTGCTTGCAGTAATCTTTTCGGTGGTGTGCCTGCGCGAAGATACAAAAGAAAGGGCGGGCTTTATGCCCGCCTCCCTATAGCTCAATTTCTGGAAAGAGACTCTGCTCCCCGGTTATTCACAAAAATACCGGCGCACGAGGGGTGCGCCGGTATTTTTTGCTAGCCGCCGTGATTCGTGGCGGCCGGGTTGAGTTACGCCTTGGCGGAGGTCAGAGCTCCGAGGTCGGCGGCCAGCTTTTCGGTGGTGAAGGCTTCGATCATGTCGCCTTCCTTGAGGTCATTGAAGCCCCCGAGGCCGACGCCGCACTCCATGCCATTGGTAACTTCCTTGGCGTCGTCCTTGAAGCGCTTGAGCGAGATAACCTTGCCCTTGAAGACCTGCTCCTCGCCGCGCATGACCTTGATTTCCGAGTCGCGGCGGATGGTTCCGTCCAGGACGCGGCAGCCGGCAATGGTGCCGACCTTCGGGATTTTGAAGATGTTGAGAACCTCGGCGCGGCCCAGATAGTTCTGTTTGTAGGTGGGTTCGAGCAGGCCGAGCATGGCCAAGCGCATCTTGTCTTGCAACTCGTAAATGATCGAGTGCAGATGGATGTCCACGTTCTCTTGCTGCGCCAGTTCGGCGGCCTTGCGCTCGGGGCGCACGTTGAAGCCGATGATGATGGCGTTGGAGGCCGTGGCCAACAGAACGTCGGTTTCCGTGATGGAGCCGACGCCGGAGTGGATGACCTTGACGCGCACCTTTTCGGTGGACATGCGGACCAGCGCATCGGCCAGCACCTCGACCGAACCGGTGACGTCGCCCTTGATGATGAGGTTGAGGTCCTTGATGCCGGCGGTGCGAATCTGCTCGGCCAGGCCTTCCAGCGAGACGCGGGAACTCTTGGCGAGTTGGGCGTCGCGCTCCTTCATCCTGCGGTACTGGGCGATGCCCTTGGCCTTGTCGCGATCGGCGACGACCAGGAACGTGTCGCCGGAGTCGGGCATGGATTCGAGGCCGAGGACCTCGACCGGAGTCGAGGGACCGGCTTCTTCAATGGCGCGGCCGCGATCGTCGAACATGGCGCGGACCTTGCCGAAGGTGTTGCCGACAATGTAGCTGTCGTTGAGGTGGAGGGTGCCGTCCTGAACCAGGACGGTGGCCACTGCGCCGCGGCCGCGGTCGAGCTTGGCTTCAAGAACCGAACCCACGGCCTTACGGCCAGGCGTGGCCTTGGGCGCCTTGATGTCGCTGACCAGGCAGATCATTTCGAGCAGCAGATCGAGATTGATGTGCTTTTTGGCGGAAACCTCGACGAAAACCGTGCCCTCGCCGCCGGCAGCCCACTCTTCGGGAACAAGGCCGCGGTCAGCGAGCTGCTTTTTGACGCGCTCGGGGTTGGCATCCGGCTTGTCAATCTTGTTGATGGCCACGATGATGGGTACGTCGGCGGCCTTGGCGTGGTCGATGGCCTCAAGCGTCTGGGGCATCACGCCGTCGTCGGCGGCGACCACGATGACCACGATGTCCGTGACCTTGGCGCCGCGGGATCTCATGCGGGTAAAGGCCTCGTGGCCAGGGGTGTCGATGAAGACGATCTCGTGGCCGGAGGCCGGAGAGCCTTCCTTGGTGAACTTCACCTTGTATGCGCCGATGTGCTGGGTGATTCCGCCGGCCTCGCCGGAGACCACATCGGTTTCGCGGATGGCGTCGAGCAGCGAGGTCTTGCCGTGATCGACATGGCCCATGACGGTAACCACGGGCGAACGGGGAACCTCGAGCTCGCCGGTGTTATCGGCTTCGAGAACTTCCTCGATGGCCTCGTTGGCGATCTCTTCCTCATAGCTGATGACGGTGGCGGCGGCGCCGAACTTGGCGGCGACGTCCTTGACCATTTCAGCGTCGAGGGATTGGTTGACCGTGACCATGATGCCGCTCATCAGCAGGGTGGCAATCAGGTCCTTGGCGCGAACTTCGAGCTTTTCGGCCAGGTCCTTGACGCTGATGCCCTCGGTGACGGTGATTTCACGCGTAATGGGGAGCGGCTCGGTGGCGTAATGCACCCCGCCATAACGTGGCGGCGGCACAAAACCCTTCATCGGGCCTTCCTTGGTCTTGGGATACTGCTGCCGGCCACCGCGACCCCTGGAAGGAGTGCGATTGGGACGCGGAGCCTCGCCGGTGGGCGGAGCGCCGCCGCCGGGACGAGCGCCAAAACCAGGACGAGCGCCAGCAGCGCCTGCCCCGGCGTAACCGCCAGTGCCGGTGCGCGTGGGGTGCTTGGGGCGTGGACCGCCCGCAAATTGGCCGGGGACACCCACGCCAGTGCGCGGGGGATAAGAGCCGGGGCGGCCAGTGGCTCTGCGGTCGTAAATGGGCCGGCCACGCGGAATAATGCCAACAGGCCCGGAATTGGGCGAAGGGGGCGGCGGCGGAGGAGCCTTGTAAACCGGACGGGGGCCGGTTTGCGGCATGACCAGACGTCGTGCGCGCACGACCGGAGCTCCTGGAGCGGCGGTATGCGCTTGTCCTTTGGCATGAACGGGCTGAGACGTTGACGCGGTGGCCACGGCAGGAGTTTCCTTCTTGGGTGCGGCGGGAGCTGCTCCGACAACAGGGGTGGCCGCAACCTCAACAGGCGCAGCGGCTTTGGCCGCCGGAGTCTTGGCCACGGGTTCTACGGAAGCCTTGGCTGGCGCAGTGGCGGCGGCAACGGGAGCTGCCACCGGCGCCGCCGGTTTGACGGCTACGGGATGCTCAATGGCATGAACTTCGCGGGGAACAGGAACCACGGGCGGTTTGACCACCACGGCCACCGCTGGCGGCGCGACGGCGACTGCCGGGTGCATCGCGACCGCGGCGCTGGCGGGAGCCTTGGCAACCACCAAGCCGATGGGCGGACGCGTGGCAATGGCGGGCGTTGGCGGCGCCACCACAACAATGGGCGGCGCGGAGCGCGGTTGCGGAACGATCCGGCGCGGCTGCGGCTTGACCACCGCTGGCTTGACGGGCGCGGGCGCGGCGACAACCACCTCGACGTGAGCCGCTGGCGGCGCTTCCGGGGGCTTTACCGGCGCATTCCTGCGCCGCGCCGCTGCCTCCTGTTCCTGCTTCTTGGCCTGAATAGCTTTCAGCACATCACCGGGCTTGGAGATATGCGATAGATCAATTTTGGGCGCAATGATCTGCGCGGCGCGAGATGACTGCGAGCCTGCCGCACCCGCGGGACGCGATTCGTGCGCAAAATGAGCGCGCACCTTATCGGCCTCATACTCCTCCAGCGAACTGGAGTGGGTTTTGCCGGTGGCCAAGCCAAGTTCCGCGAGAATATCAAGGATCTTCTGGCTCTTGACTTCCAGCTCGCGCGCGAGAATATTGATTCGAACCTTACTCATCAGCCTCTTTTCGAATTGTCCTACCCAAAGCCGTTAGTCGCTCATAGCTACTCCATGGCATTGGCGGTTCTCGGAAATTCCGTTATCGTCGGACGGGGTTTGAAAAAAGCGGCGCATCTTACGCGTCATCTTCCCCGTCCGCCTTCTCACCGGTTGTTGCGCTTCCGGTTTCGTTCTCTTCCAGCAGCGGTTGTTCCGCGCTTTGAGCGTCCTGCTCCAGCGCCTCTTCCGGCCGGTCTTCCAAAGTTTCCACTTCCGCCTCATCGGCGGGAGGAACATCCTCGACGGCCTCTTCGGCCTCGTTGCGATACTCCTCCGCATCCTCTTCAGCGGCGGGGATGTCCTCTTCTTCGGCAGCGTGGACATTCTCCGCTTCGGTGATGACCGCGGCGTCATTTTCCGCTTCCGCCTGGTCGTTTTCGAGAACCGCCGCACGGTCTTTCTCGGTCACAACTGGCGCTGCAGGTCCGTCCGCAACCGTTTCCGCCGTGGCGGTTTCTGCTGCCGCATCGCCCGGTTCAGCGGCTTCCGGCGCCTGATCCGCCGCGCCTGCCTCAAACTGGCTGAAGTAGTGGCGGACGGAGACGCTGATTTTTTCCAGGGTCTTTTCGCCGATGCCGGGAATCTCTTCGAGCTGCTCCGGAGTCATGTCGGCCAGGGCCTCGACGGTGGTGATGCCGGCGGTAACCAGCTTCTGGATGATGCCGTCGCCCAGTTCGCCAACCTGCTCGATAGGCGTTGCGGGGCCGCCGGAGAGAGCCTGCATCTGCTGCTCGACCTCCTGACGCTTTTCCTCTTCGCTCTTGATGTCGATCTTCCAACCGAGCAGTTTGGCGGCCAGACGGACGTTCTGCCCCTTCTTGCCGATGGCGAGCGACAATTGCGTGTCGTCCACGATGACTTCAAGCTGCTTTTCAGCCAGATCGGAGATGGAAACGCGGCTGACCTTGGCTGGCTGCAGGGCCTTCTCGGCAAAGGTGGTAACCTCTTCGGAAAACTCGATAATGTCAATCTTTTCGCCGCGCAGCTCGCGAATGATCGATTGCACGCGCATGCCCTTCATGCCCACGCAGGCGCCCACCGGGTCAACGTCCTTGTCGCGGCTTTGTACGGCGATCTTGGTGCGTTCGCCAGCCTCGCGCGCGATAGCCTTGATGGCCACCGTGCCGTCATAGATTTCAGGGACTTCCGACTGGAAAAGGGTCTGCACCAGCTCCGGCGCGGCGCGGGAGACAATCACCTGCGGCCCCTTGGCGGCGCGGTCCACCTTGAGCAGAACCACGCGCACGCGCTCACCGATGGAGAACTGCTCCAGCCGCGACTGCTCGCGCTTGGGGCAGCGGCCTTCGCCCTTGCCAAGGTCGAAGATGATGTCCTGGCCTTCAATCCGCTTGACGGTCGCGTTCAGCACTTCCCGCTCGCGGTTGGAGTATTCGTTGAAGATGGTGTCGCGCTCGGCCTCGCGCACCTTCTGGAAGATGACCTGCTTGGCCAACTGGGCGGCGATGCGGCCCAGAGGCGTGGTATCGCGATAGAGCCGGATCTCGCTGCCCACCTCGACCTCCGGCGCCAGCTTCTTGGCCTCGGTGAGGGGAATTTCGTTCAGCGGGTCTTCAATGACCGCATCGTCGGCGACGACTGTCTTGTAAATGTAGGCCAAAATCGCGCCGGTTTCCTTGTTCAGCTCTCCGCGCATGTTTTCCTGGGTTTTGTAATACTTGCGCGTGGCCAGGGCGATGGCCTCCTCGACGGCGCCCACAACAATGGCGGGGTCAATACCCTTTTCCTGGCTCAAGAGCTCGATACTCTGATACAAAACGCTGGCCATACTCTGCTTGCTCTCTCTTCATCGCCCGGCCTGGGACCCGGATTGCGGTCCGTGCCGGTTCAGTTGGTTTCGTCGGGACGTTCACTGCTAGTTGCCGCATCGATGCGATGCGCTCTTGTCGCCAGCCTCAAAGTTCTGGCACCAATTGCGCCTTCTCGATGTTGCCGAGGGTAATCTCCACGGTGCTTACGCCGGCCTTCCGGCTCTTGCTGTTCTGCTTTGCCGCCGCCAAGTCGAGGGCAATCGCTGCATCCGCCCCGGAGCCGGCCACGGCTGTCAGCCGTCCCTGCCAATGCCGGTTGTTGTGGATCGGCTCAAAGGTTTGCACCTTCACCAGGCTGCCTAAAAACCGTTGAAACTCCTCGGAGCCGGTCAGCTTGCGATCCAATCCCGGAGAGCTGGCTTCAAGCGTGTACGCCGTGCCCGGGACCAGGTCCTCCACATCCAGCAGCACGCCGAAATCCCGGCTGAAAACTGCGCAATCCTCGTGCGTAACGCAGGAAAGCCGCTCCAGGCAATCCATGCCCAGCGTGCCCTCCTGAACCTCATGGAGAAGCCGTTTGGGCAGATCCGCACTGCCTTCCCCAGCGGCAACCACTGCTTTCAGCCGTGCGCGCTCCGCGGCGTTCTTCTCAATGTAGACGCGCAACGTGCGTTCCTTTGCCGGACCAATGAACTCGATGTCCACCACGTCCAGCCCATGAGAAGCGGCCACGCGGGCCGCCGCCGACCGAATTGCCTCCAGCTTGACTGCCATCGTTCCTCTGGCCACCCCATTGCCCCAGCGGCAGAATCCGCCGCCAGGAACTCCGCTCACGGGAGGCCTTGCTACAAGTGCCCTCGCCCCAAAAAGCTGCTCCCCAACCGGGGACTTTGCTGCAAATAAAAAGTGGGCTGTAAGCCCACTCATCTCTCCGCCAGCCGGTGCGGTCACGGCAACTCAGGCGGACAAACTCGTCTGCATCCTTAGCATACGGCTATTTTGGCTTTAATTCAATCGGCAAGTGGGCGAAGGGAGCGAAAAAGCTCACTTCCAGCCCTCTGCCCGAAAAACAGAGGAGCTGGCTCCCTGAGCCGGGGAACCCCAAACAACTTCAATCCGCGGATAGGTCCCTGCGGTTCTTCCCGGGATGGCTTCTGTATGAATTTAATATTAACTCTCCTTGAAGATTCTATAGCTTGCCCCGAACTCTTCCGATAAGAGAGATATGCTGGTTGCAACGCTCAGCAACCAATCCATGCATGCCGGTCAATAAAAATCATGAAAAGTAGTTTGACGAAACCAGCGGGCAAGCATCGCCCGCTGGCGGTCTTGACAATTACACTGGCCGCCGCGGCGTGCAGTGCGATGGCGGGTTATTTGCTGGGCGGCGCTTTTGCGGTACGGCTTGCCGAAACCCGGCTCCAACAGTATGCGGCAAGCATCAACGCGGACGGCGAGGCGTCCGCTGCCGAGTTGCGTACGGAGCTGGCCGCCGTCAGCGCCTCGCCCCATTCCTCCTGCTCGGAAAGTGAAATCAGATACTTACGCGCGCTAATCTTCGAGTCGGAGTACGTGAAGGACGCCGGCCGGATACACGACGGCCAGATCGTCTGCTCGGCCGCTCTCGGTCGTGCGCGTCAGCCCCAAAGCCTGCCCAGCCCGGATTTCACCCGGAATGATGGCACCGAGGTTTACAAGAATCTCAACTTCTATCAAAGCAGCGGCCTGACGACGATGACGCTCACGCTGGGTGACTCTTTTGTCGTATTTATCCCCATGACGCGCATGCACCTGGAACCAGCGCCGATGCACTTTGCTGAAACGGCGACCGACGCCCCAACGCAGCGAAC
>Ga0224525_1000264_pt1 | contig 25713 bp, 26 predicted proteins | sample CFST100metaG_FD_179874 | JGI IMG/M metagenome (GOLD analysis project Ga0224525, IMG submission 179874) | Peat soil microbial communities from Stordalen Mire, Sweden - C.F.S.T100 | ecosystem: Environmental > Terrestrial > Soil > Wetlands > Peat | place: Sweden: Norrbotten County, Stordalen Mire...
GACATAGATACCTTCATACATCCACCCCCTTCCTCCGCAGATTATCAACTTCAAATCCACAGTTTTTCCACTTTTCTTGATTTCCTCAAAAGCTTCGACCAGACGCAATATATTCTTTCTTGGCTGTATTGAACCGACAAACAATATGTATGGGCTATTTTTTGTAAGCATTTTTACATCTTCTTCCCTATTATTAGCGATTTTAACAAGATTTTCTGAATATCCGTGATATATTACCATTATTTTATCAGCCTTAACCCTATAAAACCTCAAAATATCCCTTTTTGTCGCCTCCGAGGGAACGATTATCTTGTCTGCAAGCTCTACTGAACGCTTAGTATGGAACTCAAGAAGCTTTCTTTTTAGAAAAGTGAAGTGATCGGGAAAAAGAAGAAAGGCAACGTCATGAATAATAATGACCGTTTTTGGCTTATTTTTCCCAAAAAAAGGGAAAATCTGGATTGGCATGAAAACTACATCGGGCCGATCTTCCTTCACTTTTCTGGCAAAAACAGAAAAGGCCCAAAACTTCTTTTTAGGCTTAAGTACGGCGAAATTGGCTCTATCTGATGAGATTTCCCGAGAAATATCTTTTTGGGAGTATAAGGTATAACTATTTTTACCGTCAATTCTTAAAAGACTTTTTATAATCTCCAAAGAATACGTCTTTACTCCGCTTTTCCCCGATTGAGCAATCTCATTGGCATAGAAAGCGATTTTCATGTCAGATAAAATAAAAATTTACTTTGAATTGCGAAACGTTTTAATTGTCATTCCGGCCTTGAGCCGGAATCTTCAGTATATAACATTTGCACTTTATATCCTGAAATAAATAAAGCTATTGCGCGGCAGTTGGAAAGCTTAATATAAGGCATAGTGAAATAAATAAAATTACAATGAAATATATAGAAGATTCCGGCTCAAGGCCGGAATGACAAGTAATGAATTATAGGGAATTATGGCATGAAGGTTCTTTCTTCTATAAAAAATAACACCAATATCGAGGACTGACCTTTTGGAACATCTGAAAGGTCAGACCTCAACATGCCAGAGGTGCGACCTTTCAGATGTTTTAAAGGTCGGACCTCGTTAGCTATATTCAATTCCTTGAGCTAACTGCCTGTTTGATCTACTCTCAAGCCGAGGACTGACCTCTAGACATCTGAGAGGTCAGACCTCTTATAGGTGCTTTTCCTTCAAAAACTCCCTGAAAGCGTCCTTGACTTCCGGATGCTTGAGGGCAAAATCGACAGTTGCCTCCAAAAATCCCAGTTTGCTTCCGCAATCGTATCGCTTGCCTTCGAATTCATAGCCATAGAAAGCCTTTTTGCCCAGCATATTCACAAGTGCGTCAGCCAAGCGGATTTCCCCGTCTTTGGCGGGAACGACCTTCTCCAGTTCATCGAAAACTGCCGGCGTAATTACATATTTTCCCACAATGATGAGATCGGAAGGCGCTTCTTCCTTTTTTGGCTTTTCCACAAGGTTTTTGATCTCATAGACCCTTCCGTTCACTTTCACCCCATCGACCACTCCGAAACTGGAAACTTCTTCCATTGGCACCTTCATAAGCGCCAGAACCGGACTTTCATATTTGTAAAAAACATCCATCAGCTGACCTATGCACGGTTTCTCGGAATCCACGATGTCGTCTCCAAAGAGCACCGCGACCGGCTCGTTGCCGACAAGATGACGAGCACGCAGAAGCGCTTCCCCGTCTCCCAGCGGCTTCGGCTGGCGGACAAAGGTGAATTTCGCCATATTGCTGATATTATAAATCGCCTGCAACTTGTCCAGCTTATTTTTTTCCACTAAAGTCTGCTCCAGCTCGAAAGAATAGTCGAAGTGATCCTCGATCGCCCTTTTACCGCGACCGGTGACGAATATGATTTCTTCAATCCCCGCTGCAACCGCTTCTTCCACGAGATATTGGATTATCGGCTTATCGACTATCGGAAGCATTTCCTTCGGTTGAGCCTTCGTTGCCGGCAAAAACCTGGTTCCGAACCCGGCCACCGGAATAATCGCTTTCTTAATTTTCATCATTTTTTTCAATTTTAACTGTTTATTCTATATGCAAGATAATATCATATCTCATCGATTAAAGTATAATACCAAAATGGAGTTTTTAACAAGGGGGAAAAGACGTGAATATTGAAATTGCCTTCTAAAACTTCCCAGCTTTATTCTTGTGATAACGCCTTCCTTTTGTCATCCCGCAGGGATCCCTTGAACAAGATATCGGAAATAAATAATATCATATGAGAATAATAACATTGAAGGGATTCTCACCAGAATGGCAAATTGATGGTTTTATCGCAGGATAGAATATTTATGCGTTTTGAAAGAGTAATCTCGATATTCACGTGAAAAAGAGATTTACATAATTAATGTTATATGCTAAGCTAATTATACAAAAAGGAGGGAAAAATCCGTGTGTATAGTGGTAATAAAATACATAATAGAAGAATTAACAGAATGGCTATGGGTTTTTATTGAGCTATTTGAAAGAATAATTTCTTTTACTAAAAGAGTTATTGAAGAAAAACAACCTATATATCTCTTATTTTTTACCATAGAAATAATATACATGGGCTGTTTAATCGCAATAGGTAACGGAACCACTCTGAAGCATGAAATAAGTGGCATAGGATTTCTGCTAGGCATTCTGCTTTTTTCTATCATTCCAATAATAATAGGCTACAGAATGCGGGAGGATGACATTGCCGACCCATATTTTGTTTCTGCGATTATAATGCTAATGACACTAGTATTTTGGGTCAGAGACGTTTGTATTTCAAACATAAATTAAAAAACCGTCATCGAACGGTTTTCTTTTTACTTTTAAACTTTTCTATAAAATCATACTCCGTACCGGACCTTCTTCAGCCCGAACTTCTTGAAATATTTGATCGCGCTCTGCACGTGGATGCGGGCGTATTTATTGAACATCGATTGCCAGAGGCTGCTTTTCTTGCTTGACTGGAAGTGGTGATGATACATCGTGACTTTCGGATAATATATCACCTTGAGCCCGTTTTCCCAGAATCTTCGCGCCCAGTCCACATCTTCGAAATACATGAAGTATCTCTCATCGAAGCCGCCGACTTTCTCAAGATCGCTGCGGCGCACCATCATTGCGGATCCCATCAGCCAATCGACCGGGATCGGCTCGGTCACTTCGCCTTTGTCAAAAATGTCCTTCATCAGGAATTCATCTATGTCTTTCTTGCCAAATGGAGTTTTCCCCAGCGGCGTCCTGCGATAGATGACGGTCATCGGATTATAGAAACGAAAACAAGACTGCTGCCAAGTGTTATTGATATTCCAAAGTTTCGGGCCGAGCATTCCGATTTCTTTATGCTCCTCCATAAACTTAAGCATATTTTCAATCACGCCTTTTTCATCCATGACGATGTCGGCGTTGATAATGAAAAGATATTCGCCTTTAGCTCGCTTAAGAGCTATATTGATCGACTTGCCGAACCCGATATTGTCTTTGGCGGGAATGAAAATCACATCGGAAAATTCTTCTTTCATCATTTCCTCAGTTTTCTCGATTGTCGCACTATCGGTTACTATTATTTCCCAATCAAAACCGACTTCTTTCAAATCTTCTTTGACTGAGTTCAAGCAATTTCTGAGAACCTCGGGGGTTCGATAGTGATTTATGATGATTGAGAATTTCATGAATGTATTTTAGGTTCTTTGTTATTATTGTATTATCATCCTTAGTATGGCAGGTCAACACACCCCGCACACAGATAGCTAAAGCTATCTTGCGCCACCCCTCTCAAGAGGGGAATAAATCCGATACGACACAGACACAGCACAACATAATTTTTATAAACTATGCTTAGTTTGTCTCGTCCCCTCTCCTTCCGGGAGAGGGTTAGGGTGAGGGGGGGGCTGATCTCCTATTCCTTATTGTTATCAGTTATAAGTTTTCTATGCAAACCACTTTTCCATATCCTTATCTGAAATCTTTGTCCTTTCTTTTACGAGCTTTCTCTTTTGCACAAACACCGGCACGAGGCGATGGAAGTCCTTGATGAGCCTGAAAGTGAACCTTTCGAAGATCGCCATATATATCCATGCCCCTACTTCCTTGATTATAAAAGAAGGAAAGTGTTTAGTAAAGAGAAGTGACGGGGAGTCGTCTTTGATCTGCATCAGCCGCTGATGCAGAAATGAATAATATTTCGCGCGCGGATTTATCTTTTTTCGCTCCTCGATGATCTTGATATAATTTTTTGCCATGCTGTCACCCGAACCTCGACCATGATATGCGACTGCAGTCGGAATATAAACAGCTTTCCAGCCCGCAAGCCTTATTCTCCACGCCAGGTCGACATCTTCCTTATACATGAAAAAGTCTTCATCAAAATATTCATACTCGTTCATTTTCTTTTTGTCAGGCCTGTCCCAGATCGGAAGTTTTATGCTCTCAAGCGCTTCTTTGCGATATGTCGGCACCGCGCCATCCGCACCGAAAACTTCCATCGGTTTTTCGAACTGTCCCTTGTCGGCACTGCCCTGTCCGATGCAGATTATGCGGCGATTTTTAAGGATCTGAAGCCCCACCGTATCGATGCGATTCAGAGTCGGATCTTCCGTATCTTTGAAAAGTTCGCCTTTATTGAAATCATAGCGGAGTAGCTTTCCTTGAACCGCGCCGACTTTGGGATCGTTTTCAAAAGACTTCATAACCTCTTCCACAAAATTCGGCTGCATGATTGCATCGGAATTCAGAAGCAAGAAAAATTCTCCCTTACCGACTCTCATCGCCTGATTATGCGGCCTGCCAAAACCTGAATTCTCCTCGCTTTTCACATAGACCATGGCGGGATTTATTTCACCGGCATTGCTCACGGAAGATATCTTTCTCCTTTTCGCTTCCCACTCTGGAAGCTTTGCTTCAATCTCTTCGCGCGTCCCATCAGTTGAAAGATTATCGGTAATGATAATCTCCAAATTCGGATAATTCTGATTCACTGCCGATTCGATAGCCTGGAATATAAATTTCCGGTCATTATAGTTTATGACGCTGATCGTGACCGGTGCAAAATTTTTCATATTGACTGATTAGATAAATTATGGAAGAATAAAGTAATAGAAATAAAAAATAAATTATAATTTAAACAGGTGAATTAATGCAAATAGAACTGCCCCTGATATTAGACGAAGAAGGAAAAAAGAAAACCCCCGAAAGATTAAGAACAGAAGCTGCATTAAGCAACTATGGTAACCAAAGATTAGCGAATGGCGAACATAAACGCCATAAGTGATATTTTCTCTTGAATCTATCACTTTTTTTTAAATTACTACCTTAATATATAACGAAAATAGGACTTTTGCAAGAAAAAGAGACGTGAATGTTGAAATTACCCTATCAAATGCATAAACATTATTTCTTGCAATAAAACCCGCAATTTGTCATCCTGCTTCGGATCCCTTCAACATTATTATTCGCATATGATATTGTTTATTTTTAATATACTTAGAACTTACAAGTCTGAATGTTTTTATTTTGTCATTCTGAGGAGTGCACTCGGCGACGAGGAATCTGGGATCCATACCATGCAATTATAGTTTTATATTTAACATAAAGCTATTAGCATATTTATTCAGTTCCCAGATCCCTCAGCCGATTACGGCTTTCGGGATGACAAAATGTGGGTGTTACTGTGAATAGTACGGTTTGGCAAATATAAGAAAATTTATTTTTCAAAATCCCGAATCACAATAAAAAACAATTGACTTATAAAAAATTATCTGCTAATTTTAAGAAAAAGGAGATTAAAATGTTCGGCAAAGCGCCACTGTCGGAAAAATATTTTTGGTATTCCATCATCTGTTGTCTGATTGCCGCTCTTCTTCTTAGCAAACATGCCCACTGAAGAGCGACTTCATTTATTCCTGTAATAATTTTTGTTTCCTAATAAGCTAGGCTCGATCTATTAGAGCTGATTTTTTTGCCCAAAAACAAATTTAAAGGTAAGATATATTTAAGTTAAATAAATATAACATCATCAATGGCCATCCTGCCGAAAATAAATCTTGCAAAAATCCGATGCAAGCCCAGCGTTTTTAATCTTTTTTTGGTTTGGCTGTTTTTCAGCATAATAACGACTTTCGTTTTTTATTTCCAAATCGATGCGCTGGCGCACATCGATGTCCCGGCGCACATCGGCGCCGGACTGGTCATCGCCGCTTTCATATCCTCAACCGTCAAAGTGAAAAACGGCAGAGAGGCGCTTGCGCTTGCCTTCATCCCTTTCATCCTTTGGGAATTGATAGAGATCTTGATATCAACCCACACTCATAGCCCGTTTCTGTTCCGCCTCTTCCACGAAACAATCCTGAACAAGACTCAAGACGTTGCAATGGACACGCTGGGATTTCTGGTTTTTATGAAGATGACGAAAAGGAGGTTTTGAGAGGTGCGACCTTTCAGATGTTTAAAAGGTCGGACCTCGTTAGCTGTATTTGATTCATAAACTATATTTTTAAACACCAATCTCGAGGACTGACCTTAAAATATCTGAAAGGTCAGCCATCAAAACAAAACCCCGCACTCGGCGGGGTTTTTATATTGCAAATTTTCACGTTTTATATTTCTGTCGGTTTTATCTCTACCATTTTATCAAAGAATTTTCTCCGACGATCACTTGCTTTCCTTTCGGCAGATTGTCTTCGCCGGAAGTGATCGAAGTATTGTTTCCGATCACACTGTTCACGATTTTCTTGTCGGTATAGATGTTCACGCCGTTCATAACGAGCGAGTGCTCGATTTCCGTGTTGTTGATTTCACTGCCATTTCCGATAGCGGTATAAGGTCCGACATAAGCATCCTTGATGAGACACCCTTCGCCGATCACAAGCGGTCCGCGAAGAAGAGATTTTCCCGTCACACGGCTTCCTCTGCCGATTATGACTTTGCCATCGACTTTGGCCTGACCGATCACCTCGCCATCAATTTTGCTTGCATTCTCGCTAAAAACAAAATTTTCCATAACGAACTTGTTGCCTTCCAGAAGATCTTCCGGATTTCCACGGTCTTTCCACCATTTGGAAATTTCCTCGAATCCCAGTTTGAGATCAGTGTTTATATAATAGTTATGGATATCGGAAATCTCATATTGTCCGCGATCGGACATCTTAATCTCATCCATCGCTTTGAAAGCATTGCTGTCATAGATATATATTCCCGCAACCGCGAACTCGCTTCGAGGATGCATCGGCCTTTCCTCAACCCGCACGATCTCACCGTTTATGATTTCCGGAACGCCGAACCTCTGCGGCTTGTCGATCTTTGCAAGTATCAGCATCGCGTTCATCTTTTCGTCGAAATATCGGTTGACAACGGAAACCAAGTCGCATTTCGCGACGTTATCGCCGAGATAAACAATGAAAGGATCTTCGCCGACATATTCCCGTGCCGACATGATCGCGCAGCCCAGTCCCAAAAGTTCCTTCTGCACGATATATTCAATTTTTATTCCCCAGCGGCTTCCATCGCCCACGATCTTGCGCAAATCGGCATCCCGATCGCTCACGATGATTCCGATTTCACGGATTCCCGCCTCAATCAGTTGCTCGATGGGATAAAAAATCATCGGTCTTCCTCCCAGCGGAATCAGGTGCTTGTTCATATTATATGAAAAAGGCCTCTGCTGATTATTTTTTGCCGCCGGAATGATAGCTTTGATCCGTTGCGTGATCTTGGTCGGTTTCTCCATCAGCATTATGCTCTCCATCCTTTCTTCAATCTCGCCTCTGCCGTCAAACTTCATAAGCGCCGCCTTCACCTTTTCGAAAGCCTCGACTGCGCCCGGCACGTCTTCCACTTTGGTGCGATCATAGTCTTCCGCGTCATAATCGAGAGATCCCGTGCCCGCCACGACAGTTTCCATATCAGTGAGCGGCCAATAGACATGATAGACGCCGGGCTCGATCATGATTTGCGCCGCAGCACCTTTGTCGATGGTATATTCCGGCACGCCTAGATCCATTCCCAACTTGTCATGGCCAAGAATCACTGAGTAACTCTGTCCGTAAGTCGGAGAGTTCTTGTCGAAGTCATAAAAATACCAAAGTGCGGTCCCGCTCAATGTGAAAAAATTTTCCTTGAGGCGGAAATGATAATGTCCGCCGCGCGCGATATATTTGTGCGTCGCAATCGAAGCATGGATATGCTTGATACCATCCGCATAGAGCGGATTCTCGGTTCCTCCCGGAGCCATGTCGCAATAGCTTCCGCGCGGATCGCTGACAACTTTGTTGAGGTATATGTTGAGCCCCTTGATCGGCGTGGCGATGTGTTTAATTTCCATTTCGGTGAGATTATACTGGATAAAATTATAAAATATTTTATTGCTGCATTGATTCCCCTCTTGAGAGGGGTGGCGCAAAACAGCGTCAGCTGTTTGTGTGCGGGGTGTGTTAAAGACTGTCGATATAAATGTAACGTTCCTTACACACCCCTCGCCATATTATAGCTTCGCTATAATACAAGCTCTTACCCCTCTCAAGAGGGGAATATAATACGAGAACTTCAACCTTATATAAAATTCAAAAACTCCTGATCTTTTTCTTTGATGTTCTCAACCCAGTCGATATTATGCTGATACCACTCGACGGTTTTCGGCATCGCTTCCTCGAAAGTGTGTGAAGGAGTCCAGCCGAACTGCTCCTTGATCTTGTTCGCCTTAATCGAATATCTTCGGTCATTTCCCGGACGATCCGGTACGTGATTCAAAAGCGAATACGGCTTTCCTACCAAATCCAGAATCATCTTAGCGATTTCGATAGTCGCGATTTCGTTGTCGGCGCTGATATTATAAACCTCGCCCTCCACGCCTTTATGCAAGAGCAGATCGATCGCCTCGCAATGGTCGCGGACATAAATCCAGTCGCGCACGTGCTTGCCGTCGCCATGCACCGGAAGCGACTGATTCTTCATCGCCTTATGGATGAATCGCGGAATCATTTTTTCCGGATGCTGATATGGTCCATAGTTGTTCGAACAATGAGTCACGATCACCGGAACTTTATAAGTATTATGATATGCGCGGCACATCAGATCGCCGCCCGCTTTTGCCGCGGCATATGGAACATTCGGCTCAAAAGGAGAATCTTCCGTGAAAAATCTGTCTTCATCAAGATCAACCGTTCCATAGACTTCATCGGTGGAAATCTGCACGAACTTCGGAATCTTATAGTTGCGCACAAGCTCCAAAAGCGTATGCGTTCCCACCACATTCGAATGAATAAAATCCGCCGCCTTGCCGTGCACCGACCGCCCGACCGCAGTTTCCGCCGCAAAATTCACGATTGCATCAATTCCCGTCTCCGCAATCTCAGAAAGTTTCTCATAATCGGCAATGTCGCCTTTCACAAAAGTATAGTTCGGATTTTTTTCCGCCGCGCGCAAGTTGTCGATATTGGCAGCATAAGTCAGCACGTCATAGTTGATCACTTCATAGTGCGGATATTTTTCCAAAAGAAGATAGATGAAATTGGAACCGATAAATCCCGCGCCGCCACCGACCAAGATCCGTTTCTTTTTCATCAGCCCCCGCTTCGTGAAAATATTCTCAATTTCCTTCCTCTCGATTCCCAAAATCACCGCAATCTCGTCGAGTGAAATTTTGTGGTCTTTATAGAGTTTCGAAAGCAGCTCGATTTTCCTGTCCAAAGCATTGGAAATATTTTTCCTAAGCTCCATCTCCTCGCGCGAATTTTCATTACCGTTCAAATTTTCCATATATGTATATTTATAAAAATAAAAGTCGTTATAATACTGTCATCCCGGAATTTGCAAAGCAAATATCCGGGATCCCGTTACTATAGCTAACCGAACCTTTTACTACTGTCATTCTCGCCCTTGCTTTCGCGAGGATAAACTCCGGCAGAAATCTATTAATACCCTACCAATCCGTGCTAATCCTGGATTCCCGTCTTCACGGGAATGACAGAATGCAAAGACATCAAGGACTCTATAAAAGTATGTCATCCTTAGGTACCCCGAAGGATCCCGTTGCCATATATTACAAGACGTAATATTACGTTTTATGTTGCATAGCATCAGGATTCTTCAACTCCAAGTCCATTCCGTTCACAATGACACTACATTTTTGCTTTTAAATCAAGCGTTTCCGCCGTTCTTTGCTCCCTCTAATATATAGGAAAAATAGATTTTGTCAATGGGAAAACATGTGGAATAAGCCAAAATTTGACATATTTATATAAAAAAGGCGTAACGAGAGCATGAATGTTGACAAATTTTTATTTTTGCTTATAATGTTCTGTTATTGTCCCTAATTAAAAATTTTCAAGGCACCGCCTTATGTAAAACAATTACGGGCAATTTCACTAAACTAATCTTAATAAATAAACAGAAATCAAAACAAACATTATCAAAGAGGAGCTATAAGATGGATATCAATGAGATTGAATTAGTCCAAGCCGGACAAAAAGACTTAGAAGACTATTTAAGAAACATTGGATATGACCCTTCAATTAAAGAATTTAAAGTTTTCTATAAAGAAGGAGAAAAACAAAAAGAAATAATAGTTTCAAATGGAATAGAAAACATAGGACTTGTAAAAGTTTTAATGGCTCTGACAGGAATTTTACCTGCCATACAAACCCCTGAAGAGCAGTTAGCCTTATCTTCTTTCTTACTTGTAGAATATAATAAGCTTTTATTAACACCGTATATAAAAAATGATGGCATGGTTCTTGCCGCCCTTCTTATAAAAAGAGCAGGATTTTTAAGAAAAGAATTAATGAATATAAAATCGGGAGAGGATATGACAATAGAGATAGTAGAATAACAGAGGATTATCTGCCAAAAACCAGCAAGAAAGCATATCAAGATAGCACAAAAGCTAAATGATCGGTATGCTTTCTTTTTCGTTTTGGAGAAAATAAAAATAGCCATCAGGCTGCCTACAAAGATAAAAGCACTATTTCAAAAAAAATTAATTTTAATTTTTCAAAATAGTGCTGTTTTTAATTGTTTTCTTTTTTTGATCTTTTAAAGTTTTTCTCCGAGAGATTTCCATACTGGGTCTGAATTGTTCAAACACCAAACTCTAAACTTCCAGAGAATCGCCATGGAGAATCCGCAAAGATCTATCATCTCTCTGATTTCCTCAGGTCTGAGCCACAGAACCGACTTGATTTTTTCATTCGGATCCTGCTCCCTGTTTGATGGAAGCTTAGTTGCTTTTGCAACGATAATCTGCGGAGAAGTCGCGGTGTTGGCTGTGTTGGCATTCACGTTTCCGATTTCAGCCACCAGTTCGATTTTTCTTTGCGTTTCTTCTTCCCCTTCAGAAAGAATGTCGTTGTCTAGGTTGAACCCCCTGGGAAGCTCCGTGATCAAAACGCCCATATGTTTCTTAACTTCCGGATCAAAGATGTCCGGCACTCCCTTCCCCCAAATGGTATTCAGATAATCCGGGTTGATAACCGCAAGTCGCACCTGTGTGACAAAAGCGATCTTTGGATCATCAGGATCTTCAATGTCTGCAATAACATTGATAACTCCTTTTCCTTCAACAAAGATAATGCCGTCATATAAAGGCTTTCCGCTAGCTTCGTCCGCAATTTGAACTACATGAACAGCTCCAAATCTGGAGTTGACGATGCCATTTGTAACCCCTACCCACTGAGTGGAAGGAGCCTCTTTCTTCTCAAAAATGTTAGACATTTTCAATGTTCTCCTATACATTTGACTGAGCCAGACATTTTTTAGATTATCAACCTAATGTATCTGGACTTGACATCATAGCACGATTATATTTTTTGTCAAGGATTGACCCCTACATTCTAAAATAAAAAAGGGGTAGACGAATAATTTTACATCGCCTGCCCCGCTTTTTTATGCTTATTAATCCAGATCCTTATTTTACTGTCACCATAAATCATCACTGACGAAAATACGACAAGAATCACAAACATTCGAATATTATTTCCGAATATAGTAATAAAGAAAAATAATGGCAAGGAACAAGCCAACATGCCTTTCATCACTTTATTGATTATGATGGTTTTCATCACCTTATCAATTTTAGCCATATTTTCTCCTCGTTTTTATTCTTTCTGTAATTTTTGTTTTTCATTCATATTCTTGTAAGAAAATTATCATATGGATAGGGGAAAGTCAATTTAAATTTTGTTATTTTGCTTGCAGGACAAAAAACAAAAAAATCCTTAAAAAATTATTTTTTGTTTTTTAAGGATTTTGTGGCTTTTTGATCGAACCTTATTGTTTTCCATTCCACAGGATAGAGAACCTTTATCCGATTGTGCGCAACCAAATAATAAAGCAGGGAGAAAATCGCATCCTTGGATATGCTGTCGCATTCTTCCAAAAATTTCTGCACGGGTATAAAAAACAATTTGCCGAGCTCTCTTTCAAAAACACGATCAACCGGCCTTTTTTTCAAAAAATCCAGCTTAGCGTTCATAAAATTATGCTCGCAAACGATCAAGCTCCACGGCGCACTCATCGTATCCTGTATCACCTGATCCGGTTCAAGCTCCAACGCCAGATAGACGGACTTGCGATCGATAGGATGAGCGCACTTGAGCGGGTCCAGTCCATTTTTTATATACACGGGAAAAACTTTGAACTTCTCCCCCAGCGCTCTGACCGAAGCGGCCTCAAGTTTCGGCAAACGTTTCAGCACTTTTTTCTTCCCATTATCTCGAAAATACTGTTTCGGAATTCCTATATACAGCCAGCAATCATTACCTGGCTCAAATCTTGCTATCGTAAATACTATCACTATTCTCGGCATGTCCCCTTCCAAATTATACCCCCCCTTTTTTTATGATTATTTGGATATTTTCCAGTTCCTGCCGGCTTTTTTAGCCGGAAAGATACTGATATAAGTATGGCTTCACAAGAAATTCTTGTCAATAAAAAAATAACCGGCATAATAATGCGACCGAAAAACATAAAAGTCCATATTGCTTCAGACTTATCAAAATAAAACGGAGGTAAGCGAATAGTTTTATATTGCGAACGTCCGAATATCACTTCCAACTATGGCAATGAATAAAAATACCGGCATAGAATGTGCCGATATGTTTGTTGTCACAATTCCTGATATGCTTTTCTCTTTCTCCTCGTTTTTATTCTTTCTATAATTTTTGTTTTTTTTCATTCATATTCTTGTAGAAAAATTACCATACGGATAGGGGCAAGTCAAACCTAAAAACAACAAAAGTCCGCATTATTGTGGACTTGTTTGAAAAAAATTAAATTGTTTTTTGTTTTATAAATAACTTATAAAGGGAGCGATACTGGAATCGAATGCAGACACTTCAGTAGAAGATAGAACACCCTCGAACGCAAGATTCGGCACTACCGTAGGAATAACCCTCGGTAACTTCGCGCCTATACTTGAAGGTTTTTCAAAAGGACCTCCTACAAGAACACTCTCTTTATAAACTCCCGAAGGATCTTTTCTCATTTATTTCCCTCCTGTAAACACTTTTCGTTTTTGTTGTTTTAAATATAAACATTTTATATAAAAAAGCAAGAGAGATGCAAATTCCGCAAAAATTTACTCCATTATCGCTGCCGATAAAAAAATATCAGCCGGCTTTTTATTTGAAAGCCGGCTGGGAATTTTTTTGATATATCCATTTTAAGAATTTTAGGACACAAGACTTTCTTCGTCTTCCGCTTTTTGGATTATAATTTTTTCCAGTTCCATGCGAAGAACCCCTTTCCTTTTTTCTATTTCATCTATTATTTTTTCATTCAGAAATCCTTTGATAGGTGCGATAAAATGTCGCGTTCTCAACACATTCAAGATCGCCGTTGCCACCACGCTGTCATCATTTTCTAGCATTTCCCCCAAACTGTCTCCGATTCTTTTTACTTTCAAATCACTTGCAAGATTTTTCGAAAGCATCTTTCCGAAAATATCCAGATGATCTTTCGCCTGTCCATAGTTCTGTATGGTTCTGTAAAGACTGTAATTTCTCGTACCCAATTCATCCATATGAACAAGAAATGCAAGCAAAGACGCAAGGACATTCTTGGAATATGCAACTTGTTTGAATTTTACAAACCATTTTTTTCTCATTTCCCCGCAATACCGTATTGCAAAGATGATATCCCTGGAATCTTGCTCTCTGAAATCTTCAAATTTATGTTTTTCAAGAAAAATTTCTGCATTCTCCGGCGCGTAGCCTGCCGCGTATAATATGGCGGCGATTCCCAGCTTCTTCGCCATCTTGTCATCTATCTCTTTTTCTCCTTTTTCCTCCAAAAGAAGAAGGTAATTCCTTAATATTCTATCCAGGTACGGAAGTATGCGTTTTATATCTGCCTCGTTATTATTTTTATTGATTTCCTGTCTAATATTTTGCCGCAAAAAATTCAGCTCTGAAAAATTCAAATCTATCATAACACAACTGCGCTCCTTACTTTTATTTTTATTTCTGTTTTTTAGATTCTATTTTTGATTGTTGAATACCAGACTTAAGTCCGGCTCATATCTATCAAGCCAAACCATGCCACTGCGGAATAATCATCACACTTTGTCATTCTGAGTCTGTCGAGGAATCCCTATCATGCGATAGAACTATATTGTATGGGTAAGACTTAATGTAATGAAGGGATTCTTCGGATTACCTCAGAATGACAGAAGGTAGATCGTATTTCGGAATAGAAAATTTATATATTCAAGTTTGCACGTCTTGATATTCCGCAAAAATAAAATCATTTCGTGATTTTTCCCAACTCAATCTCCATCGCATCCCCGATCTTCTCAATCACCAGATTTGCTCCGGCCTGCTTGAGCAGTTCCGCGTCGACCGTCTGCGCCACGCCGACAGCGTAAAGCCCGCACGATTTGGCAATCCTCATATCGCCCGGCCCGTCGCCGAAATAGATTGCCTGCTTTGCGAAATCTTTCGAGACAAGTTCTTCTTTGTCGGAAAGAAGCTTGATATGCGCCGGACCTTTCTTATAAATATCCGAACCGACAAGAAAATCTACGTGTGGCAAAATCCCCATTTCGTAGATCCTCTTGATCATCGGCCCGGCCTTGCTTGCCGAACTTATAAAAATCTTACAATTTTTATCTTTGAAATACTTCAGGGTCTCTTTCGCTTCCGGATAAAGGGAATATTTTTCAAGGTCGACGCGCCGGAAAAATTCCTCGGTCATCTCCGGGACTTTATCTTTCGACAGATTATTTTTTTCCAAAATAAAAGCGAACTGTTCGTCCCAAGAAGTTCCTGCCGCGCGCGCAGAATACTTCGCGATTTCAGGAGACCTGATTCCAGTCCGCTCTTCCAAAACATCAGTAAAAACTTTGATATACGTCGAGATTGCGTCTATCAAAGTCCCGTTAAGATCGAAAATGATGTATTTTATATTAGCGTTGAACATAAATTCATGTTAAATATAATTTACTTGTTTATAATTGTTCTGGACACTGATAAGACATTAAAGCACCAAGCACAAAATTACAAGCTCCAAATAAATCTCAAATTCAAATATCAAAATCCAAAACATCTTAATTCAATTGTATTGTTTGAGATTTTGGATTTTGGTCATTGTGATTTATTTGGAACTTGAGATTTTGGATTTGGTGCTTTAATGCTCTATCAAATACATTCTATTCATAAAAAACATTGCATTATATAAGACCCGCCGCCTTAATAAAAAAGATCTACACCAGCTCCGTATCGCCGACTTCTCCGATCTTATCAAACACAATATCCGCGCCCGCTTTCAAAAGATACTCTCGGTCGAAAGTGTGCGCGACTCCCACAGCTTTCATTTTGCAACTCTTCGCAAGCTTGATATCACCAGGTCCGTCGCCCAAGAAAAAAGATTTCTTTGCAAAGTCCTCGAGAGACACGTTTGAAAATCTTGAAAAATTCTCGATATGCTCCGGCCCTTTTTCAATCTCCGACGAACCGTAGACAAGAGAAAAATAATTAAGAAGTCCCGCTTTTTCCAAACGCTCCTTGGTCTTTTTCGTCTCGCTTCCCGTCGAAATGAAAAGATCGAATCCTTTCGCATAGACTTTCTCGATCGCTTCTCTCGCGCCCTCGATAAGCGGGAAGTCGCGCCCGTTCACAAGCTCGAAGAAATCCCGAAGATTATCCCGCACCTTGTCCGTAGGTTTGTGATGCTCTATGAGAAATCTGGTAAATATCTCATCTGTCGGCATCCCGGTATAGTTCTTTGAGAATCTCTCGAACTCTTCGCCAGACAGTCCATATTCCCTTTCGATAAGCTGCGCCGAAGCTTCAAAATAGATCGGCATAGTATCGACAATCGTCCCATCAAAATCAAAAACACCGAATTTCCTTTCTTCCATCCTTTCTTCCATACGAATTATTTGCAAAATTTGATTATTATCTATCAAACCCTCCCAGAAACTCCATTATAGCACAGAAAAAGGCTGAAGGAAAGGGCCTTGGTATTGCTAGATTTTAGTATAATCAAGACATATAAGCTAAAACAAATAAACTTTCTATCCCGCAATAATCCTAACATTTTTGTCATTCTGAGGTAATCCGAAGAATCCCTTCATTACATTAAGTCTTACCTATATAGTATAGTTCTATCGTAAGAGAGGGATTCCTCGACAAGCTCGGAATGACAAAGTGAAAGTTTTATTTTAAATAGTATAGCTTGGCAGGTATGATTTAGTATACACATTCTAAGTCATCCACGATCCAAAAAAATAGCGTTTCTTCTTCGTTTATTCTATAATAATTTATGGCTTATGCGTTTGGATAAAATATCACGGTATTTGTATTTCTCCCTCTCCCGGCAACCCTCACCCTGACAAGGTTGGGAACAGGGAAACAATAGATTCAATTCAAATACATAAGTCCTATAATAATATCAGAATCACTAATATCTTTTATGAAAATCCCAATCAAAAAAACCGACCTCAAAGAAAACATCAACGCTTTCATGCGCCGGTGCGGCTATGTTCCATTCCACGACAGCTACGTCCGCGTACTCGGTTCCGGCGGCTATCCCCGCTTCCATATCTATATTGATGATATGGAAGAAAAATACACCTTGAATCTGCACCTCGACCAAAAACGTCCCAGTTACGGCCAAGAAACCGCCCACAGCGGCGACTACGAAGGCGGCCCGGTCGAAGCGGAAGCGGATAGGATTGAAGATTTTTTGTATAAATAAAAAAGAACCACAGTCCACTCAACAATAAACAGTGAGTGAATGTGGCAAATAAATTTGTTTTGGTCTTAAGTAGATTGAAATTTGTTTCTTGTAAATTCTAAAAAGCTTTCAATCACATTTTTTACATCTTCTTGAGATAAAAGGACTATACCATTGGTTTCATTCGTGTGAGGATTTTCTTCAATTGAGGCGATTGCCTGCGGAATATAATTTTCGGCATATGTTTCTGCAATTTTCATCGCCCTATAATTATCTTCTTTGGACAATGCCTCAGGCACATTTTTCTTTTTGAACTCTTCTTGCAAATCTAAAGTGTGCATACTAAAATCAAAACGATTCAATTTCCCACTAAAATTTATAAAATCTACAAGTAGCGCTTCTTTTTGTTTTACCGGTAATGGAATTTGAGCAAATTCTACCCCCTTACAAAACAATCTTACATAATATTCTAGAAAATATAGTAACTGTATATTTGATATTTTAGCCATATTTTCATTCTCCTCCAACTTTTTAGCTGGTAACATCTATCAATATATTTATAGATGTTATAAACCAAAGAGAGCTATCTAACCCTGTATATTACAGCAAGAAATAAAAAATGTCAAAACCTGACCCATTATTCCTTGACAAAACCTATATTTTCTATACAATTAAATGAGCTTAAAAGCAGTTTTTACAGACCAGATAATCGCTTGAATAAAGCATTTTTGTTTTATTCCAGAGGAAAGTCCGAACACCCTCGCCTTCGGGCGTGTCGCGGCAGTTGCTAACGGCAACCGGCCTTCGCGCAAGCGAAAAGCCAGGGAAAGTGCCACAGAGACTATACTGGGGATAATACCAGCTTAATCTTATTTATTTAATTCAAATTTATTTAATTCGAGGATTTGCACCCCCCCCCGCTCTGAGAGAGGGTTGAGGTGAGAAGAACAACAAATATAAATTAGATTAAACTGGTATTATTCCTAAACGTGAAAAGTCAGCCGGTGTTTCTTCGGAAGCTACGACTGTCCATTGCCGGTGACGGCAAGCGGCGGCAAACCCTGCCTGGTGCAAGAGCAAACTTGAAGGTTCGCCTTCAAGAAAAAGTAGCTCGCTCGACTTCATCGGCAACGATGAAGCTAGATAGATGATTATCGCCTCATATTCTTATGAGGAACAGAATTCGGCTTATCGGTCTGTGAAATTTGTTTTCAAGCTTAGTATTTGTCATTCCGAAGCATTTGTGAGGAATCTATGGATAATACCATGCAATCAAAACATAACTTTTATAGTCCGTACTAATTTGTATCGTCCCCTCTCCTTCCAGGAGAGGGTCAGGGTGAGGTGGTGTATCGATAAAGCCATAAGTAAAATTATATTACTCACAGATCCCTCAACTGATTACAGCTTTCGGGATGACAATAAATAATATTTTTCCTTCTTCACAGTCCACAAATATATGAAAAAATCCGAACTAATCTTCAATGTCCTTCTTGTCCCGATCGATTTTCTGATGATTATCCTTGCGGGAATTCTGGCATATCAGGTCCGTTTCGCGCCTCAAATCGCAGTCTTGTCCCCGATCGGCTTTGAGATGAAATTTTCACGCTTTTTGGAAATCGTTTTGGCGGTTGCCCCGATCCTGATCGGCTTCCTCGCTTTCTTCGGACTATACAGCCTCAGCAGTGTCCGCAAATTTTGGAGAGAAATTTTGCGCATCATCGCCGGAGTTTCTGCAGGATTTCTGTTCATCCTTTTTATGATCTTTTATGCGCGCGAGGAATTTCCGTCGCGCTTTATATTTTTTGCCGCATGGTTTCTTGCAATCCTGACGCTTTCTTTCGGAAGAGTCATAGTCAGATTCATCCAAGGATTTTTGGCGAGAAAATATAAATTCGGCTTCCATCGCCTGGTTCTCGTGGGAACCAACGGCACGGTGAAATCCATCCAGAACGAAATCAACCGCAACCGCACGCTCGGATACAAAGTGATCCGAAAATTAAAACAGATCGACATTGAACTTCTTACAAAAATATATAAAGATCCGGGCATCGACGAAATCATCCTCTGCTCTTCGGATATGGACAAAGAAGAAGTGCAAAAGCTTCTGGATTTCTGCCAAGAAAAAAATATCGTTTTCAAATTCGTGCCGGATATGTTCCAGTCGCAGGCGGCACTTTTCGAAATGGAAACCATTTCCGATGTGACGCTCATCGAAGTCAAAAGAACGCCTCTCGACGGCTGGGGCAAAATCATCAAAAGAGTCATCGATATCATCTTTTCTTTTTTCGCGCTCATCATTCTCTCCCCGCTTTTCCTCCTTATCGCACTCGGCATCAAACTCGACAGCGCCGGCCCCGTTTTCATGGAGCTTGACCGCATCGGACAAGGAGAGAAATTCAAGCTCTATAAATTCCGCTCAATGATCAAAGGCGCGCACCAGATGAAATATAATCCCGACGGAACTTTCAGCGAGGAATTCAAGAAACTCAACGAAAGAGAAGGTCCGCTTTTCAAAGCCAAAAACGATCCGCGCGTAACAGCATTCGGAAGGATCCTCCGCAAAACCCGCCTCGACGAATTCCCACAGCTTTTCAATGTCCTCAAAGGAGAGATGAGCCTCATCGGCCCGCGCCCGCATGAACCGGAAGAAGTCGCGAAATATGAAAAACGCCACCGGAAACTCCTGACAATAAAACCCGGCATCACCGGAATGTCCCAAGTGAGCGGCAGCTCCGATCTAGATTTCGAAAGAGAAGTAAAACTCGATGTTTTCTACATCGAAAACTGGACACTGCTTCTGGATATCATAATCCTCATAAAAACTTTCCTGATCTTCCTCAAAGGCGACAAGTCAGCGTGCTAAATGATATTTTTAAATGTACGAAACTGCCAGTTTGGATAACTATTCTTTGTTTCCCGTAATAACCCCTCTTGTCTGTCATCCCCCGATCAGGTCGAGGGCAGGCTCTGAGGTACTCCGAAGGATCCCGTAACCATATTTCATAAAAGCATAATACAAGAGACGCAATATTCTGCGCCTTTTATTTTAAGCCACACTACATAAACTATGTTAGTCACGTCGCTGGACTTTTACTCTTTTATAAACTAGAATTATGATAAATTAGATTGAAACATAATGCCAAGAACCGCAAAAATAAAACTGGGGATTTTCCTCGGCAGGCTCCAGCCTCAGCACAAGGGCCATGAATTTATGATCGAGAAAATCTTCAAAGAAAACGATGAGGTCGTGCTTTGCGTCGGCTCGGCGCAAAAGATAGAGAAAGACAATCCCGATTTCCTCCGCAATCCCCTTTCCAAAAACAAAAGAATAAAGCATCTGAAAAAATTCCTGGAAGAAAAAGATTTCCAAAAACCATACAAGATCGTAACCGCCGAAGATATAGAACCGGACGAAGCCTGGCCGGCATATCTGAAAGCGTGTTGCCATCTCACTGACCAGACTCAAAACACGATTTATTTCGGAAACACCATTTCAAAATCCTACGAAGGCGACTTGAAAAAACTTGGCTTCAAGATAAAATTTATCATAAGAAAAGAATTTATCTACAAAACCAAAAAGGACAATGCGCGATATAAGATTTCCTCCTCCACTGAAATAAGAAATTTGGAAGGATGTGCGGATAATCTATAATCGGAGACTTATTTGCTCAAACGGATAAACTTTCTTTCTCGCAATAATCCCCACATTTTTGTCATTCTGAGGTAACCCGAAGAATCCCTTCATTACATTAATTCTTACCTGCATTGCACAGCTATATCGTTATAAGAGGGATTCCTCGCTGGGCTCGGAATGACAAAATGATGGCGTTTTTTAAATAATACGGTTTAGCAGATACAAATAAAGCTCGTAAATTCCAATAATTTCAAACCCAATAAAATGAAAATAGCAATCTTCTATAATCCAAAAACCAATCCCGGAAACAAGCAGCATGCGCTTATAGTGGCAAAAATCCTGGAAAATTATAAACTTGAATATTTTCTTAATCCTAAAACGGATTTGAACAAAATAGAGCTCGCTCTTGCCGTTGGCGGAGATGGAACCGTGCTTTACACAGCCAATCTACTTTCAAAGTTCAAAACTCCTATTCTCGGAATAAATTTCGGCCATCGCGGATATCTCTGCCAAGCCGATAAAGACGATGCCGAAGATAAAATCCAAAAGATTATCAAAAAACAATATCGCATCGAAGAAAAAACCCGCATTCAAGCGTCGATTCAAAAGCAGAAAAAATCAAAAGTGCTGTTGGAGGCTCTCAATGAAATCTCCATCGGCGGCATAAACCGAACTGTTCATCTTGATATTGAGATCATTACACCCGATAAAGCTATCACATCCAAAATAATCGGCGACGGCCTCATAGTTGCAACCCAAACCGGATCAACTGCCTACAACATCAACGCCGGCGGCCCGATGCTTCTTACTGATGCACTGAGCGTCGTTGCCAATAATGCCTTTTTCGAATCCGATTTACTCTTGCCTATCACTAAATCACTAGTTATCTCCCCTGAAACATCATTGCAAATAAAAGATTCCGGCCACAATATCAATAATCTCCCCTACGTCATCGCCGACGGACAAAAAGCGGTAAAAATCAGCAAAGACGACTTGGTAATCATCAAAAAATCAAAAGAAAAAAATTATTTTATAGCATTTTAAATATAAACTGCGCACAGTTTAGTATATTTTATGCTAAGCATTTCACATAACATCATATTTTACCTATATTTCCTGGCACTTTCTTATTTGTCATTCCGGGCTCGACTCGGAATCTTTTTTATAAGACATTAAAACTTTATATCCTGAGATAAACAAAACGATTTCGCGGTAGTTAGAGAACGTGATATCGAGTATATTGCACTGAATTAAGTATAATGAAATATATAAGAGATTCCGGGTCGAGCCCGGAATGACAAATTGAAAAAGTAAGATGAATTATGGCAACAAAGTTACCGCCTCGCCGGATTCTAAGATATCTTACATATATTTTTATTACCAGCACCTCTATCACTATATCGGATAACCTATTAAGCATTCAAAAACACGTACACAGACCGTGTTTTTTTATTTGCCGAAAAGATTAAGCTATCGGATACCCGATAATCTCAAACAAAAAATTGCTTTATTAACTCCATTTTGATAGTATTTACTCAAAGCTACAAAATAGAGTCTCCGCATAACAAAATAAAATTTATGTTGAAAAAAATAAAATCGGAAAATTTTTATAAATATTTTTTCTATCTTTTCCTTTTCTGCCTGCCGCTGCAGACCAGAAAAGTTTTCCTGACCGATTATTCTTTCTGCACAGGAGATTTCACTGAATATGGAACGATTTTTTTATACCTCTCCGACGCGCTGTTCGCCCTAACAATCATCTCCTTTTGTCTTTTTAATAGATTCACATTTAAAAAACGCTTAATAGAGCTAAAAACAGAAAGCGCAAAATCTCCGAAAGCTATCATATTCACGCTCTCAGTCCTGCTTGCCGCATGGTCTTTCATGAGCGCCGTGGCGAATAGCCAATATCTAGAACTTACCTTATTCAGGTCGCTCAAAATATCCGAAATGATTCTTCTTGCAGCATTCATTTATTATACATTTAAGAATCAAAGATTTTTGATTAATTCCCTATTTATCATCATTTTATCTGGATTTTTTCAAAGTTTTATAGCAATTTATCAATTTATATACCAAAAATCTTTGTTTGTTTCCCCATTTTTGCATAAAATTACCGGGGAGACTTCCTTATCCCCAAACCTACCGGGAATCGCAAAAATCACAGTTGATGGAGAAAAAATGATCAGAGCTTATGGGACATTCCCCCACCCCAACCTACTTGGAGGATTCCTGATTCTTTCAATTTTTATCTCTATCTTTCTATATAAACAACATAATAGCGATCACTTGTCAAGTAAATATCAACATTTTAGAATAAATAACCTAAAAAGTCAAGAACATCTAATATCCTTGTTCTGGTTTTTTATTTTTATGGCACAATTTTTAGCAATAGTTATCTCTTTCTCCCGATCCGCCTGGCTAGGGCTTATAATAGGCACATCACTTTACCTCATACTTTACGCTAAATATGTAGCAATTGTTTCACGTGAAACAATTAAAAATATAGATTTTAAAAAATACAAAGATATTATCATTCCATTGTTAATCACACTGATTGTTATAATATTCAATATAAAACTGATATCAAACAGGACATACCAAGACATAGACATTACCTCGAGTACCAATGAGATAAATTTGCCACAAAATGACGCCTTTAATGACCGTAATTTCTTCAATAATGTTTCACGTGAAACAATTTCACGAAATTTATTATTGGGATCTGGTCCAGGAACATCAATATTTCAAATAAATAGCCACTTACAGGGCTATAAACAAAAAACAAAATTGGAAGCATGGCAATATCAACCTGCACACAATATCTACCTTCTTTCCGCTTCAGAAATAGGTGTTGTAGGATTTATACTGTTTTTACTTATTATCATAAAAACCCTAACAATAGCCACAAAAAAAATTGTTTCACGTGAAACAATTTATGAAAATAAGCTACTACTGATATCTTTAATATCTGTCATGACAAGCTTTCTGTTTATAGGGTTTTTCGATCACTACTTATGGACACTCCAGCAGGGACAGCTTATCTTTTGGATAACCACAGGGATGCTATTAGTATAATGTTTATTTAAATCATAATTCCAGTAATTGTTTCACGTGAAACAATTACTGGAAAACATTAACTTTGGCAAAAAAGAAGACAAAACATTGCTTATACTATAAAACATTATCTATACTTTGTCAAATAAGTAACCGTCTCAATGGGCCTAATAAAAATGGCACCTATCCAATTGTTTTATATCTGCCAAATTATATCATTCAAAATAATACTCTCATTTTGTCATTCCGAGCTGGTCAAGGAATCCCTCTCAATACGATAGAACTATACGATATAGGTAAGACTTGTTGTAATGAAGGGATTCTTCGGATTACCTCAGAATGACAAAAATGTAGGAATTATTGTAGGAGAGAAAGATTATCTATTTGAGTGCGTAAGTCCTAAAAAACAGAGCAAGAGCGCTCGTTTTTTTATTACCAATTATTCTGTGGACCTGAGGAGACTCGAACTCCTGACCTCCTCCATGCCATGGAGGCGCTCTACCAACTAAGCTACAGGCCCGAATACTTAAAGAGTATAACTTATTTTGGAAAAATGTAAAGAATAAACATACTAAAGATGCGAGTGCTACGTAATTGCAGAATTTTCTTTGGCACCACCTCACACTAACCCTCTTCCGGGAGGAGAGGGTAAACATGCGACTAAAGCTGCAGGCCGCTGGTACATAAGTTACTTATGGTGTCCTCGACAGGAATCGAACCTGTATCTGAAGCTTAGGAGGCTTCCGTTCTATCCATTGAACTACGAGAACGAAGAACATATCAACTATAGCAAAATACGACTCAAAGTCAATGAAAGATTGATGCATAGGATACGAGGTGAATATTTCCATAGAGATGTAGCAGCGCTACGTCTTATTATCACGGTTAGTATCGCTACTAAAAAGGCTCATTAGCTTTGTAGATACGATTGACATGTTCTATAGTTTATCTATAAAGATAGAGCTACGCGCGTTTTTAGAGACGTAGCAGTACTACATCTCAACAAAAACACAGAATACAATTCAGGTATGATTAGAATAAACAAGTAATGACACCCTAAAAAATGTGTGCTAGACTCAAATTATGAAAATACCCAAGGAAATACAACTTATCATAGAGAAATTAGAGAAAGGCGGGTTTGAGGCTTATGTGGTAGGCGGACCGGTTCGGGATTTTTTGATGGGAAAAATGCCCAAAGATTGGGACATGACGACTGATGCCAAACCGGAAGAGATACAGAATTTTTTTCCGCATAGCTTTTATAATAATAACTTCGGCACAGTAACGGTTGTAAACGATAATATGGAAGATGAGAGCTTGAAAACTGTCGAAATAACCACTTACAGAACCGAATCGGACTATACCGACAAAAGGCATCCGGACAAAGTGGAGTTCACGCCCAGCCTCGAGGAAGATTTGAAGCGGCGGGATTTTACCATAAATGCCATGGCGCTCCGCGAAAAAGAAGGCAGGGAAGAGATTGTGGATCTTTTTGATGGAAAAAAAGATTTGGAAATAAGAATTATACGCGCAGTGGGAAATCCGGATGAAAGATTTTCCGAGGACGCGCTCAGGATGCTGCGCGCTGTTCGTTTTGCAGTGCAGCTTGACTTTGAGATCGAAAAGAAAACTTTCGAGTCTATCAAAAAGAATGCCGAACTTCTTAAAAATATTTCAGAGGAAAGGATACGGGATGAATTTGCAAAGATTATCCTGTCCGATGATCCGGCTAGGGGAGTGGAGCTTCTTCAAGGGTCGGGACTTTTAAGATTCGTAGTGCCGGAATTGGAAGCGGGTATCGGCGTGGCACAGAATCGGCATCATATTTATACGA